>Ga0222423_1000061_pt1 | contig 114751 bp, 95 predicted proteins | sample 3A0metagenome_FD_182472 | JGI IMG/M metagenome (GOLD analysis project Ga0222423, IMG submission 182472) | Enriched microbial communities from leaf-cutter ant dump, University of Wisconsin, Madison, United States - 3A0 (version 2) | ecosystem: Environmental > Terrestrial > Nest > Insects nest >...
CTCTCGAAATCTTCCTCCAATTGTAATTTTTAAAGAATGATCCCAGATAACAAACAAAATCCGACCCTTTTTCAGGTCGGATTTCCAAGGATGTCTCTATTATTGCCTAATTATCAAGGACGGCCTAAACAACAACCATGTACGCTATATTCTTGTTGGCAGGTTTTTGGAAGCAAAGAGAGAATCAGGCAGACCAAAAGATCTTGACGACCTTCAGAATCTATCCTGAAATTATGCGTGATAAAATACCCGTTTCACGCGTTCTGATACCCCCGTCAACAGCTCATACGGAATAGTGCCTATCTGCGCTGCCAGTTCGGCAATGCCGGGCTTTCCGCCAAAAACAATCACCTCGTCACCTTCTTCGCATACGGCATCGGTCACGTCGATCATGGTCATATCCATGCAGATGTTGCCTACGGTTTTACACAGGGTTCCGTTAACATTTACCATGGCTTTGCCCTTGCCGAAGCGCCGGTCATAGCCATCGGCATAGCCAATGGCAATGGTAGCAATGCGGGAGTTGCGCTCCAGCACGCCGCTGCGGCTGTATCCCACGGTTTCTCCTGCAGGGAGCTGCTTGATCTGCGAAATGGTTGTTTTAAGGGTAGCTACCGGTTCGAGAACACCGGTTTCCAGGCCCGACGATTCCACTCCGTATAGCCCGATCCCCAGCCGTACCATATCGTACCGGGCCTCCGGAAACCGGGTAATTCCGGCGGTATTGCAGATATGACGGAGCGGTGTACAGCCTGTTCCTGAAATTATGCGGGCAGATACCCGTTCAAAACAAGCAATTTGCCCGCGTGAAAACGCATTGTGCTCTTCAGCGTCTGCTCCCACCAGGTGGCTGAAGATAGTGGCCACCTCCACGGCAGGATTTTCCTTTAGTATTTCCACTAACCTCCCCGTTTCGTTCTCCATAAAACCCAGGCGATGCATACCCGTATCAATTTTCAGGTGCACCCGGGTAACTTCTTCCGGTCGCCAGAGCTTTTTGGCTTTCAGGTAGGCTTCCAGCACACGAAAGCTGTAAATCTCCGGCTCGAGACGGTGCTCAAACAAGGTGGAGTAGCTGTCGGGGTCGGCATTCATGACCATGATGGGCAGGGTAATCCCGTTTTGCCGGAGCGCCACTCCTTCATCCGGGTATGCCACGGTGAGGTAATCTACCCGGTGGTATTGCAGCCAGGCCGCCACTTCATTGCCACTGCCATAGGCAAACGCCTTTACCATCACCATCAGCCGGGTCTGAGGCCCGATTTTGCCCCGGTAAACATTCAGGTTATGGGTAATGGCATCGAGGTTAATTTCCAGTACGGTACCGTGAATCCGTTTCACCAGCTTTTCCACGATATGCTCGAACGAAAAAGACCGGGCTCCTTTCACCAGGATGAGCGAGTTCCGGAAACTCTCCAAAACCCCGCTTTTGAGAAATTCCCCGGTGGTTTTGAAACGTTTCACCCCGGTTCCGGGTAATTTCACCGGGAAAGACGCAAGATTCTCCCCGATACCGATAAAGGTTTTGATCTTCTGCGGACGAATCAGGTTCAGCATTTCTGCCATGAGCTCCTGTTCTGACAGGCCCGACTGAAACATATCGCTCAGGATCAGCACCTTGTCGCGCTTTGTATGCGTCTGGCTCATGAAGTTCAACGCCATTTTCAGTCCGCCCAGGTCGTTGTTGTACGTATCGTCTATCACGTAATTGCCTTCCCGCCCTTCTTTCAGCTCCAGCCGCATCTCTACCGGCTTCAGAAAGCGAAAGCGTTCCCGAAATCTTTCTGTTCCTTTATGCCTTAACAGATACCTCCCGGCACAGGCGCAGTGAACGGCATTTTCAACCGAGGCATTGTCTGAAAACGGAAGCGAAAATGTTTCTGTTACCCCTTCTGAAGAAATTTCAAAACAAAGCTTATCGCCCTCCCGGCGAATAGCCGAAGCCGACCATCCCATAAGCCGGATACCCGGGTTCAGCGGCAGCAGAAAGTTTCTGATCTCTTCTTCTATCTCCGTGTAATCGCGGCAATAGACCAGGGCCTCCGCTCTTTGAAAAAGCAGGAGCTTCTCCCGGACCTTCTCCCGGTTATCCCGGAATCCTTCACTGTGTGAAGACCCGATATTGGTAAAAATACCCAATGTGGGCCGGATCATCCTCTCCAGCGCCTGCATTTCACCGGGCTGCGAGATTCCCGCCTCAAAAATACCCAGGTCATTTTTGGAAGACATTTCCCAGACCGATAAGGCCACGCCGATCTGCGAGTTGTAGCTGCGTGGACTTTTGACCACATCAAAGTCTTTTTCCAGCAACGAGCTCAGCCATTCTTTTACAATGGTCTTGCCGTTACTTCCCGTAATTCCTACCACCGGGTAACTGTATTTTTCTCTTTTACGGGCGGCCAGGTCCTGTAAGGCCAGAATACTGCTGTGTACAGGGTAAGCCCGGATCTCCGGCTTCTCCAGGAATGCCTTCAGCCCGGCAGTAAGCGTATTTTCTTCTACCACGAACTCCCGTAAGCCTGCCGCAAACAAATCTTCAATGAACCGGTGCCCGTCGTGCCGGGTGCCTTTGATGGCAAAGAACACACTTTTTTCCGGATCCGAAAGAAACCGGCTGTCGGTCAGCAATACTTTGCCCTGCCCGTCAAGCTTATGTATATTCAAAAACATTTCTTCCTGTTATTACCCGTTTTTCTGACGGGGTATTCTTGCGGGATGGTTGACTTGCCGCGTTCTCCGGACTGGCGTATAGGAACTGAGGTTGTTAAGTTCCTGCGGAACTAATTACCCGGAACGATCATCCATTGCTGCAACATCTCCCCATATTCTCTTATCTCCCTCTCCTTTCTCTCCACACTCCATCCCAGCTCCGCTGCCATGATCTCCCCTACTTTTTCTACCGACTCGAAGCATGACTGCCAGTCAAGGATCTCCCAGCGAATCCTCCGGGCCATAAAATCACGAACGGTTTGTGCCATTTCGTGCCGGCAGGCAAAAATCACTTCTGCCGCCAGGTAGGGCTGGGCAGGGTGCAATCTTTCTTCTTTCCGGCCATCAATGGCCAGCACTTCAGGAGCCAGGCAACCGTAATAGCTCAGCAGGCGTTGCCACAACAGATCTTCCTGATCGGCCGGCTGGCTGATTTCTTCGTCATTTCCCACCAGCTTGTAATCGTGCGTACGGCATATATTCTTTTTACCGAAGAGGGTATCCACGGCATCCATAGTATCCTGGGCCATCAGGCGGTAGGTGGTCCATTTGCCACCCAAAAGGCTGACCAGTCCGCTTTCTTCGTCCACTTCCACTTCATGGTCACGCAGCAGCGACTTGGTGTTTTCTTCACTTCTCCGCCGGGCCAGCAGCAGGGGGCGCACACCGCCGAAGCCGGCTTTCACCTCATGCATGCCCGGCACATCTTTCAGGTAGGGCCGGGCGGTCTCCAGGAGGTAAGCGGCCTCCTCTTTCTCCAGCCGGGGTTCTTCGTTTCCGCCTTTATAAGGGGTATCTGTAGTGCCGATCATCACTTTCCCCCGGAACGGGATCACAAAAATCAAACGCCCGTCAGAAGTCTTCGGGATCAGCATGGCTTTGTCGCCTTCAAAATATTTTCCCGGAAGCATCACGTGCACCCCCTTGGAAGGCGCAATCCGCCGCTCTTCTGACGGGTTGGCCATCAGCCGTACGGTATCTGAAAACGGACCGGTACAATTAATGAAGAGCGTGCTTTGCAGGGTAAAGGTTTCCCCGCTCAGTACGTCTTCTACCCGGGCCGCAGACAGCTTCCCGCCGGCCTCTTTTTCAAAGCCGGTCAGGCGGCAATAATTGGCCGCGGCAGCCCCTTCGCGGTAAGCCGTTTTTACCAGGGCCATCACGTAGCGGGCATCGTCGAGCTGTCCATCGTAATACAGCACACCGCTATGAGCCTTTGCCGTAATATGGGGGCTTTCGGTGAGCATCTCCTTGCGGGTCAGCCACCGGGCCGACGGAAAATGGTCTTTTAACGCAAAGAAACCGTACAGTTTAAGGCCTATAAAGTAATAGAACCCTTCAAAAGCGCTGAAAACGGGTGTAATAATGCCCAGTTTTTTGGTGATATAACGGGCGTTGGAGTAGAGGTACTTTCTCTCGCGAAGTCCGTGCTTTACCTGCTTCAGCTGTCCGAAATCAAAGTTTTTGAAGGCCTGCTCCAGGTATCTTACCCCGCCGTGGATCAGCTTGGTAGATTTGGAAGAGGTTTGCCCGCAGAAATCCCCGCCGTCGATCAGGGCTACTTTATACCCTCTCAAAGCGGCATCCAGGGCCACACCGGCCCCGCAGGCGCCGGCACCTATGATACATATATCAAACTTTTCATGCGAAAGCCTGCTTAAGCTATGCCCTCTGTTCATTCGGAAATATTCGGTTTATGCAAAGCTACGGAAAAAGTTGGTAGTTCCGGGTACAATAGTTGCGAGTTCCGGGTGATTAGTTCCGGGTAGGTAGTTTAGCAGGAATGTAACACCCTTAACTCCCGGACGTAAGTCCGGAGGACACGATCAGCATTTGCTCCCTTCGCGACCGGTTACGGCCGGAAAAACCGGTCGCCGGCCATTAAATCATTTCGGTCGAATCAGCCGGCAGGCTGTCGGTAGCGGTTTCCTGGGGCGCAGGCAGGAGATGCCGGGGCTCGATCCGCTCTATTTTAGGCAGGAACTGCACATCGGTCACAATGTATTTGGTGTCGCCGTTCCACGGAAATTTCACAAATTTCTCCTGGTAAATGAGCGTTACGCGCTCACCGGTAGACAGCGCCTGGCGCAGCTTTGCCACAACGGAGTCCTCTTTGGTGGAAAAATCCCAGTAACGGGGCGAAAGCGAGCCGGTTTCTCCTGAGTAACCGCCTTCCATCAGCTGGCCTTCATACGTTTTAAATATATACCCGCGCTCACTGAATTTGGAGATCGTACCTGCCCGGTCGCCGGAAGAATAATAACCGGTGCTCACAAACCAAAGCACCCCCAGGAAAACCAGGAAGATGATAAACAGGAAAATTTTAAACTTGCGCATGATCTCTTTTGATTGAATAATGCTGCAAACCAACAAAAAAAATTACGAACCCCGAAATTTTAGGACAGCTTTTGTAGCACCCCATACCGCCCCCATTCTCCCGGCAACGGGATTTTCACCGAAATATCCTGTACAGACACCTGCGTGCAGCACAAAAAAATACTGCCGTCGGGTGAGCTGCGCTTATACCCGTACCGCAGATCGCCCACTATCGGGCTGCCAATGGCCGCCAGCTGAGCCCTGATCTGATGAAACCGGCCTGTAGCAATCTGTATCTCGAGCAGGTGATAACGTTCTGACGAGCAAAGCACACGGTAATGAAGCACCGCCGGCTTGCTTCCTTTCTCCTCCCGGTTAAAAACACGGGCTTTGGCCTCCTTGCGTATCCAGTGAACAAGCTCGCCGCTGTCGGCTTCCGGGCGGTGGGCCACTATGCAATGATACACTTTCCGGATCGCTCCTTCCTGCAGGTACCGGCTCCATTTCCCGGCGGCAGCGGCCTCTTTGGCCAGGATCATCAGCCCGCTTACCCGCTTGTCGAGGCGGGTGATGCAATGGGTTCCCGGAAACCGTGCCGGCACAGCATCGCCGTCTGTAAGGTCTTCCTGTGCCGACATCCCCGGAGGTTTACAGATGATGTATACTTCCTCGTTTTCAAAAACAACCATCTTCAGGCTACAGGGGTAAGGATAACAAAGGCACTTCACTCCCCGATGCCATGATCCGGGTCTTGCTCCGGTGGATCAGCGAGCCCCAGAAGCCATAGCGGTTAGGCACCATGATCAGCATATCGGCTTTGATCTCTGCCAGCTCTTTCTGGATTTCCCGGATAACGGCATTCGATTCCACATTTTTATAAAAGTAGCGCACTCCGTCTACGCCTTCGCCAAACGCATTTTCCGTACTGGTACGGATACCTGCTTTTTCTATTTCCTTCACCTTGTCGCTGACATGAAAAATCTCCACCTGCTCTGCACCGAAACCGGCCGCCACCTCCTTCACTTTCTGCAACACGCTCAGCTGTACTCCCCGCAGGATATCGGCAGCAAAGAGGATAGTCCGGATCCCTTCAAACTTTACCCCGGACGGGATAGCCAGCACCGGGAACCGCAAACGGTTAATCACCGAGGTGGTGGTATTTCCCAGCATATCCTGCTCCAGCGACTTTTCAGCCATTCCCAGCACCAGGATATCCGCATTAAAATAGGCTATGCTCTGTTTCAGCTCGGTATAAAAATCGTCTTTATGCCAGTCGGCCTCTGCGTGAATGCCGTAGCGCGCAGCAATTTCCGCGGCGCGGTCTTCAAGCTTTTTCCGGCTGGCCTTATACAGCTCGTCAAACGAACCCGGACCCAGCCGCGAATTCATGGCATGTACTGATAATTTATACAGGTGAAACAAAACCACCCGCGCACCCACCATCCGGGCGGCTGCAGCGGCATATTCTACTGCGTTTTCCGCCTCTTTCGAATAATCTGTAGCTACTAATATTACTTTCATCGCACTTAAACTTTTCGGAAAGATACATCATTTCCGGGTACCGGTTTATGATATTCGTCATTCCCCGGTACGAAAAAAAGCATAGTCGTAATGACCATGCTTTTCCTTTCATTAACCAATTAATTCTTTCTTTTATTTTGCTTTTTCAAGAGTAAAGCTCTTTGCTCATTATCACTACATCTTCTACCGGGTACAGGGCAAAATTCTTAAAATCATGACAAATTGAATATTTTTTTTGACAATTCCTATAAAAAGCAGTATTACTATTTTGTTAAATAGCAAAACAGGAGAATATTCATTCAATCTGTACAGGGCAGCCGTCAAATACTTCCCGTTCTTCCGCCGTCGGCCCGGATGCTCACCCCGGTGATGTAGGAAGCCGCCGGGGTACAAAGAAATGCGGCCAGTGCGGCTATCTCTTCCGGCCGGCCGAACCTCCCCAAAGGCACCTCAGACCGCATGCCGGCCGCCACTTCTTCGGGGGTACTATTTTTCGCCGCCGCATTACCGGCGATCAGGCTTTCGAGCCGGTCCGTCTCCGTAAAGCCGGGCAGCACGTTATTCACCGTTATACCAAAAGGGGCCAGCTCATTTGACAGCGTTTTGGCCCATGATGCCGTAGCACCGCGGATGGTATTGCTCACGCCCAGTCCTTTCAGGGGGATTTTGACCGAAGTGGAGATCACATTCACGATCCGTCCGTAGCCGGCTGCTTTCATTCCTCCGGTAAAAATCCGGGCAAGCAGCTGGTTACAGATCACATGCTGGCTGAACGCCTCCAGGAACTGCGCGTCATCGGCATCCAGAAGCGCTCCTCCACGGGGGCCGCCGGTATTGTTGATCAGGATATGCACAGGCCCTTCTATGCTTTCTGCCGCCGCCTTCACCCGGGCGACATCGCTGAAATCGGCCACCCGGTAGCTGTGCTGCTGTTTTCCTTGCCGGGCCAGCTCTGCCACGGCAGCTTTCAGTTTTTCCTCGTTTCGGGCCATCAATATACAGTTGGCACCCAAAAGGGCCAGCTCTGTGGCAATGGCTTTTCCTATTCCGGCTGTACTGCCGCATACCAGGGCCGTCAGGTTTCTCAGATCCAGGTTCATTTTTATTTTGCGCTGTTTACTGACCGCAAATTTACCTCACCCCGCAATTTCTCAAAATCTTTTCCGCCCGAAGTTTGCCGCGGTCATAAACTTATTCAGGAAGCCGGATAACGCGGTCTCAAAATAAAACCTTAATTTTGGACCTGAAATAACACTTCTCCACCCCGGTTTTGCGCTATGGGAAATACAGTACGATATTTATTCAACAGGCTTGCCTCTTATTTTCTGCGCGGGCTTGTTTTTATAGCCCCGGTGGGCATCACCGTTCTCATTCTTTTCTCGGCTTTTGATTTCGTAGACAGCCTCGGAAGAATACAGTTTGAGAGCTGGTCTGATCCCAATAAAAAATTCTTTATCCCGGGGCTCGGCTTCCTCATCGTGGTGGGCGGTACAGCCTTTATCGGCCTGCTGTTTACCCGTATCCTGCCTTTCACTATCCAGAACTGGCTGGAAGAAAAGCTTACCAACCTGCCGATTGTAAAAATTTTCTATTCAGCCACTAAAGATCTTATTTCTGCGTTCTTAGGAGAAAAGAAAAAGTTCACCACCGGTGTGCTGGTTACTATAAACTATCATCCTGTAGTAAAGAAAATGGGATTTCTGACCCAGGAAAACCTGGACATATTCAACCTGCCTGACATGGTGTCGGTCTATTGCCCGCACGGGTATGCCATTTCAGGCCAGACGTTTATTGTATCCCGTGAGGATGTGGAGATCCTGAACGTACCCAGCACAGAGTTAATGAAAATGGCTATATCCGGCGGTGTATCCATCAGTGAGGTAAAACAGCCATGAAAAAAATACTTGTCCTTATTGCCGTCAGCTGCTTTTTTCGTGCCCCCGGCTGCTTCGCGCAAAACACCGAAGACCTGAACCTGGGAAAGGAGCCCCACAAAAGAACCGCGCTGGGCGTTGACGAGCTACTCCGTAAAAACGACCCCAAATCGTACAAGGCCATCACCACCAAAACCCCTTTCATGGTCGTGGCCAATTACCGGAACGGGAAAAGGTGGCGCTATTTTGAGGGAGATGTTTTCCGGTTCAAAACCCGCGACGGACGGTATTTTGAAGAAGACCTGGCCTTCATTGAAGACAGCACGTTTACCATTTACAAATACGACGGGTCGGCCCGGAGAATGGAGCAGCTGAGCTTTCGGGCCGATGAGGTCAGCTCGGTGTACAAATACAAACGGGGTGGTGTGCTGAAGACCGGCTTACTCAGCATGGGCCCGTTTGTTCCCATGGCCCTGCTTGACTGGGGGCTGTACAATAACCCGCCCCACAAAAACAAAGATTTCCTGTGGATAGCGCCCATTGTGGGCGCAGGCAATATCCTGATCTTTAAGCACAGGAACCTGTTCAACAAACAAAAGCTCGGGAATAATAAAGCTCTTAAAATCGTAGTTCCCCTTTAATAATAGCAGCCGCTTCGGTTGAATGCATTGTATCAGCAGGCCACGGTTACAATCTCTCGTTCAACCCCCGTTTTGTTGTGATACATGAGGTAATGGTAAAATGGATTCGTGACCAAAATTAAAACAGGATGTGCATTAGAACAAATTATTCTTCCGGATCGTTAGTATTTTAAGCGATAAAAATCTATTTTTACTTATTCATCGGGTGCTAAAATGTTAAAAAAAATACTTACTTCCTTATGGATCATCACGCTGGCCTGGCCGTCTTTTGCGCAAAAAGAGGAAGAAGAAAGCATAGATACCAAAACCCTCGCTTTCGGTGCCACCACCAGTAATTTCACCAGCCTCATCGGCGGCGTGGTGGTCAGGAGCTCCACCCCCGTTTCGGTACGAAAAAACAAAACCGTTTACCGGTACCTGGCCATAGAAGCCGTTAACCTGAAAAACCCGAGGGAATACAGCCAGTTTACGGGCTTCGGGCCCAAGTATACCATGGGGAAACGCAATTACCTCTTCTCGGTACGACCGGAATACGGCCGGGAATATGCCGTTTTTCAAAAAACACGCGACAGCAACATCGGGCTAAGTCTGATCTTCGCAGCAGGCCCCAGCCTGGGCTTCCTGAAACCTTACTACGTCAGGTACGAAGACAATAACGCCTTTGTACAGTTTGATCCCAATATCAAAGGAAATATCGTGGGCGTGGGCGGCATACTTAAAAACGGTTTCCGCGGAATGAAATTCACACCCGGTCTGCATGCTAAAATTGCAGCCAACATTGACATTAACACCTTTAACGACAATGTCACCGGGCTGGAAATCGGCACCACGTTGGAGTCGTTTTTTAAAAAACCTGAAATACTGGCTTCAACTTTCTCCGATAATCCGCAGACCTTTGTCAGTGTTTACCTAACTTTGTATTTTGGAAATAAATCGATCGTCAAGAAGAAAGACGCAGGCAATGGAATTGATTGAAAGGAAAAAAAGACCTGACTGGCTACGTGTTAAATTACCTATCGGAGAAAATTACAGGAAGGTTCGGGAAATAGTCGATAATAACAAGCTTCATACCATCTGCCAGAGCGGAAACTGCCCCAATATGGGCGAATGCTGGGGCGAAGGGACAGCTACTTTTATGATTCTCGGCAACGTATGTACCCGCAGCTGTAACTTCTGCGCTGTAGCCACCGGGCGCCCTACCGAATACGATACCGCCGAGCCCGAAAGAGTAGCGGAAGCCATTCATACCATGGGCGTGAAGCATGCGGTGATCACGTCAGTCAACCGCGACGAGCTGAAAGACAAAGGAGCCGAGATCTGGTACCAGACCGTGGTAAAAACCAAAGCGCTCTCTCCGAAAACCACCATTGAAACGCTGATTCCCGATACCAAAAGCGACTGGGATGCCCTGTACAGGATGATCTCAGCCGGCCAGGAAGTAGTTTCTCACAACATGGAAACCGTACGGAGCTTCTACCGCAAGATACGTCCCCAGGCCAAATACGACCGGAGCCTGGAGCAGATCAGGCGCACCAAAGAATACGGAAAACGTACCAAAACGGGTATCATGCTGGGCTTTGGCGAAAAAAAGGAAGAAGTATTTGAAGCCATGGACGACCTGGCCCGGGTGGGTTGTGACATTCTCACGCTGGGACAATACCTCCAGCCTACCAAAATGCACCACGAGGTCATTGAATTTATTCACCCCGACCTGTTTGAAGAATACCGGGTGGAAGGCCTTAAAAGAGGAATAAAATATGTAGAATCGGGCCCGCTGGTACGTTCTTCCTACCACTCGGAAAGACACGTGAATGTGTAAGCTGTCAGCCTTCAGCTATCAGCTGTCAGTTTTATAAAATACCCATAAACAGAGTTCTCCGGAAGCTATAAAGGCCAACAGCTAAAGGCTGATTGCTGATAGCTGATTGCTGATAGCCGTTTTATCTAATAGACAAAGAAATAGCAGATAAATCATCTATTATAAACACAGTTAACAAGATTAATTAACTAATACTATTTCAAGTAACAAAAAAAATCACCAAATTTGCTCCCTCGTATTCCTGCGGGTATGTGGCAGGCAATCGTGACATAAATTACATCTTAACTATGGCATATTTATTTACTTCGGAATCTGTTTCCGAAGGGCATCCCGACAAAGTTGCTGACCAGATATCCGATGCGCTGATCGATCATTTCCTGGCCTTCGACCCGAATTCCAAAGTAGCCTGTGAAACCCTGGTAACTACCGGGCTGGTGGTGCTGGCGGGTGAAGTGAACACCTCCACCTACCTGGATGTGCAGTCGATTGCCCGCGATGTGATCCGGAAAATCGGCTATACTAAGGCTGAATATATGTTTGAAGCCAACTCGTGCGGTATTATTTCAGCCATCCATGAGCAGTCGCAGGACATCAACCAGGGAGTAGACCGGAAGTCAGACGATGATTTCGAAGCCAGAGCCAATGCACAGGGTGCCGGTGACCAGGGAATGATGTTCGGGTATGCTACCCGCGAGACGGAAAATTACATGCCGCTGGCGCTGGATCTTTCCCATAAAATACTGCAGGAAATTGCCGCGGTAAGAAGAGAGAACAAGGAAATCACCTATCTCCGCCCTGACACCAAGTCGCAGGTAACCATTGAATATGCCGACGACAACCGTCCGCAGCGCATTGACACCATTGTGATCTCTACCCAGCACGATGACTTTGCCGGAGACGAAGAAATGCTGGCCCGTATCAAGGCTGACATGATCAATATTGTTATCCCGCGGGTAAAAGCCCGCCTGAAGCCGGAGCTCCGGCCTCTTTTCACCGATGACATCACCTACCACATTAACCCTACCGGTAAATTTGTGATCGGCGGACCGCACGGCGACTCGGGCCTGACCGGCCGGAAGATCATCGTGGATACCTATGGCGGCAAAGGAGCTCACGGCGGAGGGGCCTTCTCCGGGAAAGACCCTTCAAAAGTAGACCGTTCAGCGGCCTATGCCACCCGTCATATTGCCAAAAACCTGGTAGCGGCAGGCGTTTGTGACGAAGTGCTGGTGCAGGTTTCCTATGCCATTGGCGTAGCACAGCCCTGCGGCCTGTTTGTTAACACTTACGGTACCTCAAAAGTGAACCTGACCGACGGCGAAATTGCACGTGTGGTGGAGAAGATCTTCGACCTTCGCCCCTATGCCATTGAGCAACGCCTGAAGCTTCGTACACCCATCTACTCCGAAACCGCCGCTTACGGCCACATGGGAAGAGAACCGAAAACAGTGAAGAAGGTATTTGAAAATGCCGGTCAGCGTACAGAGCTTGAAGTAGAGCTTTTCACCTGGGAGAAGCTTGACTACGTAGACAAGGTAAAAGAAGCCTTCGGTCTCTGATTTCCCGGATGAGAATTTGTATTTTTCTAATTTGAGAGGTACATTTGGACGATTTTATAAACTTTGGAATTTCTAAAACCGACATCTGTCAAACCAAGTAAAAAATGAGTATTCTTGTAAACAAAAATTCGAAGGTAATAGTACAGGGCTTCACCGGCTCGGAAGGAACATTTCATGCAGGCCAAATGATCGAGTACGGCACAAATGTGGTGGGAGGCGTTACTCCGGGAAAAGGAGGACAAACTCACCTGGACCGACCTGTATTCAATACTGTTGAAGAAGCTGTTAAAGAAACCGGAGCAGATGTTTCGATCATTTTTGTACCGCCCGGGTTTGCTGCAGATGCCATTATGGAAGCCGCTCAGGCAGGTATCAAAGTAATTGTTTGTATCACAGAAGGTATTCCTACAAAAGATATGGTAAAAGCCAAATCTTTCATTTCTGCCTATAACACCACGCTTATCGGGCCGAACTGTCCCGGTATTATCACCGCTGAAGAAGCTAAAGTAGGTATCATGCCCGGCTTTATCTTCAAAAAAGGCACCATCGGTGTGGTTTCCAAGTCGGGCACGCTGACCTACGAAGCCGTAGACCAGCTGACCAAAGCAGGCTTGGGCCAGACCACGGCCATCGGTATCGGCGGTGACCCCATCATCGGAACCACCACCAAGCAGGCCGTGGAAATGCTGATGAATGACCCCGAAACAGAAGGTATTGTCATGATCGGTGAGATCGGCGGAGGCATGGAAGCAGAAGCTGCCCGCTATATCAGGGAAACCGGAAATAAAAAACCGGTGGTAGGCTTTATTGCCGGCCAGACCGCTCCCAAAGGAAGAAGAATGGGGCATGCCGGGGCTATCATCGGGGGTGCTGATGACACTGCTGCCGCCAAAATGGCCATCATGCGCGAGTGCGGCATTCACGTGGTAGACTCTCCGGCAGAGATCGGTGAGACCATGTTGAAAGCTTTAGGAAAGTAAAAAACAAACTTTGGCATAATTTTTAAACTCTGATTTACCAGAATCAGAGTTTTTTTCGTTCTATAAATTAACAACGTGTGAATATGAGACCTGTACTGTATTTTGCTTTTCTGCTATTGGTGGCTTCCGCCTGTGATAAAAAAGAGGTGAGCCTGTCGGCAATGGATACGTTTACCGGCGGAAAACAAAAAGAATGGCTGATTGCCGAGAACTTCTTTTCAGGGGTCGATGTCACTAAAATGGAAGATTGCTACAGCGATGACAGCGTTATTTTCTCAAAAGGCGATGAAAGCGAAGATAAGCTGATCCCTATCTACAGATGGCTGAAGAACGCTAAAAAATGCAGCGGGCTGGACGAAGACCTGAAGTTGTACTTTTTCCTGACCGGGAAGACCATTATTTTCGGTGATCAGGATGTGCTCACCAACGGCACCGGTGATATATGGAATATTGATAAAGCTGAAAATACGGAAATTATTCTCAGCCAGAACAAAGGTACCGCAGATGAGCGGCGGTTACGATTTATACCGAAAACACAGGTTACTACCGGACCTGAAAAATAAAAAAACGCAGATCGGGCCCGGAGAAGCTTAACGGTTTCTTTTTCCGGCTGATCTGCGTTTTTTACATTTTATAAAGCTGCATTCATGGCCCGCACGGCCGCTGCTGATTTCTCGAATGCCGCTTTTTCTTCGTTAGAAAGACGTAGCGTTACGATCCTCTCCCAGCCGTTACGGCCGATAACCACCGGCACACCCATACAGATGTCTTTCTGGCCGTATTCTCCGTTCAGGTAAACGCAGGAAGGAATAATTTTCTTTTCATCGCGCAGGATAGCCTCTACCACCTGCCCGATGGCCGCTCCCGGCGCATACCAGGCTGAAGTTCCCAGCAGGCCGGTCAGCGTAGCCCCGCCTACCATGGTTTTGTCAGCAACTTCTTTCAGTTGCTCAGCCGACAGGAACCGGCTTACCGGGATGCTGTTCCAGGTAGCCAGACGGGTCAGCGGGATCATGGTGGTATCTCCGTGGCCGCCGATCACCATTCCCTGCAGGTCACTTTGTGCTACGCCAAGCGCTTCACCCAGGCGGTAACGGAAACGCGATGAGTCGAGCGCTCCGCCCATACCGATCACCCTGCGCTTGGAAATCCCCATTTCAGCAGCAATCTTATAGGTCAGGTAGGTCATGGTATCCATAGGATTGGAAACAATGATGATGACCGCTTTGGGCGAAACCTCCAGGGCATTCCGTACCACGCCGCCTACAATCTTGGCATTGGTACCGATCAGCTCCTCGCGGGTCATGCCCGGCTTACGCGGGATACCCGAAGTCACCACGATCACATCTGATTTTGCCGTTTTGGAATAATCGCCGGTAACCCCGGTTAAACGGGTATCAAAGCCTTCTATAGAGGCCGTCTGGGCGAGATCCATAGCTTTTCCTTCTGCAAAACCTTCTTTGATGTCAAGAATGACAACCTCAGAAGCAATTTCCTTCCGGGCTATGTTATCAGCGGCTGTTGCGCCAACCGCTCCCGCTCCGATAATGGTAACTTTCATTATGTTATTGAAAAATTTTTAAGTTGAACAATACTATACAAAAATATCTTTATTTTTTTATTTTCTTATCAATATTGAACTTTGATTTTCGTTTTTTATGTTTGAAAGGTGCGTGCTCTGACCGGAAAAAAATTCACTTAGGTAAAATATGAAAAAAACAGGCTTCTTAAAAACGATACTCGGTTCTGTATTCTTTAAAAATTCTTTTCTTAAAGCCAGCCGTTTATCCAAAAACTCAAAAGGGATCATCTTACTTCTGGGTACGGTTTTTGCCAAAATGAAATCAGAAGGCGGCAAGTCGCCGTTCCGTAAAATAAAAGACAGTGTCAAGTCGATGGGTCTTCTCTTAAGGCACTATGCCAATGGAAGTTACCGGAATGTGGAAGGCAAAAACGTGGTGATCATCCTGGCTGGCATGATTTATTTTCTTTCGCCGATAGACCTCATCCCCGATATTCTCCCGGTGATAGGTTTTGCCGATGACATTGCGCTTATGACCTTCATTTACAACAGTGTAGCCGAGGAAATAGAGAAATTTGACCTCTGGCTGCTTAACCAGAAAACAGAGGTTACCGAGGGGTAGACCACTTTTTTACATTTTTTGGTTTTATTTACCGTAAAAGTTATTAATTTTGTTGGACATTAAAAAATTTGTGAGATGGAGCTAGCAACATTATTGTTTTTAGGATCTCTGGGAGGTTCTGAGATATTTGTCATCCTTTTTGTTATCCTGTTGTTTTTCGGGGCGAAAAAGCTTCCCGAACTGGCCCGCGGCTTAGGCAAAGGAATCAAAGAATTTAAGGATGCCACCAAAGATGTGAAAGAAAACATCGAAAAGGCAACCAAAATAGAAGACTAATTTTATACAGTTGCAGATAATAACGGAACAACAGATTTGTGATCCTTCACAAACCTGTTGTTTTTTGTTTTAAACCCCCAAAGAAAGGTGCAGTATTCTGATTATCCCTCTTTCAGAAATCAACTTATATCCGGACAAAATGACCTGGCTGAAACCGTAGAGCACTTCCTCGAAAGAATCGAATCGCTGAAGCATCTGAATGTTTTCCTCGACGTGTATGCCGACGAGGCCCGGCAGCGTGCGCAGCAGGTCTCTGCAAAGCTCAGGAACGGTACGGCCGGTAAGCTGGCCGGCATGGTCATCGGGCTCAAAGACATTATTGCCTATAAAGATCATGGGATACAATGCGGTTCCCGGATTCTTGACGGCTTCATTTCCCAATTTTCCGCTACCGCCGTTCAGCGCCTCCTGGATGAAGATGCCATTATCATCGGCCGGCAGAACTGCGACGAGTTTGGCATGGGCTCTTCCAACGAGAAATCGGCGTTTGGGCCTACCCTGAATTACCTCAACGAGGAAAAAGTGCCGGGCGGCTCTTCGGGCGCCAGTGCCGTGGCTGTCAGCGCCGGCCTGTGCCATGCCTCTATTGGCTCAGATACCGGCGGATCGGTACGCCAGCCTTCCGCTTTCTGCGGAACCGTGGGCCTGAAGCCTACTTACGGGCGGATCTCACGCTGGGGGCTGGCCGCTTACGCCTCGTCTTTTGACTGCATCGGCCCCATCACCCGTTCGGTGACTGACGCCGCCCTCCTGCTGGAGGTCATGGCCGGCAAAGATGAGTATGACAGTACGGCAGCTTCTTTGCCCGTAGAAGCATACGCCTCTTTCCCTGAAGCGCCCCGTGCCTCCAGGATAGGTTATTTTAAAGACGCCCTGGATTCTCCCGGTCTCGACCCTGAGGTACGTGATGCCACCCTGGCCCGGCTGGAAGAGCTGAAAAAACAGGGCCACCAGGTCATAGCGCTGAACTTTCCCGAGCTGAAATACCTCTTACCGGTTTACTATACGCTCACCATGGCAGAAGCCTCTTCCAACCTGGCGCGCTATGACGGCGTACGCTACGGATACAGGACCGCCAATGCCCGGAACCTCGATGATCTCTACCGGAAAAGCCGGGGAGAAGGCTTCGGGAAAGAAGTAAAGCGGCGTATCATGCTCGGTACCTTTATATTAAGCGCCGATTATTACGATGCGTATTACACCCGTGCCCAGCGGGTTCGCACCGTTATCATGAAAAAAACCGCGAAGTTTCTCGAAGAGGTTGACTTCCTGGTATCGCCTACCACGCCTACCCCGGCTTTTGACCTGGGGAAGAAAACGCAAAACGCCATGGAGTCATACCTGGCCGATGTATTTACCGTGCACGCCAACGTGGCCGGCCTGCCCGCCGTTTCAGTGCCTAACGGTAAAAACCACGAAGGCCTGCCCTTCGGCTTCCAGGTGCTGGGCCGGGCATTTGGCGAAAAAGATTTATTAAATTTCGCAAAGAGTATAGAATAAACACCTTAAAAAACAGTTTTTATGGTGTGTTTTATTTTTTTACGGATTCTTTTTATTAAATTTGGAGCGTAGCTTTCCGGAATATTGTATTGGCATGCTGAAAACTCTTAGAAACATTATGAAATTCTCAAAATTATTTTTGACCTTTTCTGCGGTTGTTGGATTTGGTTTTAGTGTAAGTGGTCAGATTAATGAAGGGGTGAATGAAGAGTCTGTTGAGTCGCAACCCGTTGAAGAAGTTAAAATTTCCTACCCGTACCAGGTAGAGGTGATGGATGAGCGGGATCACGTTCCTTACACCATCACGGTTCTGGATCCTGAAATTATCAAAGCCCGTTTAAAGTCTATTGAAAAGACCATGCCGATGGTCTATAACGAAAGCGTGGAATACTGGCTGAATTACTTTACCCAGAGAAGGCCCAATTTCACCAAGACCATGATGGAAGAGATGTCGGTCTATTTCCCGGTTTTTGAAAAAATACTGAAGGAAAATGACATGCCGGAAGAATTAAAGTACCTGGCCATCCTGGAATCAGGTCTTAACCCGAAGGCAGTATCCAGGGCAAAGGCAGTAGGTTTGTGGCAGTTCATGTCGTTCACCGGCAAAGAGTACGGCCTGTCTATCAACCAGTATGTAGATGAGCGCATGCACCCCCAGAAATCGACCGATGCGGCCTGCCGCTACCTGAAGTTCCTGAACCGCATGTTCAACGACTGGGACCTGGCGCTGGCTTCCTACAATACCGGACAGGGAAGGATCAGCCGGGCCATGAAAAAAACAGGGCTGACCAACTACTGGGACCTTCACCCGCATATTCCGAAAGATACACGGCATTATGTACCCCAGTTCATAGCCCTGGCCTACCTGATGAACTTCGGACAGGATCACGGCATTATCCCTGAAAAGCAGAACATCAGCCCTGCGCTTGAAAATATTTATATCGATACCGATGTAGACCTGAAAGTCCTGGCTGCGCTGACCAACAATACCCTGGAGGATATCCAGCAGTATAACCCCCACCTGAAAGCTACAGTACTACCCCAGGCCCGTTACGGGTATGAGATAGCCTTACCGGCAGCATCGGTGGCTTATTTTAACGAGAACCGGGCTACCATACTCGACTCAGCCAGCAAGACCTTTTCTATCGGCATAGGTACCGAACCGGCAGAAGCCGTACTGGCTTCTTCGTCTTCCACTGCTCCGGCTCCGGCAGAAGCGGTGGTGGAAGAAGGCGGTGCCATTGTGATCGGCAGACCGGTGGCCGTCCGGCATAGTGTGGCTGCCGCTCCGGATGACGACTATGTAAATGTAACCCGCAAAGTGAAGAAAATTCACAAGGTAAAACGCGGTGAGGTCATGAACAAAATAGCCGATAGGTACGATGTAACCGTCAGCGACATCAAGAAATGGAACGGAAAATCTTCTTCCAAAGTACTTGCCGGTGAGTCACTGACTGTATATGTAGACAAAAACGAGAAGGTTAAAGCCAATAGCCTGGTGGCTAAAAAATCATCCGAGAACGTGAAAGAGCCTGCTTTCTATACCGTAAGACGCGGCGATACGCTCTGGAACATTTCTCAACGGTACGAAGGCGTAACCGTAAACGACATCAAGAAGTGGAATAACCTGAAAGGAAATAACGTGGTAGTAGGCCAGAAAATCAGGATCCGTTCCTGATCACGGCAACCGCAAGAAACAAAAAAAGAGAAGCCTGCGCTTCTCTTTTTTTGTTTAACTTTGGGCTCAAATATACGTTTGCAATGCTAAAAGTAGGAGCCGCCGCACTTAACCAGACTCCCCTCGACTGGAAAGGAAACCGGAAACGCATCACGGAAGCCATAGAAAATGCCCGGCAGAACGGGGTGCAGGTTCTTTGCCTGCCCGAGCTGGCCATAACAGGTTACGGCTGCGAGGATGCCTTTTATTCGCCGGACGTTCTGAAACGGAGCCTGGATACCCTTCAGATGATGGTGGCCGAAACGTCAGGACTGGTCACCTGTCTGGGGCTGCCCCTGCGCATACAAAACAAGACGTACAATACGGTGGCAGTGGTAGCCAACCGGCAGATCCTGGGGTTTGTCTGCAAGCAGCACCTGCCCAATTACGGGATCTTCTACGAAGACCGCTGGTTTCACCGCTGGAAAGCAGGGCAGTCGGCCATTGTACAGGTCGACGGTACGGCCTACCCTGCCGGCGATCTCCTGTTTGATATTTCGGGCATAAAAGTGGGTGTAGAAATCTGTGAAGATGCCTGGGTGGCTGATCGCCCCGGCCCCCGCCTGTTTGCCCGCGGTGCCGATATTATTCTCAATCCCAGCGCCAGTCCGTTTACCTTCAGTAAATTTCAGACCCGTGCACAGCTGGTCACCGATGCCTCGCGCGCGTTTGCCTGCGCCTATGTTTACACCAACCTGCTGGGCAATGAATCGGGCCGGCTGATCTTTGACGGCGATGCCATGATCAGCTCAGGAGGTGAACTCCTGGCCTCGAGCGACCGCTTCAGCTACGCCGATCACACGCTGACCACAGCCCTGGCAGATATTGAAAAGAACCGGATCGAGCAATCCAAAATTAAATCTTCATTTGCAGACGATACCCTTACTGTAGTTTCTTCTTTCCGCCCTGAGACTTCGTTTGAGCCCCAGGTGACGGGAAATATCCTTGAAAATTTTGAAAAGGGCGGGCATCTGAAAGAAGAAGAATTTGCCCGGGCCGTAAGCCTGGGACTTTTTGACTACCTGCGGAAATCACGCTCTTACGGCTTTACCGTTTCGCTCTCCGGCGGGGCCGACTCTTCCGCCTGTACGGCCCTGTGCGCCCTGATGATCCGCCTGGCCGATGAAAGCATCGGGCTGGAGGCTTTCCGGCAAAAGCTGTCGTATATTCCGGGCATAAACGGGTGCAGAACCATCGCAGACATAAGCCGCCTGCTCATCACCACCCTTTACCAGGGAACCCGCAACAGCTCGGAAGACACCCTGAACTCGGCCAGGGCGCTGGCCGAAGACTGCGGAGCCGAATTTCTCCGGGTAGACATTGATGCGCTGGTAAATGCGTATACCGACCTCATCGGGGAAAAGATCGGCCGGCCGCTCAGCTGGGAAACCGATGATATCCCCCTGCAGAACATCCAGGCGCGGGTTCGCGCCCCGGGCGTATGGCTGCTGGCCAACCTGAGCAATCACCTGCTTCTTACCACCTCTAACCGCTCGGAAGCAGCCGTGGGGTACTGTACCATGGACGGCGACACGGCGGGCAGCATTGCTCCCGTTTCAGGCATCGATAAAGCCTGGCTGAGAGAATGGCTGATCTGGCTGGAAAAAACCGGCTGCGAAGTGAAAGGCCGGCACATCCGGATGGAGGGATTGCAGTATGTAAATGCCCTGCAACCTACGGCCGAGCTACGCCCGAAAGAGAAGACCCAGACCGATGAAAAAGACCTTATGCCCTACCCCGTTCTGAACCGGATCGAGCAACTGGGTATCCGCGATAAGAAATCGCCCCTGGAGTGCTTCCGCCTGCTCGAAGAATCGGAAACGGGCTACCGCCGGGAAGACCTCTACCACTGGGTCAGGCGTTTTTTTACCCTGTGGAGCCGGAACCAGTGGAAAAGAGAGCGGTATGCGCCGGGTTTTCACCTGGATTCCTATAACCTGGATCCCAGAAGCTGGTGCCGTTTCCCTATACTGAGCGGTTCATTTGAAGAAGAGCTGGAAGAGCTGGAAGCCTATTTTGCAGGATTATAACCAAATCTCCCAACAAGCGGAGCCGTTGCGCCATTGTCACCTCGAGCGTAGTCGAGAGGCGCATAATTCTCAATTCCACCCGCCTCTCGACTACGCTCGAGGTGACAGATGGTACCCCCACTCGGAACTATCCACTCGAAACTATCTACCCGGAACTATCTCATATTCCCCATACACCGGGTAGTGATCGGAATATTTGTACTGGTTCAGCGTATTGAACCGGATAATGCGGAAGCCCTGCGGGTCAAAAAACTGGTTATCGATGCGGAGAAAGCTCAGGATCTTACGATATGTAAACCCGAAGCCCGTACCGGCTTCTTCAAAGCCGTTATGCAGCAACCGCCTCAGCTTGCCGTAAGCATACCCGTAAGGCAGCTCATTCAGGTCTCCGGCTACAATAACCGGGTAAGGACTGCGGCTGATCCAGGTCTCCAGGACACCTACCTCGTTTCCCCGGTCAGAAAACCCGTTCTTCAGCTGGCTGAGTACGGTACGGGTTTCTTTCTTATTGAGCTTGTGGCGGTTGTCAAACATTTTATTGACCCGTATCCCCATTGATTTCAACTGGAAATTGATCACTCGTATGGTGTCGCCGTTCACCACGATATCGGTCGACAGCAAGCCGTTATTATTGGTGGGCCAGTACATTTCCTCCTTCCGGATAATGGGATACCGGCTGAAGGTGGCCAGGCCTATGGTTCCTTCTCCGCGGTCGTTGCCCTTTTCCGAATGCATGTACACGTAATACGGGTTTTTACCTGCCGTTCTCCGAATCAGGTCAAACTCATAGGTACTTTCGTCGTTGTAAAATTCCTGGAAACACTTGATGTCGGCCGGGATAGACACCACTGACTCCGAAATGCCCTTCGTATCTTTCCCGGCATGGCCCTTCCGGTAATTTCCGAAATCCGCATACATGATATTATAGCTCAGGAGTGAAAAATCTACCCGGCCTTCCTGTTTTTCCCCGAAACCGAATCTGAAGGTCCGGTCTTTAATAGACCAGGTCATAAAAAGAAGCACAAGCGAGAGCAGCGCTTTGGCTGACCGCCCCAAAGCCCATACCACCACAAAAAAAAGATTTCCGAGCAGCACCAGCGGGAACGAGAGCATCAGGAAGCCGCCTATCCAGTGCTGAATGTTAGCAGAGAACACCAGCTGGTAGACCAGCAGGGAATACAATGCGAACAGGATATTGATCAGAAAGAAAAACTTTCGAATAAAGTCGGCTACCGCTCTTAAAAACATCATTCAGCATCATGGACCATCCCACAAATTAAATAAGTTAATTGATAGATTGCGCTTAAATCAGCTTATTTATTCTGCCCGGTGGCTTCATTTTTAGCAGGAACGTAAGCCTGTGAATGAATATTTTAGGGCGAGACCTGAAAAAATAAAATAAAAGGTGTATTTTTGCATAAAATTTACAAGGAGCGGAGGGGGTGGAAACCTCCTTTTTTGATTAATACATGTCACTGAAAGAAACTGTTATCAGGCTGGTGGACGGGCAGATCGCCGAAACCGACTACTATGTGGTTGATATTGTGGTATCTGATTCGAAGATCAAACGGAAAGTTACCGTTTTCCTGGATTCGGATACGGGAATTACCATTGATGAGTGTACCGCTTTCAGTCGTGAGCTGGGCAACCGCCTGGAGGAGATCATTGACGATGCCTTCACCCTGGAAGTTTCTTCGCCGGGCGCCGACAGCCCCCTGAAGTTTGAGCGCCAGTATGTGAAGAATATCGGCAGGAGCCTCCGGATCACGAAAACCGACGGTACCGAGATCAAAGGAAAGCTGACAGAAGTAAATAACGGCACAGTGGTCATTGAGCCCGAAGCCAAAAAGAAAATAAAACCCGAAGCGGTGACGCTGCCCCTGGAGGAGATCCGGGAGGCGAAAGTCATCATTTCATTCAAATAAAACGAAATACACGTATGTCAAGTGGAGATTTAATTGAATCGTTCGCGGAGTTTGCACGAGAAAAGAACATAGACCGGCCTACCATGATCGCCATCCTGGAAGATGTGCTCAGGACCATGATCCGTAAAGCTTACGGGGAAGATCATAACTTTGATATTATCCTGAACCCCGAAAGCGGTGACCTGGAAATGTGGAGAAAGCGGGAAATTGTTGACGATAACTCGGAAGATATCTGGGATCACGATAAAATTCCGCTGTCAGAAGCACAAAAGATCGAGCCTGACTTTGAGATCGGTGAAGAAGTGGCAGAATCCGTGAAAATTGAAGATTTCGGCAGACGGATCGTTCAGACGGCCCGCCAGACCCTTATCCAGAAAGTAAAAGACCTGGAAAAGGAAATGTTGTATGACCAGTACAAAGACCAGGTGGGTGAGCTGGTTACCGTAGAAGTGTACCAGATTCTCAGCCGCGAGGTGATTTGCATGGATGAAGAAGGAAACGAGCTCTCCCTGCCCAAAGGAGAACAGATCCCGAAAGACCGATTCAAGAAAGGGTCCAGTATCCGCGCCATCATCCACAAGGTAGAAATTCACAACGGAAATCCCAAGCTTACCCTTTCCAGAACATCACCGGTTTTCCTGGAAAGATTGTTTGAGCTGGAGATTCCCGAGATCCAGGATGGAATTATTTCTATACGAAAAATTGTTAGAGAACCAGGGGAAAGGGCCAAAGTGGCGGTTGAATCGTTTGATGACAGGATTGACCCGGTGGGAGCATGTGTTGGTATGAAGGGTTCCCGTATCCATTCCATCGTTCGTGAGCTGGAAAATGAAAATATTGACGTGATCCAGTGGACGGACAATATTCATCTCCTGATCTCCAGAGCACTGAGTCCTGCTAAAATCAGTAACGTAAGGTTTGATGAATCCGCCGAAAGGGTATCGGTATTTTTAAAACCCGACCAGGTTTCACTGGCCATCGGTAAGGGCGGACTGAACATCAAGCTGGCCAGTAAGCTGATCGGGCTCGAAATCGACGTATTCCGTGATATTGACGGTGTAGTTGAGGAAGAAGACGTGGATCTGATGGAATTTACGGATGAGATAGAAGAGTGGATACTCCTCGAATTCCGTAAAATCGGCCTCGATACCGCCAAGTCTGTTCTGAATGTACCGAAAGAAGACCTGGTGAGAAGAACCCCTCTGGAGGAGGAAACGATCGAAGAAGTATTCGATATCCTGAAGAAGGAATTCGAATAAGAACACAGGCCGGGTCCACACAAAAATCAATAACTATTTAAAATTATTCAGAAAATTATATGGCAGAAGAAAAAATGATGCGACTTAGCCAGGCAGCTAAAAAACTGAATGTGGGCATAGCCAAAGTAATTGAGATTTTAGGCTCAACCGGGCATCGTATTGACAATAATCCTAACGCCAAACTTGCATTTGACCAGCTGGAGATACTGGCCCGGGAACTGGATGCTCCCGAGCTGTTGGGAGAAACCCCTGCTCCGGCAAGTGAGACCCGGGTACCTGAAAAAAATGACGCTGACATCCTGTATTTCCGGGAGGAGCCCAAACAGGAAGAGCCCGAGGTCGTTAAGATCGAAACCGTTTTGACCGGCCCTAAAGTACTGGGCAAGATTGATCTGAACGCCCGCGGGGAGGTGAAGATACAGCCGCTGGAAGAGCAGGCACCTGAACCGGTGAAAGAAGAAGAGCCGGCAAAAGAGCCTGAGAAACCGGTTATAGAACAGCCGGCACCCGAAGTGAAAGTGCCGGTTGCAGAAGAAGTACCCCCGCCGGTAGTAGCCAAAGAAGAGCCCGTACAGGTTCCTGAAAAACCGGCAGAAGAGCCCGCACCCGAAGTGAAGGCCCCCGAAATAAAAGCACCGGAGGTAAAAGCCCCCGAAGTAAAGCCGGAAGAGCCCAGGAAGAAACCCGAGCCGCCCAAAGAATCTGAGCTGATCAAAGCCCAGGGCGACAGGCTGCAGGGACTGGTGGTTTTGGGTAAAATTGAACTGCCGGTAGAGAAAAAGCCTTCGAAAGAAGATCAGAAGCAAAAGAGGAAGAGAAAACGGGTGATTGTAGGCGGAGAAAAAGTGGGTGACACTTCTTCCAAATCTACTTTTGAAAATTTCAAAGCCAAAGGAGACCAGCCGGCAAAACCTGCCCAGAAAACCTCCAATGACAAGCCTGCTTCCAACAACAACAATAGCAACAACAACAAAGGCGGTAAAAAAGATAAGCGCGAAAGAAGAGAGTTTGTCTCTGACAGCGACGTTAAAGACAGCATCAAGAATACGCTTTCCCGTATGCACAGCAAGGGGAACGACTTTGGTGCCAAATACCGGAAAGAAAAACGGCGTAGCCGGGCCGAAGCCCAGGATGCCCGCGATCAGCGCGAGCTGGAAGAAAGCGGTATCCTGCGGGTAACCGAGTACATCTCGGCCTCGGAGCTGGCTTCACTGATGAACGTTTCCGTAAACGAGGTGATCGCCGCCTGTATGCGGATGGGTATTTTTGCCTCGATCAACCAGCGCCTCGACGCCGAAACCATCCAAATGGTGGCCCTCGAATTCAACTACGAAGTGGAGTTCATATCGGCCGAGGAAGAAGTTTCTTTCGACGCCCACCAGGAAGTGGACGCCGAAGAGGACCTGGAGCCTCGTGCACCTATCGTGACCATCATGGGACACGTTGACCACGGTAAAACCTCCCTCCTCGACTATATCCGGAGAGCCAAAGTAGCCTCGGGAGAAGCCGGCGGGATCACCCAGCACATCGGTGCCTACTCGGTGACCATCAAAGACGGCCCGAACAAGGGGAAATCCATTACCTTCCTCGATACACCCGGTCACGAGGCCTTTACCGCCATGCGGGCCCGGGGTGCGAAGGTAACCGACGTGGTGATCATCGTGATTTCTGCTGACGACAGCGTGATGCCCCAGACACGGGAGGCCATCAACCACGCGCAGAACGCAGGCGTGCCTATCGTATTTGCCCTGAACAAGATTGACAAGCCGAACGCCAATCCCGATAAAATCCGGGAAGACCTGGCCAAGGAAAACATACTGGTGGAAAGCTGGGGCGGTAAGTTCCAGGAACAGGAAGTATCGGCCAAGTCGGGCCTGGGGATTGACGACCTGCTCGACAAAGTATTGCTGGAAGCCGAGCTCCTTGAGCTGAAAGCCAACCCCAACCGGAATGCCACCGGTACGGTCATTGAAGCTTCGCTTGATAAAGGCCGGGGCTATGTATCCACCATCCTGGTAGAAAACGGTACCCTGAAAGTAGGTGATATCCTGCTGGCAGGCCAGTATTTCGGAAGGGTAAGGGCCATGGTTGACGACCTGGGTGCACGGATCAAAGAAGCCGGGCCTTCCATTCCCGTGCAGATTCTCGGTTTACCGGGTGCGCCACAGGCCGGTGACAAGTTCAACGTGATGGACTCTGAGCGTGAAGCGCGCGAGATTGCCAACAAACGGGAACAGCTGAACCGCGAAATGAGCATCCGGGCCAAGAAACACATTACCCTGGATGAAATTGGCCGGAGGAAGGCGATCGGTACCTTTAAAGAGCTTAACATTATCATCAAAGGTGACGTGGACGGCTCGGTGGAAGCCCTGGCCGATTCCCTGCTGAAACTGTCTACTGACGAGGTGCAGGTGAACATCATCCACAAAGGAGTGGGTCAGATCTCCGAATCTGACGTTACCCTGGCTTCTGCTGCAGATGCTATTGTGGTGGGCTTCCAGGTAAGGCCTTCGAACAATGCCAAACGTATTGCTGAGAACGAGCAGATCGAGATCCGCCTGTACTCTATCATTTACGACGCCATTAACGAGGTGAAAGATGCGATGGAAGGGCTGCTGGCACCGAAAGAAGAAGAAGTGGTTACCGGTAATATTGAAGTGCGCGAAGTCTTTAAAATCAGCAAAGTGGGTACCATTGCCGGTAGCTATGTAACAGACGGTTACGTGAAACGGAACAACAAGGTACGGATCATCCGCGAGGGTATCGTGATCCACGAGGGAGATATCGCCCAGCTGAAACGTTTCAAAGACGATGTATCTGAAGTAAGAGCCGGTTACGAATGCGGTATCAGTATTCATAAATTCAACGATATCCAGATCGGTGACATTATCGAAAGCTTTGAAATCAGGGAGCTGAAGAGGTCGCTGTAAGTAATTTGTAATAAATGCCCGGGAATGGGCATTTATTATAAATTATATTTTCATTAATTTCTGAAAATTCAATTTATATAATACATAATGAATTATTAAAATTTCTACCTGTAGATAATTAATGAAGGGATAATCGGGAAAGCAAAGAAATCAAGGAATGCTTACTTATCTGCAAAGGTGTTTCGGACAATAAAATACGCTAAATCATTATGAACTATAATAAGTCTCAATGCTTACTAATCTGCAAAGGTGTTTCGGACAAGAGAGTGGCAATGATTTAGGGGACTTTGATATAGTCTCAATGCTTATTAATCTGCAAAGGTGTTTCGGACTTTGATTTTCTCTTCTACAAGGACATAGACAGGTGTCTCAATGCTTACTAATCTGCAAAGGTGTTTCGGACAATCATCTTTCTTTCTGGGCGAGATCGAAGCCGTCTCAATGCTTACTAATCTGCAAAGGTGTTTCGGACACAGAGCATTAACAAACATGCCTCTGACAGGAGTCTCAATGCTTACTAATCTGCAAAGGTGTTTCGGACTCTACTTGAAGAAGTTAACGAAGCTCTATATGAGTCTCAATGCTTACTAATCTGCAAAGGTGTTTCGGACTTCAGGTGCTTACACAGATAGCGTTAGAAAGTAGTAGTCTCAATGCTTACTAATCTGCAAAGGTGTTTCGGACTCCTATAGAGCGAAAATTTCAGATTTCTGAAGAGTCTCAATGCTTACTAATCTGCAAAGGTGTTTCGGACAACACAGGTACTAACTCAAATCCTTTTGCAGGATCAGTCTCAATGCTTACTAATCTGCAAAGGTGTTTCGGACAACAGCAGTTTGACCCTATGGAGAATATTAAGAAGTCTCAATGCTTACTAATCTGCAAAGGTGTTTCGGACTTTAAAACTGAATTAGCAACAAGTCTTCCTGTAGTGTCTCAATGCTTACTAATCTGCAAAGGTGTTTCGGACTACCGGTGACAAAATCCTCGTCTATATCCTCGAAGTCTCAATGCTTACTAATCTGCAAAGGTGTTTCGGACAACAAAGAGGGGGATACCCTCAAGGTGGTGAACAGTCTCAATGCTTACTAATCTGCAAAGGTGTTTCGGACCTCATTAGGGCGGTTTCTGCTCAGCAAGTGGTGTCTCAATGCTTACTAATCTGCAAAGGTGTTTCGGACCTTAAAGGTGCCTCATCCCTGGTTATTGCAAAAATGTCTCAATGCTTACTAATCTGCAAAGGTGTTTCGGACAAAGAAAAATTACCCTGGATAGAGTTTGCAAAGTCTCAATGCTTACTAATCTGCAAAGGTGTTTCGGACTGACCCTGTTTAACTATGAGCTTAGTCATGAACAGTCTCAATGCTTACTAATCTGCAAAGGTGTTTCGGACCAAGTCTCCTGATGATATAGAGACGATAAAACTGTCTCAATGCTTACTAATCTGCAAAGGTGTTTCGGACATTTACTCAGCCCCGAAAGGATTTACTGAGGCAGAGTCTCAATGCTTACTAATCTGCAAAGGTGTTTCGGACATGGAAAATAAAATAGGAAAAAATGTTCTGATAATGTCTCAATGCTTACTAATCTGCAAAGGTGTTTCGGACAAGAATATAAATCTCTTCTTTTCATCAGAAACTAGTCTCAATGCTTACTAATCTGCAAAGGTGTTTCGGACGTTGGTTATTCGCCTGGTATTTTGGGTTTTCTTGTCTCAATGCTTACTAATCTGCAAAGGTGTTTCGGACCCAGTGGTCCGGTAATAGGAAAAACCTCTAAATTGTCTCAATGCTTACTAATCTGCAAAGGTGTTTCGGACAATTATGAAAACGACATTATTTTCTTTTATCTTTTTGTCTCAATGCTTACTAATCTGCAAAGGTGTTTCGGACTCATTGAGTAGGAGGGAATAGCCCCTCCATGAAAAAGTCTCAATGCTTACTAATCTGCAAAGGTGTTTCGGACAGCTTTTTTACACATTTTATTGATTTCAAGCAGCTTACTTCACATTGATATCGGAAGATTAAGGCCAAATTATGCAAAATCATAAAATGAGTATCTTTTTTTCTCCTTTTAAATAGGCCCAGTCCAGCGGGTAGCTGCTGATCTCGCCCAGTCCCGACAGCATATCGTGATGTAAAGGTAAGAGTAAAACTGAAAAATCAGTAGCCTTGGCGGTGAGTTTTTGTATTTTACTTTCCATCCTAAGACGCTCCGCATCCGTGAGATCACCAGCAAATACAGAATATTGAATCCGCTCCAGACCCGCCTTCAGGAGCTCCTTAGCCACTCGTGTCCTTACGGAACTCAGCGAGATATCATAACTGATAAGGTACATCATGGGTGCTCCAGATTAAAGAGTGCCCGGGCCAGCTCCCCGGCAAAATTCATGATATGGCCATCCCGACTGGTGATCCGCCCGTTAAAGGTGGTTTTAGCTTCCATGTAGCAAATAAACTCCGGTATTAAGCAGGCTTTGCCCTTTTTGTCAAGATACACCCCGGCAGAGGTATACCTGAAAAAGCTTTTATCGATTTTTTCCTGCCGGAAAAAATCGAACAGGAAGCGATCCGCCCAGCAGCGGAACGGCTCTATGAGATCAAAAGCCAGCGCGGGTTTCTGGTACTGATCCTTGTGAAAAATACCCAGCTGCGGATCCATCCCCACGGTGTAAGCAGCCTTTTCTATCTTCGTATACAAGATGCCATACAAGTAATTCAGCGCCGCATTGAACGCATCCTGCGCCGGGTTCCGGCTTCGCTCTTCAAAGCGGTATAGCTCAGGAAGGCTATCCGATAAGCCTGCCCAGTAACCTCTTCCGGTTGCTCCTTCCAGCCCCCGGAGGTAATCTTCCATATCAGACAAACGCCGTGCTGCCGCTTCTCTCACTTTCTCCTGTGCTGACTTCAAAGCCTGAATATGAGACTCCAGACCAGTCATAACAGACGGCACCGTTTCTCTAAAATACCGGAGATTCATTTCATAGCCCTGCATTTTCAGAATCAACAATTCTTTCACCCACTTTACGGCATCCGGATGTACCTCAAACCATACCTGCGCACGGCGTATCCGGGAAGCGTTATTGAAAGAGGCTTTCCGGCATACGCCGGTAACGGCTCCCTGCTTGTCGAGATAATACAGGGGTACATCGTATGAAAACGCCAACATCAAGGCTGAGGAATCAATGCTGACTTTGGCAGTCACCAGGATGCTCTCTACCCGTTTGGGCGAGATCAGGCGGGTATCCTCTTCTTTCCGTATGGAGAAACAGCTGTTCCTGCTGCCTACGGTCAATCCGACGGTATCCAATAATAATATCATAATTCAGGAGGTTTAATAAACCGGTGGTAGTCTACCCTGTTCCAACTGATCATGGCAAAGCGGTCTACTACTTTTGCCAGGCTCAATGCCTTTTTCGCTTCCTGCGCCGCTGCTCTCCCCTCCACAAATTCCAGGAACTGTATTCTGCCCTCCAACTGCTGCAGGGCTTTTTTAACTCCCCGGCCGTTTTCGAGTGCTGCACTTATTTCCATAGCACTTTTAAATTTAGTAATATCCGCCATGAGTTCATCCTTAAATTCCGTACTCACCCGCACCCCGGCATCTACATACAGTCCGGTTACAATTTTGGGCTGATCTGGCGGGTACAACCGTGTTTTCCCGGGGTTAATCAGCATTCCTTCCGCCTTACACAGGTTTTTGATGCTGCGAAGGTGATGGTCTGTTAGCGGCTGCAGCGAAGAAAACGTCAGATCATCCACAAAGCGGGTGTAAGTCAGCCCTTCATCGGTAGCATACCTTTCCAACACCGCATCCAGCTTCTTTACGGCCATATTCGCTAAAACCGGGGAAGTGGGTGCGCCCATCGGCAAACGGCCGCCAAAGGTACATAAACGGATCACCTGCTCAGTTAAGTCAGCCGACCAGGCCGGAAAGGTGTCTTCAAAAACCTCACTGAGCCTCCCGGCCGTTACCTGGTGGAAGAAGTCTTTAAAATCTATATTCACCATCCAGGGTTTTCCCAGGTGCTGCAAGGCATTGGTCTTGATATTCCTGGGTTCTTTCTCCCTGCTGAGGGCAAGCTGAAACCCGTAACTGGAAAGCGGCCGGTTCTGGTGGTAGTGGGCCTGAAGGAAATCATTTAACCTCCGCTGAATTTCTTTCAGGGAAGGAGAAGGGTCTTCAATGAGGCGGTTGCCTCCCGATGCTTTCCGCACATGATAAATACGGTATTCCGGCTGCTGCGCATGAATGGCCAGGGCATATTCCGGGGTATCGAGCAGCTGTCCAAGGTCTGCCGTGGTGACGGCCTTTTCCAGAGAGGCGGCCAGTAGTTTAATCAGGGAAAGATTCATCATGTCAAAGAACGTTAAGCATAAGGGCTTCTAACTCATTTTCTTGATTACGCCTGCACCATGACTTTTAAATCTGCCCAGGCCCATAAAATCAGGCAGCACGAGATTCGTTTTCATCACAAGGTCAAAAACCAGCATCTTTTCATCTTTTATCTCCGGCCCCGGGTGTTTATGCATATCTATCAGGTTCACCTGTATATCACCCTTATTAAAAGCTATGCCAAACTCGTTACAAAATTTAACCAGATGGGTACCCATTTTTAGCTCCATAAAAGAAGCTTTCTCCGCTAATGAGCCTAAATGCCTGTAAACAAAGTAATTCTGTGCATTAAAGGGATACACACTTTTTACAGAGTAGGTATGCAAGGTATCTCCGACACCTGCAGGAAAATCTTCATTTTGAATAATTTCATATCCGCTGCTAAAATTTTTACCCAACTCTCCACTTCCCAGAAGATTCCAAATGAGTTCGGCCCCTTCTGCAATACCGTACAAAGCCGCATAACCCTTATACGACCGGAACTGTACCCTGGGATAACGGTATATAAAGGTACTATCAGGGGAGTGATTATGCAGCAGATCATAGCGGTTGGCAGTATATACATTCAGTTCTTTTCTGAAGGCCTCCACCTGGCGGTGTTCCAGGCGCTGTTTTTTAAAAAGTACGAAGAAGGTTTTCATCTTATGTTAAATAATAGGGCTGAAACTTGAGATTTTAATTCTACAGCATTCAGGCACTGCATACCCGACCTCTTTCTAAAATTAGCAGCCATCTGAATATTGGGTTCAACAACTGGTTGTTTCTAAATCATTAAACCTCTTTGCTATTACGGAAAACCTTCTTATCGGCTCCTGCCTGTCATAGATATCCTGATTTTTCACTAACTCTGCCAATACATCTAATTGGTCGGCTAGTTCTTCAAGATTTGAGATGAGAGATTCTTTCACGGAGTCATTAATCTTTAAATTGTCCGTATCCCACATTCGTTTTGGCTCCAATACCAAAATCAAGTAAAATACGTTTGAAACAATTCCGCTTGATTTCTTTGGATACCTTTTTACCTTCTCCCAAACTACTTTCTTTAAGGTCAAAATTAAACCCAAAGCTAACATTAGGAAGCACCTTTAGAAACTGGATCGGGGTAGGATTTACGAAAGGATCCAGGTGCTTTTTCTCCCTGTTCGGATGTTTGTGAGGAGTTATAAAATCACTTCCCATGAAATACGTCTTTCCCTTATACTCTTTTACGTCAGCTATAAATGCGTCATAAAAAATGTCCCGTTCATAAGTAGGAATGAATTCTGTTTTAATATTCGAAAAGTTTATCAATTCCAAAGAATCATTCCATACTTCATCTATATTTTTAATAATTTTTCCCTCAAAAATGATCCATTCCAATTGGAATAACTCTTGTGGATTCACGGATATTATATCTTTCAGTTCCTTGCTTCCCCAGTATTCCTTCAACAAGACCCTGGCTTTCTCCACTAAACGAGCTTTTGTGTCCGCATCCTTATTTTGGTGTATTCTGCTGGATAACATTAAAAGTCTGAATGGAAAAGCAGACCTAAGTGTACCTTTTACAGAAGATGCCGGGATATAGGGCTGACCACTCGTGTGATCAAATGCAAACCCCAATTTAAACTCGCCCGTTTCTCCGATGCTATGCGCAGAACCGCTTCCGGAAAACAAACCAGGATAGATTGTTTCCATGCTAATGCTCTTAATGGCTCCATCCACGGCGATTCGTTCTGCAGCATTCCATTCCATCTGAAGTATCAGAGCATTTTTCTCATCAAAAACTTTCTGAACTCCTTCGTTATACTTTTTCTTGTCTGCGGGAAACTTTCGGGCTAAATCTTCGATTTTCGAAATGACATCACTCGTAAAATAATTCCTATAAAAATACCACCCTAAATTTTTCATTCTTTATCAACAAATTTGAATGTCCTTAATGCTAACTTTAGAGCAACTGCATCTTGCAAAATCCGCATCTCCAGTTTAGATTTCTCAGCTGAAGTAGCAGACCTGTAATGTTTCACCAGTGATAGATCACCCTTTCCGTTTGGGGTCTCCCAATTATTCATTTTCATAATAGCCTGTAAAAGCTTCGGGCGGTCTTTTTGTGCTCCGCCTTTATCCTCAAAGAAGATTAAAGCCGGTAGAATACCTGACTGAATCACTGCTGCTCCAAATGAAGAAATGTACCCTTTAAATTCAGAATGAACCGAGATTTTGTCCCGATCATCTGCAATACCTACATCAATAATAGCCTTTATAGCCCTGGTAATTACCTCTTCCGATATTTCAGTTCTCATAGTGCAGTTACTTTTTCAAATTTTACTAATCCATACCCAATACTCGCATTGGCCCCTATTTGAAGGGGTTTCTCTAAACTTTTTTGGAAGAAACCATTCTCCGTAGCTGCTTCTCCGATAAAGCAGTAGAAAACACTCTTTCTCGGCACAATCTCTTCATACCATAGGTTGGTACTCTTTCCATCTTCGAGATGATTCCTGGCAATTACAGGGAGTTTATTTACCCCACAAATGCGCTTAAAATCAGTATCTTCCATTAATACCAGCTTGTCCCTGTTAAAAATAGAAGGCACAGTTTCTGTACTTTCTTTAGTTTTTATCTCAGGGTATTCAATGGTGTGGCCTGATAAATCGTTTCGAAAAACGAAAGGCTGGTTTACATTAACCGTCACTTTAGAAAATTTTCTTAATGCTTCACAATCCAAACCCATGACCTCAGCCAGGTCACATAAGTCCTTAATAATCCCCGGACAAGTGGCTAAAAGATAAGGCGTTTTATCCGACCTCACTGGAAACAATAAAAGCTGCCCTGCATAAAATTTATAACCTCCCTGTCCTTCATGATTCCCGAAGATGGCTCTGATTCTTGAATCCCTTATTGCTTCTTCTTTTGTAGTGTTTGATTCTTTCTTTATTTTTACCTCATTTACAAAAAACTCTTTGAGAGAGCCCTTAAGACTGGATTCATTAATCATCGGGAAGCCAGTAAGTACATCCCGCTGTACCAGGTTATCTATTATTCCGTAATTGCTGTCTCCACTACCTACGTGGAGGTTAGTCAGACAGTTTATTTTAAATAATGAATTATTCATACTGTATTAAATGGTTTTATATACGTTATAGCCAATGGTTTTGAAAGTAGGATTGTCCAGCTGCTTCTGCAAATCAGCGGTATTATTACCGGGGTAGATCACTGTTCCCTTTTTGAGAAGAAGTAACTTCACCTCACTTTTTTCGGGCCTTTTACTATGGGAATAGTCCGTCTGGTCAATGGTAGTTTTTATATATCTAAAATCTGTGGTTTCAGAAATTACAAATTCACATTGTTCATAAAAACCATCTGTTACCCAGGCATCTGAGAGTAAAAGTATGGGGCTGCCGTCAATCCCCTTGCTGGTAAATTTTTGTTCGAAATCCTTTTCCCATTCAGCTTCAGATACTTCCAGTTTAAATGATGACTTATCTGCTCCTAAAAATACTATTGGTGATTTCCAGTCAACTTCCTCTTTAAAACTTCCCCAAAAACAAAACGAAAAACCTTTTTTCATGGTGTAAAAAAACTGCCTGTAAAAACCTTTGCCCGATTGATCATTTTCTTCTCCGTTTGAGGTCTTTTGTATACCTACCTGGCTTCTTTCCATGAATACCTCAGAATATTCCAGGCATTGCCCTGCTAGATTCTGGAAAAGGGGCTTAATGGATTTTTTATGATCAAAACCAGGAAATACCGGTAGTAAAAATGGCCTAAACTCTCCCATGGAATTCAATCTGTAGGCGGCCCCCTCAAACTCCCGTCGTTCGCTAAAGCTTTGGTTACTTGGAGCCGGATAATAAATATTATCGGTCTTGTTACAGACAAAAACCGGAGAAAGCTTCTCGATGATCCCAAAAGATTGGTTTTTGGCTGTATGCGAAAAACCTGCTTCCCCAATTCGCTTCTTAACTTCACCCCGATTGGCATCGTTTATAGGAAAAGTATTCTCTCCATTTTTAAGCAAAGCCAATCGAAGCATTCCTAAAATACTGGTTTGCTGGGGAAAAACATTGGAGCGTACAAGGTAGTTAGCCTCTTCACCTTGTCCGAATGTTTTTTCATTACCGAAAAAGAACTTGCCAACCGGAGTTAACTTGAAGAAATAGCTTTTATTTGTCATTTTCTGAGTCTTTTTGGTGAATAAATTGGATCAGCCTTAAAGTAGAATAGGTAGTTTCTAATGCCTTAGGAAGGTCATTGTCCGTTTGAACGTATATTTCCCACAAATACCCGGCCACCTGCTTCAGAAATCTTCTTTTTACCTGATGTATGCCCTCATTAAAGTTATTCTCAAAAAAGTTTTCCAGGCGCACCCTGGCACCGTCCGATTTTAGAACCGAATGAATCAGGTATTCCATATCCTGTAACCGGTACATTACAGAACTCAAAAATGTATCTTCCTTTTCCAGCCCCTCACTTTTTAACAAGTCAAGAAACCCCGCCGGGTTATCTTTATTTCCGGCTTGTGAATAATATGCTTTATCCTGAGGTAATCTTGTCCCAAAAAACTGACCGGAGTGTTTCATAACTCTAAATGCCACGGCATTCTTATCATTTTCTTTAGCCTGTTCAAGCATTTTTCCGGCCAAATCCAATGCCTCATTCATCGGATATTTATAGTACGTGATTGATATACCAAAAGAAAGGGTTGGTTTTGGGGTTACGCTACCTCCCATTCCGTTAAAAACGCCTCCTACTTTGGCATTATAATCATCAGATAGCTGCTTAACCAGTTCAAAAATGGTTCTTCCACCTGACGAAACCGGCGCAAAGAATAGCAAATCATCACCTCCCAGGTAAATGGATTTTCCCCCATAGCTCTCTATATCCCTAACCGCCTTAAGATTAAAATCCAAAATGGCCTTATCTATTTCCTCTACTTTTCCGGGATTCACTTCGTAAACTTTGGTAATGCCCTCACCCATATTATCGCCATCGGCTTTGACGATGGCCATATACTTGTAGTAGCGATAAAAGATATTTTCTCCGCCAAATAATTGCGTCTTAATAGAACCAAGAAGATTATCTTCATCACTCGCATACTTAAAAGAGTGATTAGTGATCCTTTTATAATCCTCCGGGTATTTTTCGGCAATTTCTGCGGTTGTTATTTCAATAATGGACGGGAAACGATAACTATCTATCCCAAAAGCATCTTCTATTAATCCGGATTTACTGATATTCTGAACAAGAAAATACAGCAGGTCTGCTTTTTCTTCCGAATAATAAGGACACTGAAGTTCTAATGTAGACAGTGCTTTACCACAGGAATCTATCACATTTTCATTCACGTTAACCCTGACTTCTACCACACCCAGTAGCAGGTACCTGAACAGATAATTTCGAAATTCATCCTTTGAAGTTGCGCTTAATTTTTTTTTATAGACTTTATTATTCTCTTCAATTTCTTCATTAATTGCCGCCACAGTTTTGTCAGAAGCAAGTTTATTAATTGCTTTTCCGACCGCACTTTGCAGATCCTCTATTTTCCCTCCTTTAATAATTATTCTGTCGGGGAATAAGCCCGCGCCGCCATGGGGGGCAAATATTCTATCATCTTTGACATAAGGAATCACAAAATCATCCCTGTAAGTAGTTACTAACTCCAAACATATCTGTTTCATCAGGTAAGAAAACACATAGCTGGTACCCCATAATGACTGCGTATTCTTAGCCTTATGCAGGGTCTTGTATATAGGGCCAATGGTTAGTGCTAGGTACGTGTTACTTGTTGGCATTTTTTCTTATTTGGTTAAAAATTCCTTCTATCTTTTGAAAAACATAACTGTTGTGATACCTTGGAGATACATGATCTCTTAAAAGCACTTTATAAGTACCAGAAGCATCCTTCCTAAATAAAAACTTAAAATATTGAGCAATGGAAAAAATGCTATTTCCTGGAAACTTTAGATAAATTTCACTATTTAACTTTTGAGCTTTGAACAAAAATTCCTGCTCTTGAATTTCCATCGGAATTGGTGAATAAAACAGGAAAATTCGCCATTTTCTTTCATCTTGGTTAAGCAGCATTGGTTTTAATAAATAAGGACTTTTAAAGCGCTCAATATTATGATTTTCCTTGGCAATTATTTCAGAAATTGTCCCATTTTTAATTTTTACAGTTTTCCACTCTTCTCGTGAACTCAAGCCTAGGGTATCTTTAAAAAGGTATTGTTTATTTACAAAGTTTGCTGTATGGCTTTCTTCCTCATCCAAATGCAATAAATCTTGTTTAATAGTTTTCTTTTCCCATTGACAACCTTTGCTTTTTGCAAAAAGGTACATCAGAGATTTAAAGTAAAAAGTAGTTCTAAAAGGCCTTCCTGTCCCTAGATGTATTCCTGATCTTATAGCTTTAGAAAAGAGGCTTATACTTTCAAATAATTCATGAAACCTAGTTTCCTCAGAATTTTCAGATAATAGGTCAATATCAAAGTAATAGTCGGGTTCTAGCTCCATGGGATCAAAGTAATTTTTATCATTGATATCTAGTCCGAATGAGCCAAAACCCTTAGTCTGCCTTTCCCCGAAATTATTGCCTATTAAAAACTCATGAAAAACCTGTTTTAACAAATCATTAAACTTTTCATCCATTGAAAAAAAAATAACTCTTATGGGGCTACTATTAAAAACCATTTTCTTTTCGTCACTATGTCCCATATTAGATAATATCAGGCTAGCTTTGACCCCTCTCGTTCCAGCACTTAATGGTAACGTAGCATATATTTTCCGATTACCTTCACAAATTACTTTCAGTTTGTAATTCAAATAATAGTCCCCATTTTTTTCGAGAATAATACTCTCAGGTAAATAGCTTTTGTATTGACTTAGAAGAAACCTGTCCAGCTTCGGCTTTACTTCCGTAGCTCTCAGTGTAGCTCCATCCTGATCATGCTGAAAATGAATCAGGGGGGTGTGTTGTTTAAGGGTAAATTCCAGTTTGTACATATCTATTGAGGCTTATTTTTCAGTCCGTACATATCTTTTTCATGCGTATTCCGCTGCTTTTCCAGTCTTTCTTTGCTTTTAGCAGATATTAAAGTGATTGATACCTTCATCAATACCCATAACGTGCCTATATACAGTAAGAGGAAAAGAAATTTCTCCAGTACCAAATACATTTTATCTTCGCTCATTTCTTTATTATTTTAGTTATTAAAACAGCAAATACAGATATAGAAATAACAAGTAGCCCCCATGTCAACACCTCCCAATTAAACGTTCCGCTAAGGTTCAGGTCCTTTTCATCAAACACATTCATCCCCAGGAAGCCCACAATCACTCCGGCTGGTAAAAACCAGTTGGCCACCCTTGAAAGACGCCCCTGCTCTACCATATTGGCGTAATTGTGCAGTTCGGAAACCTCTTTATCCAGGTCACCCATTTCTTTTTGAAGGTTCATGGCTTGCTGCATCTGCGAGTAGATTTCAATGCCCTGGATCTGTGAAGTAACCTCCCTAAAGTAGATTTTGTTAATAAAGTGAATGTAGTTTTTGTAGAGATCCCGGATCTTAGGAGAAGAGGGACTACCTTTGTCAAGTTCATTAGAAATAGTACCTATCTCGTAAGAAAACCGAAGGATAGAGGCCCGCTGCGCCAGGCACAGCACGGCCATCTGATAATACATGGTGCGAGTATGGACGGAAATGTCGGGTACCAGGTTCTCCCTGGAATGGGAAATGGCCACGAAGGAGTCCCTTGTGGTACCGTAAAGTGTACCGGATCCCGCCCAGCGTGCATTGGTGGCTGCCTCAAAGTCACGGTTCATCCAGTTAGTGTTCTTCACCGAAGGCCCCGATTTATCTCCGAAAAGATAGCAGTACCACCAGTCGGAGTACAGCTTTTCAGGACCTACGGGATGCAAGCCTCCCCGCGCTTCTTCTGAAGAGGAAATAATCTTTTGGCTGGTATCGTTCCCATACCAACTCACAAAAAACATGCGGTCGTCGGTCAGTTTACTGATCTTGACCCTGCCCTTCTTTTCCTCCTCGCGGTGAAAAACGAAATCCTCTCCCACTCCGAAGATACTCCGGATATGATCAGGAGGAAGGAAGGTTTCTTCGGTACGAACGGGGTGATTGTAGCCGCTGAAGTCTTCGCGCATATACCGGTGGCCTGCTTTGACTTCAATATAATCGGCCAAAAATGCGCTTTTGGTAACCGAAACGTCCCGGCCCGCGAGGAACTGCGGATAAATCCTCCTTCCGTATTCATTGATTTTGAGAATAGTGGCTTTCTCCGGATAACGGGAATTATTTACGTTATAGGTGAGTATCCCCACCCCTGTGCTGTAGATATGCAGGCAGATGCTGTCTAAATCCAGCTCCAGCGGCTCCTGGTTCAGGATGCCTATCCGGAAGTAGTCGCCCGTGCCACCGTCGCGCTCGTAATAAACAATCTCCGACCGGCTGAGATCATCAGCCTGCGTAAAAAACATGGCCCTCCGTACAAAACTGTGGAAGTACGTATATTCATTATACTTCTCATTGTTCCGGTCAATACGATAGGGAACTCTGTTCAGCAATCCGTTTCCGGAAAAAATGCGATCAAAGTCAGCGAGTTCGGTACGCTCGGAATAAGGAATATCTTCCCGCTTCTTATTCCGGCTGAGATAATCCCACCGAAAGGGAAACATAAAGCTGTGAAAACTATACAGGGGTTTACTCATGGTTTAAAGGCGGTTAAGAATCTCCCGGATAAGGAGGGCGTCATACAGGGCATTATGGGGGCGAAGAAAACCTGAAGAGAGAGAAGAAGAGAGGCTGGCCCGCGGGGTATCCGGATCCATCCCCCGGGCATACAGCAGGGTGGCCAGGTCCATGGGCATGTAATGGATAAACTCCGGCAGATGAAGGGCACCGCCAAACAGCTCACAAAAAAGTACCCAGTCATAATGAGGTACATCTGCCCAGAAGCGGAAAGGCTGTTCGGGATATTGCCGGTGAAGCTCCTGCAGCCAGTGTTTCAGAGCTGCGCTTACTTCGGCCTGGTTTCCCCTCCATGTAGTTCCGCCCGGCGGCAGGGATACTGGCTTATCCAGTACGAGGTGGTCTATCACATGAGCCTGCAGCCATTCCGTTATCAGGGATTCGGGATAGTCGGTAAATTCGGCATAAAAATATTCGCCGGTATCCGCCACCATAGCCAGTGAAATCAGGGAAGTATCCCGGTAGAGACCGGTAAATTCGGTATCGAGGAATAGTGATTTATAGTTCATTTATAATGGCTTATTGGAATAAAGTTAGGGAATTCCTGGGAAAATTCCAAATGAATGCTGGAAAAATATTATTTATTAATTAATTAAAGACAAAAAACGCCCGAACAGGCCGGATAAGAGATGAAAAAACCGGCCTAAAATGGTATCTTTAAAGCCATGAACATCACCGACCTCAAAACTGAACAATACTGCCTTGCGCACACCGGTCCTGAGCCGGATGTGCTGGCTGCTGTTAACCGGGATACGCACGCCAACCTGCTGAAGCCCCGCATGCTTTCGGGGCACTTCCAGGGGCGCCTCCTTTCACTCATTTCCCGGCTGGTAAGACCCCGCAATATCCTGGAAATCGGTACCTTTACAGGGTATTCAGCCCTGTGCCTGGCCGAGGGATTGCAGCCCGGCGGCAGGCTTTATACCCTGGAGGCAGACGAAGAACTGGAAGACAGGATACGCCGGAATATTGAAATGGCCGGCAAAACTGCCGATATTGAATTAATTATTGGCCCCGCACTGGAGATTATTCCCCGTTTAGATATTAACTTTGATTTAGTTTTTATTGATGCCGATAAGCTCAATTACCTGAATTACTATAAGCTGATCATCGACAAAGTAAATGTTGGCGGGGTGATCCTTTCCGATAACGTGCTTTGGTCGGGAAAAATCACCGACGAAACGAAAAACGATGCCACCACACAATTGCTCCGGGAATTTAACGATTACCTGGCGCAGGATAACCGAACAGAAAAAGTGCTTTTACCTGTAAGAGACGGCTTGTTTGTCTCTCTTAAAATAAAATAATACGATGAAAAAAAAATTACTCGCCTGTTTGTTTCTCCTGGCAGCCTTGCCGGGAATCGCTCAGACCCTGCCTGAAACCCCGCTGAAAGTAGAGTTTGCCAACGTGCAGATCCTCCTGAACTCTGATTCACGGCAAAAGATCAACGCAGAGGTGCAACGCCTGCTTACCCCGCAAAGCAGCTACCTGAACGAGAAGCTGGAACGGATGCAGTTGTATTTTCCAATTATAGAAAAAATCCTGGAAGCAGAGAATGTGCCGGACGATATGAAATACCTGGCGGTTCTGGAAAGCGACCTGAACGCCAACGCCGTTTCTCCTACCCAGGCCGTAGGCTTCTGGCAATTTAAAGATTTTACCGCCCGTGAAATGGGCCTGACCCTCTCCGGCTCCCAGGATGACCGGAAGAACCTGCACCTGTCTACCCAGGCAGCCGCCCGGTACCTCAAAAAGAATAACCAGATTTTCAAAAACTGGCTCTCTACTACCCTCTCGTATACCGTGGGAGCCGGTGGCGCCGCTGACCTGGTACCCGTAGAATGGTCGTTTGCCAGCGAAGTGAAGCTGGAGAAAACCCAGCATCCCTACCTGATCAAGGCCATTGCCCACAAGCTGGCCTACAGCCACCGCCTCAGGCAGATACCTCCTACCACCAAAACCCTGGTGGAATACCCGGCCAAAGGGAAAAAAATAAGCGAAATAGCCGAAGAAGTCAGCCTGCCGGAGAGCGAAATCCTCCAGAACAATCCCTGGCTGACCGCATCGACCGTTCCTACCGATAAAGACTATATTCTCCTGGTAAAAACCGACAGGGCTTATGCAGGACAAATAGCTGTACACGCCAAAGACCTGGCCAAAACGGATTATATTTCAATCGGCTACCCGAAACTGAAACGCCAGACCCTGGTGGTTACCTCAACCGATCAGCCGGTATTCTACGAAATCAACGACAAACGCGGAATTCTTGCCCAACCCGGCGATGAAGTAGCCCAGCTGGCCCGGAAAGGTAAAATAAGCATCTTCAAGTTTTTGTCGTACAACGACATGACCGACCGCGACATGGTGAAAGAGGGCACGGTGTATTACCTGCAGAAGAAACATAAAAAAGGGCCGGTTCCGTACCATACCCTCTCAGACCGCCAGGACCTGTGGGAGGTAGCTCACATATACGGAATGCGCCTGAAAAACCTGAAGAAATTTAACCGCATCAGCGAAGGCGAAGAGATTCTTCGCGGAAGAATACTCTGGCTGCAGAAGAAACGTCCGCGGAAAACACCCGTACAGTACAACAAAAACCTGGTAGCACCGCCTGAAATATTCACCACCGAGCCGAAAGAAAGTGCGCTGACCACGGCAATTGCCCAGGAGCCGGATACCGATACGGCATCCACCACGCAGTATATTACTCACCGTGTGCTTGAAAACGAGACCCTGTTCTCGCTGGCCAAAAAATACGGAACCACTGTAGAAAAGCTGAGAGAGCTCAACCACCTGGGGCCGTCTGAAGGCATTAAATACAACCAGCGCCTGCTGGTTCCTTACTCTACTGAACCGGAAGACGACTGGGTAGAAGACGAGCAAAAAGAAGCCAAGCCCGTGCTCATGCCACCGGCCCGCAAAGAAACTCCGCCGGCTACAGTACCGCCAGCCAGAGAAACACCGGCGGTGAAGATCCCGGTAGAAACAGCACCCGTAGAAACGGCACCGGCAGAAAAGAAGGTAACTACCGAAAAAGTATCGCCTGCTGCAACCGGTAAGCATGCCGTGAAACGGGGTGAAACCCTGTTCAGCATTGCCAACCGCTACGGTATCACGGTAGATGAGCTGCGCCGCCTTAACCGGATGCAGCCTTCTGAAACCCTCAAATCGGGAACTACCCTTATTGTACCCGGCGGAAGCACCGTTCTGCCCGCAACACCGGCTGCTGTACCCGCTAACCCGGTAAGTACGTATACCGTACAACGGGGAGAAACCCTCTTCAGCATTGCCAACCGTTACGGTTTAACGGTGAACGAGCTGAGAGACCTGAACGGAATTTCAGGCAATTCGATCCATAGCGGCCAGAAGCTCCGGGTAAAAAGCGGAGGTAGCCCCGCTCCCGTACAGGAAGTACGCTACCATACGGTAAAAGCCGGGGAAACGTTATTCAGTATCGCTAACCGTTACGGTGTTACCGTGGAAGACCTGAAAGCCTGGAATAACATGAAAAGCAACAACCTGATGGCCGGCAAAAAAATAATTGTAAAGAAATGATCCTGATTGACGATACCTGCGTAAGCGACGATATTGCAGACAAATTTTTTGTGTGTAACCTGGAGAAATGCAAAGGGGCCTGCTGCGTGGAAGGTGACCTCGGTGCACCGCTGGAGGAATCGGAATTGCCTGTGCTGGAAGAGATTTACGAGAGCGTGAAACCTTACCTCACCCCGGAAGGGATAGCGGCCATTGAAGAACAGGGGAAATACATTATGGACTGGGAGGGAGATTACTCTACCACCACCATTGATGACCGCGAATGCGCCTATGCTTTTTACGACGAAAGGGGAATCCTGAAATGCGGTATAGAACAGGCCTACCTGGAAGGAAAAACCGACTTCAAAAAACCCATTTCCTGCCACCTCTACCCTATCCGCATCACCAAATATGAAAATTTCCATGCCCTGAATTATGACCGGTGGAGCATCTGCTCCGATGCCTGCACATTGGGCGAGCAGCTGGGCGTTGAAGTTTACAGGTTCCTGAAAGAACCCCTTATCCGCGCATACGGTGAAGAATGGTACGATCAGCTCACCCGGGAAATAGAGCATGGAAAGGTTTGACGAAGTATATGAAGTGGTCAGGCTTATTCCACCGGGAAAAGTAAGCAGCTACGGTGCCATAGCCCGGTACCTCGGAACCTCTCCGCGCATAGTAGGCTGGGCCATGAATTCGGTAAAAGGCGATGACGCCGTACCCGCCCACCGGGTGGTCAACCGTAACGGCGTGCTGACCGGTAAAATGCACTTCTCCCCTCCTCAGAAAATGCAGGAAGACCTCGAAAAAGAAGGGCTGCAAATTGCAGGAGACCAGGTCGTGAACTTCAGCGAACACTTCTGGGACCCCTCTGCAGAGCTGCTCTGAAGCGATACCTCCTGAAAATTGTAAATGTTTTAAAAGTAAAATTAATTTTTACCGATGTATTTTACTTTAAAATTATTCTAAAATATTATATCTTTGTACCAAATATTCTTTTGACTTCTCATATACTTAACAATATATAATGGCATCAGTAAAACTTGATCAGATTGATCGGAAGTTATTGGAGATTCTCCAGAGCAACGGGAAGATCACCAATGCACAACTTTCCAAAGAAATCGGCTTATCGCCGGCCCCTACCTTAGAGCGTGTAAAGAAGCTGGAAAACGCCGGGATCATCGAAAGCTATCACGCCCAGCTTGATCGCCAGAAAGTAGGTCTCGGGGTAATGACTTTTGTACAGGTTACTCTTTCGGGCCATAAAAAATCGATCACCGAAACCTTTGTAAAGGTTATTGAAAAAGTACCGGAAATTATTGAGTGCCATCACGTGACCGGTTCATGCGATTTCCTGCTGAAGGTTATTGCCAAAGACATCGCCTCTTACCAGACCCTCATCATGGAGACCATCAACGAGATTGAAGTGGTGGCCAGCACACAAACCATGGTGATCCTGTCTACCTTCAAAAGCAGCAAGGTTTTACCGGTTCCCTGATTTCTTCCGGGCCGCTTTCAGCGCTTTTGTCATCGTTTCCAGCTCTTCTTTTGCTTCTTTATAGGTTGATGATTTTTTATCGGAGTTTTTCATGGCTTCACCCAGGTATTTTACGGCCTGCTGGTAGTCTTTTTCCGCTAATGCTATTTTTCCCAGCGCCAGGTTGGCACCGGCATAGTAGCCCGTTTCTTTGGAGTCGTTTTCCAGCGCAAACCGGATGCTTTCCTCGTAATAGCGCCTGGCTTCCTCAGTATCCCGGTATTTGTTCAGGTAAATATACCCCAGGATATACGCGCCGTAGCGGCCGTCATTGGCACCGTAACCGTATTTCTTTTCCTCTACCTGGGTCAGGAGCTCTTTAGCATACATCTCGGCTTCATTCAGCCGCCCCAGGGCAAACGAATTCCGGGCCACGAAGCGGTGGAAAAAAGAATTGTGCGGGTACATGCTATGCATCTGGGCCGCCATCATCAGTGATTTTCCCGGTTGCTTTTCCATCGCGTAAATCTGTACCAGGAAATAACGGGCCTCCATACGCGAATAGAAGGCATTATTGGCCACGTATTCCAGCTGCCGGATGCCCTGCTCCTTGTCACCCTTCCGGAAAAAAGTAAGAATAGGTCTTAGCGACCTGTAGTTCTCGTGAATCCATTTGGAGTAGTAATTGTACACCCCGTCACCAAAAAGCAATTCCGGGTTAATGTTCTCCTCACCCCGGCTGTCGTCGAGGTATTTGATGGCCTTCTTGCCGGCCCAGGCCGACTTCACCCATTTCTCACGCTCGGCATACAAACGCCCTTTAATGGCGTAGGAGGCACATAGAAAGAACATGGCTTCCTTGTTGTTCCTGTTCTTTCTCAGCATCTTTTCCGCCTTGTCTATGGCTTCATCCATGTAGAGATGGCAGCCCTCGTCGTAGCGTGTCTGCTTGGTGTCAGGCACAATCCGCCACCATTCATTGAGGCCGAGCAGGAAGTCGCCGATAGGATGTTCGGGAAACTCCACCTTCAGCCACTTGAACTCGCGGGCCGCCTCATCAAACCGGAAATCGTACATGAGGTTAAAGGCTTCGGTGGTGCTGATCTGGATGCCCCGGTCTGTCAGGATCTTATTCATATCCGGCCCCTTGTCGCCCCTCACATAAGGAACCGACTGCGCAGAAGTAAGATGAAACAACGAAGTAAGGAGAAACAGGAATATGAGCTTTTTCAAGGTATGTTTTGGTTCACAGACGCCACAAAATTACATAACGAAGCGCAGCTTATAAAATTTATACGCTGCGGGTACTTTTTCATGCCTCCGGGTCAATTATTATTTCTATTTTTGCGTAAAATTCTCTGCAATGATTGAAGTTCTGGACCTCAGATTTAAAGAATACATTAGTGAAGAAAGAATACAGGAAAGGGTGAAAGCCATAGCCTCTGAGCTGAACCTGAAATATGCGGGCAAAGATCCTTTGTTCCTGGGTATCCTGAACGGCTCATTCATGTTTATTGCAGATATTTTCAAACATGTGAACATTCCCTGCGAGGTCAGCTTCCTGAAGATCAATTCTTACCTCAACACATCTTCAACCGAAAAAATAAAAGAGCTGATCGGTCTCAACCAGTCGCTGGAAGGGCGCCACGTGGTGATCCTCGAAGATATTGTAGATACCGGGCGTACGCTGGACTACATTCTGCGTACCATTGCCGAAAGGAACCCGGCTTCTGTAGAGGTGGCCACTCTTTTGCACAAACCTTCTGCCATGGTGGTTCCCGTGCAGATTGATTATGTGGGCTTCGAGATTGAAAACCAGTTTGTACTGGGCTATGGCCTGGATTACAACGGCTACGGCCGCAACCACAATTCTATTTTAATCAAAGTGGATGAATGAGCGTATACCGAACGTATACCTCTTCCCGTTTTCGAGCCGCTCTTCCGAGCGTGCGCTGACCGGGCCGTTTGCGGTGTCCAGCACGATATCGTAATGGCTTCCCTGGAATACTACGGCCCTTACGGTTCCCTCCCAGGGGCCTTCCGGTGAAAAAACAACGGCCTCCGGTCTGAAAAAATGCCCGGCCTCCCATTCATTCACTTCACCGGTGAGCTCGGCCACGTAGCGGTTCCGGGGCCGGAAATATATATCTTCCGAGGTGGCGTTCTGCAGGATCCGGCCGCGATCCATGATCACCAGGCGGCCGGCCATACCAAAAGCATCATAAATATCGTGTGTCACCATGGCACAGGCAATCTGCTCCTGTCTGACCACTTCTGCCAGGCTGAGCATGATTTTCTTTTTATGGATCCTGTCGAGGTTAGCCATGGGCTCATCCAGCAGCAGCACCAGGGGCTCGTCGGCCAGCGCCCGTGCAATCATCACCCGCTGAATCTCCCCGCCCGAAAGCTCCCGCGGCAGCTTACCCAGCAAAGGCCGGAGATTTAAGGCCCGTGCCAGGGCATTTACCCTTGTCTTCTGGTAGCCTTTCTCGTAATAACGCAGCTCATAGGCAATGTTTTCGGCAATACTGATATGCGGGAACAGCGTATTTTGCTGGGTAACCAGCTTGATCTTCTCATGACCGGGTACCAGCTTTTTCGAAGGGGTAAGAATGGGCTCACCGTTAAGGAGGATCTGGCCTGACGCCGGTTCTTTCAGCCCGGCCAGCAGGTGCAGCAGGGTGGACTTGCCCGAGCCGCTATGCCCGATAATGCCCGTAATCTCCCCGTGGTTCAGCCGGAGAGAAACCGGTTTCAAAGAAAAGGTATCGCCGTAGGAGTAGGTGAGTTTCTGGGAACGGAGCATGAGAGTAAATAGTTCCGGGTTGAGAGTTCCGGGTTCCGAGATTCCGGGGCGGTCAGCACCACTCGGAACTCTCAACCCGGAACTAAAAAAAAGAGGTCAAAAGACCTCTTATTTTTTCTTCCGGTGTACTTTGATCATGTCAGCATCTGCCAGGATACGCCCGCAGTGCTCACAGATAATAATTTTTTGTTTTTCCATGATATCGGCCTGCCGTTGCGGCGGTACCACGTTAAAGCAGCCTCCGCAGGCACCCCGGTCTACCGCTACTACGGCCAGACCGTTTTTAGCTCCCGAACGGATCCGGTGATACGCCTTCAACAGGCGCTCATCTACTTTTTTAGCCTGCTTTTCCGACTGACGGATCAATTTATCTTCTTCTTCCTGGCTTTCGTTGATCAGTTTTTCCAGCTCGGTGCGCTTCTGTTCAAGGATAGCCACACGCTTTGCTTTCATTTCGTTTGTCTGCTCAATATCCGCCAGCTTCTGGGCAATCCTGAATTCTGCTTCCCGGATCCTTTTATCGGAAAGCTGGATTTCCAGCTCCTGTAGTTCCAGCTCTTTAGAAATGGCATCGAATTCCCGGTTGTTCCGGACATTCATCTGCTGGTCCTTGTATTTCAGGATCAGCTTGTCTGCTTCTCTTTTATTCTCAATGTGGTTTTCGATCTCCGTTCTGTAGCCTTCTATCTCCGCCTCGTACTTTTTCACCCGGGTTTCAAAGCCAATCACCTCATCTTCCAGGTCTTTCACTTCTTCCGGAAGGTCTCCGCGAAGCTTTTTCAGCTGATCTAACCGGGAATCTATCTCCTGAAGTTCTAACAAACTTACCAGTTTATCTGCAATTGTAATTTCCATATAGTATTATAACCACTTTTTAGTAATAATAATTCACCGGATTGGTATTCACTTCCGACAAACAGGTTGCAAAAGTAGTAATTTTTTTTGATATAATTTCTACCAGCAGATCTTTTGTAAATACTTCACTTTCAAAATGTCCGATATCTGCAATCAGGATTCTGCCCTCTGCCCCGAAAAACTCGTGGTATTTGTAATCGGCGGTAATAAACGCATCAGCTCCTGCTGCCAGGGCATCGCCCAGCAGGAAGCTTCCCGAGCCTCCGCAAACCGCAATTTTCCGGATCGGGGTGCTCACCGGGGTATACCGGATCACCTGCAGGTTCATGCGCTCTTTCAGGTAAGCCAGGAATTCTTCCGGCGGCATGGCCGCAGGTAGCCGGCCTATGACGCCCGAACCTGCCTCCTGATTGGCATTTTCAAGAGTCTGCAGGTAGTACGCCACCTCTTCGTAGGGATGTGCGGCCAGCATGGCGCCGAGCACCTGGCTTTTCCGGTAAGCGGGCAGGATGACCTCCACCCGGTTTTCTTCCACCTCTTCCAGCACACCTCTTTTGCCGATGGCCGGGTTAGCGGCCTCTTCGGGCCGGAAGCTGCCCGTGCCCGTAGTACGGAAGCTGCAATCCGAATAATTGCCGATGGCTCCCGCCCCTGCCTTATGCAGAGCCGCCAGCACACGGGCAGTAGCTTCGCCTTCGGACACAAAGACCGTCAGCTTAAGCAGCGTATTTTTCTTCTTTCTCAGGATGCTCACACCGGTAAGGCCCAGCCTTTCGGCAATGCGGTAGTTTACACCGTTCACCACGTTATCGAGGTTGGTATGAATGGCATATACCGCCACGTTATTCTTAATGGCTGCAATGGCCGTCCGCTCCACATAATCAGCACCCGTGAGCCGTTTCAGCCCCCTGAATATAAGCGGATGGTGCGCTACCACCAGGTTGCACTCTTTCTGCACGGCTTCCTGCACCACTTCTTCCGTGACATCGAGGCTCACCAGCACGCCCCTGATATCGCTCTCCGGGTCTCCTATCAGCAGGCCCGAGTTATCGTAGTCTTCCTGGAGCTGCAAGGGAGCCAGCTGTTCGAGCATGGCGGTTAATTCCCTGATCTTCATTCCTGTTGCAATTAAATATTCCGAAATATCTCTATGCCCGTCACCATCAGCATGACCAGGCAGAGGAGCACTTTCACCACGATGCCTGCCATAAGGCCGGCGAAGCTTCCCACAGCCGCTTTAAAGGCCCGCGGGGTGTTCTGATCGTGGAGGAACTCTCCGAGGAAAGCCCCGGCAAAAGGACCGATAAACAGGCCGAAAGGCCCCAGAAAGAAACCGGCTACCAGGCCTGCGCCCGAGCCGTACATCCCCCATTTTGAGCCGCCGAATTTTTTGGTTCCCCAGATGGGCACGTAGTAGTCGAGCACCGTTACCAGGGCCGTCAGCACACCCAGCACGATAAGGGTATTCTGGCTGAAATCAGCAAACCGGGAATAGTGCACGGCTATCATGCCGGCAAAGCTCAGCGGTGGCCCGGGCGTAGGCAGCACCGCCCCGGCCAGGCCGGCAAAAAGGCAGAGAATTCCGGCGATCAGTAATACGGTGTCCATAATGGTATGTTCATTTAACGGTCCTCCCGGGGGCTGTTGCTCACTTCCGCCGGCTATCCAGGAATTCGGCAATGCGGTCTGCCGCATCGGATAAAGTAGCGTAATCGGGCAGGAAAACAATCCGGAAATGCCCTTTATCAATAAAGTTAAAGCCGGTTCCGGCTACTACCAGCACTTTTTGTTCCGTAAGCAGGCCATAGGTAAAGGCCACGTCGTCTTCCAGGTTAAAGCGGCTCAGGTCTATGCCGGGAAACATGTACAGCGAACCTTTGGGCTTCACACAGGTTACCCCGTCAATGGCCGACATCTTCTCATAGATGAGGTTGCGCTGTTCGTACAGTCGCCCGCCTCCGGCTATCATTCCGCGAATCACCGTGTCGTCTTTCAATGCTGCCGCAATGGTGTACTGTGTGGGCACGTTTGCACAGAGACGCATGGAAGCCAGCAGGTTCAGTCCTTCCAGGAACGACTTCGATTTCCGACCAGAAGGGATGACCCATCCCCCCCTGAAGCCGCAGGCAAAATAATTCTTCGACAGCCCCCCGAAGGTCATAAAATGAACATTATCTGACAGTGTAGCAATGGGGATATGCTCCAGCCCGTCGTAGAGTATCTTATCGTAAATCTCATCGGAAAAGAGCACCAGGTTATGCTTTTCGGCCAGGGCCACGATCTTTTCCAGCACTTCTTTTTTGTACACCGCTCCCGTAGGGTTATTCGGGTTAATGATCACCACGGCTTTGGTGCGCGGGGTGATCTTCCTTTCCATGTCTTCCACATCGGGGTTCCATTCGTCGGCCTCGTTGCAGACGTAGTGTACAGCCGTACCTCCGCCAAAGCCTACGGCGGCTGTCCACAGGGGATAATCCGGTGCCGGTACCAGCACTTCATCACCGGGGTTCAGCAGGGCCTGCATACACATGATAATGAGCTCACTGACACCGTTTCCTACAAATATCTCTTCGGGCTTTATGCCGGTAAAACCGTGTTGCAGGTAGTAGTTGCAGATGGTTTCCCGCACTTCCATTACCCCCAGGTGGTGCGAGTAGCCTTCGGCCTGCTTCAGGTGCTCTTTCAGGGCTTCCCGTATGCCTTCGGGTACGTCGAACCCGAAAGGTGCGGGGTTTCCGATGTTGAGTTTCAGCACGGAGTGGCCTTCTTTTTCCAGCTCCAGCGCCTTATCGAAGATAGGCCCCCGGATGGCGTAAGAAAGGTTAGACAGCCTTTCGCTTTTCAGAATTTCCATTATGTATTGAGTTGAAGTATATCAGAGTTTTTTCAGAAACCGCTCCACGTTTTCCTGCACCCGCTTAAGGATGTTCTCGGCAGGTCTCTTTTTAAATTTCTCTCCGGTGAATTTCTCGTACAGCTCAATGTAGCGGTTGGAGATCTCCTCGGTTTTTTCATCGGTCATTTCCGGAACCTGCTGCCCTTCTTTTCCCTGGAACCCGTTTGCAATGAGCCATTCCCGCACAAATTCTTTCGACAGCTGCTTTTGCGGCAGTCCGGCGGTCTGGTTTTCATCGTATTTATCCAGGTAAAAATAGCGCGAAGAGTCGGGCGTATGAATTTCATCAATCAGGTAGATGGTATCGCCCACATGGCCGAATTCGTATTTGGTGTCCACCAGGATAAGCCCGTTCTCGCGGGCCATCTGCGTTCCTTTCTCGAAAAGAGCCAGGGCATATTTTTCCAGCTGCAGGTAGCGGTCTTCCGCCACCAGGCCACTGCTGATGATCTCCTCGCGCGAGATATCCTCGTCATGGCCTTCGTGCGCCTTGGTGGTAGGGGTAATGATCGGTACCGGCAGGCGGTCGTTTTCTTTCAGGCCTTCAGGCAGCGAAACGCCGCATACTTTGCGTTTGCCTTCCCGGTACTCGCGCCAGGCATGCCCGGCCAGGTAGCCGCGTACTACCATTTCTACAGGGAACGTCTCGCATTTGATTCCCAATGCCGCATTCGGATCGGGTACGGCAATCAGCCAGTTAGGCACGATGTCACGGGTGGCTTCCAGGTTACGGGCGGCTATCTGGTTCAGTACCTGCCCTTTATAGGGAATAGCGCGGGGTAAAACCACATCAAAGGCAGAAATACGGTCAGTGGCCACCATCAGCACATATTTGCCGAGCCCGTACACGTCTCTTACTTTGCCCCTGTAAAATGAAGTTTGATTCTTAAAATGAAAATCGGTTTCGTTAATGGTATTCATGATAATTCAGAAAGACTAAAATCCCGCGATGTTTGCAAACTACAAAATTACCAATCTTTTTCTATTTTCTGATGACTATTTTTACCGGGAATCACGCCTTTGTTTTCAGAGATCCGGAGGTTATCGAGCAGCTGGAGGGCCCGCTCCCGCGAAATGTTCTCGGAAACGTAATGTTCCAGCTCTTCTTCCCGCTCGTCAGAGGTAACTACCCGGGTATTTTTTTCTTCTTCCAGGGGTACGGGCGGAGCCTTGCGGTGGTAGAGCCGCGAAATCAGCTCGTAATTGAAACGGGCCTCCTGCAGGCCGTTATTTTTTTCAATCGCCGACCGGAAAAAATCGAGAGCGGCCGACGTGTCTTTGCGCATCAGGGCCAGTATGCCCAGCTGGTTACGGGATACTGACGACTGGCCCGGATCGCTGATATCGCGCGAGAATTCGTAGTTGATGCGCGCGGCCGAAGTATCGCCCATGGCAAAATAGGCATGGGCAGCATCCAGCCGCAGGTGAATATCGATCACCCGGTGAACCTCTTCCAGCCGCTCAAAAACGGTGATGGCGCCTTTATAATCGTGGCTGGCCATTTTCTGGTTAAAGTCATCAATGTACTGGTTTTTCTGCTCAATATTGGTATAAAACCGCGGATTGAGGAGAAAAAAGATAATATAATAAATAAAAAAATGCACTTATATCTTCAATACTTTAATGGTGATCAGGAAATCTACCCCTACAAATATCAACGCCAGGAACAGGAAAAATATATATTTATTATAGGTAACGCTCTGCCGGTTCACATCATCTGCCGGGCTCACCACCAGGGCTATCTTATCGGCCAGCGCAGGGAGGTCATTCTGCAGGTTGTTAAGAATAAAATATTCGCCGCCGCCCGCCCGGGCAAATTCACTTATTTTATCGATTTCCAGGCTGGAGATGACCTCTTTGCCTGCTTCATCTTCTTTAAAGCCGTATGTAGCGGGTATCCTGCTGCCTCCCAGGGTGCCCACTCCTACAAAAAAGAGCCGGATGTTATCTTCTTTCAGTCGCCGGGCTATGGCCGGGTCAAGCGGGTAATGCGCCTCCCCGTCTGTAATGATAACGCCTGCTTTACCGCGATTCTGCGTTCCCGTACCCAACTTTTCATGAAGCAGGGCCAGCACCGGGTTGAAATCGGTAGAACCACGGCCCAGCAGGGAGGTACGCAGGGAGCGCAAAGAGTTGCGGATGTTTTCCTGGTCAAACGTCAGCGGGGTCAGCACATAGGCTTCCGAATGAAAGACCATCACTCCTATCCGGTCTGATTTAAAGCGGTCGGTCAGGGCAAGCATCTCACTTTTGGCTTTGTCTATCCGCGAAGGCTCCACATCGGTGGCATTCATGGATTCAGAAAGGTCAAAAGCCACGAAAATATCCCGGCCCGAAGCCCTTGCCTCCGTTTCTGTCACGCCGAAGTTAGGCCCGAGCATGGCGATAGACATCAGCCCCAGGTATATAGACCGCACCAGGAACTTGAATACGGCTGACATGGCAGATGTTTTCAGCTTACGGGCTGCTGAAAATACCCGGTAGAAGTAAAACAGGTAGATCAGCAGGAAGCTGACCAGGAACAGGTATTCTACCCGGGTAAATTCCCTGCTGAAATTCATTTCTTCACAGAGATCAGGTTAGCGATCAGCCGGTAGGCTCCCGGTACGCCGGCGGGCAGCTGGCGGAAGAGTGACAAACCGGTAAATACAAAATTGCCTTTCCCGTAGTGCGTATAGAGCAGGGAGCCTTCCTGTTCGGTTTCTCCCTGGTCTTTCATGGCCAATACAGTGGTGTATTTGTCTGACCATTCCTGGGCAAAATAAAGGCCTCTTTCCTGCACCCAGCCTTCAAAATCGCGGGCGGTGATGCGGTTGGGGTAGTTCAGTACCGGGTCAGCGGGGTTCACAAAGCGCACAGCTGCGTCTTCTTCTGTCACACGCCCCCGCCCTATGGTCATGGGGTACGGCCCAAGCTCATTGGTCCTGATCCGGCCGTAATACGCCTGGGTCTGGTATTGTACCAGCAGGTTCCCTCCGTTTTTCACGTACTCCAGCAGCAGCTTCTGGGAGTTGGTCAGCCAGTCTTTGGTGTTGTAGGCCCTGACCCCGATAATAATGGCATCCAGCCGGCTCAGGTCGCCTTTTATGCTGTTTTCATCCAGGAAGGTCACCTCGTACCCGATCTGCATCAGCGACTGCGCCACCTCATCACCCGCACCCATAATATAGCCTACCTTCTTCCCTGCAATTTTTACATCGAGGTTAATGGCTTTGGCCGCAGCTTTCGGAAAAACGTTCAGCTCGGGAATATGCTCGTAGGCAATGTGCTTCCAGGCGTGGTTGTAGGTGCCGCGGGCATTAACGGCTACTGCCCCGATCACGGCCTCCGGTGTGCTCTTGCCCGGTGTGACCGTAAAATAAACGGGTTTCTCCTGGTCTTTTTCCGAGAATTCCACGTCGACCGATGCCGGTGAGCAGGTCCAGCCGGCCGGCAGCTTCAACGATACCGTGGCTTTATTGGAGGCCAGGTTGTTTTTGGCTACTACCCCGACCGTCTTGCTTTGTCCGCCGGTGAAAATGAAAACATTCTGCTCAAAGTTCAGCATAATTTCGGGCCGGATCTCCACGTATTTGTAGATCTCCCCGCGCGACGGCTCGGTATATTTGTATTTGACCGGGTGCCGGTACACAATGGGTTCCCCGAGAATGCTGACCGTATATTCGGCCCAGAGGGCATCAGGAGCCATGGGCTGGTTGCGGAATTTCTCATCCGACACCCGGTATTTCCCCACCTCCTTGCTTTCTTTCAGCCAGTAGGGCTGGGTGATTTCGGCGTCAGCAGGAATAGTCACATCAAAAGCCATTTCGGTATTCCGGTTATTGGTCAGCCGGGTAGCAACAAGCGTGTCTTTTGTTACTGCACCGCTGATCTTCAGCTCTTTCAGCTCTACGGGCAGGTCAGAACGGTTCACGGCTGCCGAGAACAGCTTCAGGGTCTGGCCCGGCGAGGTGCTGTTGGAAGCGGCGTTCACTTCCAGGTAAATGCCTGCACAGGCAAAAATCAGCTCCCGGCATTCGTCGAGCTTTTCATATTTATAAACCGATTCGGGCAAAGACGCAATGAAACCGTAAATCTTCACCAGGTCAGGCACGGAGGCGGAAGGCTTCCGGAAATCGTACTGTTGAATTACCTGCTCCAGGAGCAGGGCTATTTTCTGTCCGCCGTCTACCCTTCTCCAGGAAAGGTCGATCCCGTCAAAAATATCTTTTTCGGCCGGTTCACCCTTAACATGCACCAGGTAATCCGAGCGCTCACTCCGGGTAGGAGCGCTCCCGAAGCCCTGGCTCCGGTGCTTGCTGCGGGCACGGGCGGCAATTTCGGTATACGCTTCTCCCAAAATGGGGTTAAACTCGCCCAGCGGAATCTCCACATAGCTGCTGCCTTCGGGAATGGTATTGGTAAACCCGCTGCCAAAGGTATTCCAGACCAGCCTTTTGGGCTGCCATACCTCTACTTCTTTCAATTGTTCCGGGAAACGTTTCGGGTCTCCGGCTGCATCAAAGGCTTCTTTCGACAGCACCGCAGAAGCCGAATGGTGCCCGTGCCCGGCGCGCGCATCGGGAGGGAAACGGTTGATCATCACATCGGGCCTGAATTTGCGGATCCGGTAAACCAGGTCTTCCAGGATCTTTTGCTTGCCCCAGAGCAGCAGCGCCTCGTCGGTTGATTTGGAGAAGCCAAAATCTACCGCCCGGGAAAAATACTGTTCGCCCCCGTCAATTTTCCGGGCTTCAAGCAGCTCGTGGGTACGCAGCAGGCCCACGTACTCGTCCTGCTCCGGGCCGATCAGGTTCTGGCCACCGTCGCCGCGGGTCATAGCATAATAGGCCGTTCTTACTTTTTTCTCTTTGGAAAGCCAGGTGATGAGCAACGTATTTTCATCGTCGGGATGGGCGGCGATATACATGGCATTTCCCAGGGTGCCCAGGCGCTGAAGGCCCAGGTAGATCTCGCTGCTGTTCAGCGGCCGGGGCTGGGTCAGCCCCACCAGTGCCGGAAACAGGAGATATATACATAAAACGATTTTTTTCATTTAATGCTTTAGAGATAGGATCACAATGATTGGAAGTGTAAAAATAGCAATAAGATTTCAGAATGAGGCCGAAGAAGGAACAATTGATGCGTATGTCTATGACAAAACATTTTTAATTTAACCTGTAATTTTGTATTTTTGTAGAAAACTGATAGAAATGGCAGCGGTATTAAATAATTCACAATTAGAGGTTTTAAAAGTACTGAAGTACCTGAAAGACGAAAAAGACGTAGCAGAAATCAAGTCTTTATTAGTAGCTTACCTGTCAGAAAAGGTAGTTCGCAGTGCTGATAATGCTTTTGATGAAAGGCAATATTCTGAGGGTGTGTTTAATAAGTGGAAAAAGGAACATTTTCGAAAAACTTCATAGGCAATGAAGAATGAATTCATGAAGATTCTGTAAGAGAGGCTCCCGGCCATAAAAATTCAGGAGTTGAAGTTCCTCCCTTATTTATAACTAAACCAAATATCTTTGCACAAATTACTTTTTATTCTCTCCCTGATCGTATAAATTTGCACGATTTTATCAAAAGATATAACCATTTAATTATGAATTCAATTGTTTACTTAGTGCCTCTGTTCGGACTGGTGGGCCTGATTTACACCGCCCTGAAGTTCAACTGGGTATCCAAACAGGACGCCGGCGAAGAAAATATGAAAAGACTTTCCGGTTACATAGCTGACGGAGCCATTGCTTTCCTGAAAGCAGAGTGGAGAATCCTGGCCATGTTTGCTTTGCCAACAGCCATTGTCCTGTTCTTTTTAGGCAGTGATGAAGGAACCCCGGCGCATCCCATCCATTCTTCTCCGCTGATCGCCCTTTCTTTCCTTATCGGTGCGGTATTTTCGGCGCTGGCCGGGTACATCGGTATGAAAGTGGCAACACGGGCCAATGTAAGAACAGCCCAGGCCGCCAAAACCTCTCTTGCCAAAGCCCTGAACGTATCGTTTACAGGGGGTGCGGTTATGGGTATGGGCGTAGCCGGACTGGCCGTGCTTGGTTTCGGCGGACTGTTCATCATTTTCTATAATCATTTCGCCCAGGGGCTGGGCCTTACTTCGGTAGAGATGAAAAAAGCCATAGAAGTACTGGCCGGCTTCTCTCTCGGAGCCGAGTCTATCGCCCTGTTTGCCCGGGTAGGTGGCGGTATTTATACCAAAGCCGCTGACGTAGGCGCTGACCTTGTAGGTAAAGTGGAAGCAGGTATCCCGGAAGATGACGTTCGTAACCCGGCTACCATTGCCGATAACGTGGGCGATAACGTGGGTGACGTGGCCGGTATGGGCGCTGACCTTTTCGGTTCGTACGTGGCTACTATCCTGGCTACCATGGTGCTGGGTCAGGAGATCAATGTAACCGATAACTTTGACGGGTATTCACCGGTGCTGCTGCCTATGCTTATTGCCGGTGTAGGTGTGCTGGCTTCGTGGATCGGTACCTGGTTTGTACGGGTTAAAAACGAAAATGCCTCCGTGCAGAATGCGCTTAACTTAGGTAACTGGACTTCTATTGTAATTACCCTGATAGCTTCTTATTTCCTGACCCTGCATATCCTGCCTGAAACGCTGTCGCTGAGAGGATTTGAATTTACCGCTAACGGTGTATTCTTCTCTATTGTAACCGGGCTGATCGTAGGTGCGCTGATGTCTGTCGTAACCGAATACTACACAGCCATGAACAGAAGGCCGGTAGACTCTATTGTCCAGAAATCGGGTACAGGCCATGCTACCAACATCATTGGCGGTCTGGCGGTAGGTATGGAGTCAACCGTTATTCCTATCCTTATCCTGGCCGTGGGTATCGTGGTATCGTATTCTTTTGCAGGCCTTTACGGGGTATCGATTGCGGCAGCCGGTATGATGGCCACAACAGCCATGCAGCTGGCTATTGATGCTTTCGGTCCTATTGCCGATAACGCCGGTGGTATTGCCGAAATGTCTCAGCTGAACCCGGAAGTACGTGAAAGAACCGATAACCTGGATGCCGTGGGCAATACCACTGCCGCTACCGGCAAAGGCTTCGCCATTGCTTCTGCCGCCCTGACTTCGCTGGCCCTTTTTGCAGCGTTTGTGGGTATTTCCGGAATCGATGCCATCAACATTTATAAGGCTCCGGTACTGGCCGGGCTTTTTGTAGGAGGTATGATCCCGTTCATCTTCTCTGCCCTGGCTATCTCCGCGGTAGGTAAGGCAGCAATGGAAATGGTGAATGAGGTTCGTCGCCAGTTCCGGGAGATTCCCGGTATTATGGAGTACAAAGCCACTCCTGAATATGAAAAATGCGTAGAGATCTCTACCAAAGCTTCTATCCGGCAGATGATTGCTCCGGGCGCCATTGCTATCCTGATGCCGGTAATTGTAGGGTTCGGACTGAAAGGCATGTTTGCCGATACCAGCTCTGCGGAGATCCTGGGTGGTCTGCTGGCCGGTGTAACGGTATCCGGCGTACTGATGGGGATCTTCCAGTCTAACGCCGGCGGTGCATGGGATAATGCTAAAAAATCATTCGAAAAAGGCGTGATCATTGACGGCCTTCCTTACAAAAAAGGCTCTGATCCGCACAAAGCGGCGGTAACAGGCGACACCGTAGGCGATCCGTTCAAAGATACTTCAGGTCCTTCCATGAATATCCTGATCAAGCTGATGTCTATCGTATCGCTGGTGATTGCTCCGTACATTGCCAATACTGCTTTTAGTGAATCAGAAGCCGATGATGATGACGTAGTGGTGGTTGAACGGGTTTCTGTAGAAAAAGTCCTGCCTTCGGGCCTCAAGCTTTCTTTCTTTGATAACGGGATCGAAGATCAACTGATCGGATTCATTGAAGATGACAGTAAGAAGCCGGGCAATGACAACTGGTTCAATTTTGTGGATCTCAACTTCAAATCAGGAAGCAACGAGATCGACGAAACCAGCATGAAAGAGGTGGAAAATATTGCAGCCATTCTCACCGAATATCCTAATGTAAAAGTGAAGATCGGCGGCTATACCGATAACACCGGTACGGCTGAAGGCAACCTGAAGCTTTCTGACGAAAGAGCTTCCAACGTTAAAAATGCCCTGGTTAACCTGGGTATTGCGGCTGAGCGGCTAACATCAGAAGGTTTCGGACAGGAACACCCGGTAGCCTCTAACGATACCGAAGAAGGCAAAAAACAAAACCGCCGTATAGCGGTTTCGGTACGGGAAAAATAAGATTTGCCTACAGAAAAGAGCCGGTAGGAGTCTGCCAAAAGATTTTTAACCGGCTCTTTTCATTCTGACGATATCCGCTTACTTTTATCCTAAAATCATTCTCCATGAACATTCTCACGGCACAGCAGCTGAAAGAGGCCGACGCCCGCACCCTGGAGGTCCGGCAGATCAGTTCCTGGCAATTGATGGAAAAGGCTGCGGCCGCCCTTTTCGAATGCCTGAAAGCGGATCTGGATATGTATACCACGCATTTTACTATTCTCTGCGGTCCGGGGAACAACGGCGGCGACGGCCTGGCGCTGGCCCGCATGCTCTTTTCAGCCGGCGGTCATGCTGAAGTCCGCCTACTCAAATCAGTGTCTTATTCTCCCGATAATCTTGAAAATCAAAAACGCCTTGGCGAGGTGCCCGTTACTTTTTTTGACCTCAGCTCCCGGCTGGATCTTGCTGAAGATACCGTGATCATCGACGCTTTATACGGGTACGGCCTGAACCGGCCGCTGGCCCCCGGCTGGGCTTCCATAGCAGAGCAGGTGAATGCCTCAGGGCGGCGCGTACTTGCCGTAGACATGCCGTCGGGCCTGTTGGCCGATGCCCATACCGGTAGCAACGCGCCGGTCATAAAAGCTCACCGGGTCTACACGTTTCATTGCCCTAAGAAAGCGCTCCTGCTGCCTGAAAATGCATCAGGGGCAGAAGATTTTAAAGTGATTGATATCGGCCTGGAAGATCACTTCCGGGCTGCTGAGCGGTATATAGTTACGGACACCGTTCGGGCCCTGATCAAAACGCCTTCCCGTTTTGCCCACAAGGGAACCTTCGGGCATGCGTTGATTGCCGGCGGAAGCTACGGCAAAACAGGTGCGGTGATTTTAGCTGCCCGGGCGGCGTTGAAGACCGGCTGCGGCCTGGTAACGGCTTACGCGCCCCGCTGTGGCTATATTCCCCTGCAAACCGCTGTACCCGAAGCCATGGTCATCACCGCGGCAGAAGAAGAGTACCTCGATACCTTCCCCCGTGAATTTCAGCACTTTTCTTCTGTGGGCATAGGAATAGGAATGGGTACCGGTGAAAAAACGGAAGCGGCTTTCCTGCAGTTCCTGGCCTCAGAGGGCCTCCCGCCCCTGGTACTGGACGCTGATGCCCTGAATATTCTCGCCCGTAACCCGGATTCTTTTTCACGGATCCCCCGGAATTCTATCCTGACCCCGCACCCCAAAGAGCTGGAAAGGCTGACCGGGCCCTGGAAAGATGATTTCGAAAAGCTGGAAAAAGCGAAACAGCTTTCCGGTCGGGCAGGCGCAATTGTTGTGATCAAAGGAGCCAATTCAGCCCTTGTTTTCCCGGACGGCAGTATATCCTATAATTCGACAGGCAATTACGGGATGGCAAAAGGAGGCAGCGGCGATGTGCTGACAGGCGTTATCACTTCGCTGCTGGCACAGGGTTACCCTCCTGAAGAAGCCGTTGTTACAGGCGTGTTTCTGCATGGCCTGGCAGGAGATATTGCCGCCGGGCAAACCGGGCGGAGGGGAATGACGGCTTCTGATATTGTAAATGCCCTGCCTGCCGCATGGCAGGAAATCGCACCGGAAGGTAACCGGTAAGAAGCTCTCTTATTCTGAGATCGTTTTCCGGCCTGTACCCCTGTACAGGTTCACCAGTCCCATGATCAAAACAATGCCAAAAAGAAAAGCCACGAAACGCGGACGCATGAAGAATTGTTCGTATTCCAGGATATTGCCTTTGAGAATCTTGGAGGCAATTTCAAGGTTCAGGAAATAAGCCACACTCACCAGCCCGTAAATCAGGAAACGATGGGTGTAAAGGGCGTAACAGCCCGCAAAAAGGATAGCCGAATGGGCATAACGGGCATGCATCTGCGTATTAAAATAAAAGAAGACGATCGGGATCAGTATGCCCATCATCAAAAGCTTATCTACCGGGTACCGCCCGAAGTAATCTTTCTGCTGTATTTTGCGGATAAAATAGATCAGCATGGGCACAAAGATGACCATCATGGCCAGGCAAAAAGTCAGGAGACCCCATGAATTGTAGCTCAGCCCCCAATGTCCCTGCACATCCAGCTCCCGGACGGGGTTTTCAAAGATAAAAAACCAGAAGTTATTGGCCCCCATCGAAATCAGGGGATACCTTCCTACCATATTAACGGCCACATGGTATACCTTCAGCAGGTCGCCGGTAAGCGCAAAAGGCAGCAGGATGAGCACCTGGAAGATGATCATCGGGATAAACGCTTTCAGCACTTTCCCCGGTTCAAATTTCTCGATCATATGCTCAAGACATACAAACCCGATGAGCGGCAGGTAAACCAGCGCCTGGATCTTGGCATTGAGCGCTATAAAGAAAAACAGGATGCTCAGTGCCAGCCGGTTCCGGGTGGCGTAGTAGAAGCTCATGAAAACGAGGGTGGTGTAGATACCGTCCCACTGGCCGTACAGCAGGGAATCGTAGAGGAAAGCGGGATTCAGCAGGATCAGCAGGCAGAAAAGCGCAGCCTGCCGGTAGGTTTTGTACCGTTCCCGTATAAATTGATAAACATAGAATATCCCGATCAGCTCAATTGCAAAAGTGAAGAGCTTCAATGAGTTGATGTTCAGAATAATGGCTTCCGTACTTCCGGCCAGTAATGCATAAACGTACAGGATATAATGGGTCACGGGGAGGTAGTCCACCCCCAGCTTATATACATTCTGCAGCCCGTTTTCAAGCATATAATTTGCCCACGAAATCCAGACCCTTCTGTCATATTTGCCCGGAGTGGTACAATCCGGTACAACCACAACAGCAATAACAAACCCTGCCAAAAGAAGTATCAAAATACTCCTGTTCTCCTTCTGCCACTCTAAAAAATTGCCATAAATGTGTTTAAGCCGTCTCATGTTGAGCAGTATGAATTGTTGTAATCCAGTTGTTTAGTATCTTCTTGCGAGTGCGATTTTAGTGTAAATAGAGCAGCAAACCTAGTTTGTGCGATTAAAATAGCATTAGAAAATGTCTTTCATGGCTTTAGAGAAATGCGCATCCAGTATCCAGAGTATGGTATTGGCATCGGTGTCTCCTTCTATAACAATATCCGCGCGCTTATAGATCCCGATCCGCTCGTCGTATGTTTTGGTAAGCGTATCTACCAGCAATTCGCTTTCGAGGTTGTAGAGCGGGCGGTTATTTTTCTTGGAATTGCGCATTCTTTCTTCCAGCTTCTGGGGTTTAACATCCAGGAAAACGCTGATCCCGTTTTCTTTGATAAAATCCATGTTGTTCCCGCTGCAGGGCGTTCCGCCCCCGGTGGCGATCACCAGGCTTGCATTGGGTTCGATACGTTTAAGCTGTTCTGTTTCTATTTTCCTAAAATATTCCTCTCCTTCCAGATTGAAAATCTCACTGATCTTCTTCCCCTCTGCCAGCTCAATCTTTTTATCGAGATCAATGAATTCATAATTCAATTCTTTCGCCAATTGTCTTCCTAACGTACTTTTCCCGGAAGACGGCATTCCAATCATAAAAATATTTGTAGTCATCTATAAACTGTAGTACTATTGTTAATCAACTTTTTAATTTTCTCGTCTGACGGCAGGCGGTTAAAGCTCCATTTCCCTAAAACCAGCCCGTCCTGCATAAGGTAGATAACGGGGTTATTGCGGGCCATGGTTTTAAGTACCTTTTCGTCTGCGAAATAATAAGCGTAATTCAGCTTTTTGGCTTTAAGGTAAGTTTCGATTCCTGTTTCCGGGGTAAGGATAACCGGTTTTATCTGCATTTTACCTGCTTTAGCCGCTACTTCACGGTATTTTTTAAATTCCAGGTTTTCAATATCTGCCGTAGACTTCAGGATAAGCACCAGCACTTTCCCTTCCAGCACATCGGCCAGGGCTTCTGCACCGGAGGTATCTACCACGCTGAAGTCGGTGATCAGCGGTTTAATGGCTTCTTCATTCAATACCGTGGAGGTCTTATAGGTATAACGAAGGGTATCCATCAGGTATTCTTCCGATTGTATGCTTTCTCCTGTTGATTTATCCAGGAACTCGTACCGGATCTGCGGTGCCACGTCAGGGCGCTTCATTTGTTCCGGGATACTTTTACCCACCGCATAAGGCAGCATGTCTATAACCGGCAGGTAGCTCAGGCTGTAGATGCCGATGCCCGCCGAAATAATGACCGCCAGCAATACGGCGGGAGTGCCGGCGCCGGAGTTACTGAATTTTTTACGGTATATAAACAGGATGACGATCAGGACCATGGTGGCTACGTTTTTCCAGAATGAAGCCCAGGGCTTCAGCTTCAGGAATTCACCGAAGCAGCCGCAGTCGGTAACCCGGTTAAAGTATGCTGAATAAAAGGTAAGGAAGGTAAAAAAGGTCATCAGCAGCAGGGCCGCCCATGCCGTTAAACGGAGCCTGAATCCGAAAAGCAATGCTACCCCTATCACCAGCTCAAGGCAGCAGAAAATCACCGATAAAGTGACCGATGATGCGCTCAGCGCTTCAAAAAAGCCTCCCAGCGCCGGGAGGTCTGTAGCAAATACTTCAAAGTATTCTTTTAGTTTCAGTGCTGTGCCGTAAGGGTCTACTACCTTCAGAAATCCTGAGAAAATAAGGTACATCCCAACGATAACACGTGAAAAGTTCGCCAGTATTTTCATATATTTTTATTGTTGGGCAGCCTGTTCCTGCTTCAGTTTTATAAGACAAAATACCGAATAGTTGATAATATCCTGGTACCCCGACCTGATCCCTTCCGAGATCAGGGTTTTTCCGCCGTTATCCTCAATCTGCTTGATGCGCATGAGCTTCATCAGGATGATGTCGGTCATGGAGCTCACCCGCATACTCCGCCAGGCTTCGTTGTAATCGTGATTTTTATCGAACAGCAAAACCTTCACTTTGTCGGCCTCTTCGTGGTAAGCCGCGCTGACGTCTTCCACATCCGGTCCCTGTGCCATGAGGATAAGCGCCATGATGCAATAATTGATGATCCCGATAAACTCGGAGACCTCCCCTTCGTCTACCCTGGAAAACCCGTTTTCCTGGAGGGTCCGTACCCGTTGGGCCTTAATAAAAATCTGATCGGTAATGGAGGGAAGCCGCAATATTTTCCATGACGTACCATAGTCTAAATTCTTCTTTGAAAATATCTCAAAGCAAAGAGTTATTATTCTTGAATATTCAGTTTCGGTCTTAGGCATTTATATAATTCAATAGTTTTTAGTTTTTTTGCAAACTATGAAAAATACATTAAATATCGGTGGTAAGATTCTGAGCTTAAATCAACCTCTCATCATGGGAATCCTGAATGTTACGCCGGATTCATTTTACAAAGATAGCAGATTTAATCCTAATCAGGAAACGTTTCTGAAAAAAGCTGAAGCGATGATCCGGGAAGGGGCGCACCTGCTGGATGTAGGGGGATATTCTACCCGGCCGAACAGTGGAGAGGTATCTGAAAATGAGGAACTTGACCGGGTTATTCCGGCGGTAGAGAAGCTGAGGGCCCGCTTTCCCGGCACCCCTGTTTCGGTAGATACCTTCCGGGCCCCGGTAGCCCGGCAGGCGCTGGACGCCGGGGCCGCCGTGATCAACGATATTTCGGGCGGGGATTTTGATGCCGGCATGTTTCCGCTGATCATTGAAAGGAAACCCGTTTACCTGCTTATGCACCAGGCAGGCCGCTCGGTGACCGATATGCATACCCCGGGCAACTACGAAAACCTCCTGCCGGAGGTGATGGACAAACTGTTCCGGAAGGCCGCCTATCTCCGGAGCCAGGGAGTAGCCGACATCCTGCTGGATCCCGGTTTCGGGTTCTCGAAAACCGTGGAAGAAAACTACCGGCTGCTGCAGCACCTCGACCTGCTGCAGAACGACCACTACCCCCTGCTGGCGGGCATGTCGCGCAAGTCCATGCTCTGGAAGCTCCTTCAAATCACGCCTGAAGAGTCTCTGCCGTACTCGCTGTATGTGCACGGACTGGCCCTGACCAAAGGCGCCCGGCTGGTGCGTGTACACGATGTATTGCCGCATGCCCGGATCATCCGTATGAACGCCCAGCTGAAATAATTTTACCGTATAATAACTTTTAAAGATATTTTAATACCACTTTTCAAGTTCCTACCGCACTTTTACATATATTTGTGATACATTAAATAACATAATCTAATTCGATCATGAGAAAATTATTACTATCTTTTTTCTTGATTTTGAGCGGATATATAGCCTCCGCACAATTGGCCGCCCCACAGGTAGACGTTCAGAGCATTACCAAAACCAGCTTTTCGGTATTGGTGACCCCTCAGGATACTACCGGCGTAAAGGCAATAGAAGTGAAGATTGAAGGCCCCGGGCTTAATACCTCCCTGGTGTCCTTAAGAGGAAATAACCCCTCCCTGTCTTTCCCGTTCAGCTCTCTTGAGCCGGGAGGCAACTACGAGATTACGGCTACCGTAATGGCCTGTGACAGTGCAGCAGGTTGCGGTAACATCAGCCCGGAAACCGTAAAAACCGGAACTACCCTTGAAGGGTATCCACCGGCCGCCACGCTGAAGCTGGAAAACAACTGTCCGCAGTATGTGGGCCTGAGCTGGACCTACCCTGAAGGACCGGTAAAAAATATCATTATCCGTAAATCTTACGGCGGTCCCTGGTACTCTGTAGACGAGACCGTACCCCCTTATGAAACTTCTTATTACGATCTTGATGCCCAGGCGGGTGTTCATACCACCTACATCATCTATACGCAAAACTCGCTGGGTGAAAGCACTCCTTCCAACCAGGTCAGCGTACAGGTTATGCCGTATGGCCAGCCCGGTGCCCCGCTGAATCTTCATGCATCAGGCAAAACCAATAACAGCATCAGCATTGCCTGGACCAACGCAGAACAGGACGAGCTCTGCCGGTCGAATATCCGTGACTCGTATTACATTGCCATCAAAAGGCAATGGGAAAGCGAATACCACATTATAGGATCTACGTATCCTTATGCAACCAGCTTTGATGTTACCGGTCTTGAAGAAAGCGAGCCTGTAGATATCGCCGTATTTTCCTGGAGCGACAAAGGAATCCAGGGCGGCTGGGCTTACCTGAAAGAAAAAACGTACGGTAAAGCATCTATCCCCAGCAATGTGATCGGGGTATCGTACAAAGATAATTTTGACAACTGGGCGCTGGGCATCAGCTGGACGCACGCCGGAGATGACGCCGACTATTACTATGTAGACGTTAGCACTGACGACGGTCAGACCTGGAATAACCTGGCATTTGTAAAAAGCGGCCAGAATGTGGTTCAGCACGTGAACCTGTCGGAAGGCCAGAAATATACCTACCGGGTAAAAGCCGGAAACTACATCTACGGAGAGTCTGAGTATGCCTACATGAACGGTTATGTAACCGTAGACTATTCGGCAATACCGAATGCACCTTACGGGGTAGTGGCCAAATGGGCCGGCTCTGACGTGGTGCTGACCTGGGTAGACGACTCCAATAAAGAGGAAAAATATATCATTGAAAGAGCCTACAAAGCAGATGGTGATTTCAAGAAAGTCGGAGAAACAGGCCGCAGCGTTACTACCTTCACCGATGTGATCGGCAGCGATACCGCATCTGTTTTCTACTACCGCGTTAAAGCAGAAAACCCGCTGGGCGCTTCAGCTGCCTCTAAAGCGGCTAAAATAGAGAAGAAAGCCGGTGGTGGCGCAAGCGCTGTGGTGGTGTATCCTAACCCTACTGCCGACAGGATGAACGTTTCGGTTCCTGCTCAACTGAAAGCAGAACAGGTAGACGTTAACATTTACAATCAGCTGAACCAGCTGGTGTTCACCAAATCTTACAAGGCGGGTGCTGCTATTGAGGTTAGCCTTAAGAAATACGTTCCCGGAGCGTATAACGTGGTGATCTCTTCAGGAGACTTCAAAGAAACCCGGAAAGTGATTAAGAACTGATCACTCCGGTAGAAAAAAAAAGAGGCAGCCTGACGGCTGTCTCTTTTTTTTGTGGGTATCCCGCTAATCCGGCCACCCGGAACCCGCTGCCCGACATTCGACACTCGACCCCGACCCACTTGGAACCCGGTACCTGACACTAATCAACTACCCACCAACTCCCGCCCATAAAAAAAGGCCCTCGTAAGGGCCTTTTCTATCTTTAATGATTATGCTTAATTTTTCAACGCTTCCGCACCGCCTACGATCTCGAGAATCTCGGTGGTAATGGCGGCCTGACGCGAGCGGTTATACTCAATTTTAAGCGATTTCAGCAACTCTCCACCGTTATCGGTCGCCTTGTCCATGGCGGTCATCCGGGCACCGTGCTCAGCAGCGTTGGAGTCCAGCACAGCCTTGAACAGTTGCAGCTTGATGGCCTTGGGAATGAGATCCAGCAGGATCTCTTCTTCAGAAGGTTCAAAGATATAATCGATATTGGAAGTAGCCTCCTGCTTACCGTCATTCACCAACGGAAGCATTCTTTCCGTTCTGACGATCTGCGTGGCTACGTTCTTGAATTCGTTATAGATCAGCACTACTTCATCGTACAGGCCCTCTGCAAAGCTCTCCATGATTCCTTCTGTCGCCGTTTTAGCGGTTTCAAAAGACAATCTTGAGAAGATATCGGTATACGAAGGATTAACCGCTGCTCCCCTTCTCTGGAAGGCCTCAAAGCCTTTCTTGCCCAGGGTGAACAGGGTCACGTTTCCTTTGGCCTGCTGAGCGGCGTAATTCTCCGCTATATAGGCATTAGCTGCTTTAATAATGTTGGAGTTAAACGCACCGCAGAGCCCCCTGTCGGAAGTCACCAGAACCACCAGCACTTTATTCACTTCCCTTACCTGGGTATAGGGGCTGGATGCGCCCACTTCGGTGTTTTCAGACACCTGTGCGATCAGCTCATTCAGCTTCTGTGAATACGGTCTTAACTGGGTGATCTTCTCCTGTGCTCTTCTCAACTTGGCGGCAGACACCATTTTCATTGCTTTGGTGATCTGCATGGTTGAGTTTACGGAAGCGATCCTGTTTCTTACTTCTTTTAATGAAGCCATTTTTAAAATATAGGTTTAAATTCTTTCAGAAAGGGATTATCCGACGTATTTCTCCGCCAGCTCTTTTCCGAATTTAACTATATAATCTGTATCTTCTTTTTCCAGCTTACCTTTAGAAAGATTGGTAACGATCTCCGGTTTGGTAGAATTCAGAAGCGACAGGAACTCGGTCTCGTATTCTTTTACTTTATTGACAGGAACGGTATCCATGATACCGTTGATTGAACCGTAGATAATAGCTACCTGGTCGCCTACTGATACCGGCTGGTATTGTCCCTGCTTCAGCACCTCCTGGTTTCTTTTACCCCGCTCAATAACCAGCTTGGTAGCCGCATCCAGGTCGGAACCGAACTTGGCAAATGCTTCCAGCTCACGGAACTGGGCCTGGTCAAGCTTCAGGGTACCGGCTACTTTCTTCATGGATTTGATCTGGGCGTTACCTCCTACCCGTGATACCGAAATACCCACGTTAATGGCCGGACGGATACCTGCGTTGAACAGGTTAGATTCCAGGAAGATCTGGCCGTCAGTAATGGAGATCACATTCGTAGGAATATAGGCCGACACGTCACCTGCCTGGGTTTCGATGATCGGAAGAGCGGTTAATGAACCGCCTCCTTTCACTTTTCCTTTCAGAGAAGGCGGAAGGTCATTCATTTCCTGTGCAATGGCATCTGACTCGTTGATCTTCGCCGCACGTTCCAGCAGGCGCGAGTGCAGGTAGAATACGTCTCCGGGGTACGCCTCGCGTCCTGGCGGGCGACGAAGCAGCAGAGACACCTCACGGTAGGCAACGGCCTGCTTGGAAAGGTCATCGTACACGACCAGCGCCGGACGGCCGGTATCACGGAAATACTCACCGATGGCTGCACCTGTAAACGGGGCAAAGAACTGCATAGGTGAAGGATCAGAAGCGTTAGCGGCTACGATCACGGTGTAATCCATGGCACCGTAACGGCGCAGGGTCTGCTCTACCGCCTTCACGGTAGATGCTTTCTGGCCGCAGGCTACATAAATACAATATACGGGCTCTCCTTTGTCGAAGAATTCTTTCTGGTTAATGATGGTATCGATACACACCGCCGTTTTACCGGTCTGGCGGTCACCGATCACCAATTCACGCTGGCCTCTCCCGATAGGAATCATGGCATCTACAGCCTTGAGACCGGTTTGCAGGGGCTCAGTTACCGGCTGACGGTAAATTACGCCCGGAGCTTTTCTTTCCAGCGGCATGTCAAAAGTTTCACCCAGGATAGGGCCGTTTCCGTCGATAGGTTCTGCCAGGGTATTTACCACACGGCCTACAATGCCTTCCCCTACTTTGATGGAAGCAATATCACCGGTACGTTTTGCCGTAGCACCTTCTTTGATATCGGAAGAATCTCCCAGTAAAACCACCCCCACGTTATCTTCTTCCAGGTTGAGCGCCAGTCCTTTCAGACCGTTCTCAAAAGCGATCAATTCTCCCTGTTGTACTTTTGAAAGGCCATAGATACGGGCTACACCGTCTCCTATCTGCAGTACGGTGCCTACCTCTTCTAATTCTGCTTCGGTTCTTGCCCCGGCCAGCTGCTCACGCAGTATGGCAGAAACCTCATCTGGTCTTATCGATGCAATTGACATATATTATTTTTTTATGAAACTTTCTGACTGAAATCCTTACGGTTTTGATTCATAGGGATTTTCGGGTGCGAAATAAGCAATAAAATTTGACATTTCCCATAAAACTCCAAAAAAATACAGGCTATTCTTGTATTTTTCCGGGGACACCCCTACCCCCGTCAGCCTGCGGAAGAGCACCCCGCAAAAAAATGCCGGAGATACTTTTTTACAGGCCGTTAAAACATGGATTTGTAATCGCCTGCCTTAAATGTATAATTAATTTTAGGTTCAATGGCCGTCAGCACCATTTCTGTTACGTCTCCTTTCTCTGATTGGGTGGTATACCCCAGGATTCCCCGGCCTTCCTGTGCCATTTTGGCCAGTTCGGGGTGGGCGTTATAGGCAAAATAATTGGTCTGCCCGCCTTTGCCTGAGCCCGCAAATGCCCGGGCCATCTGCGTGCCTAAACCGGCCAGCGATTCCACCCGTTTCCGTGAAACCCACATCATCACATCCGACTTATCTTTTTCATTTTTTACGGAATAGCCGTCGCATTCATAGCCCATGATGGTCTTGACCTCTGTCGTTTTGGTTACCCGGATAGCCGCATTTTCTTTCTCGATGGTCTCGTTCAGCTTATCCGGCCGCAGGGCCATACCAATTACCATTTTGCTCTCCATAAAAGTAAATATTTTGGCCTGGCCTATATCAATAATCATAAAATCAATGCCCGCCGCAGCTTTGCCACTTTCGCTGCTCTCCCCGAATTCCATTCCTACCGCAGTACCCTTCGGAGAGAAATAGTATTTGTTGCTCATGCGGGAGGTCTTGCCTTTACGGGTGGTAGTGGTCATTTCATAGGTCATGGAAGACGAAAAAGTGTAGGCACTCTCCGGCTTCGCCCCTTTCATACCCAAAGGGTTGTCCTGGGCGCTCACAACCGGAATGGCCGCCCACACAAGGCATAACAGAAGAATATATCTTTTCATAGTTACGTTATTTTTCTTAAAGTTAATGCCATTTCATTTATTAACCAACTGTAAACTAGCATTTAACATCATTCTATTTTCTGCCGGGTTATTGCAGCTGATAAAATAAACCGAGATTTTGTACCTGCATAATGCAGCAAATGCAGATATTAGGGGCATCAATCTTATTACTATTATGCTAAAAAATTTATTTTCAGGAGCTTTCCTCACTTTTTCAGTGGCTTTGCTGTGCAGTTGCTCCCGGGGTTCCGACTTACCCAACCAGCTCACTCCGGAAGAACAGAAAGAAGGCTGGGAGCTTCTCTTTGACGGTCAATCACTGAACGGCTGGCACCTGTATAACGAGGGAAACAAGCCCTCTGCCTGGAAAGTGGAAAACGGCGAGCTGATGTACCGGTCTGACAGCGCACGCGTGGAGCACGAAGACCTCGTGACCGACAAGGAATTTGAAAATTACGATTTTAGGTTCGAATGGAAAATCTCGGAAGAAGGCAACAGCGGCGTATTCATCAACGTGGTGGAACGCAAGGACATTCCAACGGCCTGGGCTTCGGGACCGGAGTACCAGCTTTTAGACAGCCTTCACCCCGACTATGCCGTTAATTTAAAGAAAAGGGCCGGCTGCCTTTACGGTTTTACCGAACAAAAGAATCCTGTACCTGCCCGGCCCGCCGGAGAGTGGAACCAGGGGCGGATCGTGCAGCAAAACGGCAAGGTACAGTTCTACCTGAACGGCCTGCTTACCGCTGAGCAGGATATGACCGGCGAAAGCTGGAAGGAGATGATCGCGGCCAGCAGCTTTAATTATTTCCCGGATTTCGGGAAGGCCACCAAAGGCCGGATAGGCTTACAGAAATGGTATAAGAGTGTAGCGTTCCGCAACCTGAAAATAAAAGAAAATAAAGGTGCCTGAAAAGAACCGGCCGTTTGCCGTAACGGCGAGCCACTCCTTTTTAAACACCTTAGCGGAACTTCAGGTACAACCTCATTCCGGTATGCAGGAGGCCCTTTTCAGGGCCTCCGCTTATAATTCTACAAGCTTCATCCGGGGAACCAGCGTTTTCATGATCGTCCAGGCTACCAGGTACAGCACCGCACAGATGGTGAACATTATGGTATAGCCTGTTTCAATGTGCCCCAGGGCTTTGTAATGGTCGAAGAGAGCGCCGCCCAGCTTGGTGATGACCACCCCGCCCAAGCCGCCCGCCATACCGCCGATGCCCACCACCGAGCCTACCGCCTTTTTAGGAAACATGTCGGATACGGTAGTGAAAATATTGGCACTCCAGGCCTGGTGCGCCGATGCGCCCACGCCGATCAGCAGCACGGGGATCCAGTAGCTGATACCGCCTAACGGCTGGGCCAGCAGCACCACCAGCGGGATAACCGCAATGGCCAGCATGGCCCGCATCCGGCCGTCGTAAGGGGTATAGCCTTTATTGATAAAATACGTCGGGAAATACCCTCCGCCCACACTTCCGATCATGGTCATGCTGTACAGCACGGCCAGTGGAAGCATAATGCTTTCTCCCACCATATTGTACTGGTCTTTCAGGTAGGCCGGCAGCCAGAACAGGAAAAACCACCAGACGCCGTCGGTCAGGAATTTTCCAAAAGCAAATGACCAGGTCTGGGGAAACGTCAGGAGCCGGAACCAGCTGACCTTCTCTTCTCCCCCGGCGTTTTCCACCTCTTCCATTACGTCTGAATTGATATAGGCCAGCTCTTCTGCCGAAAGACGATGCTGCTTCACGGGTTTTTCATAGAATATCCACCAGAAGATCAGCCATAAGAACCCGATTCCCCCCACGATCAGGAAAGAGGCCTCCCAACCCCAGTGTGACTCGATCCAGGGAACGGAAAGCGGGGCCAGCACGGCACCCACATTGGCTCCGGAGTTAAAAATACCGGTAGCAAAAGAACGTTCCTTTTTAGGAAAATACTCGGCTGTAGCCTTTATGGCCGCAGGAAAGTTTCCCGCCTCACCGAAGGCCAGCACCGCCCGTGAAAACATAAAGCCTACTACCGACACCGAAAATGCCGTAATGCCCGTCCATCCCAGCAGGGCCGACATGCTTTCCCCGATAGGAATAGCATACGCATGAATCACCGCACCCACCGACCAGATTATGATGGCTAGGGCATAGCCCCATTTGGTGCCCAGCTTATCTACCAGGCGACCGGCAAACAGCATGGAAATGGCATAGGTAAACTGGAATACGGCGGCTATATTGGCGTAATCGCTGTTAGACCATCCGAAGATCTCTTCCAGCTGGGGTTTCAATAAGCTCAGGACCTGCCTGTCGAGGTAATTGACCGTGGTGGCAAAAAACAGCAACGCACAGATGGTCCAACGGTACTTTCCGATGGTTTTTTCCATATTCTTATGTAAGGTTAAGGTTTGATTTTGTCCATTCAAAAAGTTGCGTCAGGGTTTGGGTAATTCTTTCAGGCTGCCCGGTATTTTTGAACAACTGCGATCCCAGGCCTACGGCGTTTGCACCGGCCGAGAACCATTCATGAAGGCTGGCCTCGGTAGGTTCCACGCCACCGGTCACCATAAGCTTAACACGCGGCATAGGCCCCCGCAGTGCCTTGATATACGCGGAGCCCAGTACATTACCCGGGAATATTTTTACCATTTCTGCTCCCAGAACGGTAGCCTGCTGAATCTCGGTGACCGTCATGGTGCCGGGAATCCACGGAATGCCGTTTTTACGGCACACCTCCCCCACTTCGGGCGTAGTGAAGGGTTGCACTACAAAGGCCGCTCCCGCATCAATGAACTGCTGCGCCGATTCACCGGTAGCAATGGTGCCGATACCCGTCAGCAAACCGGGGCAGTTTTTTCCCGCATAGCTGACCAGCTCACCAAACACTTCCAATGCATTTTCGCCCCGGTTAGTGAATTCAAATACCCGTACGCCGCCATCATACGAGGCCTGGAGCACCTTTTTGCACGTTTCCGGATCAGCATGGTAAAAAACAGGCACCAGCGGGTGGGCCAGTAAAATTTCGGTTAAAGTCATTGCTCTATTCGTGTTAAAACATCTGTAACGGTCTGGCCCGAAGCATCTCCGTACTCGCGGAGCTTTCCGAATGCGGCGGAGGCGGCAAAATTAACGGTAGACCGGGCATCCAGATTCCTGTAAAGCCCGTAGAGCAGCCCCGCCATAAAACAATCGCCGCTGCCCACCTTATCTACCACCCTGTCGGTATCAAATTCTTTCGAAACTACGAAATCTCCGCCGGAAAGCCAAGTCGCGTAATAATTTATCCCTTCCCGGCCTGCATCGAAGCGGAAAGTATTGGCCACGGCCTTCACTTTCGGGAACTTCTCCATGATCTGCCCCGATGTCAGCCTTGCCTGTTGTAAATAGTCTTCTTTACCGGCCCGGTTTTCTGCTACTTCCGGGTCGATATCCGTTCCGAGCAGCGTATGTGCCGCCCAGATATTCCCCATGATCACGTCACAGTATTGTACGATCTCCGGGACAATTTCTGCCGGGGCTTTCCCGTATTTCCATAACTTAGACCGGTAATTCAGGTCAAAGGTTACGGTGATCCCCCGCAAAGTTGCCTGACGGGCCGCTTCAGTGCACAAAGCGGCCACTTCCCCGTTCAATGCCGGGCTGATCGCGCTCAGGTGGAAGTACGTAACTCCTTCAAACAGGGCATCCCAGGCAATATCTCCTTTCTTCAATGCAGAAAATGACGAATGCGCCCGGTCATAGATCACGCCGGCGTTCTTCAGGTCGGCTCCCTGGGGCAGCATATAGATACCGATGCGGTCACCTGACCAGATGAGCTTCCCGGTACGTATGTTTTTTTCCCCGAGATAGGTTTCGATCTCCCTGGAAAGCGCGTTATCGGGCATGGCCGAACAATAGGCCACCGGAATCTGCCAGTTGGCCAGCGCCGTGGCCACATTCAGCTCGGCGCCGCCTACAAAAACGGGAAACGATGCCTCACGGATCCAGGTTCCGCCCAATTTCGGCGAAAGCCTCAGTAAAATTTCACCGAATGTCAGTACCATATCTTAAAAATTAAAAAACCGGGAAGCATTGTTGTAGCAGATATTCTGTACCACCTCGCCCGTCCAGGCCAGGTCGTCGGGTAGTTCCCCGTTTTCAATGTCTTCGCCCAGGATATTGCACAGGATTCTCCGGAAGTATTCATGGCGCGGGAAGGAAAGGAAGCTCCGGGAGTCTGTCAGCATGCCGATGAAGCGCGAGAGCAGCCCCATGTTCGACAGTGCGTTGATCTGCCGGGTCATACCGTCTTTCTGGTCCAGGAACCACCAGCCCGAGCCAAACTGTACCTTACCGGCTACCGAGCCGTCGTTAAAGTTCCCTATCATGGTGGCGATCATCTCGTTATCGGCGGGGTTCAGGTTATAGATTACCGTTTTGGCCAGCTGGTTGTATTCGTCCAGCTTCCCGAGGAAGCGCGAGAGGGCTGCAGCCTGCGGGAAATCGCCGATGCTGTCCCAGCCGGTATCGGGCCCCAGCTGGCGCATGGCCCGGCGGTTGTTATTGCGCAGGGCGCCCAGGTGAAACTGCTGGGTCCAGCCCAGCTCAGCGTACATGACGCCCAGCGCGTGCAGGATAGCCGATTTGTATTCAAGCGCCTCAGCCGTGCTCAACGACTGCCCGGCCAGCACCTTCTTCACGGCCTTATCGGCCCCTTCTTCCGTAAAATCAGTGGCAAAGATCTGCTCCAGCCCGTGGTCAGACAGGCGGCAGCCCAGGGCGGCAAAATCACGGGCCCGCTGCGCCAGCGCTTTTTTGATGGTCTCAAACGAATCGATCCTGAACCCAACGATAGCACCCAGCCTTTCCAGGTAAGACAGGAAATCCGGGTTATCGATCAGGATAAATTTATCGGGGCGGAAGGTGGGCAGCATTTTCAGCTCATTTCCTTCCGCAGCGTAGGCCTTGTGGTGCTCGAGGGAGTCGAGCGGGTCATCTGTGGTACAGACCACTTTTACGTTCATCTTTTTCAGCAGGTTCCGGCAGGAGAAATCTTTCTCCCGGAGCAGCTCTGAAGAACGCTTGTAGATGTCCGGGGCAGACTTCCCGTTCAGCACCTCACCGATCCCGAAATAGCGCTGGAGCTCGAGGTGGGTCCAGTGGTATAATGGGTTTCGCAACGTATAAGGAACGGTTTCTGCCCATTTCTGAAATTTCTCTTCGTCACTCCGGTTACCCGTGCAATACGACTCATCGATACCGTTGGTTCGCATAGCCCGCCACTTGTAGTGATCGCCGTATAACCAGGCCTGGCTTATGTTGTCAAAATTGGTATCGTTGGCAATCTGGTCCGGCGGAAGATGGTTGTGGTAATCGATGACCGGCATCGCCTTTGCAAACTCATGGTAAAGAGTTTCCGACGTCTTATTGGTTAACAGGAAGTTTTCGTCAAGAAATTTTTTCATTTTTATACGATTTAACCGTACCCTTCGATAAGCTCGAAGTGACGGTGATAAGGCTTCTTACAGAGGGGATTCACGTCTTCGCTTGGTTCTCGACTTCGCTCGAACTGACAGGAACCGTCGCCACTTGTCAGTTCGAGCGAAGTCGAGAACCGGGCGAAGTCGAGAACCGGGCGAAGTCGAGAACCAAGCGAAGTCGAGAACCGGGCGAAATCGAGAACCCCACTAAAAATTACAAAGACACCCCCCGTTTCCACGGAATAAAGTCTTCCTGGGTATTTTTAACTGAAAAGGCTTCTGTTTCACCGCTTGCTACCCGGATCACATGATCGAGGATGCGCTCACCGGCTTCTTCAATGGTTTCTTCCCCTTCTATAATCGTACCCGTATTGATATCGATAATATCCGGCATTTTCCGGAAAAGTTTGGTATTGGTGGCCAGCTTGATCACCGGAACAATGGGGTTACCCGTAGGCGTACCCAGGCCGGTGGTAAACAGCACAATATTGGCCCCTGAGCCTACTTCTGCCGTGGTCGACTCCACATCATTTCCCGGCGTGCAAAGCAGCGTAAGGCCGGGCCGGGTCACTTTTTCCGGGTAATCGAGCACATCGGTCACGGGCGAGGTACCGGCTTTTTTGGCCGCCCCGGCCGACTTGATGGCATCAGTGATCAGGCCGTCTTTGATGTTACCGGGCGAAGGATTCATGTAGAATCCCGAACCTACCTCTTCCGCCCGCCGGTTATAGACGGTCATCAGGCGATTGAATTTTTTGGCCAGCTCTTCGGTCACGCAGCGGTTGCTCATTTCCTGCTCTACCCCGCACAGCTCAGGGAATTCAGCCAGGATCACCGAGCCGCCGAGCGCCACCACCAGGTCAGAGGTGTAACCGATGGCCGGGTTGGCGGAAATGCCGGAAAAGCCGTCTGATCCGCCGCATTCCAGCCCGATCACCAGCTTGGAAAGCGGGGCGGGCTGACGGGTAATTTTATTGGCTTCAATCAGTCCGGCAAATGTTTCTTTAATGGCCGCGCTGACCAGGGCTTCTTCCGTTCCCATTTCCTGCTGTTCAAAAAAGAGCACCGGCTTATGGGCGCCGCCTCTTTTTTCTATTTCTTCCTGCAGCATGGCGTACTGGGCATTCTGGCAGCCCAGGCTCAGCACAGTAGCCCCCGCCACGTTCGGGTGGGTAACGTATCCGGCCAGCAGGCCGCAAAGCGCCTGTGCATCCTGGCGTGTTCCGCCGCAACCCATGTCATGCACCAGGAATTTCACCCCGTCTACATGGGGGAAGATCCGCTGGGCCGCATCTGTATTGCCGGAAGGGGCCACGTCGGCATTCAGGATTTCCTCCACGGTTTTACCGGCCCGGTAAAGGTCGATCAGCTGCTCGGTCTGCCGGTGGTATTTATCGTGCCGGGCATAGCCCAGCTGGTCGGTCAGGGCATTTTTCATCACCTCCAGGTTCCGGTTCTCGCAAAAGACCATCGGGAGAACGATCCAGTAGTTCCCCGTACCCACCGAGCCGTTGGCCCGGTGATAGCCCATGAAGGTACGGCCTTCAAACCGCGAGGTATCGGGCTTTTGCCAGTCGGTTTTCCGTTCGCCCACTGTAAAATCGGCCGATGCGTGCTTCACATTGAACACGTTGATCCACTCTCCTTCTTCAATTACCGCCTGGGCCTTGCCTACCAGCACGCCGTACATGATGATCTCGTCACCCGCTTCAAATCTTCTCTCCGCAAATTTGTGCTTTGCGTCAATATCCGACCGAAGTGTAAACACTTTCCCTTCAAAGGTGATCTCCTCCCCGGCTTTCAGGTCGGTCAGTGCTACGATGACGTTATCACCGGGGTGAACCTTCAGAACTCTTCTTTTCATTGTATTTGCCCAATTAATTAATGACCTGCCTGATCAGGTACCGCGCCCCGTGGCGATTCAGCACATCGAGGCTTGCCGCTACGGCCTCCTCCAGTCCTTTTATCTCCCGCAGGTCGGTACCCCAGAAGTCGGTGCGACCCAGTACGCTGCCGGCCAACGGCTTTTCCTTATACAATTGTTCAAACACCCCCGCCTGTTGGTCCTGGAGCAGGTACCTTGTTCCGTTAAACTCTCCGTAGTGGCGGCCATCGCGTTCTGCCGGCGCACCGGCCGGCTTCATGAAACGGATATACGCTGCCAGTCCGGCTGCCATGTATTTCGGAACGGCCCCGTTCTTCCGGTAATATTCCTGTAGCAAAGATACCACGCGCATTTCTATTTTCTGCGTATAATTAAGGGTGATATTTATCCAGAAATGCTCAATAAACGGGTTTTTAAACCGGTCAATCACCTGCCTGCCGAAAGCTTCACTTTCTTCCCTGCTTAATTCATAGGGAATAGACGGCACAATCTCCTTAAACATCAGCTCGCCCAGGAAAGCGGAAAAGTCCGCATCGTTCATGGCTTCTTTGACAGTGGCAAACCCGGCCAGGTAAGCCAGGCCGCAGGTCAGTGTGTGCGTACCGTTCAGAAGGCGCAGCTTAAGCTCCTTGAAACGGGTGATATCAGGCTCTACAAAAGCACCGGCACCCACCTGCACAAAGCTCAGCTTTTCCGCCACTTTTTCATTGCCTGAGATGGCCCAGAGCGCGTACGGCTCCGACATGATGCAAAGCGGGTCTTCATAAGGCAGGTCACGCCGGATCTCTTCGGCCAGCTCTCCTTTGGGCGCTCCCGGCACGATCCGGTCAACCAGTGAGTTGCAGAATGTATTGTGCTTTTCCAGCCACGACAGGAAGGCGTCGTCCAGGCCGTTAAAACGGGCCAGGTCCAGGATGATCTTTTTCAGCTTGTCGCCGTTGTCGCTGATGAGCTCGGTGGGCACAATCACCAGTCCCCGGTTTTCATCTCCCCCGTAATGCCGGTACCTGTGATACAGCACAGCCAGAAGCTTGCCGGGGAAAGAGGCCGGTACACCCCCGGAAACCCGTTCTTCCACGGGCACAATACCCACTTCAGTGGTGTTGGAGATCACTACTTCCAGCGATTCACTTTCGGCAAAGGCCAGGATCTCTTCCCACTGCACCGCAGCAGCCAGCACCCGGCTCACGGCCGTATTGATCACATTTTCTTTCACCAGGCGGTCTCCCGCAATTCCCCGCACACAAACGGTATACAGGTTATCCTGTCCGGCAAAGGCATCGGTTCCGCCCTGGCCGGTACTTTTTACAATGACGATCCGGCCGTTAAAGATACCCGCCTTATTGGCCTGGTCAATGATAAAGTCGGGCAATGCCCGGAGCAATACGCCCGTACCGAACTGCAATACTTTTTCCGGCAGGTTCAAAAGTTTCTCTGCCGGCACCGGACCGGTGAGCCACTGCGGGTTATCCGACAGAAGTTTTCCTGATAATATATTCATGCGTTTACGGTAATTTTACGGCCTGGCGGGCCAGGAGCTTCCAGCCTGCTTTTTCTTTGACCCACACCAAGACAATGTGCAGCCGGATAGAGCCGGCCACCCCGCCGTCAAAGGTATCGGCTTCCAGGGTATGCCTGACCACCGCCGTAGTACCGGCCACGGTTATTTTCTGGTCTTTTAACGTTATCTTCCGGAAATCGGACCGGCCGCTGACCAGCGTTTCAATAAATTCTTTCCGCGACTCCACCTTGCCGCCGGAGTGCCCGTAGCTGAGCTCTTCATGGGTAATGTTTTCCAGACCTTTCTGATCGGGGGTGATCATCAGCACCCTGAGCTGTTCTGTTGCTTGCTCCACTTCTTGCTGCGGAGTACCCGGTACGTTCATAAACAGGAGAATAAAGCTTACTATTAATTTCATCGACGTATAAATTATTCAAATTTCAGGAATTAAATCGCGGTGCGGTAGCTTTTTGACTGATAAATCTACGCAATCGTTTTCGGTAACGTTTTCAGACCTACTTCAGCATCCAGTGGCTCAGGTCACGCAGGGCCTGCATGTTCTCAAACTCGGGACCAATGATGCGGCCGTCTACATATTCATTGTACAGCCAGGGGTCGCCGATAACAAAAACCCGGCCTTTGCCATAAGCCGAAACAGCCATCACACTATCTTCTCCTTTCTTCACCAGCGCCCTGGCCGGCGGGGTGACATCCAGGGTTACGATCTCCTTGGCATATACTTTACGGGTATTCTTGAAGACCTCATTGCCCCGTTCAATGTATACCGCCGCCTTTTCGTAATCTTTCCCGTCAGGAATAAAATTGATATTCTTATCGGTGAAACGGATGCCAAAGGCCCCGGCCAGCTCATTAAAGCGCGGGATCTCGCAATTGGAGGTATCATTGGCCAGCAGCACCAGCGTTCCCCCGTTCCTGACCCATTCCCGGATGGTTTTAATATGTTCCGCCCCTATATAATTGGGAGCGGCAGTTTCTTTGGGCGTATCCGGATCCACGATAATATAGACCTGCGCATTTTTCAGGTTCCCGGCAGAGGGAGCCTCCCGGAGCGCAGTGGTTTTTGCGCCCAGGTCATTCAGCACCTGTCCCCAGATCCAGAATCCCGAGTGCATCCGGTCTTCCCAGGTGTAGTGAAACTGCTCGGTATTCCCGTTCAGATCTTTCCGGAATTCCCGGTTAAAGTAGTAATCGAGCGCTACTGTTTTGGGCTTCAGCGCCTGCCTTTCAGCGGCTGCTTCGATTTCCAGGCTGGCAAAGATGAAGGGTCCGAGGCCTTTCAGGTCATTCTTCCGCACGGGCTCGCTGATGTAATAGTCAAAGCTGCCGTCGCGGTAGGGCTTACCGCCCAGTCCGCCCACGCTCACCGTACGGTTCAGGCTCAGGCTACCGTCTTTTTCTTTCTCTATAAATTCTTTCAGCATCCCTTCATAGCCTTTCCGGGCATTTTCCAGGTATTTCGCCGGGATATACCCCAGGCGGACGGCCTTGGCCAGGGTATACACAAACATGCCCGAAACAGAAGCTTCCCGGTAGTTACCTTTTCTTTGGGGTAAATCCAGGATCTGGTACCATACGCCTGATGCGCTGTCCTGGTAACGGACAATGACCGGGGCCAGGCGTTGCAGGTATTTTACCAGCTCGTTTCTCTTCGGGTGCTCTGCCGGGAAATAATCGAGCACATCCACCAGGGCCATGGCATACCAGCCCATTGCCCTGCCCCAGAAATGCGGCGAAACGCCCGTTTTCTTATCGGCCCAGGCCTGTTCACGGCTTTCATCGTAAGCATGGTATATCAGCCCGGTTTTAGGGTCTGCCGCATGTTTTTCAATCAGCTCAAACTGCCGGAAGATATCGTCGAAATGTTCGGGCCGGTTAAAAACCCGGCTGTATTCAGCAGCAAAAGGCTCGGCCATGAACAGGCCGTCAAGCCACATCTGGTTGGGATAACGTTTCTTGTGCCAGTATCCGCCTTCCCGGGTTTTCGGCTGGTTCTCCAGCTGTTTCCAGAGCAGGTCAGCCGCCTGCCTGTACTTTTCTTTCTTCGGCAACGACTGCTGGTACAACATCAGCAGCGCTCTTCCCGGCGGAACATTATCGAGGTTAAAATCGTCGTATTTGTAGGTAGCTATACTGCCGTCTTCCTTTACATACAGGTCTGTTTCCTTTTTGATATAGTTAAAGTACCGGGCATCTCCCGTCTTCACCCACACTTTTTCCAGGGCTTTCAGCATAAGTCCCTGCTCATAATCCCAACGGGCCGGCTTGGTTTCAGCTACCCGGATGGAATCAGGATGGGTTTTCATAAACGAATCGGCCATCTGAACCGAATAAGGCTGCTGGGCAAAGGCTGCCGGTGCTGCCAGGATTAAAAAGAAGAAGAATGTTTTTTTCATATATATGCTATGTTCAACTGCCTGCAAAAGCTTCGTTATGGAAAGCACCGGAACAATTCCGATTTTAATAATAGAAAGAAAATAAGGTAATAAAAGAATAAAACCACCAAAATAATTACGGGAACGTTTCCGAAAAAGGCAAAAAAATAATAAAATTGTACTATTTCAATATTTAAAAGTAATAATACGCTTTTCACTTCAGGGCTCTGCAGGTTCACAAAAAAACCGTTTCCGGCAAAAACGGGGTGTTTCCCTTTCCCGTATTATCAAATCGGCAACGTTACCGATAACGTTGCCGTTAAAAAAACCAATAAGTTCTTTGTTTATTTCAATTTACTACAGCATTCTTGCCTATGCAAACCACCTGTTTCAAGCCAGATGAATATACCTTTGATATATGTTTTTATTGTACTTTTCAGAGCAACCGGTTACAACGATGTTCCCGCCCAGGAAAAAACGGACGCCGTAGCGGAAAGAATGCTGGTCTACCAGCGCGAAAACGGCGGCTGGCCACAGCCGGGCGGTGACCCCATTAATTACGGGAAAGAGCTCACAAAAGAGCAAAAAGATAAGATACAAAACGACAGGAAGAAGTCAGATACCACCATAGACGACCAGGCCACTACCCGCGAGATCAACTACCTGGCAGAAGCCTATACCCGTACCGGCAATACAAAATACCTGGCGGCAGTAGAAAGGGGTGTAGACTACCTGCTGAAGGCCCAATATCCTTCAGGCGGCTGGGGACAGTTTTTCCCGGATACCACCGGCTACCGGAAACACATTACCTTTAATGACAATGCTATGGTTTGTGTATTGGAAGTGATGCGGGAAGTGGCCGGCCGGCAAGACGGATTTGCCACTCTGCAGCCCCGTCAGGCACAAGCAGCTCAAAAAGCCATTGACCGGGGCGTACAATGCATCCTGAAATGCCAGTACATCCAGAACGGAACCCTCACCGTATGGTGTGCCCAGCACGACCGCGACACCTTCCTGCCGGCCAAAGCACGGGCTTTTGAGCTCCCCTCGCTGAGCGGTTCCGAAAGCGTGGGTATCGTACGGTTCCTGATGGGTATTGAAAATCCGGGTCCCGAAATCAGGAAAGCCGTAAATGCAGCCATAGCCTGGTTTGAAAAAGCGAAAATCCGGGATATGGATACCCGGCTGGTTCGCGACGAAAACGGCAAAGCCATTGACCGGGTTATTTTCCCTTCTCCCGGCAAAGTGATCTGGGCCCGGTTTTATGACCTGGAAACCAACCGGCCTTTCTTTACCGGGCGCGACAGCCAGCCCAAAGCCGACCTGAAAGACATAGAACAGGAAAGAAGGGTGGGCTATTCTTATTACGGAAATTACGCCGAAAAACTTTTAACCCGGGAATACCCGAAATGGAAGCAAAAATGGGACATCTGATCTGCATCTTCCTGCTTGTCTTTACCCGGCAGGCAGCGGCACAACCCTACGACTTCGTAGTGGCAGCTGACGGCTCCGGGCAGTTCAGAACGGTGCAGGAAGCCATTAATGCCGTACCTGACTTCCGGAAAAACACCACCACCATCTTCATTAAGCGGGGTGTTTATAAGGAGAAGATCGTTCTGGCCGGGTCCAAGACCAACGTGGTGCTGATCGGCGAAAGCCCGGAAAATACGGTTCTCACCTTTGATGATTTTGCTGCGAAGAAGAATATTTTCGGGGAAGAAACAGGCACCACCGGTTCGGCATCGTTCTATGCTTTCGGTGAAGGCTTCTCCGCTAAAAATATCACGTTTCAGAATACGGCAGGGCCCGTAGGCCAGGCGGTGGCCCTCTGGATCAAAAGTGACAAATCAGTTTTTGAAAACTGCCGGTTCCTGGGCTTCCAGGACACCCTGTATACATTCGGGCCAGACAGCCGGCAGTACTACAAAAACTGCTATATTGAAGGAACCGTCGATTTCATTTTCGGTCCCTCCATAGCCGTTTTCGAAAATTGCACCATCCATTGTAAAGGAAAAGGCTATATCACCGCAGCCTCTACCTACCAATGGAGGCCCTACGGCTATGTTTTCAAAAACTGCAAAATCACCGGCGAAGCAGCTGAAACCCACTTCCTGGGCCGGCCCTGGCGGCCTTTCTCCCGCGTGGTTTTCCTCCAATGCGACCTGGGGCCGGTGATCCGGAAAGAAGGCTGGGACAACTGGCGGAACCCGGCCAATGAAAAAACCGCTTACTATGCCGAGTTGGGTAACACCGGTGCAGGCAGCAATACGGCTGAGCGGGTGGCGTGGGCCCGGCAGCTCACCGCAGAACAGGCCGCCGATTACACCCTGGCAAAAATTTTCGGGGACTGGACTCCCGCTTCATTATAAAAAATAACAAAGCAATTTAACCTTACATGTATGAGTAAATGTATCTCCTTTAAGAACCCGGTGTCGCAATGGCTTTTGCTCTTTGCGGTACTCTTTTCCTATTCCGCTTTCTCCCAGTCGGGGGTCAGCGGAACAGTAACGGGGGCCGATAATGAAACCCTGCCCGGGGTAACCGTCCGGGTAAAAGGGGGAACCACCGCTACGGCCACCAATGCTGACGGCAAATACGAGATCGCCGCTTCTTCAAAAGCCGTCCTGGTATTCTCCTTTCTCGGAATGAAAACACAGGAAATAGCCGTTAACGGCAGGTCAGTAGTGGATGTAACCCTGGAAAACGACGAAAACACCCTGAACGAGGTAGTGGTATCGATCGGTTACGGAAGCGTACGTAAGAAAGACCTGACCGGCTCGGTGGCCTCTATCGGCAGCGATAAGCTTAACAGCATCCCGGTGGCTTCCCCGATGGAAGCCATTGCCGGGCGCTTGGCCGGGGTACAGATTTCTACCACAGAAGGTTCTCCCGATGCCGAAATGCGGATACGGGTACGGGGCGGCGGCTCCATCACCGGCGATAATACCCCGCTGTTTATCGTTGACGGATTCCCGGTGGCCTCGATTTCCGACATTGCACCGGCCGATATTGAATCCATCGATGTGCTGAAAGACGCTTCCTCTACCGCTATTTACGGAGCCCGGGGCGCCAACGGGGTAATCATTATCAATACCAAAAGCGGCAAAGCCGGCAAAGTAAGCGTCAGCTTCAACAGCTACGGCGGTTTCCGGAAGCTGGCCAACCAGCTGGATGTGCTTGACCCTTACGACTATGCCCTGTGGCAATACGAAAGGGCGCTGCTCGACAACAGCCTTACCACCTACACCCGGTATTTCGGTAATTTCCAGGATATGGACCTCTACCGCGAAGTAACGCCCAACAACTGGCAGGAACAAACTTTTGGCCGTACCGGTTACATGTTCAATAACAACCTGAGCATTAATGGCGGAAGTGAAAAAACCCGGTACACGGTGAGCTACAACAACATCCGCGACAAGGCCATTATGCAGCTGTCGGGCTTCCAGCGGGATAACCTCACCTTCCGGATCAACAACCGCCCCTATAAAAATGTGGTGCTTGACCTCTCTCTCCGGTATTCCGACACCCGCATTGACGGCGGCGGCACCAACGAGCAGAATGCTTATTCTTCGGCCGACTCGCGCCTGAAATTTGCCATGATTTACCCGCCGGTACCGGTAGCAGGCCTTACGGGCTCAGACGATACCGATGAGGGCTTCAACCTCTTCAGCCCGATCCAGTCGCTCACCGATAACGACCGCTACCAGCAACGGAAAAACTATACCCTGAACGGAAGCATTGCCTGGAACCTCCTCCCGGCCATGACCCTGAAGGTAGAAGGCGGCCTCGACGATTACCGCAATACCGACAACCGCTTTTACGGTACCACCACCTACTACGTAAACAACGTGCCTTCAGCTGAAAACCAGGGCCTGCCCGCCATTTCGTTTGAAAAGCAGGCCCGCCAGTCGCTAAGAAACACCAATACGCTGAGCTATGACTTCAACCGGCTCCTGGGCAACGGTCACAAGCTTAATGTACTGGCCGGGCAGGAATACATCCTGACCACCCGCGAGGTCTTTACCTCCATTGTACACGGTTTCCCTAAAACCTTCACCTTTGATGACGCTACGAAGCTGTCGTCACAGGGCAATGCCAACTCCGTTGAAAATTACCTGAGCCCCGACGAAAAGCTGTTTTCTTTCTTCGGGCGTGCCAATTACGATTATCAAAGCAAATACCTGCTGACGGCCACTTTCCGCGCCGACGGCTCCTCGAAATTCTCAGAAGGCAACCGCTGGGGGTACTTCCCTTCCCTGGCTGCTGCATGGCGCATCTCGGCTGAGCCCTTCATGGCGCCGGCAGCCGGCTGGCTCGACGACCTGAAGCTGCGGCTCAGCTACGGTACGGCCGGTAATAACAACATTCCTGCCGGGCAAATGGCCCAGACCTTTAACGTGAGCACCACCACCTGGGTCAACGGCTTCAACAGCTTCTGGGCTGCCTCCAAAACCATGGCTAACCCTGATCTGAAGTGGGAAACTACCATTACCCGGAACATCGGTATCGACTTTGCCGCCCTGAACGACCGGCTGAACGGTACTATTGACGCCTACGTCAACTCTACCAAAGACCTGCTCATTCTCTTCCCTACCCCGGGCACGGGCTACGACAACCAGTACCGGAACATGGGCGAGACCCGTAACCGCGGGATTGAATTTACCGTAAACGGCGTGGCCGTTAAAAAGAAAGACTTTGAACTGAATATCGGCGCCAATATCAGCTTCAACCGGAACAAGATCATGTCACTCGGCCTTATGGAGAACTTCTACGGGGAATCGGGCTGGGCTTCTACCGAGATCGGTGCCGATTACTGGATAGCCAGCGGCGGATCGGTAGGCGAAATGTATGGCTATCTCAGCGACGGCCGGTACGAGGTTTCCGACTTCACCGGCTTTGACGCAGCCACCGGCCGGTGGATCCTCAAAGACGGCGTACCCGATGCCTCGTCTGTAGTAGGTACCCTGCGCCCCGGCAGTATGAAGCTGAAAAACATCACCGAAGGCGATAACGTGGTGAACGTTTCCGACCGTACCGTTATAGGCAACGCCAACCCCAAACATACAGGCGGCTTCAACCTGAGCGGGCGCTTCCGTGATTTCGACCTCTCGGCCATTTTCAACTGGAGCTATGGCAACGACATTTACAATGCCAACAAAATAGAATATACCTCTACCAGCAAATACCACTCCCGGAACATGATCGACCTCATGGCCAGCGGAAACCGCTGGACCAACCTCACGGCTGACGGCACCATCAGCAATGACCCGGCCGAGCTGGAAGCCCTGAACCGGAACACCACGCTGTGGTCACCGTACATGAGCCGGTTTGTATTCAGTGACTGGGCCGTGGAAGACGGTTCGTTCCTGCGGCTGAACACCCTGACCTTAGGCTATACCCTGCCGGTCAGCATCAGCCACAAGGCGAAAATAGAGAAGGTCCGCCTCTATGCTACCGGTTATAACCTGTGGCTGCTGACCAACTATTCCGGGTTTGATCCGGAGGTTTCCACCCGGAGGAAAACCCAGCTCACACCGGGAGTCGACTACTCGGCGTATCCGAAAAGCAAATTGTTTGTGGTGGGTTTAAATCTAAACTTTTGAATCGATGAAACGAATATTCTCAATAGCATTAATCATAATCCTTTCAGCCGGACTAAACGCCTGTAAGGACATCCTGGAAGCTCCTACCCGGTCGTCGCTTGATGAGTCGGTGATCTTTTCCACCCCCAGCCTTGCCGAGGGGGCCATTGCCGGCGTGATCCAGTCGTTTGCCGAAACCAACTCTTACCGGGGCAGGTACCTGGTATTTTACGGCATCAACACCGACACCGAAGTCTACAACTCCGTTAAAAATACCACTTCGGAACAGGCGCGGCTTTCAAATTACAACACCAACGTGAACAACTCCCAGATGAATACGGATAACAACGCCTGGGCCAAGTTTTACGAAGGAATTGAGCGGGCCAACCTGGCCATCCGCGGCCTGAAAACCTATGGAAACGTGGAGCAGAACAAAGAGCTGGCCCAGCTGCTGGGTGAGATGCTCACCCTCAGGGCCGTGGTATACAGCGACCTCCTGAAGGGCTGGGGCGATGTGCCGGCCCGTTTTGAACCCGTTAATTCAGAAACGGTTTACATGGAAAGAGCTGACCGCGATGTGGTCTACAAGCAGCTCCTGGCTGACCTCGAAGAGGCTGCCGAACTCCTGGCCTGGCCCAATGAAACCGCCGTTACCCAGTCGGTAGAACGGGTCAACAAGGCATTTGCCAAAGGGCTGCGCGCCCGCCTGGCGCTGGCTGCCGGCGGTTACGGGCAGCGGAGCGACGGATCGGTCAGAAGAAGCACTGACCCCGACCTGGCCCCTGAAAAAATGTATGCCATTGCCAAAAAAGAATGCCTTGACGTGATCAACAGCGGCACGGCCCGCCTGCTGGGTTTTGAAGAAGTATTCAGGACCTTTGCTGCAGAAACCAACCGCGCCGGGCTGGAGTCGCTCTGGGAAATCCCCTTCAGCGAGGGCCGCGGCCGGGTGATCTTTGACCTGGGCGTAAAGCACGATGTGGTCAGCGATTACACCGGGCAGAACAAGGGCGGTACCAACGGCCCAAACCCCATCATGTACTATGAATACGACAAAGACGACGTTCGCCGCGACGTAACCTGCATACCCTACAAATGGGTAGCCAGCGCCTCTTCTCCGAAGGGCGTTCGCCAGGAGCCTAACAGCCTGGGCGGCTGGTATTTCGGCAAGTACCGCTACGAATGGCTGAACCGGAAGGTTACCTCTACCAATGACGACGGGCTGAACTGGATGTACATGCGCTACGCCGATGTGCTGCTGATGGCCGCCGAAGCCATCAACGAGCTCGATGGCCCTGCTGCCGCAGCCCCTTACCTAAAAATGATCCGCGACCGGGCCTTCCCCGGCCAGCCCCAGAAGGTAGCAGAGTTCATGCAGCAGGCTACGGTCAGCAAAGAGGCCTTCTTTAACGCCATAGTAGATGAAAGAGCATTGGAATTTACCGGCGAGATGCTGAGAAAAGCCGACCTCATCCGCTGGAACCTGCTGGGCACCAAGCTGGCCGAAGCCAGAACCAAGCTTCAGCAGCTGGATACCCGCCAGGGCAAATACGCCACCCTGCCGGCCAAAATCTACTACACCATCGCTTCCGATGGCGAAACAGCAAAGATCTATGGGCTGAATTTCGGCGATACAGATGCTACAGGGGCTTCACTGGGATACGAATACAACAAAACCTGGACCCTGAGCTCTTCTAACGATGCCGTCAAATACTGGGATGCCCTGTACCTCCGTAACCCGGATCAGCAACAATTCTGGCCGATCTGGCAGGTGTTCCTGGATACCAGCAACGGTAAACTGACAAATGCAGGTTATAATTTTAATTAATAGCTTTCAGCCGACAGCAATCAGTAATCAGCCAATGAGCGAAACCGCTCCCCACCGGCTCATAAAACTGATTGCTGAAGGCTGATCGCTGAAAGCTGATACTCTAATGAAAAAGAACCAACTACTCATCTATATCCTAAGCATGGCCCTGGTCCTGAGTTTTCAGGCCTGTGATGACCAGCTGGCCGATGAAATCACGGAGCTGAATGTCAGCCGCCTTTTTTCACCTACCAACCTGGAGGCCCGGATCGTCAACCAGACCTCCCTGCGTTTAACCTGGGCAGAAGTACGGCATGCCCGTTCGTACGCAGTACAGCTCTTTGAAGGAACGGGAACCTCAGACAGCCCGGCCCTGACTTTTGACGGCATTACCCTCGAAGACCTGCCCTACACCGTACCCAACCTGAACGGTGAAACCCAATATACGGTACAGGTGAAGGCCGTGGGAGAAAACCTGGCCGACTCCAAATGGACAAGTGTGACCATTACCACAAATGCCGAGCAGCTGTTCCAGCCCGTGAGCCCGGATGACCTCAAAGCCACCGAAGTCACCCTCCGCTGGCCGGCAGGGCAGGCCGCCGACAAGATCGTGCTCACCCCCGGTAACCTGGAGCACACCCTCACGGCAGCCGAAGTGACCGCCGGGGCAGCCACCCTCACCGGCCTCACAGGTGAAACCACCTATACCGCCAGGCTCATGCGCGGCAGCGGTACAAGAGGCACGGTTACGTTCACTACGCTGATCGACCTGGGCGGTGCCATTATCGTTTCTCCCGGTGACGACATTACCACCCTCTTCCAGAATGCCAAAGAAGGCGATGTTTTCGGCTTGCTGCCGGGAACCTACTCCTCAGGAGATATCGCCATAACGCGCTCAATCTCCATCAAAGGTGCCCGGCCCAGCGATAAGCCGGTGCTCAAAGGCACTATATTCCGGGTAAGCGACGGCGCCGGCCTGGAACTCAAAGACCTGACCTTAGACGGAACCGGCTCGGCAGACGGTAACCAGACCATCATCTATGCCGCCGGTACCTTCGGCAACCTGGTCATAGACGGGTGTACCATAACCAACTATACCAAAGGAGCCCTCTACGTGAACAATGCCACGCTGATTGAGGCCGTGCTGATCACCAATACCGTCTATTCCAATATTGAGTGTAACGGCGGCGACTTTATTGATTTCCGGAACGGGCTGGCCCGCAGGTTTGATTTTATCAATAACACCGCCTATAACAGTGCGCTTGCCCGTGATTTCTTCCGGATGGATGGCGGCGGATCAACGAACTTCCCGGATGTGAAAAGCATCATCACCATCCGCAACAATACGTTCAACAATGTTTCGAACGGCAATAGCCGGCGTATGCTCTACATCCGCCTGGCCAGCCACGAGATCTCCTTTGAGAAGAATATCCTGTCTAACACCCAGGGCTATTACACCAACCAGGCGTCAACCAACATTGTGAAATTTGACAAAAACAATTATTTCAATGCGCCTAACTTTACCGGCAGTACGCAATCGGGTGCTAAAAATGACGCCAGCGGCACACACACCAGCTACGATCCGGGGTATGCCAATGCCAATGAAGGCAATTTTAAAGTGAGCAATGAAGAACTGAAGTTCCAGGGGATAGGTGACTCCCGCTGGCTGAAATAACAGGGCGGCGTGCCCGGGCTTTTCACAGCGCCGGGCACGCTGAACTCCTGTTCACAAAAGTGAAGTTCTGCGCAGCTTTGGCTAAAAAACGGCCGGATCAATCCCATTTTTTCCCGATCTTTGGGATTTAAACGGTTCTATATGCACATTATACCCGACGAACAAATCGCCAGGAATCTCGGTTACGCGGGGCTGATCGAAGCCCTGCGCACCATCTTCCTGTCAGACTACACCATGCCCCTGCGGCATCACCATTTCTATACAACCCCTGAAGGACACGAAAATACGCTTATTCTCATGCCGGTCTGGAACGATCAGTACATGGGCGTAAAGCAGGTAACGGTGGCGCCGGGCAATGCCGACCGGGGCATGCCTTCTATCTTTGCCCGGTATACCCTGAGCAATACGGTTACGGGAGAACCCCTGGCCATGATGAATGCTGCTGAAATTACCGCCCGCCGCACGGCCTGCACCTCCGCCCTGGCGGCCTCATTCCTGGCCCGGAAAACGGCCGGACACCTGCTGGTAGCCGGTAGCGGGAAAGTAGCCCAACACCTGGTACAGGCTCATTCTGTGGTCAGGAATTTCCGGAAGATCAGCATCTGGGCCCGTAACCCGGCCAAAATGCACGGTATGGTCACTATGCTGGCACAGGAAGGCATACAGGCAGAACCCGTTGAAAACCTGGAAGTGGCGGCACGGTCAGCAGATGTGATCTCCTGCGCCACGCTTTCGGCCACCCCGGTGATCCGGGGAGAGTGGGTCAAGCCCGGTGCGCACCTGGATATGATCGGCTCACACAAGCCCGATACCCGCGAAACCGACAACGAGGCCATCCGGAAGAGCAGCATTTTTGTAGATTCACGGATGGGCGCCCTCCACGAAACCGGTGAGCTGGCCCTGCCCATAGCAGAAGGCATTATTTCCGAAAAAGATGTAAAAGCAGACCTGGCCGGGCTTATCCGGGGCATTCACCCGGGCCGGGAAAATGAGCAGGAAATTACCCTGTTCAAATCGGCCGGGCTGGCCGTGGAAGACCTGGCGGCCGCCCTGCTGGTATATCATAAATACCGGGAAGAGCACGGATGAAGCGGCTTAACGGCCTGCTTCATCCAATACCCGGGTATACTTTTTTAAATATTTAAGTACCAGGTAGAGCGACAGCGAAGCGGCCGTTCCGTAAATAAAAAACATGTTGTATTCGGCACGCCTCTCTCCTACTTCACCAATAACGTTAAAGAGCATAAATATAACGAAAACCGCCAGCAAGCCATTTTTCTCCTTTTTCAGCACTTTTTTCCAGCTGAAGTGCATCTTATTGGTGCAAAAACCCGAAATCCGTGGAATAAAAGCCGGGGTTTTTTCGGCCCACTCCACGTAGGCCTGGCCGAATTTCCGTCTCAGGAATTGCTCTTCGGCATACATGATGCGCTCATAATACAGCCAGTAAAACAAAACAAAGGCCACGATAAACCAGGTGTTCTGCACCATCATGGCCGGCCCTAGCCACATGAAAAAATTGCCCAGGTATAAGGGATGCCTTACCAGGCTGTAAATGCCGGTGGTATTCAGGGTATCGGCTACCTGGCCCTCCGTGGTATTGCGGCCCGAAGTGTTACCGGGGGTATGCCCTACCGTATAGATCCGGATGATCAGCCCCGCAAGACTTACGGCGAGGCAAATAAATTCATAGTAAAATTCAAAAGATTCATCTTCGGCAAGAGAAGCCGTTTCCTGTACATAATGCACTCCCATTGCCATCAGCAAAACAGCAATCGGGAGAAAACTCCTGAATCTGAAAAGCCATAATCCTTCTTTTTCCAGTTCTTCCTGTAGCGCCATATTTCGTTAATTAGTTAGGTATAGCCCAAATATACAGAATAAAATCTGTAGAAAAACTGGAATTCCGGACATTACACCGGAGAAATTCAAAAAAAATACGATTTTCTTCCGGAAGAACAGCCGGCCATAAAACACAATACCGGGAGATGGTATTGATCATCCCCCGGTACTTCCTGGTATAAAAATAATTAGTTTTGGGCCCGCTTCGCAGCTGCCTTCTTCTTCCAGTTGAACCACTTGTCGCCCAGCAGCTTGTTGAGGATTTCGTCGAGGTGGGTCATGATGCCTACCTGCCAGAAGCCCAGCAGGCGGTCTGATACGTGCGGACTCAGCGAGCGCACGGCAAAACCCAGCCCGGCGGTATTGTATTCAATGTGGTGCCAGTAGCCGGCCGGCATAAAGATGGTATCGCCGGGGCCTATCTCGCAATCGTACCCTCTCACATCGGCCAGTCCGGGGTATTTATCAAAATCCGGGTTATTGACATCGATGGAGGTATGGGTAGAAAACGGATACTGATACAGTTTTTTAGAGTATTCGGGCGCAAACATGACCACGCGTTTTCTTCCCACCAGCTCGGTCAGGAACACACAGCTGTTATCCATATCGCGGTGAATACGGGTAATCGCTCCCTGTCCTCCAAAGAAAGCCAGGGGCAGGAATTCCACCACTTTATCGGCAATCTTAGGAAATTTAAAGTGATTGTGCAGCTCTTTTTTGTGCTTGAATACATTAAACAGGAAGAGGCGCTTGGTGGTGGGCCTTTCCTGGATCAGGTCAAGATACTCTCGGAATTTCATTTTTTTGCCGGCACTTTTGTATGAGCGGTCGTCTTTGCGCTCTTCCGACTCGTCGTCAAATACCCCTACCTCAATATCGCCGAGCTCGCGGGCAAAATAATCGAATGTCCATTGATACACCTGTGCGTCTTTACCGTACATATGCCTGATAATAACCGGCTTCTGGGGAATCATGTATTTCGTTTGAAACTCTTCCCGGCTTATGTTTTCTACCCGGTCCACGGGCATGCTTAAATCTATTGTTACATCTGTTGCCATACGATGATTATTTATCGGGTTTCGGAGATTTTGTGTTTTCGTAATTTTGTGTTTTGCGATCAAAGCATATTCTATCTTAACTTTTAACCGCAGCGGCGGACCGTTTTTAGCTTTTCACTTTTATCTGTTCACTGATCAACCGTTCAATTACTCTATAAACGCTTTTCCGCCGCTTTATTGTTCCGTAAAAGCCTTAAAAGATTAGAATGATTATAAAGAAAAATTCCTGCATCGAAATTCAATGCAGGAATCTGATAGAACCCTATAAACCATTATGATATGTTATCTTTATAAACTCCTGATAATCTTTATTTTATCTGGAAGTTTCCTGTGCCTATTTTAAAGCCTTCCGAGTACAGTTCCACCGAGTATACTCCTGAGTTAAACTCCTGGCCTTTCTGGTAGTACATGGCTACCTCCTGGTCGTTATTGGTATACGGAACCGCCTGCCGCAGGGTATATCCTATTTCTCTTCCTGCAAAATCAAGCACACCGCCTCTGCCCATGTCGTTCAGCACCGCACCGTTCGGATCCAGGATTCTCAGGTATACATCCTTATTGGTTTTCTCGGTGAGCGGATTAGAAGGCAGGTGGTAGGTTACTTTCAGCTGGTCAATCCTTTTGCTTTTGATTTTACCGTCTTTCTCTTTGCCCTTTGAGGTTAGTCCTACAATTTCAACATTAACGGCTTTCAAAGCGGCGGCTGTGTTTACTTTATCCTGCAGGTCCTTGTTTTTGACAGACACTTCATCCACTACATGGGTGAGCGAGTCTTTGCTCTGCGAAAGCGCCACATTCTGGTTAATAACCTCCTCTTTTTCTGTTTTCAATGTCAGGTTTTCAGATGAAAGCAGGCCGTTTTCCTCCTTCAGCTTCATGATCTCTTCATCTTTTGCTGCCAGGAATTTCTCGTATTCTGCAATCTTATCGTTGTATTTTTTAGCAGAAAAGTTGGAAGATGACTTCAGGCTGGCGATATCTTTTTGCAGCTCTGCTTTGATCTTTTCCAGCTCTTCTACACTTCCGCCCAGCGATTCCACTTCGAGAATCTTGGCATCCAGTGCCCTGGAAATCGAATCCAGTCTTACTTTAGTATCTGACAATTCACCTACTTTGGTATCCAGCAACCCCTGAAGGTCTTTATTTTTAGATTGAGCATTAAAGTACAAATAACCAACCAATGCAAGCGCCGCCAGTAAAACGATCAGTCCTGTTCTTAAAGCGCCCGAGTTATTTTGAGAAGTAGTTTCCATATTGTTTTATTCTCCTTTGTTTTGATGTTACAAAGTTGATACCTCTACCTTAAACCCGAATTAATCTCGAATTAAATTTGGCTTAAATTTCAGGAGCCGGAAAAGTGAGCACAAAAGTGTTGCCGGATTCTGACGGCACAATGGTCAGCCTGATCCGGTGCAGCCTCAGGATCTGCTTTACAATAGCCAGCCCCACGCCGTGGCCTTTTTTACCTTTGGCGGTAGAGTCGGAGCGGAAGAAAGGTTCCAGGATTTTGGTGATGTCACCGGGGGGAATAGGTTTCCCTTCGTTATAGATCGTGATCAGCAGCTGGCCGGCTTCCGCATAAATTTTTACTTCGGCCTGCTGGTTAACAGAAAACTTGCAGGCGTTGTCGAGCAGGTTTTTAAACACAATCTTCAGGGCGTCTTCGTTGGCCGGGTAGATCAGCACCTCCTCGTTCTCGGGAAATTCGTCCAGGTTGAGCAGAATTTCGTAGTCGGGGTTCCAGCGCTTGAACTCGGAAACGGCCGACATCAGGATCTCATCAATACGGAGATCCTTCTTGGGCAGCTCCCTGTCGTTTGCGCTGATGCTGGCCAGCTCCAGCAGGGCCTGGGTGAGATGGTTCAGCATGAGCGTATCGGAGCGGAGCGACATGATCTGGCTGTAATATTCGGGGTGGTCCCGGTATTTCATTTCCAGCAATTCAATCTGCGTAAAAATTTTGGTAAGCGGGTTTTTCAGCTCGTGCGAGATATTGGCCACAAACATCCGCTGGGTATTCACCGAAGTTTCTACCCGCTGCAGCAGCTTGTTAATGGTACGGGTGATAAACCCGATCTCGTCTTCAGTAAAGGGATACTCGATCCGTTGCGACAGGTTTTTCGGGAAGATCTGGTCAAGCTGCCGGGCAATCTTGGAAATGGGTGAAAGGGCCCTGTCGGCCATAAACCAGCTGATATAGGCAATAAACAGCAGGGCCACCAGGCTCAAGATCACCAGGATGTCGCGCAGGTTACCCAGCGCCTCCCGCTCATATACATCTTTGGCACTGATGATGACCCAGTATTTTTTGATCTTCAGCACGCAGATCTTCGATTTATTCCGCGAAATGTTGTTGACGTTCTTACTGGTATCGGCCGGGTTCAGAAAACTCCGGTGAAAGCCTTCTTTCAGGATATCAGTGGTAAAAACAAACATATTGCGCTGCGGATCGTAAATGGAGATCATCTCTTCGGTCAGCATACGCTCATCGCTGTTGCGCACCAGGTCCTGGATGGCCTTCTGATCGGCGCTGAGGGCAATTTTCAGCGAGGCCGTAATGATGGCCCTTTCCTGCAGGCCGTTGTAGAAACGGTTATTAAGGTAGAGCTTGCTGAAAAGATAAATACTGACCGAAAACAATAAAAAAAGTACGCTCACCAAAAGGAGGAACTGGAGAGTCAGTCGCTGCCGGATATTTAAGGTGGTCAGGAAGCGGGTCAACATAGGTTTACACTTTCATTACATACCCCATTCCAATCTGCGTATGAATCAATTTTACCTCAAAATCTTTATCTATTTTTTTTCGCAGGAAATTCACATATACTTCGATCACGTTGGTACCGGTATCAAAGGTGATGTCCCAGATTTTTTCTGCCAGCTCTACTTTCGAGATCACCCGCCCCACATTATTCATGAAAAATTCAAGGAGGCTGAATTCTTTGGCAGTGAGGGTGATCTCCTTATCGCCCCGGCGTACGGCCTTCGTGTCTACGTTCAGCTCCAGGTCAGCTACCCGCAGGATATGCGATTTCTGGATCACGGCATTTCCCCGGCGGGTAAGCGCCCTTATCCGGGCCCTGAGCTCGCTGAATTCAAAAGGCTTGCTCAGGTAATCGTCTGCCCCGGCGTCAAGCCCGGTGATGATGTCCTGGGTGGTGCCCAGCGCCGTCAGCAGAAGAATAGGGGTATTGTTGCCGTTCTCCCGGAGGGTCCTGCACAAAGTAAGCCCGTTCATTTCAGGCAGGATAATATCACTGATGATGAGAGAATATTCGTTTCTCCCGGCCAGGGTGAGCCCCATTTGCCCGTCATAAGCAATATCTACCTGCGCCTTGTTCTCTTCCAGTCCTTCTTTAATAAGATTGAGTGTTTTTACTTCATCTTCAATAAGTAAAATTTTTAATCCCAGCATGGTTTATATCTTAAAAAACGTAAAGTTCCTCCAAATTAACACTACTTTCTGAAAACCTTCGCTTTTTTAAAATATATTTAACGGGCAACGGCACAGAATCAGTATTTTCACTCATTTGTCCGGCTTTTCCAGGAACGCTTCTTTCTTCGCCTTATGGAGGAAGACCGCTTTGTTCCGGGCTTTTGAAGTGTCGGTTCCGGTCAGCTGTATCTTCCGGCTTCTTTCACCGCTCAGTTCCAGCAGGGTCTCTTTTTCTCCCGACCAGCTGATCCGGTCAAAAAGAATATTGCTGCTGTTCTGCACCTGCATGACTTTGGACGACTTCGTGAAGAGGCCCACATTCCTTATCGTAATGTCTTCTGCTTCCACGCATACCACTCCCTGGTCGGCAATAAAATTACTGTTCTCTATCGTGATGTTCCGGATATTCATTTCGGGCAGTCCGCGCAGCATGATGGCCGTGGCGGCCCCGTGACAGACCACATTGCGGATATGAAAATCGCGGAACTGCGGCGTGCCTTCGTTAACGGGTTCGGCCTTTATTTCGGGCAGCCCGTTGCTGTCTCCGTCAGCGGGCACCGGGTCTTTCGCTTCGTAATACATATCAAAGAGAATGGCTTCGCCGGGAATGCTGTTCATGGCAATATCCGAGATGTATATTTTCTCTACTACTCCGCCGCGGTCGCGCTTGGTTTTGAAGCGCAGGCCGATGTCGGTTCCCAGGAAGCTGCAATTGTTTACGAAAAGGTTCTTTACCCCGCCAGACATCTCCGAGCCGATCACAAAACCGCCGTGCGCGTGAAATACCGTAGTATTCTTCACCACGATATTTTCAGTAGGTACACCCCGCCGGCGGCCCTGCTCATCACGGCCCGACTTGATGGTGATAGCGTCATCACCGGTATCAAAGGTGCAGCCGTCAACCACCCCGTACCGACACGATTCCAGGTCAAGGGCGTCGTTGTTCTGCCCGAACCAGGGGTTCCTGACATGCACGTTCCGGAGCGTGATATGGTTGGTCAGCAGGGGATGGAGGGTCCAGGCCGGCGAATTCTGAAAAGTAACTCCTTCGATCAGCACATTTTCACAGCCGGTAATGCTGATCATGTTGGGCCGCAGGAAATCGCGTATTGCTTCGTAATCTTCCCGGGTTTTACCTTCAGCCCACAGGTTGGCCCATTCTTTGGCTTCCTCGTTTCCGTACCGCGACTGCTCGCTGGGGTACCAGGTATCCCCGTTTTTCGACAAAACACCTCCGCTTTCCACCAGCCTGCGCCATTGGGTGGTGGTCAGCTTATTTTTCTTTACCTGCTTCCATACTTCTCCCGAGCCGTCCATGATGCCTTCCCCGGTGATCCCGATGTTTTCCAGGCCTACCGCCCACACGGGTGCCTGGCAACGAAAGGCCTTCTGCCCCTCCCAGGTAGTTTCTACCACGGGATAATGATCGCGGTTATTGCTGAACTGCAGCAATGCGCCTCTTGCCAGGTGCAGGTTGACCTGGCTTTTCAGCTTCAGCGGACCGGTAAGCCATACCCCTGCCGGAATCAGCACCGTACCGCCACCGGCGGCGTTGGCCTGTTCAATTGCCTGAGTGATCGCCGCCGTATTCAGGGTTATGCCGTCAGCCCGGGCACCGTAGCGAACTATATTGAAGGTATCTTTCCGGAAGCAGGGCTCATAGGTCAGGGGCAGCTGGTACTCCCACGTTTCGGGATAAACCGATTTTTTCAGGAAATTACGCAGCGGGTGACCTTGCTTCATCAGCTCACCGGCCACGGTATTGGCCATTAAAGCGGCCCCATAAGGCGAAAAATGGGTATTATCGGTAACTCCGTCCGGGAATTTGGGGAATACCCCGCCCGGGTAATGCATAAAAATCTTCTTTGAACTTTTCTCGCCCTGCTCCTCCAGTATTTTCCAGCTGTCGGCATGCATGTCGATCAGCGTAAGGCCGTGTTTCCGGGCTACTTCACGGGCCACGCCGGGGTATTCGCCGTGCTGATCCACCAGCCTGCCGTTCTCATCGAATTTCCTGCGCATCACCGGTGTAAGGATCACCGGGATAGCTCCTTTGGCTTCCGTTTCAAGGATATACCGTTCCAGGTTGGCCCGGTAATCGGTCTGCGCGGCGGCATAACGCAGGGTATCGCCCTCTTTCTGATCGTTATGACCGAACTGGATAAAAACGTAATCGCCTTTGCGCAGCTGGTCGTGCACGGCTTTCCAGTGCCCCAGCGTACGGAAGCTCCGCGTGCTTCTCCCGTTCACAGCATGATTCTGAATCTCCACGGCATCGGTAAACAGCCGGTGAAAAACCTGTCCCCAGCCCGTTTCGGGGGCATCCGACGCTTTTTTATCGGCCATCGTAGAATCACCGATCAGGAAGATCCGCTGCTTTACCGGGTCAGCCCTGAAGCCTGCCAGAGACAGACAGAAAAGAATTGCAAGAAGTTTTTTCATACGTTCAGAATGCCTTAGTTCCGAGTTAAGAGTACCGAGTGCTGAGTTCCGAGTGCTGAGCTTTGAGCGCCGGGCTTCAGGTAACAGGCCAATCGTTGTCCATTGTTAATTACCGCAGCCCGTTCAAATCCACAAAATCCATATCGGTGTAATCTTTATTTTCGCCGCCCATTCCCCAGATAAACGAGTAGCTGGCAGAACCAGCGCCCGAATGGATCGACCACGGCGGTGAAATAATGGCCTGGTGATTCCTCACCCACATGTGGCGCGTTTCATCCGGTTTTCCCATGAAGTGCATCACGCCGTGGTGCTCGTTCACATCAAAGTACAGGTAGATCTCGGCACGGCGGTCGTGCACATGCGGCGGCATGGTATTCCAGATGCTGCCGTTGTGCAGGATGGTCAGGCCCATCACCAGCTGGCAGCTGTCTATGCCGTCAGCATGGATGTACTTGTACACCGTGCGGTGGTTAGAGGTTTCCGGGGCACCAATGGTCATCGGCAGCGCCTGCTCTTTGGTGTACAGGGTGGTGGGATACTCCTTGTGCGCCGGTGTGGAGAGCAGGTAAAACAGGGCCGGGTTGGCCGCATCGGCCGACTCAAACTGTACCTTCTCCGTTCCCCGGCTCACATAAAGGCAGCTGAGCTTGTCGAGTTCCCAGGCAGTACCGTCGGTGATCACTTTTCCTTTTCCGCCCACGTTAATGATGCCAATCTCCCGTCTTTCCAGGAAAAAATCGCTTTTAAGCGCATCGTAGGTGGGCAGTGTCAGGACCCGGCTGACCGGTTTGGCTCCGCCCACAATCAGCCGTTCATAATGCGAGTAAACCAGCTCAACGGCATCGTCGCTGAAAACGGTCTCTACCAGGAAATTTTCTCTCAATTCGCTGGTATTCATTCGTTCCACTTCGCGTGGACTACTTTCATATCGTATCTGCATATCAAAAAATAATTATCTTCCCATCCATCCGCCGTCTACGGTCAGGATGGTCCCCTGCACGTAATCAGACGCTTTCGAACATAAAAATACGGCCGGGCCTATAAAATCGCCCGGCTGGCCCCACCTGCCTGCCGGGATCCTGTCAAGGATAGACCGGCTCCTGTCGGGGTCGTTCCGCAGGGCCTCTGTATTATCAGTAGCAATATAGCCCGGGGCTATACCGTTTACATTTACCCCTTTGGAGGCCCATTCGTTGGCAAACGCTTTGACCAACGAGCCTATCGCCCCTTTGCTGGCCGCATACCCCGGTACGTTAATGCCGCCCTGGAACGTCAGCAATGAAGCGGTAAAAATGATCTTCCCGCTTCCCCGTTCCACCATTCCTTTACCGATCTCGCGGGTGATCAGGAATTGCGCATTCAGGTTGATATTAATGACTTTGTCCCAGTACTCATCGGGGTGTTCTGCCGCTGGGGCGCGAAGGATCGTACCGGCGTTATTGACCAGGATATCAATAACGGGGTGCTCTGCCTTTACCTGGTCCAGGAACCGGTAAAGCGCCTGGCGGTCGTTAAAGTCGGCCCGATAGGCCCGGAATTTCCGGCCCCGTTTTTCTACTTCCTGCTGTACCTCAGAACCACTTGGCGGCAGGTTTCCCGATACACCGATAATGTCAGCGCCCGCTTCGGCCAGTCCTTCAGCCATAGCCTTGCCGATTCCCCGGTTACACCCGGTAACCAATGCCGTTTTTCCTGTAAGATCAAATAGGTTCATTTTGTACTATTTAAAGATATGATTTTATAAAGAAATTATATGCACACGTTTTATTGAACTGTAAGGATATGGACAATAAAAGCATGAACCAAACTATCGTCTTTAAAATTTTATGCAAACGTTACCGAACGGGACAGATTCTGCCCGTCGTGAAAAGAAATACACGTTTACTATTGGTTATGTGCTCTATAAAACCTATATTTACTACGGGTGGAAAATAAGTGGGCACCCCTGTAAAAATTGTATAAAAATCAGAACAGCGTGAGTTCAATTACGATCAAGGATATTGCCAGGGCTTTGAACATTTCGATTTCAACGGTATCGCGGGCATTGCGGGACAGTTACGACATCAATGCCGAAACCAAAAAGCGGATAGTGGAATACGCTGAAAAGATGAACTACCGGCCGAACCCGATTGCCCTCAGCCTGAAAGAGAACAAGAGCCGGTCTATCGGCGTGATCGTGCCCGAAATTGCCAATACCTTCTTTTCCCAGGCCATTAACGGCATTGAGGAGATCGCTTACGAAAGGGGATATCATGTGGTGATTTTCCAGAGCCACGAGTCGCTGGAAAGGGAGACGGCCAATATCCGGCACCTTTTTGCCCGGAAAGTTGACGGCCTGCTGCTTTCTCTTTCAGGCGACAGCAAAGACATCCGTCACCTGGAAGAGTATCACCAGACCAATTTCCCTATTGTTTACTTTGACCGCGTTCCCGAAACCCGCGAGGCCCATAAAGTGGTGGTTGATAATTTTGAAGGGGCCTTCAAAGCCACAGAATACCTGATCGGGAAAGGAAAGAAGAACATTGCCCACATCACCAGCCCTCCCACCCTTTCCATCACCCGCGAAAGAATGGCCGGCTACAAGAGCGCGCTGGAAAAGCACGGCCTGCCGGTGAGAGAAGAGCTGATCAAATATTGCAGCTTCCGGCCCGAAGAGGCAGAAGAAGCCATCCGTGACCTGCTGAAAAATACCCGGCCCGATGCCTTCTTTATGGGCAGCGACCGCCTGGCCCTGGGTTGTTTTCAGGCCTATAAAAAGCTGGTCAGCAGTGACCAGGAAGACATTACCCTTATCGGCTTCACCAACCTGGGTGTGGCCCATCTGCTGGAGCCGCCGCTGAGCACCATTGTGCAGCCCGCCATTACCATAGGCCGGAAAGCGGCAGAGATCCTGCTCGACGAAATAGAGAACAAACGAAAGGGAAAAGGATTCGAAACGGTGGTGCTGGGCACCGAGCTGAATATCCGGTCGTAAGCCTTGCCCCTGCAGGAGCAACCCTTTGGGCATCCAGGATACGCTCTCCCCGCGTCCGGGGACGAGGGAGAGCGCAACAGCGTTTAATTCAGGGGTTAAATTTTCCAGTGGTTCTCTTAACTTCCTCAAAAATGAATGAAAAAAAACGGGCGTACAACAGACACTATACAGCAATCCGTACCTTTTATCCCAATCGCCTGATCGGTTATACAAATGACTGGCCGCCTATTCTCTTAAACAACGAAAGATACTCTGCAGTCATCCGCCCCGCCGCCCGGAGCGGTATTTCCCCGGCAAAAAAAATGCTCTCCTGCAGCTATTTAAAATAAAACCAAATCCATTCACACAAACACTCTAAAACATCCAACAAACATCCCCATATGTTATACATCCTGTTTTCTATTTTATTTCCTGCATTTTACGTTCAAAAAAATAACTCCTCTCCATTGTTTTTTTACTATATATTTGGGGACGGATTGCACGCATGAGCGCCTTGAAGACCCTATACCTTTCACTACTGTTATTACCTGGCCTGCTGTCGGCCCAGTTGTCTCCCAGGACCGAGAAAGAGCGACGGGAATGGGCTAACCGGGTATACCGGGAAGCCGTTCGCGATAATGACTCTCTTCAACTGGCCGAGGCCTATTATCTTTTCGGGAAGCTGGAATCATTCGTATCGGGGAGCTACCTCCGTACACGCGTATGGTACCTGAAATCGTTATATATACTGGAAACCCGTCCGGTAGGGTTTCCACTGATCCGTCTGTATACCCGGCTGGGCGGTCTTGAACAGGACAACGGCACTTATGCAGAAGCAATGGCGTACTACCGGAAAGCCCTTTCCCTGGCTGAAGAAGCCGGAATAGATGCCGGCCGGCTGCTGGTTTATTCCCACCTGGGCATGTTTTATGCCGGGTACCGCGAAGACCCGCAGGAAAGGGCCGCATTTAACCCGTATATGCGGTACGACAGCGCCACCTATTATTATGACCGGGCTGAAGAGCTGGCAATGAAGCTGAAAGAAGAAAACGGGTTGAAAGAGATCAGGTCGGCGCGGAATCACCTGCATATGCTGCAGGGAAGCCCGTCGAAAACCACCGACCTCGAGCTCTTCCGACGTGAGGTAAGCGGCAGCCGCAACAACCTCGAGATCGCCAGTCTCCTTACCCTGTCAGAACATTACCTGAATACCGGGCAACCCGCCAAAGCCCTGGCCAGCCTGGAAAAAGCCCGGGAAGTCCGCAAAAAATATATGCCCTACGACAGTCCCGCGGAAGATCGTATTACAGCCCATTTTATTCACTACTACCAGAAAGTGAACGACTGGAAGAATGCCTTTCTCCTGCTGACAGAACAGAAAGAAAAGGGCAGGAAGCTGGAAGCACAAATCAAAAACGAACCGGTCTACCGGACGTATTACCAGCAGGAGCAGAAAGAGATCATCCTCCAGCACCAGGAAGAAGAGCTGCGCCTGCAGAGTGAGAACATCCGGCTGCAGCGGTGGTCACTGGTGTTTGCCGCCCTGCTGCTGGCTATGGCGCTGGGCTCGGCCCTGGTGCTCTTCCGGCTGTACCGTAAAAACAAGAAGATAAGCCAGGTCAATGCCCTGCTGGTACAAGAGCAAAGCCACCGTTTCCGTAACAACCTGCAGGTGGTATCCAACCTGCTCAATATGCAGTCGGTGCGGATAGACGCCGGCACCGCCCGACAGGCCATGACGGAAAGCCAGCTGAGACTGGAGGCCATTGCCTCGCTGCACCGGCGCCTGTATAACCGGGATACCATCAATTCTATCCAGCTCGAGCCTTTCCTGAAGGAGATCGTGGCAGGAGTGCTGCGTACCTTTGACCAGGAGCACGTACAGGTAACCTGCCGGATAGCTCCCCTGGAAGTGGGCCCCGATGAAGCCCTCACCCTGGGGCTGATAGTGAACGAGCTGACCACCAATGCCTGCAAATATGCATTTCCTACCGTGGATACACCCACGTATGAAGTAATTGCAGCCCCGGAAGACAAGTACCTTGTATTGAAAGTCAGTGATAACGGCCGTTTCGAGCACAGCCTGATGCAGGCTTCTTTCGGCGCCCGGATGATAGAAATGCTGGCGCAGCAGCTGCAGGGAACCTGCCGTTACGAAAACGGGAACGGCCTGAATTTTATACTTCGGTACAAACGCCCGAAACCGAAACAACCATAAAACAATACGCCTTGAAAGGGGAGCTTTACCGCGGTAAAAATACAACTCCCCGCTCACGGCTGATCATTAACACTCTATACCATATGAATAATTTAAAGATACTGATTGTAGAAGATCAGGTATTTACTGCTGAAAACATCCGGGAGATCCTGGAAGACGCCGGGTTCTCCCAGATTCGGATCGCCCGAACGTACGAGGAGGCCCTGATCACCGTGGTACGGTTCCGGCCCGACCTGATCATCATGGACATTGAGCTGGGAAGCACTTCCGGCGACGGCATCCGGGTCATACAGGAAGTCCAGGATATCTCGAAGGCCCCGGTGCTGTACCTGACCGGGAAAGACGACAACGAGACTTTTGCACGGGCTCATACCACCCGTCCTGCCGCCTACCTGCTGAAGCCCTTTAATCCCAAAGAGCTGGTATACCAGGTGCAGGTGGCCGCAGCCCGGATCATTGCGCCCGAAGACCTGGACTCTTTCTTTGTGTACTCCAACAGCAGTCATATACGGGTCAAAAAAGAGGAGATCGTGTATCTTCTTGCCGAGCGGGCCTTTACCCATATCTACCGCCTGTATGAGCCGCAACCCCTGCTGGTGACCATGAACATCGGCCACCTGGGCAAGCACCTGCGCGACCCGCGCTTTTACAAGCTGAGTCAGTCGATCTACATTAATCTGCACCACCTGCAGAAGATCAGGGAAAATGAGCTCTACTTTGAAGGCATGACCCAACCGCTCATTGTCTCCAATGCCAAAAAGGCGGAACTGAAAAAGCGGCTGAATATTATTCATTCTCCGCGCGGTTCGTCGGGATGAAACCCCGAATCTTATTTGGGATTTCTCCCCTGAAATTCCTATATTCGCCCGTCAGTTGAAAGACCATGAGCTTCGAAATGTGGTTATTGTTTATCCGGATAAAAGACCGGGGAGGAAGGTGATTCTTTCCCGCTGTATTTTATTGTTTAACTTTTAATCCCATTGAAATGGCAACCATCATTGAACCTTTCCGGATCAAATCCGTAGAGCCGCTCACCTTTACCACCCGCCCGGAACGTGAGCAGATACTGAAAGAGGCGAAAAATAATCTTTTCCTGGTAAAAGCGGGCGACGTGCTCATTGACCTGCTGACCGACAGCGGCACCTCAGCCATGAGTGCCCGGCAATGGGCCGGTATAATGACCGGTGACGAGTCATACGCCGGCTCCGAAAGCTTTTACCGTTTCCGAGAAACCGCTGCCGGCATTACCGGTTTTAAACACATTATTCCCACCCATCAGGGCAGGGCTGCCGAGAAAATTCTTTTCACCCTGCTGGGTGGCAAAGGCCGGTATTTTGTCAGCAACACCTTTTTTGATACCACCCGCGGTAACATCGAGTACTCGGGTGCCGAAGCCGTTGACCTGCTCACCGAAGCAGGCAAAAAGCCGCAGCTGATCGCTGATTTCAAGGGTAACATGGATACGGCAGCCCTCGAAACCTTCATTCTTGAAAAAGGAGCGGAGAACATTCCCATGTGCGTGATGACCATCACCAACAACTCGGGAGGCGGACAGCCGGTTTCTCTTCAGAACCTGAAAGAAACAGCGGCCATCTGCCGCCGGCACGGCATCCTGTTTTTTATTGATGCCTGCCGCTTTGCAGAAAACGCCTGGTTCATCAAGACCCGTGAAAAAGGGTATGAAAATACACCGGTGCGGGAAATTGCCCGCGAAATCTTTTCGCTGGCCGACGGCTGCACCATGAGCGCCAAAAAAGATGCCCTTGTCAATATCGGCGGGTTTCTTGCCTTTAACGATGACGAACTGGCGCGGGAAGCCAAAAATCTCCTGATCATTACCGAGGGGTTCCCTACCTATGGCGGGCTGGCCGGGCGTGACCTGGAGGCTATGGCCCAGGGGCTGGAGGAAGTGCTCGACGAAGACTACCTCCGCTACCGTATCCGGAGCATAGAGTACATGGGCGAAAAACTGACCGCAGCCGGTGTACCCATGGTTTTGCCTACCGGCGGGCATGCCGTTTACCTGGATGCCAGCGCTTTCCTGCCGCAGATCCCCGCCGGGCAGTTCCCCGGTGTGGCCCTGGCCAATGCCCTATACCTCGAAGGCGGTATCCGCGGCGTGGAGATCGGCTCACTGATGTTCGGAAAGTATGATGCCGGCGGGCAGCACATAGCCCCGCCCATGGAGCTGGTGCGGCTGGCCATACCCCGGCGGGTCTATACCCAAAGCCATATTGATTACGTTTGCGAGGTGATCATCGAGGTTTTCCGTAAAAGAGAGCTGCTCTCCGGATACCGGATCACCTACGAGGCACCGCTGCTGAGGCATTTTACGGCAGAGATGGACCCGGCAGATAGTTAAAAGCAGACGGGAAGATTCTGTTTTAGGTGAACAACTATCAGTGAACAGTGAACAACTATCAGTGAACAGTGAACAACTAACAGTGAACAATTTTGGAATAACGGTATTTAATTACCCGGGATTGTTTGTTCACTGTTCACTATTAAAAATGTTCCTTAACTTTTAACTTTTATCTTTTAGTTTTTAACTTACTAAGTAGTTTGTATCTTTGAATAAAATCAGCCTTAAGCCTTGTTGCGTTTTCTGCTTATTTTCCTGACAGGGGTTTTCATCACCCAGCATGCTCTCTTTGGCCAGATCCGTATCGAAGTCAGGGCAGACAGCCTTCCTTTGCCCGACCAGCCCATTTACATGGCCTCTACCCTGAACAACTGGAACCCCCGGGATCCGCAATGGAAGCTCCGGAAAATCAACCGGAATACGTACACGATCGACATCAGCGAAGGCTTTGGTGAATTTGAATATAAATTTACCCAGGGCAACTGGAATATCGTAGAGGCCCGGTCTGACGGCTCCCTGCTGCCCAACCGCCTGTTTTCAGAAGACCGTATCGCTGACGGCACCGTTTACCTGACCATATCCGGGTGGGAACAGCGCCCCGAATACCAGATTCATGTGACCAAGGTACCCGAGAATACCCCGCCCGATGCCGCCATTTATATATCCGGGAACTTTAACAACTGGGTGATCAAAGATGAGCTCTTCCGCCTGAAAAAGCAGTTTGACGGCAGCTATAAGATCAATGTCTTTTCGAAATTCGAAAGCCTGGAGTATAAGTTTCACCGGGGCGACTGGAACTCGGCCGAAAGCTGGAAGAGCGGCAAGGCGCGTCCTAACCGCATTGTGCACGGGTCGGATTACAAGCCGAACCAGGAGATTGAAGTGGAAATTGAAAACTGGGAAGACCTTTCTTCCACCTTTAACTTCTTTTCCCTCATTGACCTCATTCTTCTTTTTGCCGCATTCCAGGGCTTCCTGCTCATGATTGTGGTGCCCACCATGCAGGACTTTAACCGGGAAGCCAACCGCCTGCTGGTTATTCTGCTGGGACTGGCCTCTTTTTTCCTCTTTTTTAAGGTGATCGGGTATTACCGCGATGTGGCCAATGTATTCCCCAAGCTGATCCTGATCCCTAATTTTGCCTTGTTCACCTTTGCGCCCGTATTTTATTTTTACCTGCACCGGCTCCTGTTCCGGATGCGGTTCAGCAGCAACCTGGCCTGGCCTCATTTTATCCTGCCCTCTTTGCTGTTCCTGGCTTATATTCCGTATTTCTTTATGGACGGTAAGCGCTTTCAGCACAAAATTGTCAATAACGAAACTGACCTGAAGTGGGTTTTTGCCGTTAGCTTTATTGTTGCCGTCTTCAGCAACCTGTATTATTACTACAAATGCAAAAAAGCCATCCGGAACTATTCGGAAAGCTATATTAACGAAACCGCCTATCACCAGAACATCAACTACCTCTCTGCCGTACTGGTGATTTTTATGATCTGTATTGTGCTGGGCGTTTTCACCTGTGTCCTTTTTGCGGTCAACACGTTGAGAAGCGGGCAGATCACCGAGCTGCTGGAAAACAGCATCAACCTGATCTGGATAGCCTTCTCGCTGATCGGGTTTGTGCTGGGCTATTATGCCATTCATCAGCCCGAGATCTTCAAGATCAGCCACGAGGAAACCTCCGGTGCCGAAACCACAGCCCCCGAACCTGAAGCGGCCAAAACCCGGGCATCCATTGCAGAAGATGACCTGGAAACCTTCCGGGCCCGTATAGAAGAGGTCATGAAGACACAGAAGCCCTTTCTTAACCCCAACCTGGCCCTGAATGACCTGGCTACCTTGGTAAAAACCCCGTCACATACTCTTTCAAGGGTCATCCGGGAAGGATATGACAAGAACTTTTTCGACTTCATCAATTCATACCGGATTGAAGAGTTCAAAGAAAATATCAACAACCCCAGGTACCATAACTATACCCTGCTGGGCATTGCATTTGAAGTAGGATTTAACTCCAAAACAGCCTTTAACCGCTCTTTCAAAAAGATTACCGGTCAAACTCCCAGTGAGTATTACCAGTCGCGGAAATAAGCGGGCCTGCCCGGTGCCTTATCCGGTTTTTACGGGAAACCGTCAGAATGAAAACGAAAAAACAGTACATTTGAACAAATAAACAATTGAACAAACCTATGAGAAAAACGCTATTGACTTTCCTGCTGATGGCGGGCTTTATAGCATTGCAGGCCCAGCAGGCCCCGGTTTTTGTTACCTCTGTAGAGGGTATTAAAGAATACAAGCTGGATAACGGATTGCAGGTACTCCTCATTCCTGATGCCTCCCAAAGCAATGTAGTGGTCAACATTGTGTATAAAGTGGGCTCAAGGCACGAAGGATACGGTGAGAAAGGGATGGCCCACCTGCTGGAGCACATGCTTTTCAAAAGCACCAAAAACCTTGGCGATATCAAAAAAATGCTGTCTGAAAAAGGCGGGCAGGCCAACGGTACCACCTGGTATGACCGCACCAATTACTACGAAGTGTTTCCTTCTACTGACGAAAACCTGAAGTGGAGCATCGAAATGGAGGCTGACCGGATGATCAATGCCACCATCCTCCAGGCCGACCTCGACAAGGAGTTTTCCGTGGTTAGAAACGAATTCGAGATCGGTGAAAACAACCCGGATGCAGTGCTGAACGAGCGCATCATTTCAACAGCTTACCTGTGGCACAATTACGGTAACAGCACCATCGGCTCCAAAGAAGACATTGAGCGTGTGAAAGCAGACCGCCTCCGCGTTTTCTATGAAAAATATTACCAGCCTGACAATGCCACGCTGATCATCGGCGGGAAATTTGACGAGAAAAAAGCGCTGGAATACATTAACCGGTACTTCTCGGTGATTCCCCGCCCGGCCCGTGTGCTCGACAAAACCTATACCGTAGAACCGGCCCAGGACGGCGAGCGCTTCGTGGAGCTCAAAAGAGCCGGTGACGTGCAGATGGTGGCCGCCGCCTACCATACGGCTGCCTTTGCCGACAAAGATTTCGCAGCCGTTGATGCGCTGAACGAAATGCTGACCGCTGACCCTTCCGGCTACCTGTACAAAGCCCTGATCGACTCGCACAAAGCCACCGGCGTTACCGGCTGGCAACCCAATCTCCGTGACCCCGGCTTCCTGTACCTGAGCGTTACCGTAGCCAAAGACAAGAGCCTGGAAGAAGCCCGGAAAATCTTCGTTACCGAGCTGGACAACATTCCGAAAATTAATTTTACGGAACAGGACCTCAGCCGGGCCAGATCGAAGCTCCTGAAACAGCTGGAAAATATTAAGAACAATACCATCGGTATGACCGTTAACCTCACCGAGATCGTGGGGGCTGGAGATTACCGCCTGGGTTTCCTGTACCGCGATGCCGTAGAGCAGCTCACCCTCGATGACATCCGGCGGGTAGCTAAAAAGTATTTTATCCCGGCTAACCGTACCCTGGGTGTTTTTATCCCGGAAAAAGATGCCGAAAGAGCCAGATCCAAAGAATACCCCGATGAGGAGATCGTAGCGCTAACCCAAAACTACAAGGGCAGGGCTGAAGAGGCAGCCCTGGCCGAATTCGAGGCCTCCATTCCGAATATCAGCAAAAACCTGACTACCGGCAAGCTGCCTAACGGCATGAAGTACGCCTACCTGAACAAGTCTATTAAAGGTAAAAAGGTAGTGTCGGCTTTTCGTTTCCCCATAGGTACGGCAGAGTCGCTTAATGGCAAAAACGAAGTAAAGTCGGTGCTGGCCTCCCTGCTGAAAGCCGGGACGACCACGCGTACCAAAGAGCAGATCCAGGATGAGCTGGACCGGCTCAAATCACAGATCTCTGTTGGCTTCAGCGGGCAGTCGCTGGTGGTCAATGTAAGCTCGTATGAAGATCAGTTTGAACCGGTGATGAACCTCCTGAAAGATATACTGACCCATGCTACCTTCCCGGAAGCCGAGTTCAAAAAAACCATAGAAGAGAACAAAACAGGCATAGAGGCTTCCAGGAATGACCCGCAGTCCATTGCATTCGGGCAGATCGGCAGGAGAACCTCGCAATACCCCAAAGGCCACATTTACTATACCGCTACACCGGATGAGCAGATAGAAGCCTTAAACAAGGTAACCCTGGCCCAGATTAAAGAGCTGTACAAGACCCTGGGCGCCAATAACGGCTACGGTACGGTGGTAAGCGGGCTGAGCGGAGCCAAAGTGGAAAACCTTGTAAAGAGTACTTTCGGCAACTGGACAACCAAAGACAAATACGTTAAAGTTCAGCCTACCTATTTTGCTACCAAATACAGTACGGAAAAGGTAAACACCCCGGATAAGGAAAACGGTGCCGTAATGGTGCAAATGAATTTTGAGCTGGACAGAACCTCACCCGATTACCCGGCGCTGGTAATGGTAGACGCCATCCTGGGAAGCGGCGGCTTCCTGACCGCCCGGATCCCTACCCGGCTCAGGGAAAACGAAGGGATCAGCTACGGGGCAGGGTCGTTCATCAACGTTCCTTACGATAACAAAGCGGCATACTGGGGCGTTTATGCGTTCTATAACCCGAAATTCCAGGAAAAAGTAGATGAAGCCATCAAAGATGAGGTCCGTAAAGCATTGAGCACAGGATTCACCCAGGAGGAGCTGGATGCCAACAAAAAAAGCTGGAGCACCGTACGGAAGACCTCGCTGGGCAACGACGGCTTCCTGGCAGGCACGCTGATCAATACCCTGCTTTACCTGGGCGTTTCCCTGGAAGAGTATGATGCGCTGGAAGCCAGGATCAACGCCCTGACCCTTGACCAGGTCAATGCGGCACTCAAAAAATACATTTCCGCCGACAAGATGGTATTCCTCTATGCCGGCGATTTCGGGAAAAAAGATTGACCCGTCTTCAATAAAAAGCCACCTTTCGGGGTGGCTTTTTATTTATTCTTCACTAACTTCGGTAAAACAAACATTTTAACCACATGAAACTCACCTCCAACGAACCGTTCTGGCTGGTTAAAAACGGCCTGATCGCCTCCTATCCTTCCTTAGCGGAAGATATCAGCACCGACATCCTGATCATAGGTTCAGGAATCACCGGCAGCCTTATAGCGCACCAATGTGTAAAAGACGGTTACCGGACCGTACTGGCCGACAGGCGGGAAATTGCCAACGGCAGCTCTTCTGCCACCACTTCCATGCTGCCGTATGAAGTGGATACCCCGCTCTGGGAGCTCATCGGCATGATCGGCGAAGAAGGAGCCGTAGCCAGCTACCGGGCCTGTTACGACTCCATAGATACCTTAGGCAGGCTCGCCAAAAAGGTAAAGTCGGCCTGCGGATTTAAAAAGAAGAATTCCCTGCTGTATGCCAAATACAAAAAGGATGTGCCGGATCTGAAAAAAGAGCACGAAACCCGGCTGAAGCACGGCTTCAGGGGCGATTGGCTCGAAGCCGACGAAATCAGGGAACGGTTTGACCTGGCCGGCTCGCACGGAGGCATACTCACCTACCAGGGCGGCAGCATTGATGCCTTCCGCCTGGCCCATGACCTGCTCTATTACAACCTTAAAAACGGGCTCGATGTATACGACAAAACAGAGATCACGGGGGTAAAATACGGTAAAAAGGGAATTGTGGCCACCACGCAATACGGCAACAAAATCAAAGCCGCGAAGATCATCTATTGCAACGGCTTTGAAAGCACGGAGATCATCCCGGAGAAGTTTGTAGACCTGCTGAGCAGCTACGCCATTGTAAGCGAGCCCTTCATTGAAAAGCCCGGTAAGATCTCCGAAACCCTGATCTGGGATACCGGTGACCCGTACATTTACATGCGAACTACCGATGACCACCGCATCCTGATAGGCGGAGAAGACGACGAATTCCAGAATCCCCAGAAAAGAGACCAGTCGATCACCGAAAAGAAAAAGCGCCTGGAGCAGATTTTTGAAAAGCTGTTTCCCGGACTTGCTTTCCGGACCGACTTTGCCTGGGCCGGCACCTTCGGCGAAACCAAAGACGGCCTCCCGTATATCGGCGAGCACCCCGATTTCCCCGGTGCTTATTTTGTATTAGGCATGGGCGGTAACGGGATTACCTTCTCGGTCACCGGCATGGAAATGGTATCTGATTTCCTGAAAGGACAAGAGCATCCCCTTTCCCGGTGGTGGTGCTTCGGCAGATAAAAATCTCAGCGCAGGGAACTATTCCTGCTGTTTTTTTGCGTTTACAATGTAGGGACATTCAGAAAAAGCCCAACTTGTTCATTAAGAACTTGTTGGGCTTTTGATTATCTTTGTATATCACCCCCAATAATACGGTTGGAGCCAAAAATCGGGGTAACGAAACGGAAAAGATA
>Ga0222423_1000062_pt1 | contig 114269 bp, 103 predicted proteins | sample 3A0metagenome_FD_182472 | JGI IMG/M metagenome (GOLD analysis project Ga0222423, IMG submission 182472) | Enriched microbial communities from leaf-cutter ant dump, University of Wisconsin, Madison, United States - 3A0 (version 2) | ecosystem: Environmental > Terrestrial > Nest > Insects nest >...
CAACAGCCAGCAGCTCGGCGACTACGTGCTGGCCCACGCCTACGTGCGCGAGGACCACGTGCTCGACGAGGAGCTGCCGCTGTGGGTGCCCATCCCGGCGCTGGCCGAGATCCAGCAGGCGCTGCAGCAGGCCGTGGCCGACGTGTCGCAGGTGCCCGGAGCCGACCTCAAGCGCATCATGCGCACCGGCACCGTGGCCAGCACCGACAACCGCAACTGGGAGCTGCTGCCCGACAACACACCCCAGCGCCGCTTCAGCCAGAGCCGCGCCGTAGCGCTCGACATGGAGAGCGCCACCATCGCGGCCAACGGCTTTCGCTTCCGCGTGCCCTACGGCACCCTGCTGTGCGTTTCCGACAAGCCGCTGCACGGCGAGATCAAGCTGCCCGGCATGGCCAACCACTTCTACCGCGAGCGCGTGGACCAGCACCTGCGCATCGGCATGCGCGCCATCGACATCCTGCGCGCGGGCGGCGTGGAGCGGCTGCACAGCCGCAAGCTGCGCAGCTTCGCCGAAGTGGCGTTCCAATAACCCCCATCCATGCGCCCTCTGGACCTCACCTCGCTCGGCCTGCTCACGGTGGGCAACCTCATCGCCATGGCCACGCTGCTGCCGCTGGTGATGGGGCAGCGCATCAGCCCCGCCGCGCGCCAGGTGCAGCGCTTCTTCCTGCTGCAGGCCGCCGCCTGGATCGCGCTGCTCCTGGTGAGCGACGCGCGCGGCAGCGCCTGGGAGCCGCCGCTCGCCATCGGCACCACGGCGCTGGCCATGTCCGGGCAGTGGACGCTGGGCCGCGCCCTGGGGCTGTGGCTCGGCCCCCGGCCCGGCCGCGGCGCTCTGCTGCTGTGCTGCCTGGCGGGGCCCGTGGGCTTCGCGCTGCTGTGGCCGCACGGGCTGGCACGCTTCATATGGTTCAGCGCCGCCCAGGGGCTGGGCCTGATGCTCCTCGCGCGCATGTGCCTGCGCCCGGGCCGGGACTGCGCGCGCGGCTGGCGCTGGGTGCTGTGCGGCGCCGGCACCGCCGTGGCGCTGGCGCTCTGGGCCCGCGCGGGCTGGGCCTGGGCGAGCGGCGCGCCGCTCAGCTACGTCAGCCCCGGCGCCCTCAACCACGCCTTCATCGTCCTGTGCAGCCTGTCCGCCACGGCCATGTTCGCGGCCGCGCTCGCCGCCTGGCGCGACGAGACCAGTCAGCAGCTGCGCACCCTCGTCGTGACCGACGAGCTCACGGGTCTGCTGAACCGGCGCGGCTTCGAGGAGCGCGCGCCGGCCATGCTCTCCCACGCCTGGCGCCACCAACTGCCGGTCGCCGCGCTCATGCTGGACCTGGACCACTTCAAGGGCATCAACGACGCCCTGGGCCACGAGGCGGGCGACCAGGCGCTGCGCCTGTTCGGCCGGCTGGTCCTGGCCCAGCGGCGCGAGAGCGACCTGGCCGCGCGCCTGGGCGGCGAGGAGTTCTGTCTGCTGCTGCACGGCGACGCGGCCGCGGCCCGGGCGCTGGACCGGCGCCTGCGCGAGTCGCTGCGCACCGCCGCCACGGCCGACCTCGGCCACGCACTGGACTACAGCGCCGGGATGGCCCTGCGCCACCCCGACGAAAAAGACCTCGCCGCCCTGCTCGCGCGCGCCGATGCCGCGCTCTACGCGGCCAAGGCCAATGGGCGCGGGCGGCTCCAGGAGGCGGCCCCGAATACTATCGAATCCATAGCCGCTTGCGCTTGATACATAAGCGCTAGAGGCCAATTTCATATAAAAATCTCTGCCCATGCCCTCTGCGCCGCTGCTGGAAGCCACCGACCTGCGCAAGCGCTACGGCAGCGCGACCGTGGTCGATGGCGTGTCGTTCGCCATCGCGCCGGGCGAATGCCTGGGCGTGATCGGCCCCAACGGCGCGGGCAAGACCACCACCATCCGCATGTGCCTGGGCCTCACGGCGCCGGACGGCGGCACGGTGCACCTGCACGCCGATGGCGCCCGCTTGCAGATGCCCCGGGACGCCCTCGCCATCAAGGCCCGGCTCGGTGTGGTGACCCAGTTCGACACGCTGGACCCCGACTTCACCTGCGCCGAGAACCTCGCCGTGTTCGGCCGCTACTTCGGCCTGGGCGCGCGCGCCATGGGCGAGCGCATTCCGCGCCTGCTCGAATTCGCGGCCCTCGCGCACAAGGCCAACGCGCGGCCCGGCGAACTCTCGGGCGGCATGAAGCGGCGGCTGTCGCTGGCGCGCGCGCTGGTCAACGAGCCGCGCCTGCTGCTGCTCGACGAGCCCACCACGGGCCTGGACCCGCAGGCGCGCCACCTCATGTGGGAGCGGCTGCAGCTGCTGCTGCAGCAGGGCACGTCCATCCTGCTCACCACCCATTTCATGGACGAGGCCGAGCGCCTGTGCTCGCGCCTGCTCGTGCTCGACCACGGCCGCATGATCGCCGAGGGCCGCCCGCGCGAACTCATCGCCGAGCACCTGGAGCCCGAGGTGGTCGAGGCCTACGGCAACGGCGCGCTGGCCCTGGCGCACGACGCCGCGCTGCGCGCGCTCGCGCGGCGCGTGGAGGTCAGCGGCGAGACCTTGTTCTTCTACACGCAGGACGCGCGGCCGCTGCTCCAGGCCCTGGCCGCGCACGGCGACCTGCGCACCCTGCACCGGCCCGCGAACCTGGAGGACCTGTTCCTCAAGCTCACGGGCCGCCAGATCCGCGAAGATGGCTGACATGAACACCCCCTCCATCTGGCGCCCGCCCGACCTCTCGCCGCGCTGGTGGCCCGTGTTCCTGCGCAACCTGTTGGTGTGGCGCAAGCTCGCCATCCCGAGCCTGGTGGGCAACATCGCCGAGCCGCTGATGTGGCTCGTGGCCTTCGGCTACGGCATGGGCGCGCTGGTGGGGCAGGTGCATGTCGGCAGCCAAACCGTGCCCTACATCCTGTTCCTCGCGAGCGGCTCCATCTGCATGAGCGCGATGAACGCCGCGAGCTTCGAGGCGCTGTACTCGGCCTTCTCGCGCATGCACGTGCAAAAGACCTGGGACGGCATCATGAACGCGCCCATCAGCCTCGACAGCGTGCTGCTCGCCGAGATGCTCTGGGCCGCGTTCAAGGCGCTGTTCACCGTCACGGCCATCCTGGGGGTGATGCTGGCCTTGAACATCAGCCACAGCCCCAAACTGTTCGTGGCCTGGCCCGTGCTGCTGTGCGTGGGCATCATGTTCTCGAGCATCGCGCTGATCTTCAACGCGCTGGCCCAGGGCTACGACTTCTTCACCTACTACTTCACGCTGGTGCTCACGCCGATGATGTTCCTCTCGGGCGTGTTCTTCCCGCGCGAACAGCTGCCGCCCGTGGTGCGCGCCCTCTCGGACTGGCTGCCGCTCACCAACGCGGTGGAGCTGGTGCGCCCGCTGTTCATGGACCAGTGGCCCGCCCACCCGCTGCGCCACGGCCTGGTGCTGGCGCTGACCACGCTCATCGCCTTCTGGGTGGCGCTCGCGCTCACGCGCCGGCGCTTCCGCGCATGACGGCCCTGCTGAGCCCCGCGCACGTGGCCCTGGTGGACCAGGGCGTGTCGGCCATCGTGGCCTCGCGCGACGCGGCCCTGCGCCCGAGCGCGATGCGCGCCGTGGGCTCGCGCATCAGTGCCGACGGGCTGCACATCACCGTGTACCTGCGGCCCAGCCAGTCGCGCCAGCTGCTGGCCGACATCGCGGCCACGGGCCATGTCGCCGTGGTGTTCAGCGACCCGCCTTCGCACCGCACGCTGCAGGTCAAGGCCACGGCGGCCCGGCTGCGCCCCGCCGGGCCGCAGGACGAGGCCGTGCTGCAGCGCTACCTCGCGGCCATGCAGCACGCCGTGGGCCAGGTGGGCTACGGGCCCGACTACGTGGCCGCCATGCTGGCCGCGCCGCCGCACGACCTGGTGGCCGTGGAGTTCACGCCCGAATCCGCCTTCGACCAGACCCCCGGGCCGCGCGCGGGCACGCCGCTACAGCCCCATCCGATGCCATGACCGGCGACCCCACGCTGCGCTCCATCCGCGCCTGCCTCGAGGGTGCGATCCCCGCCGTCATGGCCACCTGCGCCCCGGACGGCACGCCCAACGTGGCCTACATCTCGCAGGTGGTGTACGTGGACGAGGGCCACGTGGCGCTGTCGTTCCAGTTCTTCAACAAGACGCGCGAGAACATCCTGGCCAACCCCTGGGCCACGGTGCTGGTGCTCGACCCGGTCACGGCGCGCTTCTACCGGCTGCACCTGCGCTACCTGCGCACCGAGACGGCGGGGCCGCTGTTCGAGCGCATGAAGGCCCAGCTCGCGGGCATTGCCTCGCTCAGCGGGCTGGACGATGTGTTCCAGCTCAAGGGCTCGGACCTGTACGCCGTCGAGCGCGTCGAGGCCCTGCCGGGCGAGGGCCTCGCGCCCGCCGCGCCGCGCGCCGACCTGCTGGGCGCGGTGCGCCTGTGCAGCCAGCGCCTGGCACGCTGCACGGCGCTGGGCGAACTGCTGCAGGCCGTGCTCGCCGGGCTGCGGGAACACCTGGGCGTACAGCACGCCATGGTGCTCATGCTCGACGCCGCGGCGGGCCACCTCTACACCGTGGCCAGCCTGGGCTACCCCCGTTCGGGCGTGGGCTCGGAGATCCGGCTGGGCCAGGGCGTGATCGGCGTGGCCGCGCGCGAGGGCACGCCCGTGCGCATCAGCCACATGACGCACGCGGCGCTGTACAGCCACGTGGTGCGCAGCAGCCTGGCGGCGGACGGCGCGGCGGCGGGCCCCGAGATTCCCTACCCCGGCCTGGCCACGCCGCACAGCCAGCTGGCCGTGCCGCTCGTCAGCGCGGGGCGCGTGCTGGGCGTGCTGTTCGTCGAGAGCCCGCTGGACCTGCAGTTCCGCTACCCCGAGGAGGATGCGCTGGCCACCCTGGCCGGGCAGCTGGCCGCGGCCATCGACCTGCTGCAGGCCGCCGCCGAACCCGCCGAAGCGACCCAGCCCGCGCCCACGGCGCCGCCCGCGAGCGGCCCCGTGCTGCGCGTGCGCCACTTCACGGCCAACGACAGCGTGTTCATCGGCGACGACTACCTCATCAAGGGCGTGGCGGGCGCGATCTTCGCCAAGCTGCTGCGCGACCACGCCGCCACGGGGCGCGTGGACTTCACCAACCGCGAGCTGCGGCTGGACCCGCGCATCCGCCTGCCCGACGTGGCCGACAACCTCGAGGCGCGGCTGCTGTTGCTGCAGCGCCGCCTGCAGGAGGGCCTCGCGCCCATCCGCATCGAGAAGACGGGGCGCGGGCGCCTGCGGCTCTGCCTGGGCGGGCCCGTGCGGCTCGATGAGGTGGCGGGCTGAATCAGCCCAGGGCACGCTCCAGCTTGCCCCACTCTGCCGGCGTGAGGTGCTGCCGCACCACGTCCATCACGGCGGCGAAGGCGGGCGCGGGCGCATGGGCCCGCATGTCGGAGAGCACGGCCGCGCGCTCGGCGGGCGACAGGAAGGGGATCATCCAGCGCATGACCTGCATGGTCTCCTGCGGCGGGATGGACGCCACGAGCGCGTTGTGCAGGTCCATGAGCTCCGCGTCGCTGTAGTGCGCCCACAGCACGGCGTTGTGCCCGGTCTCCTCGGCCTGCATGTGCTCGTAGTTGTGGCCCACGAACGCGGCCAGCTCCGTGTAGAGCGCATGGGCCAGCGCGCCGCGCCCGGCATCGACCGCGCCCAGCAGGGCCATGGCGCCGGCGGCGAGGCGCGTGATGTCGCGCTCGTGCGCCTCGTGCTCGCCGCCCAGGCGCGCGCTGGTGCCGGGCGCGCGGGCCTCCATGGCGGTGTGGACGAAGCGGTTCTCGTGGCCCAGGTGGGAGCGGCACAGCTCCAGCAGCTCCAGCACCTGGTGGCAGGTCTGCGCACGCTCCAGGTCATCGTGAACGTCCATGCGGCCCAGGGCCAGCAGGGTGTCGGCCATGAAGGCGCGCAGCGCCTTGTGGATGCCTGCGTACAGGTTCAGGCGGGGCTGGGCCGCCTGGGCGGCGGCGATTTCGGCGATCTCGCGGGGGTCGATGTGCATTGCGGTCTTTCCTCACAGGCCCCGTCAGGGGGCGGTGTCCGCAGGCCCCATGCCTGCGTGACATGGGGGAGGAGTCTAGGAACGGCCGCCGCCGCGCGCTGCTAAAAACTGCTTACGCGAAGCCTAAAGATTCCTTAAACGGCACGGCTTTGCGCGTTGCCGTGAACTAGTTCACGGCCGCCTTGCGCAGCAGGTCCACGGCCTTCTCGGCGATCATCACCGTGGGTGCGTTGGTGTTGCCGCTCACGATGCGCGGCATGATGGACGCATCGACCACGCGCAGCCCCGCGAGGCCGTGCACACGCAGTTCGGCGTCCACCACGTCGAGTGGGCCGGGGCCCATGCGGCAGCTGCCCACGGGGTGGTAGATGGTGTCGGCGTACTGGCGGATGAATTGCTCGATCTCGCCTTCGGTCTGCGCCTGGGCCATGGACTGGTTTTCGCGCCCGCCGTACTGGGCCAGCGCGCTTTGCTGCAGGATGCGGCGCCCGATCTGGAAGCCCCGCACCATGCGCGCCATGTCGCCGGGGTCGGCCAGGAAGTTCGGATCGACCAGCGGCAGCTGCAGCGGGTCGCGGCCGGCCAGGCGTACGCTGCCCCGGCTTTTGGGCTGCAGCAGGCACACGTGCAGCGAGTAGCCGTGGCCGAACACGGTCTTGCGCCCGTGGTCCACGAGCTTGCCGATGACGAAGTGCAGTTGCAGGTCGGGCGCGGCCTCCCCGGGGCTGCTCTTGAGAAAGCCCCCGGCCTCGGCGAAGTTGGTGGTGAGCGGGCCCGTGCGCTGGCGGCGCCATTCGCCGATGCCGCGCAGCACGTTGAGCCCGCCGCGCAGCGACAGGCCGAACAGGTCGGTGAGCTGCGGGGCGTTGACCACCTGCACCACGTCCGGGTGGTCGTGCAGGTGCTGGCCCACGCCGGGCAGGTGGTGCAGCACCTCGATGCCGTGGCGCTGCAGCTCCTGCGCCGGGCCCACGCCCGAGAGCATGAGCAACTGCGGCGACAGCAGGGCACCCGCGCTCAGCAGCACCTCGCGCTGCGCGCGCGCCTGCTTCAGCTCGCCGCCCTGGCGGTATTCCACGCCCACGGCGCGGCGGCCGTCGAACAGGATGCGCGTGGCCTGCGCGCCGGTGACGACCTGCAGGTTGGGCCGCGCCAGGTGCGGCGTGAGGTAGCCCTTGGCCGCGCTGTGGCGCTCGCCGTTCTTGTGGGTGACCTGGTACAGGCCCACGCCCTCTTGCGTGGCGCCGTTGAAGTCGCGGTTGTGCGCGTGGCCCGCCTGCACGGCGGCATCGACGAAGACCTGGCTGAAGCGGTTGGGCGAGCGCAGGTCGGCCACGTTGAACGGGCCGCCCTGGGCGTGCCAGGCGTCGGCGCCGCGCTCGTTGTGCTCGGCGCGCCGGAAGTAGGGCAGCACATCGTCCCAGGCCCAGCCGGGGTTGCCCTGCGCGGCCCAATGGTCGTAGTCGGCGTGCTGGCCGCGGATGTAGACCATGGCGTTGACCGAGCTCGACCCGCCCAGCACCTTGCCGCGCGGCTGGTAGCCGCTGCGCCCGCCCAGCCCGGGCTGGGGCACGGTGTTGAAGCCCCAGCCGAACATCTCGGTCTTGGCGATGGCGGCCAGGCCCGCGGGGCAGTGGATGAGCACGCTGCGGTCCGCCGGGCCCGCCTCGAGCAGGCACACGCGCACGGACGGGTCCTCGGTCAGGCGCCCCGCGAGCACCGAGCCCGCCGAGCCGCCGCCGATCACGATGTAGTCGAACATGGGTTTGTCTCCTATGTGACGCCAGTCCGCCATGGCAGCCCGGCAGTTGTTTTGTCGCGGATCACCATAACTGAATGCCGATACCATCCCCTCCATCCGTTTCACTTTGAAGAGGGCTCTCTATATGACGATTTCGACCGTCGGCATCATCGGCGCAGGCACCATGGGCAACGGCATTGCGCAGGCGTGTGCCGTCTCGGGCATCAACGTGGTCATGGTGGACATCTCCGATGCCGCCGTGCAAAAAGGCGTGGCCACCGTGGCCGGCAGCCTCGACCGCCTGATCAAGAAGGAAAAGATCACCGCTGCCGACAAGGACGCGGCGCTGGCGCGCATCAAGACCTCGACGAGCTACGACGACCTCAAGGCCGCGCAGATCGTGATCGAGGCCGCCACCGAGAACTACGAGCTCAAGCTCAAGATCCTGAAGCAGGTGGACGCGCTCGTGGCGCCCGAGGTGATCATCGCCTCCAACACCTCGTCCATCTCCATCACCAAGCTGGCCGCCGCCACCAGCCGCGCCGACAAGTTCATCGGCATGCACTTCTTCAACCCCGTGCCCATGATGGCGCTGGTGGAGATCATCCGCGGCCTGGCGACCAGCGACGCCACGCACGACGCGGTGAAGGCCCTGTCCGAGCGCCTGGGCAAGAGCCCCATCACCGTGAAGAACGCGCCGGGCTTCGTGGTCAACCGCATCCTGGTGCCCATGATCAACGAGGCCTTCTTCGTGCTGGCCGAGGGCCTGGCCACGCCCGAGGACATCGACGCGGGCATGAAGCTCGGCTGCAACCAGCCCATCGGCCCGCTGGCCCTGGCCGACATGATCGGCCTGGACGTGTGCCTGGCCGTGATGGACGTGTACTTGGCCGAGTTCGGCGACAGCAAGTACCGCCCCTGCCCGCTGCTCAAGGAATACGTGGCCGCGGGCCGCCTGGGCCGCAAGACCGGCCGCGGCGTATACCAGTACTAAAAGCGCCGGGCCGTGCGGCGCGCGCCGCATGGCCCATTCGGCGGTGTGGTTTTCGCAATTGAATTGCGTGCAATTCAATTGCCAGCAATAATTCACCCCATGCCACGCCGCTCCGCACCCGCAACCCAAGCCAGCCCGCCCGAGCTGCTGCTGGACAACCAGGTCTGCTTCGCGCTGTATTCCGCGTCGCTGGCCATGACCAAGCTCTACAAGCCGCTGCTCGAAGCCATCGGCCTGACCTACCCGCAGTACCTCGTGATGCTCGTGCTCTGGGAGCGCGACGGGCTCACCGTGTCCGAGCTGGGCGAGCGGCTGTTCCTCGACTCGGGCACGCTCACGCCCCTGCTCAAGCGGCTCGAAGGCGCGGGCCTCGTGGCGCGGCTGCGCGATGCGCAGGACGAGCGGCGCGTGCGCCTCACGCTCACGGCCGGGGGCCGCGCGCTGCGCACCGAAGCCGAGAAGATCCCCGCCTGCGTGCTGCAGAGCACGCAGTGCACCCTGCCCGAACTCCAGTCGCTCACCGCCCAGCTGGGCACGCTGCGCGGCCGGCTCATGCCGCGATGAGCGCCCCCCGTTCCCTCCCCCCGTCCGCAGCGCCGGACACCACCTTCGCAAAGGAAGCCACCATGCCCTCCCTCGACAAAGTCCTCTACACCGCCCGCGCCCACACCACCGGCGGCCGCGACGGCGCCTCGCGCACCGACGACGGCCGGCTCGACGTGACGCTCTCCTCGCCCGGCACCAGCGGCACCGGCACCAACCCCGAGCAGCTCTTTGCCGCGGGCTACTCGGCCTGCTTCATCGGCGCCATCAAGGCCGTGGCCGGCAAGCAGAAGATCGCCCTGCCGCAGGACCTGGCCATCGACGCCGAGGTGGACCTGGGCACCATCCCCAACGCCTACGGCATCGCCGCGCGCCTGACGGTGCACCTGCCCGGCATGGACCGCGCCGCCGCCCAGGCGCTGGTGGAGGCCGCCCACCAGGTCTGCCCCTACTCCAACGCCACGCGCGGCAACATCGACGTGACGCTCACGCTGGCCTGAGCCATTCGCTCCGGCATTTGCTCCTGAAAAAAGAGCTGCTTGCGCCCGGTGGACGGGTGCTGGCGGCTCTTTTGGCTTGTATTTCTGGTTTTCCCTAGGGGGCGCTGCAAGATTGCGCTCAGCTTCCGCGGCCATCATGGGAGCGCCATGAAAGTCGCCCTGCTGTCCGACATCCACGCCAACCGCCAGGCCCTGGAGGCCTGCCTCGCCCACGCGCGTGCCCAGGGCGCGCAGCAGTTCGCGCTGCTGGGCGACCTCGTGGGCTATGGCGCCGACCCCGTGGCCGTGGTGGAGCAGGCCATGGCGCTGGCCGCGCAAGGCGCCCTCGTGGTGCAGGGCAACCACGACGCGATGGCCGTCGCGCCACCCGCGCAGGCCCAGTCGCTGGGCGAGCAGAGCGCGCAGTGGACGCACGCCCAGCTCGGCCCCGCGCACCGCGATTTCCTCGCCGCGCGGCCGCTCACCGCGCGCCTGGGCGACCACACGCTGCTGGTGCACGCGAGCGCCGACAGCCCCGGGCGCTGGCACTACATCGCCGACGCCAACGCCGCCGAGCGCAGCATGGCGGCGGCGAGCACACTCGACCCGGGCATCCGCTACGTGTTCGGCGGCCACGTGCACGAGCAGGCGCTGTACTTCCTCACGCCCACGGCCAAGCTCATGCGCTTCGCGCCGCAGCCCGGCGTGCCCGTGCCCGTGCCCATGCACCGCCAGTGGCTGGGCATCGTGGGCTCGGCGGGCCAGCCGCGCGATGGCGATACGCGCGCCATGTACGCGCTGTTCGACGAGCGCGCAGCCACCGTGACCTTCCACCGCGTGCCCTACGACCACACGGGCGCGGCCGCCGCCATCCGCGCCACGCCGCTGCCGGCCTTCTTCGCCGACCGGCTGGAAAGCGGCCGGTGAAGCTGCTCGCGCCCGGCACCGAGGTGGACGGCTTCGTGGTGGGCGAATGCATCCACGCGGGCGGCATGGCGCACATCTACGCCGTCGAATACGCCCACCGCGTGCGCGACCCGGGCTTTCCCATGGCCATGAAGATCCCGCGCATGACGGCGGGCGACGGCGCCGAGAACATCGTGAGCTTCGAGGTCGAGCTGCAGATCCACCCCGTGCTCACGGGCCCGCACGTGCCGCGCTTCGTGGCCGCGGGCGACCTGCTGCGCCTGCCCTACCTGGTGATGGAGTACGTGCCGGGCCAGACGCTGCAGCACTGGCTCGACCTGCCCGAGCGGCCCGATGCGGCCACCGTCGCGCGCCTGGGCACGGCCATGGCGCTGGCCGCGCACAGCCTGCACCAGCAGAACGTGTGCCACCTCGACCTCAAGCCCGGCAACGTGCTCATCAAGGCCGACGGCAGCGCCGTGCTGCTGGACTTCGGCCTGTCGTGCCACGCGCACTACCCTGACCTGCTGGCCGAGGAGATGCGCCAGGCCGTGGGCTCGCCCGCGTGGATCGCGCCCGAGCAGGTGGTGGGCGTGCGCGGCGACCTGCGCAGCGACATCTTCGCCATCGGCGTCATGCTCTACGAACTGGCCACGGGCGAGCTGCCTTTCGGCGCGCCCACCACGCCCGGCGGCCTGCGCCAGCGGCTGTGGATGACGCCCCAGCCGCCGCGCCACCACCGGCCCGGCCTGCCCGAATGGCTGCAGGAGGTCATCCTGCGCTGCCTGGAGCCCGAGGCCGCGCAGCGCTACCCCTCGGCCGCACAGCTCGCGTTCGACTTGTCCAATCCCGCGCAGGTGCCGGTCACCGAGCGCGGGCGGCGCACGCGCGGCCCCGGCGCGCGCGCCCACCTGCGCCGCTGGTTCAAGGCCGCGGGCATGCACTACCAGCCCAGCCCCCTGCCCACGAACCAGATCGAACAGGCCCCCATCCTCATGGTGGCCGTGCCGCACGCCGGCGTGAGCGACTCCACGCTGTACTCGCTGCGCGAGGCCACCGCGCGCTCGCTCGGCATCCGCCCCGGCGCGCGGCTGGCCTGCGTGACGGTGATCTCGCCCTCGGCCAGCAGCGCGTCCGACAGCGCGCGCAGCGAAACCGCGCTGCACCGCACCCACCTCGCGCGGCTCAAGGCCTGGGCGCAGCCCCTGCCGCTCGAAGGCCACAGCGCGAGCTACCACGTGCTCGAGGCGGGCGACGTGGCCCAGGCCCTGGTGCGCTACGCCGAGGGCAACCGCGTGGGCCTGATGATCCTGGGCGCGGCCACGCACGGGCTGCAGCTGCAGCGTTTCATCGACACCGTGCCCATCCGCGTGGCGCGCGACGCGCCATGCACCGTCATCCTCGTCAAGCAACAGCTGCCGTTCGAGAAGCTGTAGGACTCCCCCGCAACGCTCAGTCAAGCCCTGCGCAAACGCCCAGTCAAGGCGCGCGGCCACCGGGTCCTAGCATCGCGGGACCATGCAAACCCGACCCCTCCGCCCCTTGCCGCGCCTCGCCGGCGCCTGCCTGCTGCTCCTCGCGGGGCAGGCCATGGCCACCCCCCGCTTCACCCCCGCCACCTACGACTTCGGCAACGTGTTCGTGGGCCAGAGCGCCACCGTGACCGTCTTCCTGGACGAGACCGGCGCCGACACGCTCCGCTCCCTCGGCGTGGGGCCCACCACGGCATCGTGGTACGACGCGGACTCCGGCGACTTCCACCTCCAGCGCGGCACCTGCGTCCAGGGCGTGACGCCCCTGTCGGGCGGAGCGGGCTGCACCTTTTCGATCACCTACACCCCCACGGCGCCGGGAACGGCCACCACCAACACGATCGCGTCCAACAACAATGCCGGCAGCTGGGGCTTCATGGCGCTGAGCGGCACGGGCGTTGCGCGGCCCCAGGCCGTGCCGGCCTTGGGCGGCGGCGCGCTGGCGGCGCTGTCCGCCCTGGTGAGCCTGACGGCCCTGGGCAGCGCGGCCGTGGCGCGCCGGCGGCGCGGGGGCTGATCCGGCCCCAGGCGACAATGCCGGGCATGACGCAGCCCGGCCCCGACGATACCGCCCGCCACCCCTACGCCGCCCTCACCCCCGGCCTGGTGCTCGACGCCCTGGCCAGCGCGGGCCTGTACGGCGACGGCCGCCTCATGGCCCTGGGCTCCTACGAGAACCGCGTGTACCAGGCCGTGCTGGAGGACGGCGCGCGCGTGGTCGCCAAGTTCTACCGCCCCGGGCGCTGGAGCGATGCGCAGATCCTCGAGGAGCACGCCTTCGCGGCCGAGCTGGAGGCCGCCGAGGTGCCCATGGTCGGCCCGCTGGTGCTCGCGGGCCGCACGCTGCACCACCACGCGGGCTTCGCGTTCTCGGTCAGCCCCTGGCGCGGCGGGCGCACGCCCGAGCTGCAGGACTTCGAGGTGCTCGAATGGATCGGCCGCTTCCTCGCCCGCATCCACGGCGTGGGCGCGCAGCGCGCATTCGCCGAGCGGCCCGCGCTGGACCGCCGCAGCTTCGGCGAGGAGCCGCGCGGCTGGCTGCTCGCGCACGAGGCCGTGCCGCTGGACGTGCGCTCCGCCTGGCGCGACGCCTGCGATGAAGCTCTTGAATTGATAGCTGGCAGCACAAGCGGGGCAGGCGCTGCAGGCCGATTCGGCTTGGAAGATGCCGCCGCCATCCGCCTGCACGGCGACTGCCACCCGGGCAACGTGCTGTGGACGCCCCTCGATGACGCAGGCCGCGGCGGCCCGCACTTCGTGGACCTGGACGACGCGCGCATGGGCCCGGCCGTGCAGGACCTGTGGATGCTGCTGTCGGGCGACCGGGGCCAGCGCACGCAGCAGCTCGGCGCGCTGCTGGACGGCTACGAGCAGTTGCGCCCCTTCGACCGGCGCGAACTCGCGCTCATCGAGCCGCTGCGCACCCTGCGCCTGCTGCACTACAGCGCCTGGCTGGCGCGGCGCTGGGAGGACCCGATCTTCCCCATCAACTTCCCGTGGTTCGGCAGCAGCGACTACTGGCGCGGGCAGGTGGACATGCTGCGCGAGCAGATCGAGGCGATGGGGGAAGAGCCCCTCTACGCCTGAAGGCTAGGACTTGCGCGGCGGCAGCACCGCCGCGGCGCTGCTGGAAATCTCGGCCCGGCGCGGCGCCTGGGGCACGGACCCGGCAGGCGCCGGTGCGGGCGCGGGCGGCGGTGCAGCCGGAGCGGCCGCCACCGGCGCCTGCGCCGCGGCGGGTGCCAGGGACTCGCGCCACGCGCTCACGAGCACGTCGTTCACGAAGCGCCGCTCCAGCCACAGCCAGACCAGCACCGGCGCGAGCGTGGGCAGCACCAGCACGCCGAGCTGGTAGCCGTAGATGATGGCTTCCATCTGCCCCTGGTCGATCCGGAGCACGCGCACGTCGAGCTGCGCCGCCAGCAGGAGCTGCATGAGCAGGTACATCGCCAGGCTGAACGCCTGCGCGGGCAGCAGCAGCGCATAGCCCGCGAGCACGCGCCAGCCGCGGCCCGGGGAGCGGCGCTGCAGCACCGCCGCCGCCACCATGAGCGCGAGGAAGATCGGCAGGCCATAGGCGTAGTGGCCCGGCTCGGCATCGAGCGATATCTCGGCCAGCCGCCCGCCCGTCTGCGCCGTGGCGATGGCCACCGACGAATCGAACGTGACCAGTTGGCCCGGCGGCGCCTGCACGCCGCGCACCCACTGGGGCGCCCCCTGCTCCAGCCCGGCCTTGGCCAGCAGCGCGGCGGGGTAGGCGGGCCAGCGCGAGACCTGGCTCCACGCCAGCGTGAGCACGATCACCCCCGCGAACGCCGTGAACGCGAAGCGCCACAGCGGCGGCAGGCGCAGGAAGGGGTTGCGGCGCACGGTGGTGGCTTGCCCGCCCGGCCCGGCCTGCGCGCTCATGCGGCCACCGCGGCCGGCGGCGTGGGCGGCTCCTGCGGCGGCGGCGCATCGGCCTTCCTGCTGCCCGCGCGCACCCACAGCAGCCACACCACGAGCACGTCCAGCATGATCAGCGCCTGCCAGAGGTATTCGTGCGCGAAGTTGAACACGGCGGTGCTCCACTGGCCCAGGTAGAACAGGCTGATCACCCGCACGATGTTGAGCCCCTGTACGGCCACGAAGCCCGCCACCAGCCCCGTGAGCTTGTGCCGCCAGCTCGCGGGGAAGGCCATCACCGCCGCGAAGAGCACGATGCAGGCCTCGATGCCGTTGCATCCGGGTTCGATCGACACGCCGAAACCCGTCTGCTGGTTCCACAGCACCTTGCCCGAGGCGGCGGCCGTGCTGTCGAACCACGTCACCAGCGCCGCGCAGATGCGCGCGAGCAGCGCCGTCCAGGGCAGCACGAGGTGCTGTTGCACCCAGCCCAGCATGTTGATGCCGAACAGGGTGAGTTGCAGGGAGAGAAAGACCAAGAAGAAGCGCAGCATGGCGAACGGATGCCCCGGGGACGGAACTTAGCTGGGCGCATTATCCGTGCGCCGTGCGCTCCTGACCACCCATGAGTTCACACAGCCCCCGCGGGAAGCCGGAAGGCAATGGCGAAGCCGCATGTGGATACGGCCCTTCAGGAAGGGGTTGCATCGGCGCCGCCGGACAGCGGGCGAACGATGGCCGCGCGCACGTTCCGCACATGGGCCATGCCCGCCTCATCCGCCGCCTGCGCGTCGCCGCGCAGCACGGCATCGCACATGGCTTGATAGTCGCGCATGCGCACCTTCTGCAAGGCCGAAGGGCGGTGCTGCGCATAGACGATGGGCATCTGGATGGAGGGGAACAGCCGTTTCAGCTCGCGGCTGCCGCTGGCATGGAGCAGCGCGCGGTACAGCCCGCGCCGCGCATGCGCAAAGGCATCGGCATCCTGGGCTGTATTGGCGCGGTCCAACTCGGCGAGCGCCTGGCGGATCGGGTCGCCCGCCCGGCCCGCCGCGATGCCCTGGGCCGCGCTTCTGGCGAGCAAACCCGTCATGCGCTCGGCCACCTCCAGGACCTCCAGGGTTTCCTGCAGACTCAGCGAGCGGATCGCGGCGCCCTTGTTGCGCGAGATCTCGACGACGCCCTGCGCAGCGAGCTGCTGCAGCGCCTCGCGCACGGAATTGCGGCTCACTTGGTATTGCTCCGCCAGATCGCCCTCCACGAGCCGCTGGCCAGGAACGAACTTCTGCTCGGCCAAGCCGTTCATGATCCCGTAGAACACCACGCTTGACGCGCTGGCGGGGGCTTCGTTGGAGGGCATGTTTTCTGTGCTGGAACGGGGATTGGAATTGTATCTATCATCGACCTACAATATTGTCCAACAATTTCGTTGGACATAAACCAACCTAGGCAAAGGACGCCATGGACTTCTCGCTTTCCCCCGAACTGCGTGCGCTGCGCGACAAGACGCGGCAGTTCATCGCCGAGCAGGTGATCCCGCTCGAGAACGACCCGCGCCAGTCCCACCATGGCCCCGACGAGCCGCTGCGCCGCGAGCTGGTGGCGCGCGCCAGGGCGGCCGGCCTGCTCACGCCCCACGCCTCGCGCGAGATGGGCGGCATGGGCCTCACGCACGTGGAGAAGGCCGTGGTGTTCGAGGAAGCGGGCTATTCGCGCCTGGGCCCCACGGCGCTCAACATCCACGCGCCCGACGAGGGCAACATCCACCTGATGGAGGCGGTGGCCACGCCCGCGCAGAAGGAGCGCTGGCTGCGCCCGCAGGTGGCGGGCGAACTGCGCTCGTGCTTCGCGATGACCGAGCCTTCGCCCGGCGCGGGGGCCGACCCGTCGATGCTGCAGACCACGGCCGTGCGCGACGGCGACGACTACGTGATCAACGGCCGCAAGTGGTGCATCACCGGCGCCGACGGTGCCGACTACGCCATCATCATGGCGCGCATGGAGGACGGCTCGGCCACCATGTTCCTGTCGGACATGGACCGCCCGGGCATCGTGCTGGAGCGCAACATGGACGCGATGGATGCCTGCTTCACCGGCGGCCACGGCGTGCTGCGTTTCGAGAACCTGCGCGTGCCCGCGGCCGACGTGCTCGGCGAGATCGGCAAGGGCTTCCGCTACGCCCAGGTGCGCCTGGCACCCGCGCGGCTCACGCACTGCATGCGCTGGCTGGGCCAGGCGCGCCGCGCGCACGACACGGCGCTGGCCTACGTGCGCCGCCGCCACGCCTTCGGCAAGCCGCTGGTGGAGCACGAAGGCGTGGGCTTCATGGTGGCCGACAACGACATGGACCTGCACACCGCACGCCTGCACATCTGGCACACGGCCTGGCTGCTGGACCAGGGCGAGAAGTGCAACTTCGAATCGAGCCGCGCCAAGGTCGTGTGCTCCGAGGCCGAGTGGCGCGTGGTGGACCGCAGCGTGCAGATGCTCGGCGGCCAGGGCGTGACGGGCGAGACGCCGGTGATGCGCATCTTCACCGACATGCGCGCCTTCCGCATCTACGACGGCCCGAGCGAAGTGCACCGCTGGAGCATGGCGCGCAAGCTCGCCCACATGGCCGGGAAGGCCGAGGCCGAACTGCTGCGCGAAGGGGGTGCCGCATGACGGGCGCGATCGATCGATTCAGCCTGCAAGGCAAGCTGGCCCTGGTGACCGGCGCCTCCAGCGGCCTGGGCGCGCACTTCGCCGAGGTGCTGGCCGTCGACGGCGCGCACCTGGTGAGTTCGCTATGAGCGGCCCCGCAAATCCCCTGCCTCATTCCCTGCCTGTGGAGGCGCTCGGCGACTACCTGCGCGCCCAGGGCCTGGCGGGCAGCGCGCCGCTGGAGGTGCGCCTGCTCGCGGGCGGCCAGTCCAACCCCACCTACCGCATCACCGCCGGCGAAGGCCGCGACTACGTGCTGCGCAAGAAGCCGCCGGGCACGCTCATCGCCTCGGCCCACGCCATCGACCGCGAATACCGCGTGATGAAGGCCCTCGCAGGCACCGGCGTGCCCGTGCCGCGCATGCTCCACTACTGCGAGAGCGGCGACCTGCTGGGCACGCCGTTCTACGTGATGGAGTTCCTCCAGGGCCGCGTGCTCATGGACCAGTCGCTGCCCGGCATGGAGAGCACCGAGCGCCGCGCCATCTACCGCGAGATGAGCCGCGTCATCGCCGCGCTGCATGCCGTGGACTACCGTGCCGTGGGCCTGGGCGATTACGGCAAGGAGGGCAACTACGTGGGCCGCCAGATCGCCCGCTGGTCGCGCCAGTGCCGGCAATCCTCCTTGCCCATGAATGACGCGGTGCACCGCCTCATGGACTGGCTGCCCGAGCACCTGCCCGCGGGCGACGAGACCACGCTGGTGCACGGCGACTACCGGCTGGACAACCTCGTCTTCCACCCCACCGAGCCGCGCGTGATCGGCGTGCTGGACTGGGAGCTTTCGACCCTCGGCCACCCGCTGGCCGACCTGTCCTACCAATGCATGGCCTGGCGCATTCCGCCCAGCCTGTGGCGCGGCATCGGCGGGCTGGACCTGGCTGCGCTGGGCATCCCGCAGGAGGCCGAGTACATCGCCTGGTACAGCGCCGCGACGGGACGCGACGCGGCGGGCAACTGGGACTACTACCTGGCCTACAACCTGTTCCGCATGGCGGCCATCCTGCACGGCATCGGCCAGCGCGCGGCGGAAGGCAACGCCACGTCCGAGGACGCCGCGGAAAACGGCCGCAAGGCCGGCCCCCTGGCCGAGCTGGGCTGGCAGGCCGCGCAGCGCTACATGGCACGGTAAGGGGCTGCGCGCCTGCGCCCATGCCAGTCTGGGCATGGCGCCCGCAGCTCGGAGGGAGGTTCGGTTGCACCCGGCTTCCAAGGGCGAAGAAACCGCTTGACCTTGAAGTTAAGTTGAATCTTATCCTGCCCCAAGGACTGGAGAGGCCGGCGCGGAAAGACACGCTCCGCACGGTGCCTCCCCGCTTTAGCCCCTTGCTTCACTTCCACCACTGCCCTATGAAAACGCTCCAACGCTCTACCGCGCTCACCCTGTCCCTGCTTGCCAGCGCAACCCCGTCCTGGGCGGGCACGTCGCCCCCCTTTGAAACCACCACGATCCAGATCGGCGGCCACGATGTGCCCGTGGTGAAGGGCGGCCTGTACGACCGCTTCCGCTCCAATCCGCCGCTGTCCGTCATCGCCGCCGAGGCGCCGGATGTCGATCTGAGCTGGTTCAAGGGCATCACCAAGGAGAAGATGGACATCGGCTTTGAAAGCTGGTCGCCCAACTTCTACTACAAGAACAGCCGGGTGACGGCGATCTTCACCGCCGACCTGGCGCGGCTGCGGGAGTTGATGCCGCCCAAGGTGTTGGAGCAGGTGCAGCCGCTGCAGATATGGCCGGGCCGGGGCGTGGTCGCGCTGACCGCGTATTCCTATCACTACTGCGACAACGACAGCTACAACGAGATCGGCCTGTCCGTCGTCACCAACAAACCCGGTTCGTCGAACTGGGGGCCGTTCACCTTGATGGGCCAGTCTCTCTCGGGTGATTTCTGGGGCTACGTGCTCAAGCTCCCGGTCGATACCGAACTGGCGCGGGTGCGCGGCGTGGTCGGCTACAACCTGCCCAAGTGGCTGACGCGCATCGACTACCGCGAGGACGGGAACAACGTCGTGGTCGACATCTTCGACAGCGAAACCCAAAAGCTGGACATGACGCTCCAGACGCAAAAGCTCGACGTCTCCTCCAGCAAGGAAAACCTGGTGACCACCAGCTTCACGAACATCGACCAGCAAGGGCAGCTGACCACCGGCTATTCCACCTCGCGCCAGTTGCGCCACGCCAGCGCGTCGGATGCCGACGCGGTGAAACTCACGCTGACGGACGGCAGCCTCTCGCGCTTTATCGCATCGTTGAAGCTGGGCAAGATGGTCAAGTACGAGTATGTGCCCGACTTCCAGGCCGCGCTGTACGCGCCCAAGCCGCTCGCCAAGGAGTGACCGCCATGGCGCCCGATGAAGACAGCACCCGCATGGCTGCATTGCTGCACCGGCAACGCAGTGCCTTCGTGCACGACGGCCCGCCGGACCTGGCGTTGCGCAAGACCAGGCTCGCCCGGCTGCGTTCCGCCGTGCTCGCGCACCGCGAAGCGCTCAAGGACGCGGTCAGCGCCGATTTCGGCAACCGCTCGCGCCACGAGACCGACATCATGGAGCTGGCCTGCGTCGTCCAGGCCATCGACTACCTGTCCAGCCACCTGCGCCGCTTCATGAAGCGCGAGCGCCGCCACGTGCACTTCTTCTACCGCGCGGCGCGCGCCTACGTCGAATACCAGCCGCTGGGCGTCGTGGGCGTGATGGCGCCGTGGAACTACCCCATCTCCCTCACGCTGGTGCCGCTGGCCACCGCGCTGGCGGCGGGCAACCGCGCCATGCTCAAGCCCTCGGAGCTGACCCCGCGCACCAGCGCGGCGCTGCGGCGCATGCTGGCCAAGGCCTTCCCCGAGGAGGAGGTGGCCGTGGTGCTGGGCGGCCCCGAGGTGGGCGCCGCGTTCAGCGCGCTGCCGTTCGACCACCTGCTGTTCACGGGCAGCACGCAGGTCGGCCGCAAGGTGATGCGCGCCGCCAGCGACCACCTGGTGCCCGTGACCCTGGAGCTGGGCGGCAAGAGCCCCGCCATCGTCGCGCGCGGCCACGCCAATGACCGCACCCTGCACGGCATCGTGTACGGCAAGCTGTCCAACGCCGGCCAGACCTGCGTGGCGCCGGACTACGCCCTGGTGCACGAGGACGACCTGGAGGCGTTCATCGCCCAATACACCGCCACGGTGCATCGCTTCTACCCGGACGGCCCCGCCAGCCGCGACTACACAAGCATCGTCAGCGACCGCCACCACGCCCGGCTGCAGGGGCTGGTCGAGGACGCGCGCCGCCGTGGCGCCCGCGTGATCGAAATCGGCGAACGCCCCGCCAACCTGCCGGGGCGCGAGCGCACCCTGGTGCCCACGCTGGTCGTCAACGCGGGCGACGATGCGCCGCTGATGCAGGAGGAGATCTTCGGCCCCATCCTGCCGGTGCGCACCTACCGCGGCATCGACGAAGCCATCGCCTACGTGAACGCACGGCCGCGCCCCTTGGCGCTCTACTACTTCGGCGCCGAGGACCGCGACTGCGCCCGGCTGCTGGCGCGCACCACCTCCGGCAACGTGGGCATCAACAACACGCTGATGCACGTGGCGCAGGACGACCTGCCCTTCGGCGGCGTGGGGCCGAGCGGCATGGGCGCCTACCATGGCATCGAGGGCTTCCGCGCGATGAGCCATGCCAAGGGCGTGTTCGTGCAGGGCCGCTGGAACTTCCCCGGCCTGCTGCACGCGCCGTTCGGCAAACTGGCCGACCTGGCGGCCGCGCTCACGCTGGGCAAAACCAAGGCGCCGCCGCCATGAGGATCGGGGAACTGGCGCGGCGCACGGGCCTCGCGCCCTCGCGCATCCGCTTCTACGAGCGCATTGACCTGTTGACTGTGGAGCGGCAGGCCAACGGCTACCGCAGCTATTCCGAGGAGGCCGTCCTCGCGCTGCGGCTGGTCACGACGGCGCAGCGGGCCGGCTTCAGCCTGGATGAGCTGCGCGCCTTGCTGCCGCGCAGGCTGACCGCCTGGGCGCATGGCGACCTGATCGGCACCCTGCGCGGCAAGGTGCGGGACATCGAGGCGCTGCAGGCACAACTGGCCCAGAGCAGGGCGCACTTGCTCGAATTGGTGGCGCAGATCGAGGCCAAGCCGGCCGATATGGACTGCGCCACCAACGCCAAGCGCCTGCTGTCGGAAATGCACCTGGGCGCGCAGGACGGCGAAAAGCCCGCTGCCCGCGCAGCCCGCCCGGCCTTGCGCTGGCCATGATGGCCGGGCCAGCCCTGCAAGGAGCGATGCCATGGCTGGCGAGCCGCCGGCGAGGCCCATGGGCGCCGACCTGGTGACGCGCCTGCCCGGGTCGGGGCCGCTGCGGATCAGCTGAATGAAGGGGCTCATCGACCTTCAGCACCTGTCCTTCAGACGTTTGCAGCTATCTATTCAATAGCAATACCCAATCCATGGCATCGGGGCCGTGGCGAGTGAATCGACCCAGCGCCAGGCAGGCAGCCAAGGCGGCTCATTCAACCGTCACGCTCTTGGCGAGATTCCTGGGCTTGTCCACATCCGTGCCCCGCGCGCACGCCGTGTGGTAGGCCAGCAGTTGCAGCGGCACCACGTGCAGCAGCGGGCTCAGGGCCCCGTAGTGCTCGGGCATGCGGATGACGTGGATGCCCTCGCTGCTGTCGATGCGCGTGTCGGCGTCGGCCAGCACGTAGAGCACGCCGCCGCGCGCGCGCACCTCCTGCATGTTGCTCTTGAGCTTTTCGAGCAGGGCGTCGTTGGGCGCCACGGTGACCACGGGCATGCTGCTGGTCACCAGCGCCAGCGGGCCGTGCTTGAGCTCGCCCGCGGGGTACGCCTCGGCGTGGATGTAGCTGATCTCCTTGAGCTTGAGCGCACCTTCGAGCGCCACGGGGTAGTGCAGGCCCCGGCCCAGGAACAGCGCGTTCTCCATGCGCGCGAAGTCCTCGGCCCAGCCGATGACCTGGGGCTCGAGCGCCAGCACGGCCTGCAGGGCCACGGGCAGGTGGCGCATGGCCTTGAGGTGCGCGGCCTCCTGTGCCTCGCTCAGCCGGCCCTTGGTCTGCGCCAGCGCGAGGGTGAGCAGAAACAGGCCCGCAAGCTGCGTGGTGAAGGCCTTGGTGGAGGCCACGCCGATCTCCACGCCCGCACGCGTCACGTAGGCGAGCTGGCATTCGCGCACCATGGCGCTGGTGGCCACGTTGCAGATGGTGAGCGTGTGCTGGTGGCCCAGGCCCTGGGCATGGCGCAGCGCAGCCAGGGTGTCGGCCGTTTCGCCCGACTGGCTGATGGTGACGACCAGCGCGCGCGGGTTGGGCACGGAGTCGCGGTAGCGGTATTCGCTCGCGATCTCGACCTGCGTGGGGATGCGCGCGATGCCCTCCAGCCAGTACTTGGCCACGCAGCCGCTGTAGTAGCTGGTGCCGCAGGCGAGGATGAGCACCGAGTCGATCTCCTTGAACACCCGGTAGGCGCCATCGCCGAACAGCTCGGGCACGATGCCCTGCACGCCTTCGAGCGTGTCGGCGATGGCGCGCGGCTGCTCGAAGATTTCCTTTTGCATGTAGTGGCGGTACGGCCCCAGCTCGGCCGCGCCGCTGTGGGCCTGCACGGTGCGCACGGGGCGCTGCGCGGCGTCAAGCGGCCGGCCGTCGGCGCCCACGATCCAGTAGCGGCCCAGCTGCAGGTCCGCCACGTCGCCCTCTTCGAGGTAGACGATCTGGTCGGTCACGCCCGCCAGGGCCATGGCGTCGCTGGCGAGGAAGTGCTCGCCCTGCCCCACGCCCAGCACCAGCGGCGAACCCGCGCGCGCCCCCACCACGCGGTGCGGCTCGTCCTTGTGCAGCACGGCGATGGCGTAGGCGCCACGCAGGCGGGCGGTGGCGGCGCGCACGGCCTCGCACAGGTCGCCCGCGTAGAGGCTGTCGATCAGGTGGGCGATGACCTCGGTGTCGGTCTGGCTCGCGAAGGCGTAGCCGCGCGCCTGCAGCTCGGCGCGCAGCTCCTCGTGGTTCTCGATGATGCCGTTGTGCACCAGGGCGACACGCCCTGGGTGCCCGGCCCCGTCCGCCCCTGGGCCATGGCTGAAGTGCGGGTGGGCGTTGTGCACGGCGGGCGCGCCGTGCGTGGCCCAGCGCGTGTGGGCGATGCCCGTGGCGCCTTGCAAATCCTCGGCCCGCACCTGCTCCAGCAGTTCGGCCACGCGCGCGGTGCTGCGCGCGCGCTGCAGGCCCTCGCGGGCGCCGTGCACGGCCACGCCGCAGGAGTCGTAGCCCCGGTATTCAAGGCGCTGCAGGCCCTGCACGAGGATGGGAACGATGTTGCGCGTGGATACCGCGCCGACGATGCCGCACATGGTTTGCTCCTGAAAAGTGGGGCCATGCTATGCATTGCCATCAGAAATTTCTGATTGATTTTTCCATGAAAATGGAATTCAATTTCCAAAACACACTGAAATGAAATTGGATTCCATGAATAATGCATCTATGGAATTGGATAGCATTGATTTGCAATTGCTCGATGCGCTGCAGCGCGATGCGGGCCTCTCCAACCAGGCGCTGGCCGAGCACGCGCACGTCTCGCCGCCCACCTGCCTGCGGCGCGTGCGGCGCCTGCACGCGCTGGGGCTGATCGAGCGGCAGGTGACCATCGTGCAGCCCGAGCGGCTCGCGGCGCTCGTGGGCCATGGCCTCTCGGCCATCGTGGAGGTGACGCTGGACCGGCAGGACGCTGCCGCGCTCGACGCCTTCGAGGCCCGCGCCGTGGCCGAGGACGCGGTGCAGCAGTGCTGGCGCGTGTCGCCGGGGCCCGATTTCGTGCTCGTCACCCGCACGCGCGACATGCCGGGCTACCTGGCGCTGGCGCAGCGGCTGTTCACGCAGGACGCGAACGTGCGCAACGTGAAGGCGTTCTTCGGCGTGAAGCGGGCGAAGTTCGCCACCCATGTCCCGGTGGCGATAACGGACTGATCACCCCGGCCAATCGACGCGGACCACGCAGCCCGCGCCGGGCTGGGCCGTGGCGCCGATCGTGCCGCCGTGGCGCTGCACGATGGCGCGCGCCAGCGCCAGGCCGCCGCCCACGCCGTCGAACTCGCTCTCGCGGTGCATGCGCTGGAACACGCCGAACAGCGCCTGGGCGCGCGCGGGGTCGAACCCCGCGCCGTTGTCCTCCACGCGCCAGCACAGGCCTCCGCCGGGCAGCGCCTGCGCCGCGAGCGCGATGCGGGCCGGCGCGCGGCCCTGGGTGAACTTGAGCGCATTGCCCAGCAGCTCCGCGAGCAGCTGGCGCAGCAGCACCGCATCCGCCCGCACGCGCACGGGCGCGGCGGGCCACTGCCATTCCACGGCGCGGCCCGCGGCGGGCAGCGCATCCCGCACCTCGGCGGCCAGCGCCGCCAGGTCCACCGGCTCCAGCTGCAGCGGCGCGCGCGTGGCGCGGGCGATGGCGAGCAGCGCGTCGATCATGCGGCCCATGCGGCGCGCGGCCTGCTCCATGGTGGCGAGGAACTGCGCGGCCTCCTGCGCGTCCGCGCTGGCGCCGTTCACGCCGCCCTGGTCCACCAAGGCCTGCACCGACTCGCGCAGCAGCGGCGCAAACGAGGTAATGTGCCGCAGCGGCGCGCGCAGGTCGTGCGATACGGCGTGCAGCAGCGCGTCGTGCGCGGCGCGCAGCTCGGCCAGTTGCGCGGCCAGCGCGTTCAGGTCTTGGCGGGGCGCTTCCATCGGCTGGCATCCAGGCTGACTTGCTTGCCGCGCGCCACGCTCAGGGCGCCCGGCGGCGTGTCCTTGGTGATGGTGGAGCCGCCGCCCACGGTGCCGCCCGCGCCGATGGTGACGGGCGCCACCAGCACGCAGTTGCTGCCCACGTGCACGTCGGCCTCGATCACAGTGCGGTGCTTGTTCGCACCGTCGTAGTTGGCGGTGATGCTGCCCGCGCCGTAGTTCACGCGCTCGCCCACGGTGGCGTCGCCCAGGTAGGCCAGGTGGTTGGCCTTGGCGCCGTCGGCCAGGGTGCTGTTTTTCACTTCGACGAAGTTGCCGATGTGCACCTCGCGCCCCAGCTGCGCGCCGGGGCGCAGCCGCGCGAACGGGCCGACGAGCGCACCCTCGCCCACGCTGGCGCCGGCCTTCTCGCCGTCGATGTGGGTGAAGGGGTGGATCACCGCGCCCGCCGCGATGGTGGCGTTGGCGATGCAGCAGTACGCGCCCACGCGCACGCCCTCGCCCAGCGCCACGCGGCCCGTGAAGATGCAGCCCACGTCGATCTCCACGTCCTGCGCGCACACCAGTTCGCCGCGCACGTCGAACCGCGCCGGGTCGGCCAGGCGCACGCCCTGCTCCATCAGCGCCTGCGCCTGCCGCAGTTGGTAGGCGCGCTCCAGCTCGGCCAGTTGCGCGGGGCTGTTCACGCCCGCAACCTGCACTGCGTCCTGGATGCAGTGGGCGACCACGGGCACGCCGTCGGCCACGGCCATGGCGACGATGTCGGTCAGGTAGTACTCGCCCTGGGCGTTGTCGTTGGTCAGCCGCGCCAGCCAGCCGCGCAGCCGCCGCGCGGGCACGGCCATGATGCCGCTGTACACCTCGGTGATGGCGCGCTGGGCCTCGGTGGCGTCCTTGTGCTCCACGATGCCCTGCACCGCCCCGCCCGCGCTGCGCAGGATGCGGCCGTAGCCCGTGGGGTCGGGCAGCGCCACGGTGAGCAGCGCCAGGCGCTCGCCGCCGCTGGCCTCGACCAGGGCGCGCAGGGTATCGGGCCGGGTCAGCGGCACGTCGCCCGAGAGCACGACCGCCGTGCCGTCGTCGCGCAGGTAAGGCACGGCCTGCTGCACGGCATGGCCCGTGCCGAGCTGCGGCTCCTGCCGCACGAATTTCAGGTCAAAACCGGCTCCAGCGCCCGCTGCACCTGCGGTAGCAGCTTCCACTTCCATAGCACCATGGCCGGTGATGACGGTGGCGCTGCGCGCATGCAGGTGCGCGGCCTGGTCCAGCACGTGGTGCAGCAGCGGGCGCCCGGCCAGGCGCTGCAGCACCTTCGGCGTGCGGCTTTTCATGCGCGTGCCCTTGCCGGCCGCCATGATGAGGATGTCGATTGAGGTCATGGAAATGGGGGTAGAGATGCGGGCCGGATTATCCACTCCGCCCCGCGCAGCCACGGCTCCGGCCGCCCGTATCATGGCGGCCCCATGCCGCCGCCCGCCCAGCCCCTGCCCTGCACCGCCTTCGCCACCACCCAGGCCTCGGGCGAGGACCGTTTCGAGGCCTGGCGCGGCAGCATCTCCGTGCTGTTCGACGTGGCCCCGCTGGGGCAGGGCGCGCCGATCGAAGGCTTCCAGGCCTCGGTGGAGGCCGTGCACATGGGCCAGCTGCTGCTGGGCGACCTGCGCTTCGGCGCGCAGCGCTTCGCCCGCGGCCACGCGCGCGCCGCGCACGACGGGCTGGACCACTACCTCGTGCAGTGGTACCGCCAGGGCGGCTTCATCGGCCAGCATGGCGACGGCGACGGGCTGCGCGTGCGCGGCGGCGACGTGGTGGTCTTCGACATGGCCCGCACCCAGCACACCGTGGCGCAGGCCTCGCACGTGCTCTCGCTCATCGTGCCGCGCGCGCTGGGCGACGCGGCCTTCGCGGGCGCCGCCAACCCGCATGGCACGGTGCTGCGCTCGGACAGCGTCTTCGGCGGCCTGCTGGCCGACCACCTCTGGGCGCTGCACCGGCGCCTGCCCGCCATCGGCATGGAACAGGCCGACGACGTGGTGCGCGCCACCACCCAGATGCTGGCCGCCTGCCTGCGCCCCAGCCAGCGCACGCTGGCCGAGGCCCGCGCCGAGGTGCAGGCGGTGACGCTGGAGCGCATCCAGCGCCACATCGCGCGCCACCTGGGCATGCCGCTCACACCCGAGCTGCTGTGCCGCGCCTTCGGCATCCCGCGCCACCGGCTCTACCAGCTGTTCGAGCCGCTGGGCGGCGTGGCGCGCTACGTGCAGCAGCGCCGGCTGCAGCGCGCCTTCCAGACCCTGTCCAACCCCGTCTACCGCCACCTGCGCGTGGCCGACGTGGCCGCGCGCCTGGGCTTCGCCAGCGAGGCGCACTTCAGCCGCGCCTTCCGCGCGGCCTTCGGCCACACGCCCAGCGACGTGCGCGCCATGGCCGAGGCCGCCCGCGCCGCGGGCATGGCACCGCCGGCGCCTTGCGCGTCCACCACGGCAGAGTACGCCGAGTGGCTGCTCGGCCTGCACGCCTGACAACGCCCAGTCAAGCGCCGCGCAAACGCGCAGTCAAACTGGCGGGGAGCGGCCGCCGCAAGATCGGCCGCAGTGCGCATCCACGCACGCCGAATGCTCCCATAAAGATAGCTTCCAGCGCTTGACACAAAAGCGCTGGAAGCGTTTTCCATGCACAACACCGGCACGGTGGGCGCCCTTCCATCCACCGGCCCGTACATGCCCATGAAAACCTTTGCCCTTCGCCTGGCCGCGCTGCTGCTGGCCACCCCGGCAGCCACGCCCGCCCATGCCGCATGGGAGCTGCCCCCCGGCGCGCAGGCCCACCTGGGCGGCGGCGCGGCGTCCATGGGCTGCGCGGACGTGCGCAACGGCGGCGCATTGCACCTGGGCGCGGGCGGCACGCTGGCAGCGGCGCGCGACGTGGCCACCCAGGCCGGGGCGCTGCTGGACCTGGGCAACGGCCGATTGGAACTGGCCGGGCAATGGACCGCCGCCGGCCAGGTCAGCGCCAGCGGCGGCGCCCAGGTGCTGCGCACCGCCAGCCCCGGCTGCGCCGTGTCGGGCCAGGCAGGCCCCGTGCCCCTGGGCGGCGCGCCCGCATCCACGCCTGTGCCCGTTCCCGCGCTGGGGCCGTGGGCGCTGGCGCTGCTGGTGCTGGCCGTACCCGCGCTGGCGGGCCGGCGGCGCAAGACGATTCCATTCCTTTGACGACACCATGCCGACAAGACACCGCCTCCTCCTCCTGGCCCTCAGCCTCTGCCTGGCCGCGCCCGCGGGCGCGGCCGACATGACGTTCACGCCCGCCGCCGGAAGCGGCGTGGTCACCCAATCGGCCTCCGGCACGCCCGCGCTGCAGGTGCTGCCCACGGGCGACGTGCGCCTGCCCGGCCTGCCCGCCACACCCGCCACGGCCACCAGCGCCGTGTGCCACGACGCGGCGGGCACCCTGGGCCGCTGCGACCCGCAGGCCGCCGTGGGGCCCCAGGGCGACAAGGGCGACCCCGGGGCACAAGGCCCGGCTGGCCCGCAAGGCCCCGCTGGCGCCCAAGGCGCCCCTGGAGCCCAGGGCCCCACCGGTTCCACCGGCCCTACCGGCCCCACTGGTCCCGCAGGGCCGAAGGGCGATGCGGGGGACACGGGCGCGCAAGGCCCCGCAGGCCCCAAGGGCGATACCGGCCCCGCCGGGCCGCAGGGCACCGTGGCGGGCGTGGCGTTCGTGCGCCACGGCTGCTTCGTGGTGAGCGGCCCCGCCTCGAACCCCTTGGCGCCCCCGAGTTCCATCAGCAGCCATGGCTACTCCGTGAACCCGGCCCAGGACCCCGGCGACAGCACGAAGCGGGTGTATTTCATTCTCTTCGACGCACCGCCGGGCGGCCTCGACTCCACCGTGCTGCTGGACGTGCGCTCCAGCACGGGCCGCAGCCTGGCGGCCACCGTGCAGCGCGGCAACCCCATCGACCTGCTCCTGAAGGTCGATCTGGGGGCCTCGTTCCCGGAAGCCGAGGACTTGAGCGTCTGCTTCACGCTGATGCGCTGAACCCGCGCCCGCGTGGATCGAGATGGCGGCTGGCGCTTTCGGATAAAAAAAGAGCTGGAGGCGCTTGGCAGCCAAGCCCCTCCAGCCCCTGGCCCTTCTCTCAAGGGCGATTCCACCGACCAGCGTCAGGCGCAGCAGATCTCTTCACCGTAGGGGCCCATCTGGGCACGCTGCCACCAGCGGCGCGCGGCCAGGGGGCGCGCGGCATCGGAGAGGCGGTACTGCAGCGGCGCCGCGCCCACGGATTCGACCACCGCGTGGCGGCCGGCGGCCACCCACACCGTCTGGCCCGCGTGCAGGAACACGTCGCCCGTAGCCTCGCCGCCCAAGCCGTGCGGGCCGTCGTCGAAGGTCACCCAGGCATTGCCCTGGGCCACGCGTAGCGCCAGGGCACGGCGGGGGCGCAGGCTGCATGCGGCACCTTGGGCCAATGTGCAAACATCCTGTGCCACGGTGCGGCCCCGGGCGCTTGATTGTTGCGAATTCAGAACATTTTGGCGGTGCATGGTGGTCTCCTGGTTAACCCTGAAAGTGCCTCTATGGTGAACCGTGCGAAACGGCCCGTCCAATGAAAAGGAACCAGCGGATTCATCGCAAAACCGCATCAATGAAATCGCGCTACGCTATTGATTCATCCACCGCATCAATACCGCCATGAACGACGTTCCCTACGCCACCCCCTCGATCCTGCGCTCGCGGCCCGTGGCGGCCGGGCATCTGCGCGCCTTCCTGGCCGTGGCGCGGCACCTGAACTTCCGCGCGGCGGCGGACGAGCTCGCGCTCACGCAGTCGGCCGTGAGCCGTCAGATCCAGGCGCTGGAGGACGAGGTGGGCGTGCCCCTGTTCCTGCGCCACACGCGCGCCGTGGAGCTCACGAGCGCGGGCGCGCAGATGCAGCGCGCCGTGGCGCCCGCGCTCGAGCGCATCGACACGGCCGTGCGCCAGGTGCGCCAGACGGCGGGGCGCAAGAGCGTGGCGATCTCCACCTGGGCGAGCTTCGCGTCGATGTGGCTGATCCCGCGCATGGAGCAGTTCCAGCGCGAGAACCCGGACATCGACATCCGCATCGACGCGACCGACGCCATGGTGGACCTGGAGACCGCCGACGTGGACCTGGTGCTGCGCTACGCCTCGCCCGGTGCCAGCGTGCGCGGCGGGCAGCGGCTCTTCGGCGAGCAGCTCGCCGTGGTGGCCAGCCCCTGGCTCATCAAGAGCAGCGCCGCCATCAAGACCCCGGCCGACGTGGCGCGCTTCACGCTCATCGAAGCGGGCGACGCGCACCGCTCCCAGCACCTCGAATGGCTGACCTGGCAGCGCTGGTTCGAGACTCATGCCAGCCCCAAGCTGAGCCCCAAGCGCTGGCTGTACTTCAACTACGCGCACCAGATCGCGCAGGCCGCGCTCACGGGCCAGGGCCTGGCGCTGGCGCGCCTGCCGCTGATCGCCGACGCGCTGGCCTCGGGCGACCTCGTGGAGGTGCTGCCCCAGCACCGGCTCGACTCGCCGCTGGCCTACTGGCTGCTGGTGGCGGGCCGCAGCGCGCAGCGGCCCGAGATCCGCGCGTTCTGCGCCTGGCTCTCGCTGCAGGCCGAAGCCACGCGCGCGGCGATCGGCGACATGCCCGACCCGGACCTCAACGACGACCTGGACGGTGCCGATTGACTATGGTTTCAGGAGCTGCTGGCGATTGCTAGGCAAGCGTTAGAGACCGATTTGGCTTAGAAACTCAGCCCAGGGCCACGCGCGCGAACTTGCGCTTGCCCACCTGCACCACGTAGGTGCCCGCGCCGAGCTTGAGGCCCTTGTCGCTGACCACGGAGCCATCCACGCGCACACCGCCGCCGTCGATCAGGCGGCTGGCCTCGCTGGTCGAGGGCGCGAGGTTGGCCTGCTTCAGCACGGCGCCGATGCCCAGCGGCGCGCCGGAGAGCGCCACCTCGGGAATGTCATCGGGAACGCCGCCCTTGCTGCGGTTGATGAAGTCTGCTTCAGCCGCATCGGCCGCTGCCGCGCTGTGAAAGCGCGTGGTGATCTCCTTGGCGAGCATCACCTTGGCGTCCTTGGGGTTGCGCCCGCCTTCGACCTCGGCCTTGAGCGCGGCGACCTCGGCCAGGCTCTTGAACGACAGCAGGGTGAACCAGTCCCACATCAGCGTGTCGCTGATCGACAGCACCTTGGCGAACATGGTGTTCGCGTCCTCGGTGATGCCGATGTAGTTGTTCTTGGACTTGGACATCTTGTCCACGCCGTCCAGCCCCACGAGCAGCGGCATGGTCAGGATGCACTGCGGCTCCTGGCCGTATTCCTGCTGCAGGTGGCGGCCCATGAGCAGGTTGAACTTCTGGTCGGTACCGCCGAGCTCCAGGTCGCTGCGCAGCGCCACCGAGTCGTAGCCCTGCATCAGCGGGTACAGGAACTCGTGCACGCTGATCGACTGGCCGGTGGAAAAGCGCTTGTGGAAGTCGTCGCGCTCCATCATGCGCGCCACCGTGTACTTGGCGGCGAGCTGGATCATGCCGGCCGCGCCCAGGGGCTCGCTCCATTCGCTGTTGTAGCGGATCTCGGTGCGCGCGGGGTCGAGCACCAGGCTGGCCTGCTTGTAGTAGGTCTCGGCGTTGGCCTTGATCTGCTCGGGCGTGAGCGGCGGGCGCGTGCTGTTGCGGCCCGAGGGGTCGCCGATCAGGCTGGTGAAGTCGCCGATCAGGAAGATCACCTGGTGGCCCAGGTCCTGCAGCTGGCGCATCTTGTTGAGCACCACGGTGTGGCCGATGTGGATGTCGGGCGCCGTGGGGTCCAGCCCCAGCTTGATGCGCAGCGGCTGGCCCGTGGCCTCGGCGCGCGCGAGCTTCCTGACCCATTCGTCCTGCGGCAGCAGCTCATCCACCCCGCGCAGCGAGACTTCGAGCGCCTGGCGCACGCCGCCGGTGACCGGGTGGTTTGTAACAGTGGATTGATTCATAAGGGTTTTTTCTCGCCTTCCAGGCCCGGGCGCCGCTATACTCAGGCCCACTTTTTTCGCAAAAGGCGGATTTTAGGCCCCCTCCTCTACCGGAGTTCATCGCAGGCCGGCGCCCCATGCACACCACACACCCTGGGGACTGACTCTTGAACCACGGTTTGACCGCCGCCTGCAAGGCTTTGCTCGCGTCCATGCCCGTCCGGCTCGCCCGCACGGCCCGGCAACATCCCCACCGCATCACCGCCGCCATCGCCGCCATCCTGCTCACGGGCGGCGGCGGCGCATTCGCCGTGGCCTCGCTCGGCCCCGATCCGGCCAGCCTGCCCGTGCGCACGGTGGAGTACCCCGTGGAGTCGCTGGCCGAGGGCCAGCCGCTGTCCCTCCTGACCGACATGCCCGCGTTCTCGCTGTTCCGCACCGAGCACACGCGCAGCAGCGACACGGCCGAATCCCTGCTGCAGCGCATGGGCGTGGCCGACCCGGCCGCCGCCGCCTTCCTGCGCGCCGACGCGCAGGTGCGCCAGAACCTGCTGGGCCGCGCGGGCCGCCTCGTCTCGGCCGAGACCACCAACGACCAGCGCCTTGTGCGCCTCACGGCGCGCTGGGCGCCCGACGACAGCGGCAACTTCCGCCGCCTCGTCGTGGAGCGCAAGGACGGCGCCGCCAGCGGCTTCGCCTCGCGTCTCGAAACCGCGCCGCTCACGGCGTCGAGCCGCCTCGCGGGCGGCGTGATCCGCAGCTCGCTGTTCGCCGCCACCGACGAGGCCAACATCCCCGACGCCGTGGCCTCGCAGATCGCCGAGGTGTTCTCGGGCAGCATCGACTTCCGCCGCTCGCTGCGCAAGGAAGACCGCTTCTCGGTGGTCTACGAAACGCTCGAAGCCGACGGCGAGCCGCTGCGCAGCGGCCGCGTGCTCAGCGCCGAGTTCCACAACAACGGCAAGACCCACCAGGCCATCTGGTTCCAGGAATCTCCCACGGCCAAGGGCGCCTACTACACGGCCGACGGCCAGAGCCTGCAGCGCGCCTACCTGAGCTCGCCCGTGGCGTTCACGCGCATCTCCAGCGGCTTCAAGATGCGCTTCCACCCCATCCTGCAGAAGTGGCGCGCCCACCTGGGCACCGACTTCGCGGCGCCCGCGGGCACGCCCGTGCGCACCGTGGGCGACGGCGTGATCGAGTTCGCGGGCGTGCAGAACGGCTACGGCAACGTGATCTACGTGCAGCACCGCAACGCGCACGTCACCGTGTACGCGCACCTGAGCCGCATCGACGTGAAGAAGGGCCAGTCCGTCGCCCAGGGCGACACCATCGGCGCCGTGGGCTCCACGGGCTGGGCCACGGGCCCGCACCTGCACTTCGAGTTCCGCGTGAACGGCCACCAGCAGGACCCGATGACCATCGCCCAGCAGAGCGAATCGGCCACGCCGGTCCCGCCCGCCGCGCGCCCGGCCTTCGACCGCCTGGCCGCCATGATGCGCACCCAGCTCGGCGCCGCCGAGCAGATCCAGCAGGCCAGCGCCGAATAAACGCCGCCATGTACATCGGCCTCATGTCAGGCACCTCGCTCGACGGGGTGGATGGGGCGCTGGTCGATTTTTCAGGGCCAAAACCGGCCGTAGCGGGCTTCCAGTCTGCGCCGCTAGCTCCTGAACTAAGAGCAGAGCTGCTCGCCCTCAACACCCCCGGCGGCAACGAGCTGCACCGCGCCGCGCTGGCCGCCAATGCGCTCATGCGGGTGTATGCCGAAGTGGTGCGGCGCCTGCTGGCCGAAAGCGGCCTGGCGCCCGCCGCCATCCGCGCCATCGGCGCGCACGGGCAAACCGTGCGCCACCGCCCCGGCCTGTACGACGGCACGGGCTACACGCTGCAACTGGCCAACCCCGCGCTGCTGGCCGAACTCACCGGCATCGCCGTGGCGGCGGACTTCCGCAGCCGCGACGTGGCCGCCGGCGGCCAGGGCGCGCCGCTGGTGCCCGCATTCCACCAGGGCCTGTTCGGCCAGCCCGGGCGCACGGTCTGCGTGCTCAACGTGGGCGGCATCTCGAACCTGAGCGTGCTGGGCGCGGACGGCACGGTGCTGGGCTTCGACTGCGGGCCCGGCAATGCGCTCATGGACCATTGGTGCCAGCGCCACACGGGCCAGCCCTACGACGCCGGCGGCGCCTGGGCCGCCAGCGGCCGCGTGCTGCCCGGGCTGCTGGCCGCACTGCGGGCCGAGCCCTACCTCGCCCTGCCGCCGCCCAAGAGCACGGGGCGCGACCTGTTCAACGCCGAATGGCTGGCCGGGCACCTTGCCGCCTTCGCCACGGCCGCGCCCGCCGACGTGCAGGCCACCTTGACCGAATTGACCGCCAGCGCTTGTGCAGCAAGCGCCAGCAGCTACGCAAGCGATAGCAAAACCCTGATCGTGTGCGGCGGCGGCGCGCTCAACGGCCACCTCATGCGCCGCCTGCAGGCGCTGCTGCCGGGCTGGGCCGTGGAGGCATCCACCGCGCACGGCCTGCCGCCGCTGCAGGTCGAGGCCGCGGCATTCGCCTGGCTCGCGCACCGGCTGGCCGGCGGGCAGCCGGGCAACCTGCCCCGCGTGACCGGCGCCGCCGGGCCGCGCGTACTGGGGGCGCTGTACCCGGCCTGACTCCTGGCCCTTTAGCCTTCTACATCGGCCTCGGTCTTGGCAGCCGGCCGCTCATCTGCCGACAGTTGCGCGAAGATGCCCGCCGATGCCACGGTGATCAGGCCCATGCACGCGAACGTAGCCTGGAAGGCGTGCAGCGTCCGCACCCCGCCGCTGCCCTCCGCCGCGCCGAAAAAGCCCGTGAACGCCGCCAGCACCGTGCCCGCGGCGGCCACGCCCATGCCCATGGCCACCATCTGCACCATGGACAGCAGGCTGTTGCCGCTGCTGGCGTTGTCCTGGGTCAGGTCCTTGAGGGTGACGGTGTTCATGGCCGTGAACTGCAGCGAGTTGACCGCGCCGAAGAGCGCGAGCTGGACGACGCGCACCCACACCGGCTGGCCCGGCGCGGCCAGCGCGAAGCTGGCCATCATCAGCCCCACGGCCACCGTGTTGCCCACCAGCACGCGGCGGTAGCCCAGGTGCCGGATGAGGGGCGTGGCGACCTGCTTCATGCCCATGCCCGCAATTGCCACGGGCAGCATCATCAGCCCCGCGTGCATGGGGGAGTAGCCCATGCTCACCTGCAGCAGCAGCGGGATCAGGAAGGGCATGCACGCGCTGCCCAGCCGCGCGAACAGGTTGCCCAGCAGGCCGATACGCAGCGAGGGCACCGCGAACAGGTGCGGCGAGAACAGCGGGTCGGGCTTGCTCGCCGCATGCAGCCAGTAGGCCACAAGGCTGGCCAGGCCGAACACCATCAGCACCAGCACCCCCGCCTGCCGCAGCCCCAGGCTGGACAGCCCGTCGAGCGCCAGCGAGAGCGCCACCATGCCGAAGGCCAGCAGCAGGTAGCCCGAGAGGTCGAAGCGCTTGACCGGAGCGCCCGGCACCTGGGGCATGAAGCGCAGCGTGGCCAGGCAGCCCGCCACGCCCACGGGCACGTTGATGAGGAAGATCCAGTGCCACGAGGCCGCCTCCACCAGCCAGCCGCCGAGCGTGGGGCCGATCAGCGGCCCGATCAGCCCCGGAATGGCGACGAAGCTCATGGCTTCCAGGAACTGCTCGCGCGGGAAGGTGCGCAGCAGCACCAGCCGCCCCACGGGCAGCAGCAGCGCGCCGCCCAGCCCCTGCAGCACGCGCGCGGCCACCAGCACGTCGAGCCGGGGCGACAGCGCGCAGGCCACCGAGCCGAGCACGAACGCCACGATGGCGCACAGGTACACGCGCCGCGCGCCGAAGCGGTCCGCGATCCAGCCCGAGGCGGGGATCAGCATGGCCATGGCGAGCGAATACGCCACCACCACGGACTGCATGCGCAGCGGGCTCTCGCCCAGGCTGTCCGCCATGGCGGGCAGCGCGGTGTTGACGATGGTGGCGTCCAGCGTCTGCATGAAGAAGCCGACGGCCACCAGCCACAGCAGAAGGGAGCGGGAGCGTCCAGAAGGGGGCATGGCAAAAAAAACCGCCCGGGGTACGGGCGGTGACTGGAGGTTGCTGGAGAATGTTCAGGCCGAGAAGCTCGATCCGCAGCCGCAGGTGGACTGCGCGTTGGGGTTCTTGATGACGAACTGCGCGCCTTGCAGGTCTTCCTTGTAGTCGATCTCGGCGCCCACGAGGTACTGGTAGCTCATGGCGTCGATCAGCAGCGAGACGCCGTTCTTGGTCATGGTGGTGTCGTCCTCGTTCGTGATCTCGTCGAACGTGAAGCCGTACTGGAAGCCCGAGCAGCCGCCGCCCTGCACGAACACGCGCAGCTTCAGGTCGGGGTTGCCCTCCTCGGCGATCAGGTCGGCCACCTTGGCAGCCGCGCTGTCGGTAAAGAGGATGGGGGCGGGCATTTCGGCGGTGGGGGTTTCGGCGACGGCGCTCATGGGGGACTCCGGATCAGGGTTTTTCCTGAATACTACTGCATCGTGCCCGGGAATGCGGTCAGGGGCCGTTTGACGTCAACTGGAGTGGGGCCTTTTCCTCGGCCAGCACGGCCAGCGGGCGCATCTGGCCCGCGATGGTGGCGCCCTGGTGCATCTCCAGCGCCTTGTAGACCACGTCGCCCACGATGCGCGCCTTGGGCTGCAGCTCGAGCAGCTCGGCCGCGTGGATGGGGCCGTGCACGGCGCCGTTGACGATCACGTGGTCCGCATGCACCGCCCCCTCGACGCGCGCCGACTCGGACACGACCAGCAGGCTGGGCGGCTCGCCGATGGCGCGCACGTCGCCCCGCACCTCGCCGTCGATGCGCAGCCCCTCGGCGAAGAGCAGCTGGCCCTCGATGCGGCTGCCGTGGGCGATCAGGCTCTTGAGCGGAGGCGGCTTCTTGCGCGAGAACATGGGCGAGGCTCCGTGGAGGCGGCCTTCACGGCCGGGAAGGGGTGTCGAGGGCCAGGGTCTGCACGGCACGCACCTGGCCGCCTTCGAGGACGCGGGCCGTCGCGGTTTTTACCACGACCTGGTCGGGCAGCTCGAGCACGCCTTCGAGGCGCCGGTACTGGCGCAGCTGCAGCGGCAGCCCTTCGGCGGGCAGCGCCTGGCTCCAGGGCTGGCCCGCGCGCGTGCCCGACAGCAGCAGCTCCAGCCGCCCGCTGAACTCGGGCGCACGCCTGGCGCTCTGGGCCACGAGGACCTGCCAGCGCAGTTGCGTGGCAGCCAGCAGCTCGGCATGCAGGGCGCGGATGGCCACGCCGGTGGACTGGCCCGCGGGCAGCAGCTTCTCGAAGAAGCCCAGGTCGTCGCGCAGGCCGCGGTTCTCGGCTTCGAGCTGGCGCACCTGCGCCGCCACGCCCTCGCGCGCCGCGCGCTCGGCGGTGAGCAGGCTGCCGGCCGCCTGCGCCGCGGTGTGCTGCGCGCGGTTCTCTTCGCGCAGTTGGGCCACTTCGGCGCGCAGGCGCACGAGCTCCTCGCGCGCGCCCGCATCGAGCCCCGCGATGCCCTTGCCGAACTCGAAGGCCCACAGCGCGATGGCCGCGCAAAAGCCGAACACCACGGCCAGCAGGGCCCAGCGCAGCGGCCAGGGCAGCGCGCTGCGCACCGCCACGCGGGGCGCGGAGATGGTGAGGCGGCGGCGCAGCAGGCGAAAGCGCATGGGCGGTTTTTGGGGGGGGCCGAAAAGCAAAAAAGCCGCCCGAGGGCGGCTTTCCTGCGGTTGCCGAAGCTTAACGCTTCGAGAACTGCTTGGCGCGGCGTGCGGAGTGCAGGCCGACCTTCTTACGTTCGACTTCACGCGCGTCGCGCGTCACGAAGCCGGCTTGACTCAGTGCGGGCTTGAGCGTCGCGTCGTAGTCGATCAGGGCGCGGGTGATGCCGTGGCGGGTGGCGCCGGCCTGGCCGGACTCACCGCCGCCGTGCACGTTGACCTGGATGTCGAAGGTCTCGACATGGTTGGTCAGCACGAGCGGCTGCTTGGCGATCATGATGGAGGTTTCGCGGCCGAAGTACTGCTGAATGTCCTTGCCATTCACCGTAATCTTGCCGGAGCCCTTCTTCAGAAACACGCGGGCGACGCTGGACTTGCGACGGCCGGTGCCATTGTTCCATTCACCAATCATTGCGGCTCCTTAGATTTCCAGAGGCTTGGGCTGCTGGGCGCTGTGCGGATGCTCCGCGCCACCGTAGACCTTGAGCTTCTTGATCATGGCGTAGCCCAGGGGGCCCTTGGGCAGCATGCCCTTGACGGCCTTCTCCAGCGCGCGGCCGGGGTGCTTGGCCTGCAGGTCGCGGAAGTTCGTGGCCGTGATGCCGCCGGGATAGCCCGAGTGGCGGTAGTACACCTTGTCGAGCGACTTGGTGCCGGTGACCTTGAGCTTGGAGGCGTTGATGATGACGATGAAATCGCCGGTATCGACGTGAGGCGTGTAGATGGCCTTGTGCTTGCCGCGCAGACGGAGTGCCACTTCGCTGGCGACACGTCCGAGCACCTTATCGGTGGCGTCAATCACAAACCACTCATGCACGACCTCAGCGGGCTTTGCGCTGAAAGTAGTCATGGCTTTCTCTGGGAAGAGGGTTTGGAAGAGGTCCTTTTCCACGGTCGGTGCTTCTCTTTCGGAAGCCTCTTAGGTGGGATGCATGCTTCGCCGCGGGACCCGCAAATCGCTGCGAAGCCCGCCATTATACGAAAAAGCCCCGCCGGTGCGCAATCTACTGGCTGTAGGCGCGGCGGCGCTGCTCCTCGGCCTCGTAGTGGCGGCGGTTCTCCACGCACACGGGGTGGGCCGCCAGCGCCGGCTTCTGGCATTCCTGGTAGATGCACATGGGCCGGGTGACGAAGTTGGCGCTCGCGCAGGCATCGAGCGGGCTCGGGGCGGGCGGCGGCGCGGGCTTGGGCTTGGGCTTGGGCGGCGGCGCGGGGGCGGGCTCCGGCGCGGGCGCGGGCTTTTCGGGGGCCGCGGCCACGACCGGCTCGGGCGGCTTGGCGCGCGGCGCGGCACGGCGCGCGGGCGCCGGGTGGGAGGCCGCTGGCGCCACAGCGGACGCCGCCTCGGCCGGGGCCAGCGCCATGGAAGCGGTTTGCACCGGAGCCTGGGCGGCCGCGACGGCCTCGGGAGGCTCGGCCTCCTCGATGAGGATCTCCTCGTGCGCGCTCTGCGGCGGCGTGGCGGGCGCGCGCAGGCCCCACCAGCCGGCGATCGCCACGCCCGCGAGCACGGCCGCGCCGCCGCCCCAGGCCCAGGCCCAGGCCCAGGCCCAGGGGCGGCGCTGGCGGGCGGGCGGGTGCGGCTTGCGGTGGGCGGGCGCCGCGGGGGGAACGGGGGAAACAGCCTCGGGCCCGGCGGGCGGGGGCGGTGGGGGCGGCGCCATGGGCGCGCCGATCTCGACATCCACCGGCATGGCGCCAGGCGGGGGCTCCATGAAGCGCGTCGGCGTCTCGGTGTCCTCGCCGGCATCCTGCGCGGCGGCGTCCTGCGGCGCCGATGCCGCGGCGGCGGGCATCCAGGCCGTGCCCAGCTCGGCGCGCCAGTCGAAGTGCTGCAGCCCTTCGGGCGCGGAGGTCATCTCCATGATGGCGAGGAACTCGTCGATGCTCTGGGGCCGCTTGGCGGGCTGCAGCTCCAGGGCCTGCGCGATGGCTGCGACGAAGGGTGGCGAATATTCCACGCCGAACTGGCGGCGCACCGTCTTGGCCACGCGCGGGAAGCGCACCATGCGGTCGCGGATGGAGCGCAGCGTGGCGGGCAGGGGCGTGTCGTTGCACAGGCACCCGTACACCACGGCGGCGAGCGAGTACAGATCGCTCCACGGCCCCTGGGGCAGGCCAGCGTCGCCGCCCGCGCCGTCGGCGTACTGCTCGATGGGCGCGTAGTTGACCTTGAGCACGGCCGTGTGCTGGCGCTCGTTGTCGCTGATCGCGTGGCGCGCCGCGCCCAGGTCGAGCAGCACGGGCGGGCCCGCGTCCTGCAGGAAGATGTTGTCGGGCGAGATGTCGCGGTGCAGCGTCTGGCTGCCGTGCAGCACGCGCAGCGCGCTCAGCACCGACCACAGCACCTTGCGCAGCCAGGCCTCGGACGGCGGCGCGCTCATCTGCGCGCGCGCCTGCTTGAAGGTCATGCCCACGTAGAGCGGCATCACCATGTAGGCCGTGTTGTTGGCCTCCCAGAAGCGGAACACCTTGACCAGCGAGGGGTGGTCGAACTGCGCGAGCAGCCGCGCCTCGCTCACGAACGAGGCCAGGCCCGCCTGGAAGGTCTGCTCGTCGCTGGAGGTGCGCACCCACAGCGACTGCCCCTGCGCGCGCCCGGCCAGCGCCGAGGGCATGTATTCCTTGATCGCCACGCTGCGGCGCAGCGAGTGGTCGAAGGCCCTGTAGACCATGCCGAAGCCGCCCACGCCCAGCAGCGCCAGGATCTCGAACTCGCCCAGCCGGGTGCCCACGGGCAGCGCGTCGGTGTGGAGCACGTCCGGGGGCGGGGCGAGGCAGATGGTGTCGGTCATGGAGGGGCGATCATCGCCCATGCAAGCGCCGATCCGCAACCCGCGAAGCCCCTGGCAGCCGCCGCCAGCGGGGAATATGTCGCAGATTGTGGCGCGAGCGCGCCACACCGGGAGGGCCGGTGCGGGCGCTGGTTACCATAGAGGCCCATGTTCAGCTACCGCCACGCCTTCCACGCGGGCAACCACGCCGACGTGCTCAAGCACACGGTCCTGATTGCCACTTTGCAACACTTGACGCAGAAAGACGCGGCGCTCATGGTGCTGGACACCCATGCCGGGGCCGGCCTGTACCGGCTTGACGGCGACTACGCCCACACCAGCGGCGAGGCGGCCGACGGCATCCAGCGCCTGGTGCAGGCCAGCGGCCTGGCCCCCGCGCTGCAGGACTACGTGGACCTGGTGCGCTCGTTCAACGCCACGCCCGCCACCAAGGTCTACCCGGGCTCGCCCTTCATCGCCCAGCACCTGCTGCGCGAGCACGACAAGCTCAAGCTGTTCGAGCTGCACCCCACGGACCAGCGCACGCTGGCGGGCAACGTGGCCCAGCTCGAGGCGGGCCGCCAGGTGGCCGTGCTGCTCGAGGACGGCTTCGAGGGCGTCAAGAAGTTCCTGCCCCCGCCGGCCCGCCGCGCGCTCGTGCTGTGCGACCCGAGCTATGAAATCAAGAGCGACTACGGCCGCGTGCAGGACATGCTGCAGGACGCGCTCAAGCGCTTTGCCACCGGCACCTACGCCGTGTGGTACCCCATCATCCCGCGCCCCGAGGCGCACGACCTGCCGCGCCGGCTCAAGACCATGGCCACCAAGGCGGGCAAGGGCTGGCTGCACGCCACGCTCACCGTCAAGGCGGGCGCGCCGGGCCTGCCCGCGAGCGGCATGTTCCTCATCAACCCGCCCTACACGCTCAAGGCCGCGCTGCAGCCCGTGCTGCCGCAGATGGCGCAACTGCTCGGGCAGGACCGGCACGCCGCGTTCTCGCTCGAAAGCGGCGGCTGAGCGGCCCCGCCTCCAGCACTCTCCGCGCCCTCAGCGCTTCTTCCTGCGCCGCGGGGGCCGGGCCTTGCGCGGCGCGGGCGCCGTCGCTGGGGCCAGGGCCGGCTCTTCATCGCCCGCCGCCTCGGCATCGCGCAGCCCGTCGGGGCAGCGGTCTTCATCGGGCCCCAGATTCCACAGCTCCACGGGCTTGATGCCCAGGCCCACCATGCCCAGCTCCTGCGCGGCCGCCTGGCTCAGGTCGATCACGCGGCCCGGGGCGAACGGGCCGCGGTCGTTGATGCGCACCACCACGGCCTTGCCCGTGAGCACGCTGCGCACGCACACGCGCGCGCCGAAGGGCAGCGTGCGGTGCGCGGCCGTGAATTCATAGCGGTCGAAGCGCTCACCGCTGGCCGTGCGGCGGCCGTGCAAGCTCGGGCCGTACCACGAGGCGAGGCCGCGCCCGAGCCATTCGCCCTCGGGCTCCGTGGCGGGCGCCTCGGCGGCCGGGGGCGCATCGGCCGGTGCCGGGGCCGCCGCAGGTGCGGCGGATGCGGACGCCGCGGCAGGCGGCCGGGCGTGAACGGGCATGCGCACCGGGGGAGGCGCCGGCGTTTCGGCAGGAGGCACCGGCGGCACGGCACAGCCCGCCAGCAGCCAGGCCACCCCTATCGCCGATGCGGCCCATGCCGCCCGCGGCAGGCAGCGCCCGGCGCGGCGCGTCACAACCCCAGCCGCTCGCACAGCGCCAGCGTGGCCGCGCTCTGGTTCATGGTGTAGAAGTGCAGGCCCGGCGCGCCCGCGCGGCGCAGCTGCTCGCACAGCGCGGCGACCACGTCGAGGCCGAAGGCGCGGATGCTGGCCGCATCGTCGCCGAAGCCCTGCAGACGCAGGCGGATCCAGCGCGGGATCTCGGCGCCGCAGGCGTCGGAAAAGCGCATGAGCTGCGTGGCGCCCGTGATGGGCATGATGCCGGGCACCACGGGCACGTCGAGCCCCAGGCGGCGCGCGTCATCGACGAAGCGCAGGTACGCATCGGCATTGAAGAAGTACTGCGTGATGGCCGCGTCGGCCCCCGCGCGCACCTTGGCGGCGAAGGCCTGCAGGTCGGCCTCGGGCGAGCGGGCCTGCGGGTGCACCTCGGGGTAGGCGGCCACCTCGATGTGGAAGTCGCGGCCCGTCTCGGCGCGGATGAAGGCGACGAGGTCGCTCGCGTAGTGGAACTCGCCGCCGATGCCGTAGCCGCTGGGCAGGTCGCCGCGCAGCGCCACGAGGCGCTTCACGCCCATGGCCTTGAGCTCGGCCAGTTGCGCGCGCACGCTGTCCTTGGTGGCGCCGATGCACGAGAAGTGCGAGGCCGCGCTCACGCCCTCGGCCAGGATCTCACGCACGGTGCCGAAGGTGCCCGCCTGCGTGGAGCCGCCCGCGCCGTAGGTCACCGAGCAGAACTCGGGCCGCTTCGCGTAGAGCTGCTGGCGCACGGCGCGCAGCTTGCCGGCGCCCTCGGGCGTCTTGGGCGGGAAGAATTCAAAACTGACCGGGAGGCTCATGCCGCCCTCCTTGCATGGATGAAGAACTCGCGGTTGCCGTCGCCGCCCTCGATGGGGCTGGCGATCCAGGCCTGCACGTGCAGCCCCAGCTCCGTGCAGCAGGCGCGGATGCGCTGCTCGACCTGCGGGTACAGGCTCTCGTCGCGCACGATGCCGCCCTTGCCCACCTGGCCCGGCTGCAGCTCGAACTGCGGCTTGACGAGCATGAGGAGCTGGCCGCCGTCTTTCAGCAGCGGCACCAGCGCGGGCAGCACCAGCGTGAGCGAGATGAACGACAGGTCGCCGGTGACGAGATCGAACGCGGGCGTGGTGTCCGCATCCTCGCAGCCCGCGCGGCGCTGGCGCACGGTGGGCAGCGCACCCTCGGCGCGCGCCTTGGCCTTGGCCGCGCGCTCGGCCTTGAAGGCCTCGACGTCCTGCTCCCTGGCGTCGTCGCTGTCGTCGTAGGCGTCATCGACCACGCCGCCGTTGCGCATCCAGGCGTAGGGCGCCACGGGCTGGGTGTCGTTGTCCTCGGGCTCGGCTTCGACGCGCTCGCAGAGCGCTTCCTCGCAGGCCTCCACCAGCGCCCCGGGCGTGAGGTGGCGGGCGTTGAGCCCTTCCACGCAGACCACGCGCGGGTCGCCGCGCAGGCGCTCGTGCAGCTGGCCGTGGCCCACGTCCACACCTATCACCTGCGCCGCGCCGTGCGCGAGCAGGCAGTCGGTGAAGCCGCCCGTGCTCTGCCCCACGTCCAGGCAGCGCAGGCCTGCCACGGACAGGCCCGCGGCGGCCAGCGCGCCTTCGAGCTTGAGCCCGCCGCGCGAGATGTACTTGGCCTCGGCCGCGTCGAGCAGTTGCACCTCGGCCTGGGCCGGAATGTCGTCGCCGTTCTTGGCCACCGCCTGCCAGGGCAAGGTGGCCGCCAGGCGCCAGCGCACGCCCGCCGCGATCAGGCGCTGGGCCTGCGAGCGCGTGGCGGCGTGGCCGCCTTCCACCAGAAACACGTCCGCGCGCATGGCGCCGTCCTCTCTTGTTTTGATAGCTGCTTGCGCGCTTGTACAGCCATTTTCAGATGGTTTTCATATTGAAAATGGCTTGCAGCGCGCGCAAGCAGCTATGGTTTTTGATGCTCAGTAACGGTAGCTGTCGGCCTTGTACGGGCCTTCCTTCTTCACGCCGATGTAGGCGGCCTGCGCGTCGGTCAGCTCGGTGAGCTGCGCGCCCACCTTCTTGAGGTGCAGGCGCGCCACCTTCTCGTCGAGCACCTTGGGCAGCACGTAGACCTTGCCCGCCTGGTAGGCATCGGGCTTGGTGAACAGCTCGATCTGCGCGATGGTCTGGTTGGCGAAGCTGCTGCTCATCACGAAGCTGGGGTGGCCCGTGGCGCAGCCCAGGTTCACCAGGCGGCCCTTGGCCAGCAGGGTGATGCGCTTGCCGTCGGGGAAGATCACGTGGTCCACCTGGGGCTTCACTTCTTCCCACTGGTACTTCTCGATCGAGGCCACGTCGATCTCGTTGTCGAAGTGGCCGATGTTGCAGACGATGGCCTCGTTCTTCATCGCCACCATGTGCTCGTGACGGATCACGTCGCGGTTGCCGGTGGTGGTCACGAAGATGTCGGCTTTGTCGGCGGCGTATTCCATGGTGACTACACGATAGCCTTCCATCGCGGCCTGCAGCGCGTTGATGGGGTCGATCTCGGTCACCCACACCTGGGCGCGCAGCGCGGCCAGCGCCTGGGCGCAGCCCTTGCCCACGTCGCCATAGCCGGCCACCAGGGCCACCTTGCCCGCGACCATCACATCGGTGGCGCGCTTGATGCCGTCCACCAGCGATTCGCGGCAGCCGTAGAGGTTGTCGAACTTCGACTTGGTGACCGAGTCGTTCACGTTGATCGCGCGGAACAGCAGCGTGCCCTTGGCGCTCATCTCGTTCAGGCGGTGCACGCCGGTGGTGGTCTCCTCGGTCACGCCGATGATCTCGGCGCTCATGCGGGTGTACCAGGTCGCGTCCTGCGCCAGCTTGGCCTTGATGGCGGCGAACAGGATGCGTTCTTCCTCGCTCGCAGGGTTGGCAAGCACCGAGGCGTCCTTCTCGGCGCGCTGGCCCAGGTGCATGAGCAGCGTGGCGTCGCCGCCATCGTCCAGGATCATGTTCGGGCCCTTGGTGCCGAACTCGAAGATACGGTGCGTGTAGTCCCAGTAGTCTTCCAGCGACTCGCCCTTGATGGCGAACACCGGCGTGCCGCCCGCGGCGATGGCGGCGGCCGCGTGGTCCTGCGTGGAGAAGATGTTGCACGAAGCCCAGCGCACGTCGGCGCCCAGGGCTTTCAGCGTCTCGATCAGCACCGCCGTCTGGATGGTCATGTGCAGCGAGCCGGTGATGCGCGCGCCCTTGAGCGGCTGCGCGGCGGCGAATTCCTCGCGGATGGCCATCAGGCCGGGCATTTCGGTTTCGGCGATCTTGATTTCCCGACGGCCCCAGTCGGCCAGGGAAATGTCGGCGATTGCGGTATCTTGGGCTGCGCTCATGGGTTTCTCCGTTGAGTGAAAAACCACGCCGCCTGGGGGAAGAACTCACCGCACACAAGCCAGCGTGGGTGAGCGTCGTTGCTTGACAAAGGTTCCGAGCCTCGCGCCCCGCCGTGCTGGGGACGCTGCAACGCTCCTCGGAAAGAGGCGGATTATAGGCCCACCGGTAAAATCACGCCCTTTGCCCTCGAACGTTCCGCCCGTGTCCCACGCTCCCGAAACCCGCCGCCGCCGCACCTTCGCCATCATCTCCCACCCCGACGCCGGCAAGACGACCCTGACCGAAAAGCTGCTGCTGTTCTCAGGCGCGATCCAGATCGCCGGCGCCGTCAAGGGCCGCAAGGCCAGCCGCCACGCCACGTCCGACTGGATGGAGATCGAGAAGCAGCGCGGCATCTCGGTCGCGTCGAGCGTGATGCAGATGAGCTACCGCGATCATGTGGTCAACCTGCTCGACACACCCGGCCACAAGGACTTCAGCGAGGACACCTACCGCGTGCTCACCGCCGTGGACTCGGCGCTGATGGTGATCGACGCCGCCAACGGCGTGGAGTCGCAGACGCGCCGGCTGATCGAGGTCTGCCGCCAGCGCGACACGCCCATCATCACCTTCGTCAACAAAATGGACCGCGAGGTACGCGACCCGCTGGACATCCTGGACGAGGTGGAGCGCGAGCTGAACATGCCCTGCTGCCCCATTACCTGGCCCGTGGGCCAGGGCAAGCAGTTCGGCGGCATCATCAACCTGCGCACGCAAAGCATGACGGTGTTCACCCCAGGCAGCGAAAAACGCCCGCAGGACTTCGAGGTGATCCCGCTCGCCGAGGCCGACAGGCTGCGCGCACGCTTCGGCCAGGCCTTCGACGACGCGCTGGAAAGCATGGAGCTGGCCGTCGGCGCCTCCGCCGAATGGAGCCACGAGCAGTTCCTGGCGGGCAAACTCACGCCCGTGTTCTTCGGCTCCGGCGTCAACAACTTCGGCGTGATGGAGGTGCTGGACGCGGTGGTGGACATGTCGCCCCCACCCGGCCCGCGCAAGAGCACGCTGCTGGTCAACAAGCAGCCCGTCGAGAAGACCATCCAGCCCGAGGACGAGGGCTTCTCCGGCGTGGTCTTCAAGGTGCAGGCCAACATGGACGCCAACCACCGCGACCGCATCGCCTTCGTGCGCGTGGCCTCGGGCAAGTACCAGCCCGGCATGAAGATGAAGGTGCAGCGCACGGCCAAGGAGCTGCGCCCCACCAGCGTGGTGACCTTCATGAGCCAGCGCCGCGAGGCGGTGGAGGAAGCCTACGCAGGCGACATCATCGGCTTCACCACGCACGGCGGCGTGCAGCTGGGCGACACCATCACCGACGGCGCCAACCTGCAGTTCACCGGCCTGCCCTTCTTCGCGCCCGAGATGTTCATGACCGTGGTGCTCAAGAACCCGCTGCGCACCAAGCAGTTGCAGCAGGGGCTGATGCAGTTGGGCGAGGAAGGCGCCATCCAGGTCTTCAAGCCCGAGGCAGGCGGCAACATGTTGCTGGGGGCCGTGGGGCAATTGCAGTTCGAGGTGGTACAGCACCGCCTGAACACCGAGTACGACTGCGACGTGCGGCTGGAAGGCTGCCAGTACACCGGGGCGCGCTGGATTACCGCCGACACGCCTGCGGAACTGCGCGAGTTCGAGAATACCTACCCGATGCGCATGGCGCGCGATGCGGCGGATACGCTGGCTTACCTCTGCACATCACCGTATGACGTGCGGCTGGCGCAGGAGCGGTTTCCGAAGATTCACTTTCATCCGCTGCGGGAGCATGCGGGGTTGGCGTTGCAAGCGGCAGCCTAGTCAGGTTGTCTCATTCCGCAGGCCATAACCCCTCATTCAAAGCGCTAAAAATGCTGCGTATTTTCTTTATTATTTTTGCATCCATTGCACTCCACGCAGGGGCTTGGGCGAAAGATGGTACTTCCGCTTCAGGCGCCATTGAGAGCATGCGCTACGACTCGCAATCCAACCACATGCACATCAGTGGCTGGACAGCAGAAGATAGTACTACGAGCCGCGATATTTCGTTCGAAATATTTGCCCATGAAGAGGTTGGAAAAATCCAAAGCAAGCACGTAAGTGGCAGGCACTTCGATCTTGACGTGGAGTTCAAAAAGCCTCTTCCAGGCGGGCTTGTTGAAATTCAAACAACCGTCATTTCTCCTACCGGAGAAAAAGTACAGCTCCGCCTTACAGATGGAAGCCCCCCGCTGCTTCATATAAAAAAAATATATACCCGTCACTGGATATTATTGGGAATTACCCTATTTTTCATAGCGCTCTCCTACACAAAACGCTGCCAGCAGCTTGGCAAGCGTTTTGCAAATTGGACGCAATGCCACATTATGGCAATAACCAGTGGCATTCTTATGCTAAGCGCCCTATTGGTCTTCATCGGCGTTACAGGAAGCTCTATACGCATTGCCTTGGAAGGACCAGTCGCGCAAGCCATTTCCAAGGTCAGTGGAAGCAGCTCGCGAATTTTCAAACTACAATACTCCCGAGGAGATGAGTGGGGCATTTTAACGCCCAATGTGCTCGCACAAATCCATCACACGCCGCCATTTCCAATCGTAAATACCAACTTAGGTATTGATGGGCAGAACATGGGAATTCTTGGAATGACTGGCGTTCCCATTGCGCAATGGGCTGCAATTGCCCGCCCAGCAACGTGGGGGTATTTTTTTCTTCCACTGCGTCAAGCACAATCCTGGCAATGGCAACTGCCTTTCTGGGGGTGTCTTCTGGCACTATGGTGGCTATTAAACCTTCTAAAACCCCAATCTGCAGGCCGCAACCTTGCATTATCTCTTCTTTTTTGCGTTGCACCTTATGCAGCAGCTTGGTCAAATTGGCCTCTCTACTTTACACTATTTCCAATTATCGTATTTGCGTGTTTTATCAAACTAACTAGATCGCAGGGGATAACGCGCCCACTTCTTTGGGGCATCGGCATGGGCTACGCCTTTGCAGCCTGGGTATTGACACTTTACCCACCATGGATGGTCTCCATTGGGACTCTATGCGCGCTTCTTGGCATTGGTTGGCTTTTGGATCAACGTTCTTCACTGCAAATCAGTGGTGCAAAGATTAGCGGGATCACCATAGGCCTCCTTATTGCAACAGCAATTCTAGGAAGCTGGTGGCTCGATACCAAAGATGCCATTGAGCTCATGCAAAACACAGTTTACCCGGGCCAGCGTACCACGCTTACCGGCGGGAGCGGAAATATTCTCTGGACCTTTCGAGGATATACCAATGCCGAAGCAATAACCTTTAGCGGAGACACCCCCTGGACAAATCAACCCGAAATCAGCTCATACATATGGTTTCCATTTACCATCGGCTGGCTCTGCATCTATGGACTAATACGCGAACGAAAGAATCGCTGGCTGCTTCTTGGCTGCACCAGTTTCATTGCATATTATTTCATCTTTGTATTCATCGGGATTCCGGAGTGGATAGCAAAAATAACTCAATGGGGCAGGATCCCGGCGAATCGAGCCGATGTTTCTCTTGGGTTGGCCTTCATTGTTCTGCTTTGCCTGATTAAGCAAGATTGGTTTACCTCCTTACCAGAAAAATATCTCTGGATGCACAGAGGACTAATGATCGCGACTACCGCCGCAGGCTTATGGCTGGTCTATACCGTACTATCAACCATGCCCATCTTCGTCTTTCCGAAGAATAGCGTCATTTATATTGCCTCCTTCATAATTTTTACCGCCTTTTGCACCTGGTGGCTAGCACAGGGGAAAACCACAGGCCCCACAGCACTTCTGTTAATATATTTTCTTACCGCCTCATTAGGATTCAATCCGGTAACAAAGGCCCCCAAAAGCATTGAAATCGACCCTGAAATCAAAGCATTGGCATCGGACAAGAATGGCCACTTACAGAGAACCCTTTTCGTAAGTGGCGAAGGAATGGGGCCACACTTCCTGGCAGCAGTTGGCCTGCCCACGGTAAATGGAGTGCTTGCTTACCCCCAGCCTACCCTTTGGAAGCAACTCCAGCTCCCCGAGAAAGATTGGCCAACAGTCAATAGGTACCAGCATCTTGCCTTTACCACTGGAACGCCTTCCAACAATGACAGCTACTCGGTGAAATCCCCTTGGATGGAGTGGGTCGTTGTCACTATCAACACCGAAAAATTCAACTTTAGCCTCACAGGGGCACAACGCGTGGCCGCATTCGAAGAACAAGCGGTAAATCTACGAAAAAGCCCTATGTTGAAAGAAATTGGAAGCTATAAGGGTTTGGTTTGGTTCTCCGTAAATCCTTCTTCATCTTCATAATGAGTGGCGGTTTCACTATGAGCATTGCGCTTAGCCTCTACACCCTCCTTTGCGTTTTGGGTATCTCCATCGGCCAGCTTCTGTTTAAGAAAGCTGCCGCAGTCCTGCCAACCACACTCTCACTGCCTGCGTTGCTCCAGAATGGTTGGCTCATCACCGCCCTCGCACTCTACGGAGTAACCACACTTGGCTGGGTCTGGATTCTTCGCCATGCTCCGCTGCACTTGGCCTACCCCTTCATGGGGCTGGCCTTTCTCATCGTCCCCACGTTGGCATGGGTCTTCCTAGGTGAACCCTTGCACTGGCGCACCCTCGCAGGCGGCATGCTTATCATGGCCGGCGTTGCGTTGGCCTCCACGAGCTAAGCCAAGGGAGCCTCATACCGATGCGCATCGCCGTCGCCATTCCCTGCTATAAGGTCACGCAGCACGTGCTGGGCGTGATCGCCGCCATTGGCCCCGAGGTGGAGGCCATCTACACCGTGGACGACGCTTGCCCTGACGGCAGCGGCCGCTTCATCGAAGAGAACAACCGCGACCCACGCGTGCGCGTGCTCTACAACCCCGAGAACCGGGGCGTGGGCGGGGCCATCGTGACGGCCTACGAAGCAGCCATCGCCGATGGTATGGACATCGTGGTGAAAGTGGATGGCGACGGGCAGATGAACCCCACGTTGCTGCCACACTTCGTACGCCCCATCGTGCGTGGACAAGCCGATTACACCAAGGGCAATCGTTTCTACCGGCCCGAGTCGCTGCGCGGCATGCCGCCAGTGCGGCTGTTCGGCAATGCCGTGCTGTCGCTGATGACCAAATTCAGTTGCGGCTACTGGTCCTCGATGGATCCCACCAATGGCTACACCGCCATCCACACGGCCGTGCTGCGCAAGCTGCCGCTTCAGAAGCTGGAGCGCCGCTATTTCTTCGAGACGGACATGCTCTACCACCTCAACACCATCCGAGCCGTAGTGCACGACGTGCCGATGGATGCAGTCTATGCCGACGAGGAATCGAACCTCAAGATCTCGAAGGTACTGCCCGAGTTCCTGCGCAAGCACGCCACGCGGCTGGTCAAGCGCTATGCCTATCTGTACCTGCTGCGCGACTTCAACATCGGCAGTCTCTACAGCATCTTGGGCGCCGTGCTGTGCCTGGCCGGCATCGTCTTCGGGGGGGTCCATTGGCTCAACAGCATGTTCACCGGCCAAGCAGCCAGCAGCGGCACGGTAATGTTCGCAGCGTTGCCCTTGATCATTGGCATCCAGTTTTTGATTGCCTTTTTGCACTACGACGTGAGCAACGTTCCGCGCGAGGCCTTGAGCCCTGAGCTAGTGGATGAGCAGCGCTGACACGCCCGTCAAAACCGACCTGCACTGGATCCAAGCCCTGCGCGGCATCGCTGCGTTGATGGTGCTGTTCTTCCACATGCACCCGCACTGGGACTTGGTGCCGGTGCTGGCGGCCACGGGTATGGTGACGCGCTGGGGTTTCTCCGGTGTGGACATCTTCTTCGCACTCAGTGGCTTCGTGGTTTACCGCTCTGCGCTGCGCACGATTGCCACGCGCGGCATCTGGCCATTTGTCAAAAAGCGGCTGCTACGCATCTACCTGGGCTACTGGCCGGTGCTATTGCTCATCGCGCTGACAACCGTGTTCGTCTACCACGGCAGCCTGCCGCCGCTCAAGAAGATGGCACTCAGCACGCTGCTGCTGTACCCCAACATCTGGGACAACTGGCTGCCACCCGCTTGGTCGCTGACGATGGAGATTTACTTCTACCTGTGGATTGCCCTGATCGCATTGCTGCCGCAGCGGCACCAAGTCAAAGCCATCGCCGCCGTCATGGCGGTGCTCGCGGCATGGGGCGTTGGCTGGCTGATCGCCGATCGGCCTGGCGTGTTCAACGGCCATCAGCCACTGCGCTACGGGCTCACGGGCCTGGGGCTGGAATTTCTGGCCGGAGCGTTGCTCGCCCATGCATATGACCACAAGGCACGCATCTTCCAGACACCCCAAAGCACCGTGCCACTGTGCCTGGCACTGATGGCCAGCGGCATTGGATTGGGGATGACCTCGCCCTATTTCGACCGTGTGGAGATCATGCGCGTGGTGAGTTTCGGCACCATGGGGCTGTCCGCGCTGGTGCTGGCCCTTACGCTGGAGCAGACCCGCTTCACGCCGCCTGGCTGGCTGGTGGCGGTGGGCAATGCGTCCTACAGCCTCTACCTGCTGCACACCGTCCTGCTCGACATGAGCGGCAGGATCCGTTTTACCCAGGACATTACCTCGCCTGCGGCACTGCTGCCGTTCCTCCTCGCATTGCCAGCAGCGATCGTCTTGCTGAGCCTGCTGTGGTACCGCTGGGTCGAAAAACCTATCATGAAAGCCGCGCTATGAAAGCACTGACCGACTGGCACCCGCCGCGCCTCACCGGCGTGCTGACCGACATAGACGACACACTCACAACAGACGGTGCCATCACCCCCGACGCGCTTGAAGCTGTGGCGGCACTGCAGGCCGCAGGCCTGCACGTCATCCCCATCACCGGCCGCCCCGTGGGCTGGAGCGAGCCCTTTGCCGCCGCCTGGCCGGTGGATGCCATCGTGGCCGAGAACGGTGCCGTGGCGCTGCGGCGCAAGGCCGGTGGCGGCCTCGACAAGCTCTACCAGCAGGATGCCGCCACGCGCAGCGCCAACTTCGCGCGCATGCAGCAGGTGCTGGCCCAAATCGAGGCCCAGGTGCCCGGGGCACACCGCGCCACCGACTCAGCGGGCCGCGAATGCGATATCGCGATCGACCACAGCGAGTTCACGCACCTGCCCCAGGCCGCCATCGACCAGTGCGTGGCGCTGATGCGCGCCGCGGGCATGAACGCCACGGTGAGCAGCATCCACATCAACGGCTGGTACGGCGCACACGACAAGCTGGCGGGCGCGCGCTGGATCGTGCGCGCGCTGCTCGGGCGCGACCTGGATGCGGAGCTGGAGCGATGGGTCTACATCGGCGATTCGACCAACGACCAGGCCATGTTCGCGCACTTTCCGCACAGCGTGGGCGTGGCGAACATCGCGCGCTTCGTGCCGCAGCTCGCGCGCCTGCCACGCTACGTGACGCAAGGGGAGCGCGGCGCGGGGTTTGCCGAGCTGGCGCGCGCCGTGCTGGGGTCGTAGGCCGTCAGGCCGCGGGGGCCACGCGCTGCCAGGCCTCGTACAGGTCCTCGCCCGTGTCGCGCACGGGCAGGCTGCGCAGCGGCATTTCACGCCGCTCCATGGGGCGTGCGATCTCGACATAGCCGCGCTCTGCCGAGAGGTCGTAGGGCGCACCGTCCTGGTTGGAATAGGCGTAGTACACCTCCTTCACGCCAGCGAGGTACATCGCCGTCAGGCACATGGGGCAAGGGTAGCCGCTGGCGTAGACGGTGGCGCCCGATAGGTCGGTGCTGCCCTGCGCCTTGGCTGCGGCACGCACGGCCTGCATCTCGGCATGGGCCGAAGGGTCGCACAGCGCATCGACCTCGTTGACGGCGGTCGCGAGCACCTTGCCGCCGCGCACGAGCACGGCGCCGAACGGCCAGGTTTTGCGCTCGCGCACATTGGTCATTGCTGCGCGGATGGCATCGACCATGTATTTTTCCGCGTTGGGGTCCTGAGTGGGCATGGGCTGTATCTCCTCGAATTAACTGCCGCGATAGGTGGAAAAGAACCAGGGCGCGCACAGCATGGGTACGTGGTAGTGCTGCGCAGCGTCGTAGATGGAAAAGCGCACGGGCACGACATCCGCCAGGGTGTCGGGCTCCTTGAAATGGTCGCCGACGTGGAACCGCAGTTCGAAGTGGCCCGTGCGCGCGTCCTTCGCGGACAGCATGGGCGCGTCGGTGCGGCCATCTGCGTTGGTGCGGGTGCTGTTGATGCGGGTGGGCGGCTGGGTCGCCATGTCGAACAGTTCCACCTTCAGGCCAGCCAGGGGGCGGCCAGTGGTGATATTGAGCACGTGGGTAGAGATGCCGGTCATGGATCGCTCCTTGCAGGTGAATCGGGGGGCTGGCTGTGGTGCGCTGGCCGCTTTAGCTGCCGCGCGAATAGGTGTAGCTCCAGGGGCCGAACTGGATCGGCAAGTGGATGCGCTCAGCCACATTGACGATGCGGATGCGCACCGGCACCTTGGACAGGAAAGGCGGCGTGGGCAGCTTGGCCTGCTTTGCGGCGTAGAAGTCGTCCACATGCAGCAGCAGCTCATAGTCGCCCGGCTGGTAGGCGTCGCCAATCAACAGCGGCTCGTCCGAACGGCCATTGCCGTTCATGACCACGGAAGCCAGTGGCCGATAGCGCTCCCCCTCGCGCTTGGAAAAGTCGATGCGCAGCCCGGTGGCCGCCGCGCCGTGGAACGTGTCCAGGGTGTGCACGGTCAACCGGGGGCTCACGCCGTGCAGCACGATGGGGCCGCTGGCCTGCAAGGGCCCGGCCGGAGCAGTTTGCGCCCGCGCTCCGCGCGCCGCCAGGGCTGCGGCACCCAAAGCCAGGCCCGACAAGGCAAACTGCCGGCGCTCGGGATGAAAGTCGGATGGCGTTTCCATGAGGTCTCCTCTTGCTATGCCCGCTCGGGGCGTGGTTCGCCAAGGCACCCCCGCAGGGGTGCCGCCGGCATGAAAATCCGAACGAAAGAGAGAACGGGTAGCGCGGGTTATTCGCGCACCAGCGCATCGATGCGCCCGCGCGTGATCAGCCCGATCTGGTGCAGCGCGGCGGCACGTTCCACCTCGGTGCGCCCCGCGGCCCGGGTGCGCAAGGCCTCGAAAATCTGCTGCTTGTTGTGGTGGCGCACGGCGATGATGAAAGGAAAGCCGTGCCGCTCGCGGTAGGCACGGTTGAGCTGCTGGATGTCGGCCATCTCCTCGCGGCTCAAGGCATCCAGGCCCGCGCTGCTTTGCTCGCCCACGGACTCCGCAGTCATCGTGCCGGTCTGCGCCTCGCGTCCGGCCAGCTCGGGGTGACCGCACAGGAAGGCCAGTTGCTGCGCGTCCGGAGCCTGGCATACGGCATCCAGCATGGCGGCATGCAACGCACTGACGCTGGCGAATGGGCGCTGCGCCCAGGCGGCCTGCGCCACCCAGGGAGCCAGTTCAAAGGTGGGGCCCAGCGTTTGGACGAAGGTGCCGCGGTCCATGGCATTGACGGCGGCCAGATGGATGGATTGCATGGTGAGGCCTTCGAAGATTCAGCGTTGGGCTGCCTTGCGGAACACGGGGATGCAGGCCAGGATGAGCACCATGGCGCACATCTCGATGCCCGCCACCACGTACAGGCCAGGCGACAGGCTGCCGGTAGCCGTCTTGATGGACCCCAGCATCCACGGCGCGCCAAAACCCGCGAGGTTGGCAAACGAGTTGATGAGCGCCACACCGCCCGCCGCGGCCGAGCCCGCCAGGAAGCGATTGGGCATCTGCCAGAACACGGGAATGGCGCTCATGGTGCCGACGATGGCCAGCGTGAGCGCCACCAGCACGATGGCCGTGCTTTGCTTGAGGAACAAGGCGATGACCAGGATGGAAACCGCACCCAGGGCCGCCGACAGCGCGCAGTGGTAGCGTGACTCGTGGTGCTTGTCGGAATGGAAGCCGTTCCAGATCATCCCGAAGGCGCCGCACAGATAGGCTCCGGCCATGATCCAGCCTACCGTGGCGGGGTTGGAGAAACCCACTTCCTTGACCAGCGTGGGGCCGAAGAAGGTGAGTGCCGAATTGGCCGCGATGATGCAGAAGAAGATCAGGATCAGCAGCCAGATGCGGCCGCTGCGGAGCGAGGCCAGCATGCTGTGTTCGCGGTGGCCCATGGCCGCGCTGTCGCGTGCCAGGTCGTCGTGCACCAGTTGGCGCTCACGCGGCGCAAGCCAGTGGGCCTGCTCGGGCTTGTCCGTCAGGTAGAAGAAGGTGACGAAGCCCGCGATCACCGAGGGAATGCCCTCGATGAGCAGCACCCATTGCCAGCCCGACCAGCCATTGACGCCATGCAACCCGTTCATGAGGCTGCCCGCCAGCGGGCCGCCGATGACGCCCGCGAAGGCCGAGGCCGACATGAACATGCCAAACGCCTTGGCCCGCCGGTCGTTGGGAAACCAGTAGGTCAGGTACAGGATGATGCCGGGGTAGAAGCCCGCTTCGAAGGCCCCCATGAGGAAGCGCAGGAAGTAGAACATCTCGGGCGTCTTGACGAACATTGTGGCGATGCAGGTCAGCCCCCAGCCAATGGTGATGCGCATGATCGTCTTCTTGGCGCCAATCTTCTGCAGCAACAGGTTGCTCGGCACCTCGAAGAAAAAGTAGCCCAGAAAGAAGATGCCCGCGCCCAGGCCGTACACCGCCTCGCTCCACTTCAGCTCGTCGAGCATGGTGAGCTTGATGAAGCCGACGTTGACGCGGTCGATCCACGCCAGCACCCACAGCACCATCAAAAAGGGGATCAGCCGCCAGATGATCTTGCGGTAGACCCCCTCGAGTTCCTGCGCCCCCGCCTGCGGCTGCACTGAAGCGCCACCCATCACGTGCGTCATTCCCATGCTTGTCTCCTTGCCGGTCTCGCTGGTGGACCGTGTCTGGGCGGACTATAGGAACGAATGGGCGGCCCCGCGCGGGGCTTTCATAATGTCCGGCATAACGGTTCCCGATGTTTTCACGCCATGTCCCGTGCACAAGACCCCTTGGACTCCTACCTGCTGCGCGTGCTGGTGGCGCTGGTGGCCGAGCGCAGTGTCTCGCGGGCCGCAGTGCGGATGAACCAGACACAGCCCGCCATCAGTGCCGCCCTGCGGCGCCTGCGCGAAGTGCTCGGCGACCCGATCCTGGTGCGCGAGCGCGACGGCATGGTCCCCACCGAGCGCGCGCGGCAGTTGCGCGACCGGGCCCGTACCGCGCTCGCGGAAATCGACCACATGCTGGCCGGCCCCGAGGTATTCGATCCCGCCACCAGCGCGCAAACCTTCACCATCGCCTCGCCCGACTACCTGGCCACCAGCTTCATGGCAGAGGTGGTGCAGCACTTTCGCGCCGAGGCGCCGCACGCCCGGCTGGTGATACAGCCGCTGTCCGGCGACTACGATTTCGAGCAGGCCCTCGCGCAGGGCAGCCTGGACATCGTGATCGGCAACTGGCCGCAGCCCACCGAGCGCCTGCACCTGTCGCTGCTGCTGGAGGACGATTTGGTCTGCCTGATGAACCCGCGCCACCCGCTGGCCAGCGGAGGGCCGGTGACGCTGGAGCGCTACCTCGCGGCCGCCCACCTGCTGCCCACGCCGCTGGCCGCATCGCACCGGCCGGTGGTGGACACACACCTGGCCGGGCTGCGGCAGGTGCGCGATGCGCGCGTGATGGTGCCCTACTTCGCCGTGGCGCCATACCTCGCGGCGCACAGCGACCTCGTCTTCACCACCGCGCGCCACTTCGCCCGCCAGTTCACGCACACCCTGCCACTGGTCGCCGTGCCCGCCCCCGAGGGCTTTCCGCGCATGCGCTTTTACCAGCTATGGCACGAGCGCTCCCACCACCAGGCCGGGCACCGGTGGCTGCGCGGGCTGCTCACCCAGGCGGCAGCGCACCAGCAGGAAGCCGAGGACCATTGACCAATAGCCGAAATGGCCGCTTGCGCCTGTCTGGCGGGCGCAATGCGCTACTTATTTCATAGTAAATCTGTCCGCCTGCCAATCCGCGTCGCAGCCCTGCCCCGCCGCGATCCAGCGCCGGGCCAGGGCCGAAAAGGCGCGCAGCGCCCAGCGCCAACGCCAGCCCGTCACACCCGCCGGATCGGCCACCGCGCCACAGTGGTAGCGCCGCGCCCCCGGCGACCAGCGCAGCGCCGCGCAGGCCCCCGTGCGGCGGCGCGACAGCAGCATGCCCAGCGGGCAAGGCTCGGCCAGGCAGCACAGGCCGCAGCCGTTGCACGGCGCACCGCGCGCGGGCTTGGGCGGCGCGGCGGGCTCGATGTAAATGGTGCGGCGGCTCATGAGCGCTTCCCACGCGGCGCGCGCCATTGCTCCGCGTAGCGCAGGTCCACGTTCGCCTGCAGGAAGTCGAGTACCGCGCGCGTGCGCGGGGGCAGACGGTCGGGCTTGCCCAGGTACACGGCGTGGATGGGCTCGAGCACGCCGGTGTTGAACGCCTCCAGCACCACCGCCAGCCGCCCGGCCACCAGGTCGTCCCAGGCGTGGTAGAGCGAGAGCCGGGCCAGGCCCACGCCCTGCAGCGCAAGCTGGCGCATCACGTCGCCATCGTTCACGCGCACGGTCTCGCCGATGCCGACGGCCACGCGCTGGCCCTCCACGTCGAACGGCCAATGGGGAATGGCGCGCTGGTAGTTCCAGCCCAGGCGCACGTGGCGGCGCAGGTCGTCGGTGTGGCGCGGCAGGCCGCGGCGCTTCAGGTAGTCCGGCGCGCCCACGATCACCTGCCGCGTGCGGCCCAGCAGGCGTGCCACCATGTCGGACGGAGGCAGCTCGCCCCAGCGGATGGCGATGTCGATGCCCGCCTCGGCCAGGTCCACCACCTGGTCGGTGAAGTTCAGGTCCAGCCGCAGCCCCGGGTGCGCCTCGAGCAGACGCGGCACCAGCGGCACGAGCAGCCGCTGGCCCGTGGACGTGCTGGCGCTGATGCGCACCACGCCGCGGGGCGCGCTGCGCGCGGCCACGGCGGCCTCGATCTCGTCCAGGTCGGCCAGCACGCGCTTGCCGCGCTCGTAGAGCTGGGTGCCCTCGGCCGTGAGCTGCACACGCCGCGTGCTGCGCTGGAGCAATTGCACGCCCAGGCGCGCCTCGAGCCGCGACATGGTCTTGCTAATGGCCGAGGGCGACACGCCCAGGTGGCGCGCAGCGGCGGAAAGGCTTCCACGCTCGGCCACGAGCACCAGCAGCTCCAGCTCGCCGGAGCGGTTGGCCTCCAGACCGGTGGCGGCAGGGGATGCGCCCATTTGTTCCTCATGGGAATAGATACATTTCCATTATTCCACCTACACAAAAGACAGGATGGCCCTCACAGTTCGGTGCATCCACCATTGCAAGGACTTCGCATGCCACTCTCCCTCCTGGCCCTCGCGGCCGGCGCCTTTGGCATAGGCACCACGGAATTCATCATCATGGGCCTGCTCACGCAGGTCGGTGCCGATCTGGGCATCTCCATCCCCACGGCGGGCACGCTGATCTCGGGCTACGCCATCGGCGTGGCCGTGGGCGCACCCGTGCTCACCCTGCTCACGCGCGGCTGGCCGCGCAAGCGCCTGCTGCTGGCACTGATGCTGGTCTTCATCGCGGGCAACGCGGCGGCCGTGTTCGCGCCCGGCTACGGCTGGCTGATGGCGGCGCGGGTGCTGACCTCGCTCACGCACGGCACCTTCTTCGGCGTGGGCGCGGTGGTGGCGACGGGGCTGGTGCCGCCCGAGAAAAAGGCGTCGGCCATCGCGCTGATGTTCTCGGGCCTCACGCTGGCCACGCTTCTGGGCGTGCCCGCGGGCGCGTGGATCGGGCAGCACCTGGGCTGGCGCATGGCGTTCGCGGCGGTGGCCGTCGTGGGTGTCGTCGCCTTTGCCATCCTGGCTGCGTTTGTGCCGCGCCACTTGCCGCAGCCTGCCGCCGCGCCGCTGCGCGAGGAGTTGGCGGTGCTCGGCAACGGGCAGGTCTGGCTCGGCCTCTTCATCACCGTGTTCGGCTTTGCGGGCGTGTTCGCGCTCTACACCTATGTGGAGCCGCTGCTCACGCAGGTCACGCACATGGGCGGCAGCCTGGTCGCCCTCACGCTGCTGCTGTTCGGCGCGGGGCTGGCGGCGGGCAACCTGCTGGGCGGCAAGCTGGCCGACCGGGGCGTGGGGCGCGCGTTGGCCTCGACCATCGGCACGCTAATGGCGGTGCTCATCGCGGGCCGCTGGGCCTTCGGCCATGAGGCCGTGGCGATGGCCTATGTCGTGCTGCTGGGCACCGCCGCCTTCGCCACCGTGGCACCGATGCAAATGCGCGTGCTGCAGGCGGCGGGCGCGCAGGGGGCCAGCCTCGCGTCCAGCCTGAACATCGCCGCGTTCAACCTGGGCAATGCGCTGGGCGCCTGGGCGGGCGGGCTCGTCATTGCCCACGGCCTGGGCCTGCTGGCCGTGACCTGGGCGGCGGCGGGGCTGGCGGCCGTGGGGCTGGCGCTGGTGGCCTGGGGCCACGCGGCGCCGCAGCGCAGCCCGCTGCTGGCGGCGTAGGCGTCAGCTCCGCGCCAGCACCGGCGCCAGCGCCCGGCCCGTGTGCGTGCCCAGCGCCACCAGTGCCTCCGGCGTCGCTGCCGCCACGATGCGCCCGCCGCCGCTGCCGCCTTCGGGGCCCAGGTCGATGATCCAGTCGGCCTCGGCGATCACGTCGAGGTCGTGCTCGATCACCACCACGCTGTGGCCGCCATCGACGAGGCGGTGCAGCACGTGGATGAGCTTGTGCACGTCGGCCATGTGCAGGCCCACGGTGGGCTCGTCGAGCACGTAGAGGGTGTGCGGCGCCTTCTGCCCGCGCCGGCCCACGTCGTCGCGCACCTTGGTCAGTTCGGTGACGAGCTTGATGCGCTGCGCCTCGCCGCCGCTCAGGGTGGGCGAGGGCTGGCCCAGCGTGAGGTAGCCCAGGCCCACGTCCTTGAGCAGTTGCAGCGGGTGCGCGATGCTGGGCATGGAGGCGAAGAATTCCACCGCCTCGTCCACCTCCATCTGCAGCACGTCGCCGATGCTTTTGCCGCGCCAGGTGACGGCCAGCGTCTCGGGGTTGAAGCGCGCGCCGTGGCAGGCCTCGCAGGGCACCTTCACGTCGGGCAGGAAGCTCATTTCGATGGTGCGCACGCCCTGCCCTTCGCACGATGGGCAGCGGCCCGCGCCGGTGTTGAAGCTGAAGCGGCCCGCCGCGTAGCCGCGCGCCTTGGCTTCGAGCGTTTCAGCGAACAGCTTGCGCACCAGGTCCCAGAAGCCGATGTAGGTGGCGGGGCAGGAGCGCGGCGTTTTGCCGATGGGGGTCTGGTCCACTTCGAGCACGCGGTCGATGGTCTCGAAGCCTTGCAGGCCGGTGCAGCCAACCAGCGGCGGGGCCTTGCCCGCGTCCATCGCGTCGCGGCCCGCCTTGGTGGCGCGCTGGCCGACCCAGGCGGCCACGTTGGCGAGCAGCACGTCGCGCGCCAGCGTGGATTTGCCCGAGCCGCTCACGCCCGTGACGGCGACGAGGCGCTGCAAGGGCACGCGCGCATCGACGGATTGCAGGTTGTGCAGGCGCGCGCCCAGCACGGTGAGCCAGGTGGGTTGCGAGTCTTTTTGGCCCTCAGAGCCCGTCTTTCGTGCGCTGGCAGCTATTGAATCAGGAGCATTGACGACCCGGCGCGCCTGCAGCGGGTGCTTCATGGCGTGCAGCAGGTAGCGGCCCGTCTGTGAATCTGCTGCGGCCTGCACGTCGGCCACGCTGCCCTGGGCGACCACGCTGCCGCCGCGTTTGCCCGCGCTCGGGCCGATGTCGATGATGTGGTCAGCGCGGCGGATGGTGTCTTCGTCGTGCTCCACCACCACCAGGGTGTTGCCCTTGTCGCCGAGCTTGTGCAGGGCGTTGAGCAGGATCTGGTTGTCGCGCGCGTGCAGGCCGATGGTGGGTTCGTCGAGCACGTAGCACACGCCCTGCAGGTTGCTACCCAGCTGCGCGGCTAGGCGGATGCGCTGGGCCTCGCCGCCGCTCAGGGTGGGCGCGCCGCGGTCGAGCGTGAGGTAGCCCAGACCCACTTCTTCGAGGAATTCGAGGCGGCTCTTGATCTCGGGGATCAGGTCGCGGGCGATGTCCGCCTCGCGGCCCGACAGCGCCAGCGTTTCGACCCATCGGCGCACGTCCACCACGGACAGGGCGGCGATGTCGGCAATGCCCACGCCCGCGAACTTCACCGCGCGCGCGGTGGCGTTCAGGCGCGTGCCGTGGCAGGTGGGGCAGACGGCGTCGGCCACGTCTTCCACCTCGGGCTCGGCGAAGGTCTGCTCGCGGCCCCGGTTGTCGTCGGCCTGCACCGAGTCGTCGAACGCCTTGCGCTGCGCCTTGGTCAGTTGCACACCCGTGCCCACGCAGTCGGGGCACCAGCCGTGCTTGCTGTTGTACGAGAACAGGCGCGGGTCGAGTTCCGCATAGCTGGTCGCGCACACCGGGCAGGCGCGCAGGGTGGAGAACACCTGCATGTGGCCGATGTGCGCGGTGCTCGCGCCGGCCTGCAGCGCTTCGGCCAGGCCGTGCAGATCGCTCAGCACGTGCAGCACGCCCTTGCCGTGTTCCAGCGCGTCGGCCAGCTTCTGGCGCAGCAGCGGCTCGTTCTCGGGCGTGGCCAGCACGCTGGCCACGGGCAGTTCGATGGTGTGTTCCTTGAAGCGGTCGATGCGCGGGAAGCCCGTGGTGGGCAGGAATTCGCCGTCCACGCGCAGGTGCGTGTAGCCGCGCGGGCGCGCCCAGTCGGCCAGCTCGGTGTAGACGCCCTTGCGGTTGACGACCAGCGGCGCGAGCAGGCCAATGGTCTGGCCGCGGAACTGGGTGAGCAGTTGCGCCGCGATGCTGTCGGGCGTCTGCGGCTGCACGGCGGCGCCGTCGTGCACGCAGTGCTGCACGCCGAGCTTGACGTAGAGCAGACGCAGGAAGTGCCACACCTCGGTCGTCGTGCCCACGGTGCTCTTGCGCCCGCCGCGCGACAGGCGCTGCTCGATCGCCACGGTGGGCGGTATGCCGTAGACCGCGTCCACCTCGGGCCGGCCCGCGGGCTGCACGATGCTGCGTGCGTAGGCGTTCAGCGATTCGAGGTAGCGGCGCTGGCCCTCGTTGAACAGGATGTCGAACGCCAGCGTGGACTTGCCCGAGCCTGACACGCCCGTGATGACGTTGAAGCTGCCGCGCGGGATATCGACCGTCAGGCCCTTGAGGTTGTGCTCCTTGGCGTTGACGATTTCTATGGCGTTTTTGGCCTCCAGCCCTTGTCTGGCGTGCGCTGGCAGCTCCTTTTTGTAGAGCGGCGGCGCGTCTTCGTGCACGGCCAGCTCGTACTCGCGCAGCGCGCGCGCGGTGTGCGAATGGGGGTGGTGGCGCAGTTCCTCGGGCGTGCCCTGGGCCACGATGCGGCCGCCGCCGTCGCCGCCCTCGGGGCCGAGGTCGATCAGCCAGTCGCTCGCGCGGATGACGTCGAGGTTGTGCTCGATGACGATGAGCGAATGCCCCGCCTCCAGCAGCTTGCGCAGCGCGCGCATGAGCTTGGCGATGTCGTCGAAGTGCAGGCCGGTGGTGGGCTCGTCGAACAGGAACAGCGTGCCCTTGCGCGCCACAGGCTGGCGCGATTTGCTTTGCACGCGAGCCGCTTCCGCAAGGAAGCCTGCCAATTTCAAGCGCTGCGCCTCGCCGCCCGAGAGCGTGGGCACGGGCTGGCCGAGCTTCACGTATTCCAGCCCCACGTCCACGATGGGCTGCAGGGCGCGGATGACGTCGCGGTCGCCCGCGAACAGCTGCGCGGCCTCGCTCACGGTGCATTCGAGCACGTCGGCCACGTTCAGATGCCGGCGGTTACCGGAGGGCCCTTCGTGCCCGCGCTCGATGGTGATTTCAAGGACTTCGGGCCGGTAGCGCTTGCCGTCGCAGTCGGGGCAGCGCAAGTACACGTCCGACAAAAACTGCATCTCCACGTGCTCGAAGCCCGAGCCGCCACAGGTCGGGCAGCGCCCGTCGCCCGAGTTGAAACTGAACTTGGCGGCGGTGTAGCCGCGCTGCTTCGACAGCGGCGTGGTGGCGAACAGTTCGCGGATGGAGTCCCACGCGCCCACGTAGCTCACGGGGTTGGAGCGCGCCGTCTTGCCGATGGGCGATTGATCGACGAACACCACGTCGCTCAAATGGTCCGCCCCCAGCAGCCGGTCGTGCGCGCCGGGCGATTCGGTGGCCTTGCCGAAGTGGCGCATGAGCGCGGGGGCGAGCACGTCCTGGATCAGCGACGACTTGCCCGAACCGCTCACGCCCGTGACGGTGACCAGGCGCTGCAGCGGGAAGTCGACCGACACGTTCTGCAGGTTGTGCTCGCGCGCGCCTTCGAGGACGAGGCGCGGCGTGGCCTCCGTCACCATGCGCTTGGCGCCGAAGCCCACCTGCTTGCGCCCGCCCAGGTACAGGCCGGTGAGCGTGTCGGCGCGGCGCAGCGCCTCCGTCGGGCCGTCGAACACGATCTGCCCGCCGCGCTCGCCGGGGCCGGGGCCCATGTCGATCATGCGGTCGGCCGCGAACATCACCGCCGGGTCGTGCTCCACCACCACCAGGGTGTTGCCCGCGTCGCGCAGGCGGTGCATGGCCTCGGTGATGCGGTTCATGTCGCGCGGGTGCAGGCCGATGCTGGGCTCGTCGAGCACGAACAGGGTGTTGACGAGGGAGGTGCCCAGGGCGGTCGTCAGGTTGATGCGCTGCACCTCGCCGCCGCTGAGCGTGCGGCTTTGCCGGTCGAGCGTGAGGTAGCCGATGCCCACGTCGCACAGGTATTTGAGGCGCGTGGTGATTTCCTCATGCAAGAGTTTGAGCGCCTGGAATTCACCCTGGCCCTGGCCGCCCGCGCCCTCGCCCAGTTCCATGCGCGCGAAGAACTGCCGCAGCCGCGTAATGGGCAGCAGCATCAGGTCGTGCAGGCACAGGCCGGGCAGCACTTCAAGCTGCGCGCGCGTCCATGACACGCCCTCGGGCATGAAACGCTGGGATGGGTCGAGCACCGCATCGGCGGCCTCTTGGGTGCCGATGCGCCACAGCAGGCTCTCGGTCTTGAGCCGCGCGCCGCCGCAGGTGCCGCAGGGCGTGTAGCTGCGGTATTTGGACAGCAGCACGCGGATGTGCATCTTGTACGCCTTGCTCTCCAGGTACTGGAAAAAGCGGCGAATGCCGTACCACTGCTTGTTCCAGTTGCCTTCCTTGTAGCCGGGCGTGCCGTCGATCACCCACTTCTTCTGGTCCGCCGTGAGCTTGGCCCAGGCCGTGTCGCGCGGAATGCCTGCAGCCTCGGCGTAGCGCATCAGGTCGTCCTGCACCTCTTTCCATGCGGGCGTCTGCACGGGCTTGATGGCGCCGGAGCGCAGCGTGAGCTTTTCGTCGGGGATGACCAGGCTCCAGTCCACCCCGATCACGCGGCCAAAGCCCCGGCAGGCCTCGCACGCGCCCACGGCGGAGTTGAACGAGAACATCGACGGAATCGGCTCGGCGTAGCGCAGATCGCTGTCGGGGCAGTGGAGGCCGGTGGAGAACTTCCACAGCTCGGGCTCGCCCTCATCCTGCAAGCGGTACACGGTCATCCGCCCGCTGCCGCGCTTGAGCGCGACCTCGATCGCCTCGACCACCCGCGCGCGCTCGGTGTTGCCCATGCGGAAGCGGTCGGCCACCACGTCGAGCAGCTTCCTTCCCTCATGCTCGCGCTCTGCCTGCACCTTGGTGAAGCCGCTGGCCGACAGCCATTGCTCCACCTGCTCGGGCGTGGTGTTGGCGGGCAATTCCACCGCAAAGGTCAGCACGATGCGCGGGTCGCCCGCCTCGGCGCCGCGCCGCGCCAGTTCGGCGTAGATGCTGTCCGGCGAATCGTGCCGCACGGGCTGTGCCGTTTGCTTGTCGAACAACTGCCCCGCGCGCGCGAACAGCAGCTTGAGGTGGTCGTTCAGTTCCGTCATCGTGCCCACGGTGGAGCGGCTGGAGCGCACCGGGTTGGTCTGGTCGATGGCGATGGCCGGGGGCACGCCCTCCACCTTGTCCACGGCGGGCTTGTCCATGCGGTCGAGGAACTGGCGCGCGTAGGCGCTGAAGGTCTCCACGTAGCGGCGCTGGCCCTCGGCGTAGAGGGTGTCGAACACCAGGCTCGACTTGCCCGAGCCGCTGGGCCCGGTGACCACCGTGAGCTCGCCCGTGCGGATGTCCACGTCCAGGTTCTTGAGGTTGTGCTGGCGGGCGCCGCGGATGCGGATGGATCCCTGGGTCATGGAGCGGGTCTTTCTGGAGGGCAAGGCGGAACATTCTAGGAGTGCCCGGCCTTTTCATTGATGAAACTGCGTATTGACCCTTTGCCAGGCCCCGGTGACCATCGCCAGTTCCCCTGGGCGGCACGGGATGCGTTCCGCGCCGCCTCCTCATTCCCAACGACAAGGAGAGACACCTATGCAACCCTGGTGCAAATGGGGGGCCGCGCTGGCCCTGGCCGCCACACTGGGCGCGGGCCACGCGCAGATCCTGATCGGCCAGACGGCGGGCTTCACGGGCCCCGTGGCAGCCGGCGTGAACGAGACCACGGAAGGGGCCAGGCTCTACATCAACGCGGTGAACGCCAAGGGCGGGGTGAACGGCCAGAAGATCGAGCTGATCTCGATGGACGACAAGTTCGACCCCAAGCTCGCCGCCGAGAACGCCCGCACGCTCATCGAGGACAAGAACGTGCTCGCCCTGTTCCTCACCCGGGGCACGCCGCACACCCAGGCCATCCTGCCGCTGCTGGACAAATACGACGTGCCGCTCGTGGCCCCCTCCACGGGCGCGATGGTGCTGCACCAACCCGTGCGCAAGCACGTCTTCAACGTGCGCGCCACCTACCAGCACGAGGCCAAGAAGGCCATCGCCCACCTGGCCTCGATGGGCATCACGCGCATCGGCGTGGTGCTGGCCGACGACAGCTTTGGCGCCGACGGCCTGGCCGGCGCGCAAAAGGGGCTGGAAGCCGCCAACCTCAAGCCCGTGGTGCTGGAGAAATTCAACCGCGCCAAGCCCGACTTCAGCGCCATCGCTCCCAAGGTCGCGCAGACGCAGGCCCAGGCCGTGCTCATGATCGCCTCGGGCGCGGCCGTGGTGGACGGCTACGCGGCCTTCCGCGCGGCCGGCTCGGGCGCGCAGATCGTCACGCTGTCGAACAACGCCTCGTCGGGCTTCGCCAAGAGCCTGGGCGCCAACGGACGCGGCGTGATCGTGACCCAGGTGTTCCCGAACGAGCGCTCGATCAACTACCCGCTCGTGCGCGAGGCGCTCGAACTCGCCAAGGCCCAGGGCGGCAAGGAGGTCAGCCCGGCCATGCTGGAAGGCTTCAGCGGCGCCAAGGTGCTCATCGAAGGGCTGCGCCGCGCGGGCCCCAAGCCCACGCGCGAGAAGGTCCAGGCCGCGCTCGAGGGCCTGCAGAAATTCGACATCGGCGGCCTGGACATCAGCTACAGCCCGGAAGACCACTCGGGGCTCGATTTCGCCGACCTGTCCATCATCGGCGCCGACGGCAAGTTCATGCGCTAGGAGTGCATCCGACGGCCCAAAGAAAAAGGCCTCACACCCAGCGGGTGTGAGGCCTCCTGCCTCGAAGCCTGCGCACTGGCTTGCGCCAATGCGCGAAGGGCTTAGAAGTTGTGGCGGATACCGACGGCGATGGAGCTGAAGTCGGTGCCAGCGGCCGTCACGTTCACGGCGGAGAGGCTGTCGTTGTTCACGCGGGTGTAGTAGCCGTACACCTTGGTGCGCTTGCTCAGGTTGTAGTTGTAGCCCACGGTGTACTGGGTGGCAGCCGAGTTGTCCACATGGCTGAAGCTGTTGCGGCGGCCCACGTTCAGGTGGAACTCGGAAGCGCCCAGGGTGTACATGCCGGACAGGCGGAAGTTGTTGGCAGTGCCTGCGCCCGTGGCGACGATCTGGTTCGCATCCTTGATGCGCTGGTAGTAGCCGCCCACCGTGAATTGGCCGAAGCTGTACAGAGCGCGCAGCGAGAACTGGTTGTTGCTGTTCACGCCGCTGTAGCCAGCGCCCAGGGCCAGGGGGCCTGCGTTGTAGTTGGCAGCCAGGTCGTAGCCGTTCTTGCCGCCGGCGCCGGTCACCTTCTCGTGCAGGCTCAGTGCGCCTTCGACCGTCAGGCCGCCGAGGCTGGGGGTGCGGTAGGCGACCTTGTTGGCCGTGCCCAGGGAGCCGAACCACACGGGATCGTAGTACAGGGCGTCGGACGACGAGCCCGTGTCGTGGTTGTGCATGCTGACGTAGTCAGCGGATGCGAAGTACGACTCGGGGAAGAAGTTGCCCAGGCGCACCATACCGAAGCCGCCCGACAGGTTCACTTCGCTCTGACGGCCGAAGAACACGGCGTTGGAGGCACCGGTGTCGGAAGCAAAGCCGCTTTCGAGCTGGAAGCCGGCCTTCAGGCCGCCGCCCAGGTCTTCCACGCCCTTGAAGCCGAAGCGCGAGGAGTTGTTGTACAAGCCCGTCTTGCTCAAGTCGCCGTCCTTTTGGCGCTCGACAGTGGTGTTCACGCGGCCGTACAGCGTGACGCTGCTTTGTGCGAAGGCGGTTGTGGCGCCCAGGGTGGCCAACAGGGCCAGCAGCAGACGATTCGTTTTTTGCATGGGATGTTCCTTGAATGCTTGTATATCCATCAGGTGGTGTAGGGGCATGGCAGCCAGTCGGTAAACCGGCGAGAGCCATGCAGCTACTGCCCAAATTTTAGGTGCATCGACCGGAAAACGAGATTCGGAGCCCCCCGAAGTGATGCGTTGCCACCACACTTCGGGGAGGGAATCGTGGATTTCCTCCCCGTTGTCATGCGATGGCAGCATTTTCCCCCGGGTTTACGCTAGGTCAGTCGTTGGCGTAGATGTCCACGTCCTTGGTTTCGCGGATGAACAGCGTGCCGACCACGGCCGTGATCCCCGCGATCACGATGGGGTACCACAGGCCGTTGTACATATTGCCGGTCTGGGCCACGATCGCGAACGATGTGGTGGGCAGCAGGCCGCCGAACCAGCCGTTGCCGATGTGGTAGGGCAGGCTCATCGAGGTGTAGCGGATGCGCGTGGGGAACATTTCCACGAGCATCGCGGCGATCGGGCCGTAGACCATGGTCACGAGGACCACGAGGTAGGTCAGGATGACGACCATCATCACCTTGTTCATCTTCGCGGGGTCGGCCTTGGCGGGGTAGCCGTCGGCCTTCAGCGTTTCGGCCACGGCCTTCTTGAAGGCGGCGTCCTTGGCCTTGGCCTCGTCGGCGGGCAGGCCCTTGGAGGCGTAGCTGGGGATGGCGGTCTCGCCGATCTTGACCACGGCCACCGTACCGGCGGGCGCGGCCTCGTTGTCGTAGCTCACCGAGCCGGCGGCCAGCACCTGCTTGGCCACGTCGCACGAACTCGTGAACTTGGCCGTGCCCGTGGGGTTGAACTGGAACGTGCACTCGGCCGGGTCGGCCACGATCACCACCTTGTTCTTGGCCTGGGCGGCGGCCAGGTCGGGGTTGGCGGCTTCGGTCAGGGCCTTGAACACGGGGAAGTAGGTCACCACGGCCAGCACGCAGCCCAGCATGATGATGGGCTTGCGGCCGATCCTGTCGGACAGCGAGCCGAACACCACGAAGAACGGCGTGCCGATGAGCAGCGCGGCGGCGATCATGAGGTTGGCCGTGACGGCATCGACCTTGAGCTGCTGCGTGAGGAAGAACAGCGCGTAGAACTGGCCCGTGTACCACACCACGGCCTGGCCGGCGGTCAGGCCGATCAGCGCGAGGATCACGACCTTGAGGTTCTTCCACTGGCCGAACGATTCGGACAGCGGTGCCTTGGAGGTCTTGCCCTCGGCCTTCATCTTCTGGAAGGCGGGCGACTCGGACAGCGACAGGCGGATCCACACCGACACGCCCAGCAGCAGGATGGACACCAGGAACGGAATGCGCCAGGCCCAGTCGTTGAAGACCTCTTCGCCCACTATCGTGCGCGTGCCCAGGATGACGAGCAGCGACAGGAACAGGCCCAGCGTGGCCGTGGTCTGGATCCACGAGGTGTAGGCGCCGCGCTTGCCGTGCGGCGCGTGCTCGGCCACGTAGGTGGCGGCACCGCCGTACTCGCCGCCGAGCGCCAGGCCCTGCAGCATACGCAGCGCGATCAGGATGACCGGCGCGGCCACGCCGATGCTGGCGTAGGACGGCAGCACGCCCACGATGAACGTGGACAGGCCCATGATCAGGATGGTGACGAGGAAGGTGTACTTGCGCCCGATCATGTCGCCCAGGCGGCCGAACACCAGCGCGCCGAACGGGCGCACGATGAAGCCCGCGGCGAAGGCCAGCAGCGCGAAGATGAAGGCGGAGCCCGCATCGAGGCCGCTGAAGAACTGCTTGGCGATGATCGCGGCGAGCGAACCGTAGAGGTAGAAGTCGTACCACTCGAACACGGTGCCGAGGGACGACGCAAAAATCACCTTGCGCTCCTCCGGCGACATCGGCCGGGGGGCCGAGTGCTTGGCTCCCACGCGGGCGGCATTGATGGCCATGGTTTGTCTCCTGATTTGTTGTGGATCACAGGCATTGAAAAAAAGCCTGTGGTGCCACTATCTGCGCGGCGACTGACGGTGCACTGACGCTTTTCTTACCTGGGCTGACGCGCAACTGAACGCGAACTTACAAGCCTGGAAGAAACCCTTGCCTTGGTTTTTTCCATGTGAAAAGCACGCAAAAAACGGCGCCAGGCCGCGCATTTGCTGCATTGCAGCGCGTAAGCGCTTGGTCAGTTGCCATTCGCAGAATCCGCGCCGTTTGTGCACTGCAACTACGCCGCATGCGGCATTTCACCGAAAGAGGAGACAGGCTATGAGCGACCCCGTCGTCGAGAAGATTCGACGCCATCCCAAGTACCAGGAGCTGCGCGCGCGGCGCAATCCGCTGGGCATCGTGCTGACGGTGCTGATGCTGGCCGTGTACTACGGCTACATCGGCCTGATCGCCTTCGACAAGCCCTTCCTGGCCAAGCCCATCGGCGCGGGCGTGACCTCGCTGGGCATTCCCATCGGCATGGGCGTGATCCTGTTCACCATCGCCATCACGGTCTACTACGTGCGCATCGCCAACAACAAGTTCGACGCCCTGACCGCAGAAATCCTCAAGGACGTCACCCAATGAAGCGCATCCAGACCGCACTCGCCTTGGCGGGCCTCCTGGCCGCCACCGCAGCACACGCCGCGGGTGGCGACGTGGACGACACCGCCAAGCAGGCCACCAACTGGACGGCCATCATCCTGTTCGTCGGCTTCGTGGCGGGCACGCTGTGGATCACCAAGTGGGCCGCCTCCAAGACGCGCTCGGCGGCCGACTTCTACACCGCCGGCGGCGGCATCACGGGCTTCCAGAACGGCCTGGCGATCGCGGGCGACTACATGTCGGCCGCCTCGTTCCTGGGCATTTCCGCGTCGGTCATGACCAGCGGCTACGACGGGCTGATCTACTCCATCGGCTTCCTCGTGGGCTGGCCCATCATCACCTTCCTGATGGCCGACCGGCTGCGCAACCTGGGCAAGTTCACCTTCGCCGACGTGGTGGGCTACCGCTTCGCGCAGCCCCCGATCCGCATGTTCGCGGCCTCGGGCACGCTGATCGTGGTGGCGTTCTACCTGATCGCGCAGATGGTCGGCGCGGGCCAGCTCATCAAGCTGCTGTTCGGCCTGGACTACTGGATCGCCGTGGTGCTGGTGGGCGCGCTGATGATGGTCTACGTGCTCTTCGGCGGCATGACGGCCACCACCTGGGTGCAGATCATCAAGGCCTGCATGCTGCTGGCGGGCGTGAGCTTCATGGGCTTCATGGTGCTGGCGCAGTACGGCTTCAGCCCCGAGGCGCTGTTCGCCAAGGGCGTGGAGGTGCGCACGCAGATCGCCGCCAACACCGGCAAGACGCCCGAAGAAGCGGCCAAGGCGGGCCTCGCCATCATGGGCCCCGGCGGCTTCATCAAGGACCCGGTCTCGGCCATCTCGTTCGGCATGGCGCTGATGTTCGGCACGGCCGGCCTGCCCCACATCCTGATGCGCTTCTTCACCGTGCCCAACGCCAAGGAGGCGCGCAAGTCCGTGGGCTGGGCCACGGTGTGGATCGGCTACTTCTACATCCTGATCTTCATCATCGGCTTCGGCGCCATCACCATGGTGCTCACCAACCCCGAGATGGCCGACACCGCCAAGGGCATCATCAAGGGCGGCGCGGGCACGGCCAACATGGCGGCCGTGCTGGTGGCCAAGAGCGTGGGCGGCGACATCTTCTACGGCTTCATCTCGGCCGTGGCCTTCGCCACCATCCTGGCCGTGGTCGCGGGCCTGACGCTGTCGGGCGCCTCGGCCGTGTCGCACGACCTGTACGCCACCGTGGTCAAGAAGGGCAAGGCCGACAGCGCCTCCGAGCTGAAGGTGTCGCGCATCACCACGATCGCGCTGGGCATCGTCGCCGTGATCCTGGGCATCGTGTTCGAGAAGCAGAACATCGCCTTCATGGTGTCGCTGGCGTTCGCAGTCGCCGCATCGGCCAACTTCCCGCCGCTGATCCTGTCCATCCTGTGGAAGGGCTGCACCACGCGCGGCGCGGTGATCGGCGGCTTCCTGGGCCTGATCTCCTCGGTGGGCCTGACCATCGTCTCGCCCTCGGTGTGGGAAGCCACGCTGGGCCACCCAGCCGGCTCGGCGCTGTTCCCCTACACCTCGCCGGCCCTGTTCTCGATGACCATCGGCTTCGTGGGCGTGTGGCTGTTCTCCATCACCGACAACAGCGCGCGCGCCGCCAAGGAGCGCGATGCGTTCGAGGCGCAGCAGGTGCGCTCGGAGACGGGCCTGGGCGCATCCGGCGCATCCGGCCACTAAGCAAGAGGGAGGGCCGCGAGGCCCCAGCCAAGAAGCCGGGCCCCTGGGTCCGGTTTTTTCATTTGCTCCTTAAATCAGAGCTGCCAGCGCTTGCTGGGCAGGCGCTACAGGCCAATTTGGCTCACACTTCCCCGCGCAGCCGCCGCAGCTTGATGAAGGCCATGGCCGCCATCACCGCATCGTTGAGCGCATCGTGCGCCTCGCGCTCGGGCAGTTGCAGGTCGCGCATCAGCGTGGAAAAGCGCAGGTCGATCTCGGCATTGGCCTGCTGCTGGTAGGGCGGCAGCTGGCGGAACTTGTAGTCGTAGTACAGGGCCGAGACTTCGATCTTGCGCTGCGGCAGGCCCATGCCCAGCAGCGGCCAGAGGGCGCGGCCGATCATGGCCACGTCGAATTCGAGGTAGTAGCCCACGAGCGGACGGCTGCCGATGAAGCGCATGAGCCGGCGCATGGCCTCGTCGCGCGGCAGGCCGGCGGCCACATCGCGCTCGCGCAGGCGGTGGATGCGCACGCTGTCGGCGCTCACGCCCTTCTCGGGGCGCACCAGCAGCTCCAGGCGCTCGCTGGTCACGATGCGCTCGCCCACGATGCGCACCGCGCCGATGGAGATGATCTCGTCGCTGCGCGGGTTCAGCCCCGTGGTCTCGCAATCGAGCGCCACCCATTCATTGGGCGGCGGCGGGTCGAACATGAACGCGAACTCGGGCTCGCCCAGGTGGTAGAGCAGCCACCAGCGGCGCAGCCGCTCCCACCACAACGGGGCGGGCATGCTCATCCTAGAAACGGCAGTTGGACGCGCCCGCCAGTGCCGTGATCGGCATGCCAGGCAAGGCGTGACGACGCAGCGGGCTCCTGCCCGCAAGGAGGAACAACGCAGCATGGCGCGGCGAGCGCGGTGCTGGCGGGTGCGTAGCGCTGCTCACCCCATAGGTGAGCGCCAACGAAGCAGCCAATGTCAGTATTCATGCGGTTCTCGTGAAGAAAAGCAAGCGGTCAACTGCCGTTTCTAGGATTCATACCGCGTCCAGCCGCAGGCGCTGGTGCAGGAGCGCCTTGAAGCGCTTGACGGCCAGCAGCGTGTCCTTGAGCAGGTCGCGCTCCAGGCTCGACAGGCGCGCCGGATCGACGTTGCCCGTGACCGGGCGCTGCAGCTCCTGCTCGGCCAGCCCCGCCTGCAGGCGCAGGCCCATGAGGAAGTGCAGGCCCTGCACCAGCTCCTGCGCCAGGGCGGCGTCGATCTGGCCCTCGGCCTGCAGCGCCCCGATGCGCTCCACGGTGCCGGTGGCCGCGATGCGCCGCGCCAGCGCCAGGCTGCGCACGCCGTGCACGATGGGGAAGATGCCGGCCTTCTTGAGGTTCATGGATTCCGCGTCGCCCAGGTGCAGCAGGCGGTTCCACCAGCCCGAGGCATTGCCGAAGGCGTCGATGGCGAGCGCGAAGCGGGCGATCAGCGCATCGTTGCCGTTGGCGAGCTGCATCAGGCGCTGGCGCACGCCGGCCAGCAGCTGCGCGTCGCCGGCCACGGCGTGCGCATCCATGAAGATGGCCAGGTGCATGAGGCTGTCGCCCTGCGGCTGCAGCAGCCAGTCGCGCACCTTGAGGCCGAAGTCGCCCGCGCTGGCGCGCCATGTGGGGTTGCTGAGCATGATGCGGCCCGGGCACTCGGGGTAGCCGAAGCGCGCCAGCGCCGCGGAGAAGCGCTCGCAGATGGCCTGCAAATCGGCCGGGGGCTCGTAGCCGTCGCGCAGCAGCAGGCCGTTGTCCTGGTCGGTCTTCAGGAGCTGCTCGCCCCGGCCCTCGCTGCCCATGACGAACAGGCAGCTGTTGGTCACCAGCTCGGGTGGCGCGATCATCTGCCAGGCGCGCTCGAACAGGCGCGCATTGAGCTGCTGCACGAGCTGCGCCATGAGGGCGATGCGCGTGCCGCCGCGGTGCAGCGCGGCCAGCAGGCGCGTGATCTGGGCGGCGGCGGCCTCCAGCGCGGGCAGGCCGGCGGCCTCCTCGATCTGCACCGTGATCAGGTGCGAGTGGTTGGCCAGGAAGCTGAACAGGTCCAGCGCCTCCAGGATGCCCTGCACCTCGCCCGCATCGTCCAGCACCGCCAGCCGGTGCACGCGCGCGCGCAGCAGCAGGGCCATGGCGTCGCCGATCTGGTCGGCCGCGCGCACGGTGACGACCGGGGTGCTGGCCAGCTCGCCCACGGCGATCTGCGCGAGCGGCCGGCCGTCGAGCACGGCGCGCTGCAGCGTGGTGTTGGAGAAGATGCCCAGGCCCCCAGGCGCATCCGGCAGGCCCGAGACCAGCACGCTGGTGGTGCGCCGCGACTGGAACAGCTGCACCACGCTGATCACGTCGGTCCCGGCGGGCACCACGTGGGCCGGGCGCAGGAAGGCCTGGTCCACGCGCGCCAGCGTGAGCGACTGCACCTGGTGCTGCTGCGCGCGCTGCTCCAGCGCGCTGAGCTTCTGCCCCAGGTCGGAGAACAGCAGCGCGCCGAACGCGCGGTTGCGCGCGATCAGCTCCATGACGGTGGCGCGCGCGAGCTGGTAGGCCACCAGTTCCTCGGCCACGGTGAAGCGGCTGCTCACGCGGCCCGCCACGAGGCCGCGGCCGTCGAAGCAGTCGTCGGGCCCGTAGGTGGCGAGCTGCTCGTCGCCCTCGGTCTGCGTGACGTAGCCCTTGATGACGACGAACAGCCAGGCGGGTGCGTCGCCCACATCCAGCACCACGGCCCCCTGCGGGTAGTAGGCGATATCGACGCTGTCACGCACCAGCGCCCGCTCCTCGGGGCTCAGGCAGTCGAAGGGCGAGGCGGAAAAATGGAAGGCATTGGGCATCGGCGGTGCGGCACTCCTGTACCGCCCGATTCAACCCTCCAGCCCTTGCGCCACGCTTGCAGCGCTGTCCCAGTGCGTGTCGAACCACGCATCGCCCTCCAGGCAGGCGCGCAGCATGGGCAGGCCGTCGAGCCCCCAGAACACGCGGCCGTCCACCGCATAGGACGGCACGCCGAACACGCCCGCCGCGGCCGCCTGCTCGGTGTTGCTGCGCAGCAAGGCCTTGGCGCGTGCGCCGTCGTCGTCGCCGGGCTGGATCTGCGGCGCCAACAGCTCGGCCAGCTCGGCCAGGCGCCCGGGGTCCAGCGCGTCGTGCCCGCCGAGCCAGACGTGGCGCAGCACGGCGCCCGCGACGAAGCGGTTGATCTCCCCGTCCTCGCTGCAGGCCAGCGCCTGGCGCAGCAGCGGCAGCGGCTTGAACGGGTGGCGTGCGGGCATCTGCAGGCCCACGCCCAGGGCATGGCCGAGCCACGACACGTGGCGGTAGGTCCATGCGCGCTTGGGCGGAATGCCCGCAGGGCCCGGGTTGCCCTGCTGCTGCAGCAGCGCGCCCAGCAGCACGGGCCGGTAGGAGACGCTGTAGCTCAGCCCCTCGAGCGCCTGCGGCATGCGCTCGAACGCGAGCCAGGCGTAGGGCGAGACGAAGTCCAGGTAGAAGGTGATGTGCTTCATGGGGTTCTCCTTTGCGCGCGTTCCAGCAGGCAGGCCCAGATGGCGCGGCGGCGCGCACCATCGGCCCGAGACCATTCGCGGATTTCGTCGAGGGTGCGAAAGCAGCCCTCGCAGCGGCTGCGGTCCGCCGCCAGGCGGCACACCGAGATGCAGGGCGACGGCACCTCGGCCTCGCTTTGGGGGTCAAAATGGCCTGCAGCGCCCAACTGTCGGGCGCGAGCAGCTATCAGTTCAGAAGCATCCGGCTCCATCACGCAGCCGCGGGTGCCTGCCCGGGGTCTTGCACCACGTCCGCCACCGGCGCACCGGTGAGCGCTTCGAGGTCCTGCGGGCGCAGCGGGAACACGCCGTGCGGGTGGCCCGCGGCGGCCCACACCTCCTCGAAGCGGAACAGCTCGCGGTCGATCAGCGTGACGGGCTCCGTGGCATGGCCCACGGGCGATACGCCGCCGATGGTGAAGCCGGTCTTGGCCTTCACGAAATCGGCATCGGCGCGGCCCAGTTTGCCCACATGGGCCTCGACCTTCTTCTCGTCCACGCGGCGGTCGCCCGAGGTGATGACGAGCACGGCCGCGTCGTCGCTCTTGCGGCGGAAGATGATGCTCTTGGCGATCTGCCCCACGGCGATGCCCAGCGCATCGGCGGCCTGCTGCGCGGTGCGCGCCGCGTCGTCGAGCATGCGCGGCGCATGCGGGTGGCCCTTGGCCGCCAGCACCGCCGCCACGCGCTGCACGCCCTCGGGCAGCGCCTTGAGTTCGGCTCCACACATGGCTGTCTACCCCATCCGCTTGTTGAGCAGCGCCGTGGCGGCGCGCGAGTTGGGCTTGCGGCCCAGGAAGTCGCTGATGTAGGCGCCCGCATCGACCAGCCTGTCCAGGTCGATGCCCGTCTCGATGCCCATGCCGTGCAGCATGTAGACCACGTCCTCGGTCGCCACGTTGCCCGTGGCGCCCTTGGCGTAGGGGCAGCCGCCCAGGCCCGCCACCGAGGCCTGGTAGTTCCACACCCCCAGCTCCAGCGCGGCCAGCGTGTTGGCCAGCGCCTGGCCATAGGTGTCGTGGAAGTGGCCGGAAACGTCGTCGAGCGCGAAGTGCCGCAGCGTGGCCTCGATGGCGCGCTGCACCTTGCGCGGCGTGCCCACGCCGATGGTGTCGGCCACGTCCACGCGCTGCACGCCGATGCCCTTGAGCAGGCCCGCGAGGTACTCCACGCGCCCGGGCGCCACCTCGCCCTCGTAGGGGCAGCCCACGGTGCAGCTCATGGCGCCGCGCACGCGGATGCCCGCCGCCAGCGCGGCCTCGACCACGGGCGCGAAGCGCTCGATGCTCTCGGCGATGCTGCAGTTGATGTTCTTCTGGCTGAAGGCCTCGCTGGCCGAGCCGAAGACGACGATCTCGCCGGGCGCGTCGAGCACCGCCGCCTCGTAGCCCTTGAGGTTGGGCGTGAGCACCGAGTAGCGCACGCCCGGCTTGCGCTGCACGCCCGCCATGACCTCGTGGTTGTCGGCCATCTGCGGCACCCACTTGGGCGAGACGTAGCTCGTGACCTCGATCTCGGTCAGGCCCGCGTCCTGCAGGCGGTGCACGAGGCGGGTCTTGACCTCGGCGGGCACGGGCTGCTTTTCGTTCTGCAGCCCGTCGCGCGGGCCGACGTCGATGAGTTGGACTTTGGTGGGGAGGCTCATGGGGGTCTTCCTTCGGTTCCTTCAATAGCCGCGTTGCAGGTCCACGATACCCGCCACGCGCTCGCCGCGCTCCATGGCCAGCATCTTGCCCACGATCTGCGCCACGCTCTCGACGCGCATGGTGCGCGCCGACGTGTGGGGCGTGGCGGTGATCTTCGGGTGCGTCCAGAACGGGTGGCCCGCGGGCAGGGGTTCGGTGCGGAACACGTCGAGCGTGGCGCCCGCGACGTGGCCGCTGTCGATCAGCGCGATCAGGTCTTCGTCCACCAGGTGGCGGCCGCGCGCGACGTTGACCACGTAGGCGCCGGGCTGCAGGCGCGAGAGGGTGTCGCGGTTGATGATGTCCTGCGTCCCGGGCGTGAGCGGCAGCAGGTTCACGAGCACGCGGCTGGCGGCCAGGAAATCGTGGAAGCCCTGCGCGCCGCCGTAGGTGCGAATGCCCTCCAGCGCCTTGGCCGAACGGCTCCAGCCGTTCACCGGAAAGTCGAACTGCGCCAGGGCCCGTGCTACGCGCTCTCCGAGCACGCCCAGGCCCATCACGCCCACGGGGAACTCCGTGCGCGTGCGCGGGCGGCGGAAGCTCCAGCGGCCCGCGCGCATGTCGGCCTCGTAGGCGTCCAGCTCGCGGAAGTGGCGCACCACCGCATGGCACACGTACTCGGCCATCTGCACGGCCATGCCGCCGTCGTCGATGCGCACCACGGCGCAGCCCTCGGGGATGCGCAGCTTGAGCAGCGCATCCACCCCGGCGCCGATGTTGAACAGCGCGCGCAGGCCCCGCTGCTCGTCCAGGAACTGCTGGGGCGGCGCCCAGACCACGCCGTAGTCGGCCTGCGGCGCGCCGGGTTGCCAGAGGCTGATGCGCGCCTGCGGCAGGGCGGCGCGCAGCAGGTCGAGCCAGGGCTCGACCTTGGTGTCGGTACAGCAAAGGGTGATGTTCATGGCCGCCGAGCGTACCGCGCCTGCCGCCGCCTTGCTGTCAGGCGGCCGAGAGCTTGAGCAGCTCGGCCCCCTCGGTCACCTGGTCGCCCGGCGCGTAGAGCAGCTCCTGCACCACGCCATCGGCGGGCGCGGCGATGGTGTGCTCCATCTTCATCGCCTCCATCACGGCCAGGGCCTGGCCCTTGGCGACCTTGTCGCCCGCCTGCACGGCGAACGACACCACCTTGCCCGGCATGGGCGCCGTGAGGCGCCCGCCCTCGCTCGCGGCCTCGCCCGCGTGGGCCAGCAGGTCGGTCACCTCGATGCGCGTGGCGCCCCGGGGCGTGAAGACCTCGCGCTTTTCGCCCTGGGCGTAGACGGTGGCATGCAGGCGCTGGCCCGCGAAGGTGAGCAGCAGGCCGCCGTTGGCAGCGGGCTCGAACTGCAGCGGGCCTTCCGACCCGCCCACGGCGAGGGTCAGCGCGCCGTCCCGGCCGTAGGCGAGCCGGGCCTCGGCCTGGGCGCCGCCAAAACCGAAGGCGAAGCGCCGCTGCTGGGTGCCGTGGGAGTGGAAGCCGTCGCGGCGGCTGAAGGGGTCGGCGCCCTCCAGGGCGCGCTCGCCGTGCAGCGCATGGGCCACGGCGGCGGCAGCGGCCAGGGGCAGGCCCACGCGCTCCTGCTGGAACAGCACGGCGCGCTCGCGCTCGATCAGCGCCGTGTCGAGCCGGGCCTGGGCGAAGGCCTCGCTTTGCACCACGCAGCGCAGGAACTGCACGTTGGTCGCCAGGCCCACGATGTGGGTCTGGGCCAGCGCCTCGTCGAGCCGCGCCAGCGCCTGCGCGCGCGTGTCGCCGTGCACGATGAGCTTGGCGACCATGGAGTCGTAGAACGGGCTGATGGCGTCGCCCTCGCGCACGCCGTCGTCGAAGCGCACCGTGCCCCTTTCAAAGCTGGTGCAGGCGGGCTTGCGGTAGACGGCCAGGGTGCCGGTGGCGGGCAGGAACTGGTTGTCGGGGTTCTCGGCGCAGATGCGCGCCTCGATCGCATGGCCCGTGATGCGCAGCGCTTCCTGCTTCAGGGGCAGCGGCTCGCCCGAGGCCACGCGCAGCTGCCATTCCACGAGGTCCAGGCCCGTGATGGCCTCGGTCACCGGGTGCTCCACCTGCAGGCGGGTGTTCATCTCCATGAAGTAGAACTTCATCTGGTCGGGCCGCTCGTAGCCGCCAGGCTGCTCCACGATGAATTCCACCGTGCCCGCGCCCACGTAGCCCACGGCCTGGGCGGCGGCCACGGCGGCGCGGCCCATTTGCTCGCGCAGCGCGGGCGTCATGCCGGGGGCCGGGGCTTCCTCGAGCACCTTCTGGTGGCGGCGCTGCACGGAGCAGTCGCGCTCGAACAGGTAGACGCAGTTGCCGTGCGTGTCGCCGAACACCTGGATCTCGATGTGGCGCGGGCGCAGCACGTATTTTTCGACCAGCACGGCATCGTTGCCGAAGCTGTTGATGGCCTCGCGCTGGCACGACGCGAGGGCCGCGGCGAAGTCCTCGCTTTTCTCGACCAGGCGCATGCCCTTGCCGCCGCCGCCCGCGCTGGCCTTGATGAGCACGGGGTAGCCAATGCCGTCGGCCTCGCGCTGCAGCAGGGCGGGGTCCTGGTCCTCGCCCTGGTAGCCCGGCACCAGCGGCACGTCGGCCTGGGCCATGAGGCGCTTGGATTCGGCCTTCAGGCCCATGGCGGAAATGGCCGAGGCGGGCGGGCCGATGAAGACCAGGCCCGCCGCCGCGCAGGCCTGGGCGAAGTCCTCGTTCTCGCTCAGGAAGCCGTAGCCCGGGTGGATGGCCTGCGCGCCCGTGGCCTGCGCGGCTTCGATGATGCGCTCCCAGCGCAGGTAGCTGTCCTTGGGCGCGCTGCCGCCGATGTGCACGGCCTCGTCGCACGCGGCCACGTGCTTGGCATGGGCGTCGGCATCGGAATAGACGGCGACGGTCTTCACGCCCATGCGGCGCGCTGTGGCAGCGACACGGCAGGCGATCTCGCCGCGGTTGGCAATCAGGATTTTTGTGAACATTTACGCCACCTTCGGAGAACTGGAAAACAGGGAGGAAACGCGCCGCAGCACCGCACGCAAAAACTTGAACAGCACCGCCAGCAGCAGCGCCGAGACCGCCAGCATGAAAGCCAGCGCCACGCCGAACCACACGGGGTGCTGCGTGGCGAGCCAGACCACGGCCACGACGAGGCCGTCCTCGAAGAACGAGAGCCCCCAGTTTGTGAACGGCTCGGGCGAGGTGTTGGCCGCCGCGCGCGTGGTCATCTTGGTGGCCAGCGCCGTGGCCGAAAGCGAGCCGCCCAGCAGGCCCGCCACCACGGCCATGGTGGCGTTGTCGGCGCCGAACACGCCGGCCGCCAGCAGCGCGCCGGCGGGGATGCGGATCACCGCATGCACCGCGTCCCACGCGCTGTCGAGCCAGGGCACCTTGTCGGCGAAGAACTCGACCACCAGCATGAAGCCGCTGGCCAGCAGCACCGCCGGGTTCTGCAGCATGTGCAGCCCCTCGGGCAAGGGCAGCCAGCCCAGCGCGCCCATGCCGCCCACGATGAAGACCACCGCATAGAGCCGCAAGCCGCTGGCCCAGCCCAGGGCCGCCGCCAGCGCGAGCAGGCTGGGCATGTCCAGGTGGCTGGAGATGCGCGCCGCGCCCTCGGCCACGCCGCGCGCGGTGCCCGCATCCACGTGCAGGCCCACGGTGTGCAGCCACTGGACGATGGCGAGCCAGAGCTGGTCCACGGTCTCAGCCCTTCGCCAGCCACGCGGGCTTGCGCTTTTGCAGGAAGGACTGCACGCCCTCGCGGCCCTCTTCGCTCGCGCGGATGTCGGCGATGCCTTCCACCGTGGCGGCGATCAGGGCGGCGTCGATCTCGCGCTCGGCCACATCCTGCACCAGCTTCTTGCAGGCACGCACGGCGTTGGGGCTCGCGGCCGTGAGGGCCTGCAGCAGTTCGTCCACCTTAGCGTCGAGCTGGCCGGCCGGCACCACCTCGTGCACGAAGCCGGTGCGCAGCGCCTCGGCCGCGCCGAAGCGCTCGGCCGTGAGGAAGTAGCGGTGCGCGGCGCGCGCGCCCATGGCGCGGATCACGTAGGGGCTGATGGTGGCGGGGATGAGGCCGAGCTTCACCTCGCTCAGGCAAAAGCCCGCCGTATCGACGGCCACAGCCATGTCGCATGCGGCCACCAGGCCCATGCCGCCCGCGTACACGTCGCCCTGCACGCGCGCAATGGTCGGCTGGGGGCACTCGTAGATCACGCGCAGCATCTCGGCGAGCTTGCCCGCGTCGGCCAAGTTCTCGGCGCGGGTGTAGTCGGCCATGCGGCGCATCCAGTTGAGGTTGGCGCCCGCGCAGAACGCGGGGCCTTCGGCCGCGAGCACCACGGCGCGCACGTCGGCGCGCGCGCCCACGTCGAGGAAGGCGGCCGTGAGCTCGGCGATGACCTCGTCGCTGAAGGCGTTGCGGATCTCGGGCTGGGTCAGCGTGATGCGCGCCACGGCGCCGGACTGGGTGATGGAGAGGTTCTGGCTCATGGCGTGTTCGGGTTCTGCAGGAAGTAGACGAGATCAAGCTCCGGGCAGGGCTGGCCCAGCGCGGTGAGCGCCGCCGTGACCTGCCCGCGGTGGTGCGTGCCGTGGTTGAACACGTGCGCCAGCGTGGCGGCGAAGGGCAGCGAGGCCTGCGTGCCGCGCATGGTGGTGTAGTCGAGCGTGCCGCTCCAGCGTTCAGGCGCGAAGCCGGCGATCAGCGGCTCCCAGCGCGCCGCGCCCTCGCGCAGGCGTTCGGCCAGGCGCGCGCGGCCGGGCTCCACCTCGGCGTCCAGCGCCACGCGCGGCGAGGAGCCTTCGGCGAAGCGCACGAACCACAGCAGGTGCTCGCCCACCAGCAGGTGGTTGAGCGTGCCGTGGATGCTGCGGAAGAACAGCCCCGCATCGCGCCGGTAGCCGGCCTCGGGCAGCGCCTGCACGGCCTGCAGCAGGCGCCCGGTGGCCCACACGTTGTAGCGTGCGAGCTGGCCGAAGTGGGCGGCGGCGTCCATGGGGGCGGTTCCGTGCGAGGGGCGTTACATGCGGAACACGCCGAACTTCGTGTCCTCGATCGGCGCATTGCGCGTGGCCGCCAGGCCCAGCGCGAGCACGCGGCGCGTGTCGGCGGGGTCGATCACGCCGTCGTCCCACAGGCGTGCGGTGGCGTAGTAGGGGTGGCCCTGCTCCTCGTACTGGCGGCGGATGGGGGCCTTGAAGGCCTCTTCCTCCTCCATGCTCCAGGTGCCGCCCTTGCCCTCGATGCCGTCGCGCTTGACGGTGGCGAGCACGCTCGCGGCCTGCTCGCCGCCCATCACGCTGATGCGCGCGTTGGGCCACATCCACAGGAAGCGCGGCGAGTACGCACGGCCGCACATGCCGTAGTTGCCCGCGCCGAAGCTGCCGCCGATGATGATGGTGAACTTGGGCACGCTGGCCGTGGCCACGGCCGTGACGAGCTTGGCGCCGTGGCGCGCGATGCCCTCGTTCTCGTACTTGCGGCCCACCATGAAGCCCGTGATGTTCTGCAGGAACACGAGCGGCACCTTGCGCTGGCAGCACAGCTCGATGAAGTGCGCGCCCTTCTGCGCGCTCTCGCTGAACAGGATGCCGTTGTTGGCGATGATGCCCACCTGCATGCCCTCGATGCGCGCGAAGCCGCACACCAGCGTGCTGCCGAAGCGCGCCTTGAACTCGTCGAACGCGCTGCCGTCCACGATGCGGGCGATGATCTCGCGCACGTCGAAGGGCTTGCGCGTGTCGGTGGGGATCACGCCGTACAGCTCTTGCGCTTCATATTTAGGAGCTGCTGGCGCAGCATCGGCGGGCGCTGGAGCCTTGTTTTTATTCAAATTGCCCACGGCCGTGCGCGCCAGGGCCAGCGCGTGCAGGTCGTTCTGCGCCAGGTGGTCGGCCACGCCCGACAGGCGCGTGTGCACGTCGCCGCCGCCCAGGTCCTCGGCGCTCACCACCTCGCCGGTGGCGGCCTTCACGAGCGGCGGGCCGCCCAGGAAGATGGTGCCCTGGTTCTTGACGATGATGGACTCGTCGCTCATCGCGGGCACGTAGGCGCCGCCCGCCGTGCACGACCCCATGACCACCGCGATCTGCGCGATGCCCTGGGCGCTCATGTTGGCCTGGTTGAAGAAGATGCGGCCGAAGTGCTCGCGGTCGGGGAACACGTCGTCCTGGTTGGGCAGGTTGGCGCCGCCCGAATCGACGAGGTAGATGCAGGGCAGGCGGTTCTCGCGCGCCACTTCCTGCGCGCGCAGGTGCTTCTTCACGGTCATGGGGTAGTAGGTGCCGCCCTTCACCGTGGCGTCGTTGCACACGACCATGCAGTCCACGCCGGCCACGCGGCCGATGCCCGCGATCAGCCCCGCGCCCGGCGCGTCGTTGTTGTACATGTTGAGCGCGGCCAGCGGCGCCAGTTCGAGGAAGGGCGTGCCGGAGTCGAGCAGCATCTGCACGCGCTCGCGCGGCAGCAGCTTGCCGCGCGCCACGTGCTTGGCGCGCGCGGCTTCGCCGCCGCCCTGGGCCACCTGGGCCAATTGCGCGCGCAGGTCTTCGACCACGGTGCGCATGGCCGCGGCGTTGGCCTGGAACTCGGCGGAGCGGGGGTTGAGTTGGGATTCGAGGATCATGGCGGAAGCCTTCTCAAGCGGTTTTTTCCTCGGCCAGGCCAAGGCTGGTTTTCATCTCGTCGCGGATCTTGAACTTCTGGATCTTGCCGGTCACCGTCATCGGGAATTCGTTCACGAAGCGGATGTAGCGCGGCACCTTGTAGTGCGCGATCTGGCCCTGGCAGAACGCGCGGATGCCGTCCTCGGTGGGCTGGGTGCCGGGCTTGGCGATGATCCAGGCGCACAGCTCCTCGCCGTAGCGCGTGTCGGGCACGCCGACCACCTGCACGTCCTGCACCTGGGGGTGGCGGTAGAGGAATTCCTCGATCTCGCGCGGGTAGATGTTCTCGCCGCCGCGGATCACCATGTCCTTGATGCGGCCCACGATGTTCACGTAGCCCTCGGCGTCCATGGTGGCGAGGTCGCCCGTGTGCATCCAGCCGCCTTCGTCGATGGCCTCGCGGGTCTTTTCCTCGTCGCCCCAGTAGCCGTGCATGACCGAGTAGCCCTTGGTGCACAGCTCGCCGCGTTCGCCGCGCGGCACCACGGCGCCGCTCTCGGGATCGACGATCTTCACCTCCAGGTGCGGCTGCACGGTGCCCACGGTGGAGACGCGCTTGCCGATCGGCGTATCGGTGCTGCTCTGGCAGCTCACGGGGCTGGTCTCGGTCATGCCGTAGGCGATGGTCACCTCGCCCATGTGCATGTCGGCCTGCACGCGCTTCATGACCTCGATGGGGCACGGCGATCCGGCCATGATGCCGGTGCGCAGGGTGGAGAGGTCGAACTCCTTGAAGCGCGGGTGGTCCAGCTCGGCGATGAACATGGTGGGCACGCCGTGCAGGCCCGTGCACCGTTCCGCCTGCACGGTCTCCAGCACCTTGAGCGCATCGAACCCGTCGTTGGGGTAGACGATGGTGGCGCCGTGCGTCACGCAGGCCAAGTTGCCCAGCACCATGCCGAAGCAGTGGTACAGCGGCACGGGGATGCACAGCCGGTCCTCGGGCGTGAGCTTCATGCACTCGCCGATGAAGAAGCCGTTGTTCAGGATATTGCGGTGCGTCAGTGTGGCCCCCTTGGGGAAGCCCGTGGTGCCGCTGGTGAACTGGATGTTGATGGGGTCGGTGTTCCGCAGCGTGGCGGCCGCGGCGTCGATGCGCGCGTCCTGCGCGTCGCCGCTGGCCAGCAGCGCGGAAAAGCGCCGCATGCCCGGCACCTCGCCGCCCTGCCCCGGCTCGTCGATCCAGAAGACGTGCTCGAGCTGCGGCAGCCGCGCGCGCCCCAGCTCCTGCAGCATGCCCACGTAGTCGCTGGTCTTGAAGCGCGCCATGGTCACCAGGGCCTTGCAGCCCACCTTGTTGAGCGCGTATTCCACCTCGGCCGTGCGGTAGGCCGGGTTGATGTTGACCAGCACCAGGCCGACCTGCGCGGTGGCGAACTGCATGAGCACCCACTCGGCGTTGTTGTGCGACCAGATGCCGATGCGGTCGCCCTTGTGCAGCCCCAGGCCCAGCAGCGCGCTGGCCAGGCGCCGCACCTCGGCGTGCAGCTGGGCGTAGGTGTAGCGGCGGCCCTGGTGGGCGCAGACCAGCGCCTCGCGCGCGCCTTCGCGGGCGGCCATGGCGTCGAAGAAGCGGCCGATGGTCTGCTCGATCAGGGGCACGCCGGTGGCGCCCCGCGCCTGGCTGGGGGTGACGGAATCCATGGAAGCTGTCTCCTTTTCGGGCCCCAGCATACGCCGCCCGGCGTTTCCAATGGGGCCAGGGAGGTTGCAATAATTGCCACAGCCCGCGAACGCCCATGTACACCCCGTCCCTGCCCTCGCACCGCCCGCCGCCCTCGCGCACCGGCCCGGCCGCCACGCCCATGGCCTTCGTGCGGGCCATCGTGCGGGCCTACGCGCTGCGCGGCATGGACCCGGCCGCCGTGCTGCAGCGGGCGCAAATCGCGCCAGCCGCCGTGGAGGACCCGCAGGCCCGCATCACGGCCTGGCAGATGGAGGCGCTGTGCGACGGCGCCATGCGCGAGCTGGACGACGAGGCCCTGGGCTGGTTCGGCCGCCGCCTGCCCTGGGGCAGCTATGGCATGCTGGCGCGCGCCTCCATCACCGCGCCGCACCTGGGCCTGGCCCTCGCGCGCTGGTGCCGCCACCACGGGCTGCTGACGGACGACATCGCGCTCACGCTCACGGCCGAGGGCGCCGCGCGGATCGCGCTGGCCGAGCGCCGCCCGCCCGGCGGGGACGGCGCGCTGCGCGAGTTCTGCCTCGTCTCCACGCTGCGCAACGTCCACGGCCTGGCCTGCTGGCTCATCGACTCGCGGCTGCCGCTGCAGGGCGCGCAGTTTCCGTTCGCGGCGCCCGCGCACGCCGACGTGTACCCGCTGCTGTTCCCCGGCCCCGTGGCCTTCGGCGCGCCGCAGGCGGCCATCCAGTTCGACGCGCGCTACCTCGCGCTGCCGCTCGCACGCGACGAGGCCGCGCTGCGCCTGATGCTGCAGCGCGCGCTGCCGCTCACGGTGCTGCAGTACCGGCGCGACCGGCTGCTGGTGCAGCGCGTACGCCAGGCGCTCTCGGCCGACCCCGCCACGCTGCACGGCGCCGAGGCGCTGGCCGAACGGCTGCACCTGTCGCCGCGCACGCTGCACCGCCAGCTCAAGGAGGAAGGCGCGTCGCTGCAGCGCCTGAAGGACGAGGTGCGCCGGGCCCGCGCCACCGAGCTGCTGCACCGCACGGACCGGCCCATCAAGCAGGTGGCGCAGGCCGCGGGCTTCCAGAGCGAGAAGAGCTTCATCCGCGCGTTCCGCGGGTGGACGGGGCAGTCGCCCGCCGCGTTCCGCCAGCAGGGCCGCTCCGCCGCCGCCAAGACAGCAGGGACGCGCGCGAAGGCTTGACAGCCGCCGGCGCGGGCGGCCACGATGCGCCGCCATGATCATCCTTCACCATTGCATCAGCGCCCGTTCGTTCCGCCCCCTGTGGATGCTGGAGGAACTGGGCCTGCCCTACCGCCTGCGCCTGCTGCCCTTCCCGCCGCGCGTGCACGCCCGCCCGTTCCTCCAGGAGAACCCGCTGGGCACCGTGCCGCTGCTGGAGGACGGCGCGACGCGCATGACCGAGTCGGCCGCCATGTGCCAGTACCTCGCGGCCCGCCATGGCGCGGGGGCGCTCGACGTGGCCCCGTCCGACCCGGCCTATGGCAGCTACCTGAACTGGCTGCACATGAGCGATGCGACGCTCACCTTTCCACAGACCCTGGTGCTGCGCTACACCCACTTCGAGCCCCCGGAGCGCCGCCAGCCCCAGGTGGCGGCCGACTATGCGCGCTGGTTCCTCGCGCGGCTGCGCGCCGTGGATGCCGCGGTGCAGCACGGCGATTTCCTGTGCGCCGGCCGCTTCACCGCCGCCGACGTCGCCGTGGCCTACGCGCTGCACCTGGCGCAGCACCTGGGCCTGGACGGGCAGTTCCCGCCCGCCGTCGCGGACTACTGGCGGCGGCTGCAGGCGCGCCCGGCGTTCCAGCGCGCGCTGCAGGCGCAGCACCGCGCCGCGCAGGACCAGGGCGTGGACCCCACCCCCTCGCCCGACCTGCGCCCCGCCTGAGCGCGCGGTGCATGGCGCATGGCGCCCTGGCCGGCGGGCCAGCTGTCGGCGCCAACTGTACCTATTCCAACAGGTACAGCAGGCATACAGTGGGCGCTCGCAGGCGGCCTCGCTCCCAAGGGCGCGGCCAGCGGCGCACACAGATGGATCGCCAGATCCGCACCGCCAGCAATGGCGTCAACAGGAGACAAGCCATGACAGGAATCCGCCAGATCGCCCAAGCGGCCGCCGCCGCACTCACGGTGGCATACGCCTTCGCCGCCCATGCGCAAGACATCAAGATCGGCTACACGGCCGACCAGTCCGGCAGCGGCGTGGCCGAGCTGGGCATCGCCGGGCGCTGGGGCTTCGAGGCCGCCATCGAGGACCTCAACAAGTCCGGGGGCATCCTGGGCAAGAAGGTGGTCGGCGTGATCCGCGACGACCAGGGCACGCCGCCCAAGGCCATCCAGACGGTGCAGGACCTGCTCGACAGCGAGAAGGTGCAGGCCCTGGTGGGCCCGGCCAACTCGGGCAACGCGCTGGCGTGGCTGCACATTCCGCAGCAGAAGAAGATCCCCGTGGTGGTGCCCATCGGCACGGCCACCGAGATCACCACGCGCTACGCCAAGGAGCCGCAGAACTACCTGTTCCGCGTGTCGATGGTGGACCGCGAGCAGGTGTCGCTGCTGGCCGCCTACGCGGTCAAGGCCTCCAAGGGCAGGAAGATCGCCGTGCTGGCCGACTCCACCGGCTACGGCCAGGGCGGCATCAAGGACGCGACCGAGGTGCTGGCGCTGCACGGCGTCAAGCCCGTGGCCGTCGAGAAGTACGGCCCCAAGGACACGGACATGACCTCGCAGCTCAACAAGATCAAGGCCGCGGGGGCCGACACCGTCATCATCTACGGCATCGCCGACGGCGCCGCGCAGGTGGTGCGCAGCATGGAGAAGATCAACTACATGCCCACCACGCTGGGCACCTGGGGCAACCTCAGCTCGCTGTTCCCGAAGATGACCGGGCCGAAGCTGTCCGAGCACCTGATCATGGCCGCATCCACCACCGAGGACACGTCCGACAGAACGAAGTCCCTGGGCGAGCGCGTGCGCAAGAACTTCGCCGCGCTGACCTGCTTCCCCTGCGCCGCGCAGGCCTACGACTCGGTGATGCTGCTGTCGGCTGCGATGAAGCAGGCGAACAGCACCGACGGCGAGAAGGTCGCCGCCGCGCTGGAGAACATCAGCGGCGTGCAGGGCGTCATCAAGACCTACGACAAGCCCTTCACCAAGACCATGCACGAGGGCCTGCATGTGGGCGACTTCTACCTGGCGCGCTGGAAGAACGGCACCGAGGTGCAGCGCTTCCAGGACGACGTGTACAAGTCCCTCACGCCTGCGGATCTCAAGCATTGATCTGAAAAACAGGAGCTGCTTGCGCCTTCTGCACAAGGGTTTCAGCATGAAAACCCTCTGAAAATGGCTTGCAGCAGGCGCAAGCAGCTCACTTTTTTGACAGCTTCAGCAGAAGGCAGCGCATGGCCGAATCGATACTCCAGGCGATCTTCAGCGGCCTGGCCCTGGGCAGCATCTACGCGCTCGTGGCCGTGGGCTTCAACATCACCTTCAACACCACCAAGACGCTGAACTTCGGCCAGGGCGAGTTCCTGGTGGCCGGGGCCTTCGTGGCGGTCTCGGTGCTGCTGCTGCTCGCCGGCAAGCAGATGACCGACGCGCTGCTGCCCGCCGAGGTTTCGCTGACGCGCTACCTGCTCAGCCTCGTCGCCACGATGGCGGTGATGGGGCTGCTGGGCGTGCTGCTGTACTACGCGGCCGTGCGGCCCTTCGTGGGCCAGGGCGGCATGGCCTGGGTGATGAGCACCATCGGCTTCGGCATCATCATCCAGAACACGGCGCTGGCGATCTGGGGGCCCTCGCCGCTGGTCATGCCCTCGCCGCTGGGCGACGAGGTGATCCGCATCGGCGGCGCGGGCGTGCTGCCGCAGGAGGTGCTGGTGCTGGTGGCCAGCGTGGCCGTGCTGTTCACGCTGGACTGGGTGATGCGCCGCACGAAGATCGGCAAGGCCGTGCGCGCCGTGGCACAGAACGGCAACGCCGCCACGCTCATGGGCATCAACGTGGGCGCCATCGTGGTGCTGGCCTTCGTCGTCAGCTCCAGCCTGGCGGGGCTGGCCGGGCTCTTGATCGCGCCGATCACCACCGCGTCGGTGTTCATGGGGCTGACGCTGGCGCTCAAGGCGTTCTCGTCGGCCATCGTGGGCGGGCTCACCAGCCCGCGCGGCTGCATGCTGGGCGGCGTGCTGCTCGGCGTGATCGAGGCGCTGGTGGGCCTGTGGCATGCGGAGCTGCGCGAGATCAGCATCTTCATGCTCATCATCGTCGTGCTCGTGGTGCGCCCGCAGGGGCTGCTGGGGCAGCGCATCGTGGAGAAGGTCTGATGGGCAGCGAACGCAAGCACACCCTCTGGCTCGCCATCGTCGCCGCGCTGGCGGCGGCGGTGCCGCTGCTGACCGACAACGACTTCTACCTGCGCGTGCTGTTCCTCATCGGCGTGAACTACATCGCCGCCGCGGGCATGAACGTGCTGGTGGGCTACACCGGGCAGAAATCGCTGGGCCACGCGGGCCTGTTCGCCGTGGGGGCCTACACCGTGGCGCTGCTCACCGCGCGCTGGGGCTGGAACCCGTGGCCGGCCTTCGTCGCGGCCGGCGTGATGGCCGGCCTCTTCGGCATCGTCATCGCGCTGCCCGCGCTGCGGGTGAAGGGCCCGGCGCTGGCGATGGTGACCATCGGCTTCGGCATCGTGGTGGAGAAGATCGTCTCCGAATGGCAGGACGTGTTCGCGGGCCAGCAGGGCATCTACGGCGTGCTGCCGCTGTCGCTGGGCGGCACCATGTTCAGCTCCAGGCACTGGGTGTGGTTCGTGCTGCTGCTGGGCGTGGCGCTGCACGTGATGCTGCGCCTGCTGCTGCGCGGGCGGTTCGGCCGCGCCTTCATGGCCGTGAACACCGCCGAGGTGGCAGCCGAGAGCGTGGGCATCAGCGTCTACCGCTTCAAGGTGCTGGCCTTTGTGATCAGCGCCGTCACCTGCGGGCTGGCCGGCGCGCTGATCGCGCAGCAGAACCAGTACATCAACTCCGACTTCATCACCTTCAACCTGTCGGTCTTCATCCTGCTGATGGTGCTGTTCGGCGGGCATTCGGTCTACGGGCCGCTGCTGGGCGCGGTGGTGCTGACGCTGCTGGACGCCTTCCTCTCGCGCTGGCCCGGCGTGCAGCACTTCACCTACGGCGCGCTGCTGCTGTTCGCGCTCTACGCCATGCCGGACGGGCTGGCGGGCTTCGTGAAGAAGATGGCGCGCAAATTTGCAGGTAGGTGGGCTCCGAGCCTGCTGCCTGCCGAGCGGCTGCCCGAGCAGCTCGCGCCCTGGCGCCCGCGCGGCGATACCGCCTCTGAAGAGATGCTGCTCGAAGCCCAGGGCCTGTACAAGGCCTACGGCGGCGTGGTGCCCACGAACAACGTGGACATCCGCATCCGCGCCGGCCACGTGCACTCGCTGATCGGGCCCAACGGCGCGGGCAAGACCACGCTGCTCAACATCCTCTCGGGCATCGTGCCGCCGGACAAGGGGCAAATCCGCTTCGGCGGCCAGGACGTGACCGGCCTGCCGCCCTACCGCATCGCCCGCGCGGGCCTGGGGCGCACCTTCCAGAACCTCAAGCTGTTCGCGGGCATGTCGGTGCTGGACAACGTCAAGCTCGGCCTGCACGCGCACATCCCCACGGGCTTCTTCGGCAGCCTGCTGGGCCGGGGCGGCAGCGCCGAGCGCGCCGCGCGCGACGAGGCGCTGCAGATCCTGGACGCGCTGGACTTGCGCGACAAGGCGCAGGAGATCGCCGGCAGCCTGCCCTACGGTGTGCAGCGCCGCCTGGAGCTGGCGCGGGCCCTGGCCACACACCCGCGCCTGCTGCTGCTCGACGAGCCCGCCGCCGGCCTGAACCCGCAGGAGACGCAGGAGCTGGCGCAGGTGATCCTGCGCATCCGCGAGCTGGGCATCACCGTGCTGCTGATCGAGCACCACATGGATCTGGTGATGGCCGTGTCCGACCACGTGATCGTGCTGGACTACGGCCAGAAGATCGCCGAGGGCGCGCCCGCGCAGGTGCAGAGCGACCCGCGCGTGATCGCGGCCTACCTGGGCACAGACGACGGAGAAGACGACGAGGAAGAGGAAGGCGGCGCCCATGTCCGATGAATTGCTGCGCATCGAAGACCTGCACGTGCATTACGGCGCGGTGCAGGCGCTCAAGGGCGTCTCGCTGCACGTGCAGGCGGGCGAGGTGGTCACCATCATCGGCGGCAACGGCGCGGGCAAGAGCACGCTGATGCGCTGCATCTCGGGCCTGGAGCCCGCGAAGGGCGGGCGCGTGCTGTTCCAGGGGCAGGACCTCGCGGCCACGCCCGGTCACCGGCGCTTGGCCCTGGGCATCGCCCAATCGCCCGAAGGCCGGCAGGTGTTCGCCGACCAGACCGTGCGCGACAACCTGCTGCTGGGCGCCTACCACCGCCGCGCCAGCGCGGCCGAGATCGAGGCCGACATCCAGGCGCAGTTCGAGCGCTTCCCGCGCCTGGGCGAGCGCCAGCAGCAGATGGCCGGCACCATGTCCGGCGGCGAACAGCAGATGCTGGCCATCGCCCGCGCCCTCATGGCTCGGCCCCAGTTGCTGCTGCTCGACGAGCCCTCGCTGGGCCTGGCGCCGCTGATCGTCAAGGAAATCTTCGACACCATCCGCAGCCTGCGCACGCTGGGCGTGACCATCCTGCTGGTGGAGCAGATGGCCAACCAGGCCCTGGCCGTGGCCGACCGCGGCTACGTGCTGGAGACCGGCCGCATCACGCTGCAGGGCGCGGGCCGCGCGCTGCGGCGCGACCCGAAGGTGCGCGCCGCCTACCTCGGAGGGCATTGACGTGGACTTCGCGGAAAGCTTCGACTACGTCGTGGTCGGCGCGGGCGCGGCCGGCGCCATCGTGGCGCGGCGGCTGGCCGAAGACCCGGCCGTCACCGTCTGCCTGCTGGAAGCCGGCCCGCCCGACCGCCACCCCTACCTGCATCTGCCGGCCGGCTTCATCAAGATGCTGTTCGACCCGGCCTACACATGGAATTACGGCTCGGAGCCCGACGCGCGCACGCTCGATCGGCGCGTGCCGCTGCCGCAGGGCAAGACCCTGGGCGGATCGAGCGCGATCAACGGCCTGATCTACAACCGCGGCCAAGCCGAGGACTACGACGGCTGGGCAGCGCTGGGCAACCCCGGCTGGTCGTTCGCCGAGGTGCTGCCCTACTTTCAGCGCAACGAGCGCTGGCTCGGCCCCGCCGTCAGCGCGCGGCGCGGCACGGCGGGCCGCGTGCCGGTCACACCGATCGACTGGAACCACCCGATCTGCGAGGCCTTCATCGCGGGCGCGCAGGAACAGGGCCTGCCGCGCAACCCCGACTACAACGGCGACAGCCAGGCGGGCGTGGGCTACTTCCAGCGCACCATCCACCGCGGCTGGCGCCAGAGCACGGCGCGCGGCTACCTGCGCTCGCCCCCAGCCAACCTGTCGGTACGCACCCATGCACAGGCCACGCGCATCGTGCTCCAAGGTGCGCGCGCCACGGGCGTGGCATACGCGCACGGCGGCCCGCAGGGGAATGCCAAAGCCGTCGGCGCGCGGCGCGAGGTGGTGGTCTGCGCGGGCGCGATCAACACGCCCCGGCTGCTGCAGCTCTCCGGCATCGGCCCGGCCGACCAGTTGCAGGCGCTGGGCCTGCCCGTGGCGCACGCCCTCGCGGGTGTGGGCGCACACCTGAAGGATCATTTCTCGGTGCGCGTCGTGGGCCGCGTGCGGCGCGGCAGCGCGCTCACCATCAACGAACTGGCGCGCGTGCCGCGTCTGTGGGGCCAGGCGGCGCGCTGGCTCGCGGGCAAGCCCAACATCCTGGCGCTGAGCCCCTCGCTCGTGCATTTCTTCTGGCACTCTGGTTTGGGCGACGGCGTGCGGCCCGACCTGCAGGGCGTTTTCACCCCGGCCAGCTACCGCGAGGGCTACGTCGGCCAGCTCGACACCTACCCCGGCATGACCTGCGGCGTCTGGGCGCACCGCCCACGCAGCGAAGGTGAGGTGCGGCTGCGATCAAACGACCCCTGGGCCGATCCGCTGATCCGCCCCAACTACCTTGCGCACGAGGACGACGTGCGCGTGCTCACCGCCGGCGTGCGCCTGGCGCGCGGGCTGCTGCGCACCCAGGCGCTCGCCCCGTTCTTCGAGTCCGAGGCCATGCCTGGCGCGGAGGCCGAGAGCGACGAGGACATCCTCGCCTACATCCGCCGCTATGGCGTCTCGTCGTACCACCTGTGCGGCACGGCGCGCATGGGGCCGTCGCCCGGAGCGGGCGCCGTGGTCGATGCGCAGTTGCGCGTGCACGGCCTGCAGGGCCTGCGCGTGGCCGATTCGTCGGTCATCCCGGCCATCCCCTCGGCCAACATCTGTGCCGCGTCGATGATGATCGGCGAGAAGGCGGCCGACCTCATTCTGGGAAGAAATCCATGCTGACTCCGCACGAGAGCGCCACCATCGGCGGCGTGCTGCAGGAGGCCGCCGCCGAATTCGGCGACCGGCCCCTGCTGGTGGCCCCGCCCAACCCCGCGCGCGCCTACGACCCCGAGGGCCGCACCATCACCTATGCGCAAGCAGCACAGGCGGTGCAAGGGCTCATGGACCGCTACCGCACGGCGGGCTACGGCAAGGGCCACCGCATCGCCCTGCTGCTGGAAAACCGGCTGGAGCACATGCTGCACAAGCTGGCGATGAACGCGCTGGGCATCTGCTGCGTGCCCGTCAACCCCGACTACCGCCCGCGCGAGCTGGCCTACCTGATCGACCACGCGCACGTCGATCTGGCCGTGGTGCTCCAATCGCGCCAGGCCGACTGGCAGGCCGGCGCGTGCGAGGCCACGTGGCAGCCGCCCGCCGTCCTCTTCGAGCAGTTCGACACCGCCCTGCCCCCGCCCTCCGCACTGGCAACGGACTGGTCGCCCGACGCCGATACGCCCGCGAGCATCCTCTACACCTCGGGCACCACGGGCCGGCCCAAGGGCTGCGTGCTCTCGCACCGCTACGAACTCGCGGCAGGCGCGTACTACGCCACGCGCGGCGGCCTCGTCGATTTCCGGCCCGAGGGCGAGCGCATCTACAACCCGCTGCCGCTGTTCCACGTCAACGCGTCCATCCTCTCGTTCCAAGCGGCTCTGCTCACGGGTAGCTGCCAGATCCAGACCGACCGCTTCCAGCCCACGCGCTGGTGGCAGGAGGTGCGCGATACCCGGGCGACCGTCGTCCACTACCTGGGCGTGATCGTGCAGATGCTCTGCGTGCAGCCACCCTCACCCGGCGACAAAGACCACTGCGTGCGCTTCGGCATGGGCGCGGGCGTGGAGCCACAATTGCACGCGGCGTTTGAGGAGCGCTTCGGCTTCCCGCTGCTCGAACTCTGGGGCATGACGGAGAACGTGCGCATCCTCGTGGACAACATGCCGCCGCGCCAGGTGGGCACGCGCGCCTTCGGCCGCGCCACGCCCGGCATCGAGGTGCGCGTGGCGGACGACGCGGGCCACGACGTGCCGGACGGCACGCCCGGCGAGATGCTCATCCGCCATTCGGCCGCAACGCCGCGCAAGGATTTCTTCTCCGGCTATCTCGACGACGAAGCCGCCACCGAGGCCGCCTGGCGCGGCGGCTGGTTCCAAACGGGCGACGTGGTCACGCGCGATGCCACGGGCATGCTGCACTTCGTGGAGCGGCGCAAGAACATCATCCGCCGCTCAGGCGAGAACATCGCCGCGGCCGAGGTCGAGGCCTGGCTGCTCACCCACCCCGACGTGGAGCTGGCGGCTGTGATGGCCGTGCCCGACGAGGTGCGCGAGGAGGAGGTGCTCGCCTGCATCGTCCTCAAGCCCCATGCGCGCAACGCGCCGGACAGCGAGGCGCTACTGCGCTCGCTGTTCGCGCACTGCCGCACGGGCCTGGCGTACTTCAAGGCGCCGGGCTGGGTGTGGTTCACCGAGCAGATCCCGACCACCGGCACGCAGAAGATCCAGAAGCACAGCATCTTCGGCCCGGGCACCGACCCGCGCACCCAGCCCGGCATGCACGACCTGCGCGCCTGGAAGAAGCGCGACGGCGGCAAGGCCACCGCCTAGCGCAGTCCGCCCATGCACGCCCACCCCACACTGCCGCCCCGCGCGGGCGCACAGGCCGGCCTACGCCGAAAGCCGCTCGAATGCGCGCTGGAAGCGCGGGTCCAGCACCGCGTGCGGGTTGCAGCGCGACCAGGGCGAGACCGCCTGCCCGTTCACGCTGAAGATGTTGCCCGGCGCCATGACGATGTTCTGCGCGAGCATGGCCTGGGCGAGCGCGTGCGCGTCCGCGAAGCCCGGCCAGCGCGCCCAGATGAACAGCGAGTGCGTGGGCCGCACGAACACCTCGGCCCCCATGCCGCCCAGCAGCGCGTAGGCGCGCTGCGTGGTCTCGGCCAGGCGCTCGCGCAGCTGCTCCAGGTGGCGCGCGTGGTGGCGCTCGGCGAGCAAGGTGTCCACGGTGCGCTCGGCGTATTCCGAGCTGCTCACGCCGGTCAGGATCTTGAGGTCGGCGAGGTCGTTGGCCAGGTCCGGGCTGCACGCGGCGAAGCCCACGCGCAGCGCGGCCGAGAGCGACTTGGAGAAGCTGCCGACGTAGATCGTGCGCTCGAGCTGGTCCAGCGCCGACAGGCGCGGCGCGCCGGGGCTGCGGAAGTCGCAGAGCGCGTCGTTCTCCACCAGCAGCAGGTTGTGCTGCTCGGCCAGGCGCAGCACGGCGCGCGCCTTGTGCGGCGACAGGTCCGACCCCGTGGGGTTGTGCGCCAGCGACTGGGTGAAGAACAGGCGCGGCCGCTGGCTCTTGAGCAGGCGCTCCAGCGCGGCCAGGTCGGGGCCGTCGGCCAGGCGCGGCACGCCCACGGTGCGCGCGCCCGCCAGGTGCAGCTTGCCCAGCAGCGGGTAGTAGCCCGGGTCGTCGATCAGCACCACGCCGCCGGGCGGCACGAAGTAGCGCACGATCAGGTCCATGGCCTCGTTGGCGCCATGCGTCAGCACGATCTGCTGGGGGTGGGCGTCGATGCCCAGGTCCGCGAGCCGGCGCACGAGCCGGTTGCGCAGCGGCGCGTAGCCCAGCCGGTCGCCGTAGCGGAACAGCGTGCCCAGGCCGCCGCGCGCCACCTTGTGGTGCGGCCGGTCCAGGCGCGCGCCGGCCAGCCATTCCGAGGGCGGGAAGGCATCGCCCACCGCGAGCTGCCCGGGCTCGTTGCGCAGCTGCATGCGCATGAGCCACACGATGTCCATCGCGCGGTGCATCGCGCTGCTGTCCTCGGCCTCGCCGGCCGGGCCGGGCAGCCCCTCCTTGACGAAGAAGCCCGAGCCGCGCCGCGGCTCCACGAGCCCGCGCGCGACCAGCAGCTCGAACGCGGCGATCACCGTGTTCTTGCCGTAGCCGCGCAGCGCCGCGATCTCGCGCAGCGAGGGCAGCTTGTCGCCGGCCTTGTACACGCCTTCGCGGATCTGCCGCGCCAGCGAGTCGGCCAGGGCGTGGAACAGCGGGGGCGTGGGTACAGACATGGCGCGGTTGCTCGTGTGCCGGAACTGTACCCGCCCGCGCGGCCGCTGCCCCGTTCGTTTTCCCTTCCCACCCTGACGGAAATGCCATGACCACCACCTCCACCATCGACTCCCGCCTGCCCCGCTTCCGCTCCCTCACGCCGCAGCAGCGCCTGCGGCACGTCGTCCAGGCCGCGGGCCTGGACGCGGCCGAGGCCCGCCTGCTGGAGCACAGCGGCGCGCTCGACCTCGCGCTCGCCGACGGCATGATCGAGAACGTCATCGGCACCTTCGAGCTGCCGCTCGCCGTGGCCGGCTACTTCCAGCTCAACGGCAAGGACGTGCTCGTCCCCATGGCGGTGGAGGAGCCCTCTGTCGTCGCGGCCGCCTCGTTCATGGCCAAGCTCGCGCGCGGGTGCGGCGGCTTCGAGACGTCGAGCACGCCGCCGCTCATGCGCGCCCAGGTGCAGGTGCTGGGCCTGTCCGACCCGCACGGCGCGCGCCAGGCGCTGCTGCGCCGCGGCCGCGAGATCATCGGCCTGGCCAACCAGCGCGACAAGGTGCTCATCGGCCTGGGCGGCGGCTGCCGCGACATCGAGGTGCACGTGCTCGACGAAACCCGCCGCGGCCCCATGCTGGTGGTGCACCTGATCGTGGACGTGCGCGACGCCATGGGCGCCAACACCGTCAACACCATGGCCGAATCCGTCTCGCCGCTGGTCGAGGAGATCACGGGCGGCCAGGTGCGCCTGCGCATCCTCTCCAACCTGGCGGACCTGCGCCTGTCGCGCGCGCGCGTCGCGCTCTCGCCCGAAGCGCTGACCACGGCCGAATACCAGGGCGCCGAGGTGATCGAGCGCATCCTCGACGCCTACGAGTTCGCCGCCGCCGACCCCTACCGCGCCGCCACGCACAACAAGGGCATCATGAACGGCATCGACCCCGTGATCGTCGCCACCGGCAACGACTGGCGCGCCGTGGAGGCCGGGGCCCACGCCTGGGCCAGCCGGCGCGGCCACTACGGCTCGCTCACGCGCTGGGAGAAGGACGCGCGCGGCTGGCTCGTGGGCAGCCTGGAGATGCCCATGCCCGTGGGCCTGGTCGGCGGCGCCACCAAGACGCACCCGCTCGCGCGCCTGGCGCTCAGGATCATGGGCGTGAAGACGGCGCAGGAGCTGGGCGAGACCGCCGTCGCCGTGGGCCTGGCGCAGAACCTCGCCGCGCTGCGCGCGCTGGCCACCGAGGGCATCCAGCGCGGCCACATGGCCCTGCATGCGCGCAACATCGCCATCGCGGCCGGCGCGGCGGGCGAGGAGATCGACCGCATCGCGCGGCACATGGCGCAGGAGCGGGACGTCCGCACGGACCGCGCGCAGGCGCTGCTCGCGGCCTTGCGCAGCGCGGGCAGCCTGTGAGGCCGATCAGCCCGCCGCCAGCGGGCCCAGCAGCGCGGGCAGCTCCGCCATGTCCGCGATGATCCGCAGGGCCCCGGCCCCGCGCAGGGCCTCGGGCGAGCCGTGGCCCGCGCCGGTGGGGCTGTAGCCCACCACGGTGGCGCCGGCGGCCACGCCGGCCGTGACGCCGGTCACCGTGTCCTCCACCACCAGGCAGCGCGCGGGCGGCACGCCCAGGGCGGCCGCGGCGGCCAGGTACACGTCGGGCGCGGGCTTCGTGGCCCGCATTTCGTGGCCGCTGAAGATGCGCCCGGCGAACAGCGGGGCCAGCCCCACCTGCGCGAGCTGCATCTCCACCTTCTGCCGGTCGGCGCCCGACGCGCAGGCGATGCGCCCGCCGAGCCGCGCATGCACGGCGCGCACGGCCTCGGGAGCGTTCGGGATGGCCGCCACCTCGGCGCGCAGCGCGGCGTTGCGGCGCTCGTAGAACTCGGCCATCCAGGCGTCGGTGAGCGGCTGGCCGGTGCGCGCCTCGATCAGCGCGGCCTCGCTGCGCACGGTCTTGCCGATGAAGATGTGCATGCACTCTTCCTCGCTGAGGGCCCAGCCCGATGCATTGAGCATGGCGCGCAGCACGCCGTTGGTGATCGCCTCGCTGTCGACGAGCACGCCGTCGCAGTCGAACAAGATGGCATCGAATCTCATGAATCTCCAGGAAAGAGGCTGTCGGGCGGGTCGTGCAGCGCCGCCATGCAATCGGGGCCGAAGAGCGCGGCCTGGTCGCGGCCGCACTGCTTGGCGCGGTAGAGCGCGGCGTCGGCCTGCTGGAACAGCGCGTGGGCCACGTCCACGCCGGCGCGGGGCTTGTCCTGCACCGGAGCCAGCTCGCAGGGCAGCAGGCTGGCCACACCGATGCTGACGGTGACGCACCCGGCCTCGCAGCCGCGCGCGTGCTCGATGGCCAGCGCGCGCACGGCCTCGCGCAGGCGCTCGGCCACGGCGCAGGCCTGCGCCTCGCCCGCGCCGGGCAGCAGCACGGCGAATTCCTCGCCGCCGTAGCGCGCCACCATGTCGCCGGCCCGCCCGAGCGACGATGCCAGCGCCTGCGCCACGCCCTGCAGGCAGCGGTCGCCCGCGATGTGGCCGTAGTGGTCGTTGAAGGCCTTGAAGTGGTCCACGTCGATCATCAGCAGCGCCAGCGCCGTGCCGCCGCGCAGCGCGCGCGCCCACTCCAGGGTGACGACCTCGTCGAGCGCCAGGCGGTTGGCCACCTGGGTGAGCGGGTCCACGCGCACCTGGGCCTCGAGCGCGGCGCGGTAGCGCTCCAGCTGCGCCTCCGCCAGCTTGCGCTCGGTGATGTCCTGCACCGTGCCGGTCATGCGCGCGCGCTGCGGGCCCTGCGCATCGCCGTATTCGCCCCACACCTCGATCCAGCGCTCCTGCCGGTCGCTCGCGCGGTGGATGCGGTACTGGGTGCGCAGCGCGGTGCGCTGCTCCATCGCCTGGCCGTGGATCGCGAGGGTGCCTTCGCGGTCCTGCGGGTGCAGCATGGCCACCCAGTCGCGCAGCGGCATGCGGCCGTCCAGCGGCAGGCCGAAGATGGCATTGGCCATGCGCGACATGGAGAACCGCTTGCGCTCGTGGTCGTAGGCGAAATAGCCCACCGAGGCCGCCTTCTGCGCCGCGTCGAGCCAGCGCATGTTGCGTTCGAGCTTTTCCTTGAGCTGGCGCTCGCGCCGCCACGCGCGCCACTGCCAAAGCACGACGACGAGCACCACGAGCAGCAGCCCCAGGCTGGTGAACAGGCTCAGGGCCAGCCATTCGCGCCGCTGCGCGTCGGTGAAGGCCTCGGCCGTGTCCATCTTGGAGATGAGCAGCCAGTCGCTGCCCGGCACGGCGCTGGCGGTGGCCAGCACGTCATGCCCCCGGTAGTCGGTGCCGTAGAAGGTGCCGCGCACGCCCGAGGCGGCCAGCGCCACGGCGGCATCGTCCGTGCGGTCCCCGGGCACGCGCACCGTGAGCGGCTCGTCGCCGCGGTGGCGCAGCGGGCTCAGGAGCACCACGTCGTTCCCCTCGCGCTGGACCAGCAGCGACTCCGCCGTGCGGTTGTTGTTGGGCCAGACTTCGAGCAGCGGGTACAGCGTGGTGCGCGCATCGACCACGAGCCAGACGGCACCCACGGGCTCGCTGCCGTCGAACAGCGGCGCCAGCAGGCTGAAGAACGCGAAGGCGAACGCCGCCCCGTCGCGCCGCAGCCCCACGGCGGCGGGCTGCGCGCTGTCGAACGCGCCGCGCAGCGCCGCGAGCTCGGGCGCGGGCAGGCTGTCCACGCGCGCCGCGCCGCCCTGCGCCGGGCCCAGCAGCAGGCGGCCCTGCATGTCCACCAGGTACGCGGCCGTGTACTGCGCGTGCTCGACCAGCGAGCGCAGGCGCTCACGCACCAGCACCTCCTGGGCCTCCTGCGCGGGGCCGCTCTCGGTGCGCCAGCGGTGCACGGCCTGGGCGAACAGGCCGTCGTCCGTCAGCGCCGCGGCCTCGCCGTTGCGCCGGCGCAGCCAGTCCGACACGCCCGCGGCCTGGATCTGGTTGATGATGCCCAGGCCGCCTTCCACCTGGTGGTGGTAGCGCTGCTCACGCTCCTGGTAGATGAGCCGCATGCCCCAGCCCATGCCCGCGAGCAGCGCCAGCACCACCAGCGGCAGCAACCACCAGGCGCGCAGGAGCGTTCCTTGGCGGCGGAGCATGGCAGGCGGGCGCATCGGCTTCAAAGACAGGCGAAGAGGCACAAAGACGGCATCTTCTTCTGTACTATGACACAATTCGTAGCACTTCCACCCCGGTGGCCCGCCCATGCCCGCACCCGACGAGCCCGCGCCTTTCGTGACGCGGCGCGACTGCATCACCCGCACCCTGGCGCTGTGCGCGGGTGCCCTGGCGGCCCCGGCCGCGCGGGCGGAGTCCGGGCGCTCCAGCGTGGTGGTCAGCCTCTCGATCGAGCCCGACAGCCTCGACCCCACCATGGCCCCCTCGGCCGCCGTGGGCGAGGTGGCGCACTGCAACGTGCTGGAGGGACTGACCAAGATCGAGGAGAGCGGCGCGGTGCGCCCGCTGCTGGCCGAGTCCTGGAAGCTGAGCGCCGACGGCCTGGCCTGCACCCTCCGCCTGCGCCAGGGCGTGCGCTTTCACGACGGCAAGCCGTTCGATGCCGCCGCCGTGCGCTTCAGCTTCGAGCGCGCCGTGGCGCCCGGCTCCACCAACAAGGCACGCAAGGCGCTGTTCGACAACATCGCCGCCATCGCCACGCCCGACGCGCACACCGTCACGCTCACGCTGCACCGCCCCGACGCCAACCTGCTCTTCCGGCTGGGCGAGGGCACGGCCGTCATCCTGCACCCGGATACGGCGGCCCAGGCCGCCACGCGGCCCGTGGGCACGGGCCCCTACCGCGTGGCCGAGTGGAACCGCGGCCACAGCATCGCGCTCACGCGCGCGGACACCTACCGCAATGCGCGGCGCCTGCGCATGGGCAGCGCCACCTACCGCTTCATCCACGACCCCGATGCGCAGGAGGCCGCGCTGCAGGCGGGCGACATCGACCTGTTCTTCCACTTCGCCACGCGCACCATGCGGCGCTTCCAGAACGACACGCGCTACCAGGTGCTGATCGGCTCGTCGAGCGGCAAGGGCATGCTGGCGCTGAACAACCGGCGCGCGCCCCTGAACGACCTGCGCGTGCGCCGCGCCATCACGCACGCCATCGACCGCGAGGGCTTCATCCGCACCGTGCTCGACGGGCGCGGCACGGCCATCGGCAGCCACTTCTCGCCCACCGACGCGGGCTACCTGCACCTCGAAAGCATGTACCCCTACGACCCGGGCCGCGCCCGCGCGCTGCTCAAGGAAGCGGGCGTCACCACGCCGCTGCGGCTGAAGCTCTCGCTGCCGCCCGCGCCCTACGCCCAGGCGGGCGGGCCCGTGGTGGCGCAGTACCTGGCCCAGGCGGGCATCGTCGCCGAGATCGAGCGCCTGGAGTGGCCCCAGTGGCTGGCCGGCCCCTTCAAGGGCCACTTCGACATGACGCTCATCAACCACGTCGAGCCGCTGGACTACCTGATCTACACCGACCCCGGCTACTACTTCGGCTACGACAGCCCGGCCTTCCGCGAACTGGCGCAGCGCCACGCCGCGGCCGCCAGCGCGCGCGAGCGGCAGCTGCGCTTTGCCGACCTGCAGCGCCACCTGGCGCAGGACGCGGTCAACGCCTGGATCTTCGCGCCCAAGATCGGCGCCGTGGTGCGCAAGGGGCTGCGCGGCGCCTGGATGAACTACCCCATCTTCGCGCACGACATCGCGGCCTTGTGGTGGGAGGAAGACTCCTGATTCAATAGCTTCCAGCGCGCGCTGGCAAAGGGCTGCAAGCCCATTTGATTCAAAATTGGTCCCCCTCCACGTAGTACCAGCGCCCGCCCTCGCGCACGAAGCAGCTGCGCTCGTGCAGGCGCACGGCGCGGCCGCCCACGCGCCAGCGCGCGACGAACTCCACCTCGGCCCGGTCCTCGCCCGTGGCGCGGTGCGCGCGCACGTCGAGCCCCAGCCACTTCGCGCCCGCGTCGAAATCGAGCGCTTCAGGGCGCCGGCCCGCGTGCCAGGTGGCGAGCAGGTAGTCCGCCCGCCGCAGCACGAAGGCGGTGTAGCGCGAGCGCATGAGCCGCTCGGCATCGGGCGCGGGCGTGGTATCGAAATGGCCGAGGTAGCGGCCGCAGCACGCGGCCAGCGAGGCGCCGCTGCCGCAGGGGCATAGACTGTCTTTCATTTTGCGAAGGATTCAACGATGTGGGCCATGAGCGTACCCTGGTGGGAATTCGTCGTGCGCGGGGTGGTGGTGTACCTGTTCCTGCTCATCTTCCTGCGCGTGGCGGGGCGGCGGCAGACGGGGCAGTACGCGCCGTTCGACCTCGTGCTGCTGCTGATCCTCTCGAACGCGGTGCAGAACTCGATGAACGCGGGCGACAACTCGCTCATCGGCGGCCTCGTCAGTGCCGCCACGCTCATCGGCTGCCACGTGGCGCTGGCCCAGCTCACCTTCCGCCTGCCGCGCCTGGCGCGGCTGGTGGACGGGCGCCCCCAGGTGCTGGTGAAGGGCGGCCAGCTCGACACGGCGCTCATGCGCAAGGAGCTGCTCACGCCCGACGACGTGGCCGCCGCGCTGCGCGCGGGCGGCTGCCTGCACGTGCACGAGGTGGAGCGCGCCACCATCGAGACCAACGGCACGATCACCGTGGTGCTGCGCGGCACGGGGCGCGGCGCCGAGTCCGGCCTCTGACTGCCATGGAGCCGACCTTTCTCATCGTGGCGCTGGGCGCCGCCGTGGCGGGCTTCGTGCAGGGGCTGTCGGGCTTCGCCTTCGGCATGGTGGCCATGTCGTTCTGGGCCTGGACGCTGGAGCCGCGCCTGGCCGCCGCGCTCACGGTGTTCGGCGCGCTGGTGGGCCAGACGCTGGCGGCCGTGACCATGCGGCGCGGCTTCGACTGGCGGCGCCTGCTGCCCTTCATCGCGGGGGGGCTGGCGGGCATCCCGCTGGGCGTGGCGCTGCTGCCGCACCTGGACGTGCTGTGGTTCAAGGCCATCCTGGGCACGCTGCTGGTGCTGTTCTGCCCCACCATGCTGCTGTCCCGGCACCTGCCGCGCATCGGCCGGGGCGGGCGGCTCGGCGACGGCGCGGCGGGGCTGGTGGGCGGCGTGATGGGCGGCATCGGCGGCTTCACGGGCGTGGTGCCCACGCTGTGGTGCACGCTGTGCGGCTACGAGAAGGACACGCAGCGCGCGGTGATCCAGAACTTCAACCTGTCGATGCTCGCCGTCACCATGGGCACCTACCTCGCCACGGGCGTGGTCACGCGCCCGATGCTGCCGCTGTTCGCCGTGGTGGCGCCCGCCATGCTGGTGCCCACGCTGCTGGGCACGCGGCTGTACATCGGCATCAGCGAGGCGCGCTTCCGGCAGATCGTGCTGGGGCTGCTCACGGTCTCGGGTGTGGCGCTGCTGGCGGCGTCGCTGCCGCGGCTGGCGCAGCGCCTGGGCTGACCGGCGGCGAGCGCGCCGCCCGGTCCGGGCAGGCACCCAATCGCCCCGTATGCGTGGACCCACTTACCGGGCAGCCATGGAAATCCCTGATGATCCCCCTGGCGCCCCCGCCCATAATCCGCCCATTTCCACACTCTGTATACAGGGAGGAAGGGCCGGATGCACCTGGTGCCGATCGAGGAAGTCCAGCACAGGCTGCTGCCGGGCACGGCCCTGCCGTGGAACGTGCGCAACGCCCAGGGGGCGCTCCTGCTGGCCAAGGGCCTGCCGGTGGTGGACGACGCGATGGTCGCGGCACTGCTGCAGCGCGGCGTGTTCATCGACGCCTCCGACCTGCTGCCCGCGCCGGACTGCGATGAGGACGACCGCCTGCCCGCCAGCCTGGCGCACCGCTGGTACGCGCTGGAGGACCGGCTGGTCAGCCTGCTGCGCTCGGCGGCGCAGCCGGCCTTTCTGCCGCGCGTGCAGGAATCGGTGGCGCAGGTGGCCGCGCTGGCGGACGGCAACGCCGACGAGGTCATCTTCCTGATCATGCGCCACGACCACGCGCGCTTCGCCCGGTACGGCGTGGCGCATTCGCTGCACACCGCCTCCCTGTGCGGGCTGCTCAGCCGCCACCTGCACTGGTCGGACGGCGACCGCACGAGCCTGGTGGGCGCCGCCCTGACCATGAACCTGGCGATGCTGGAACTGCAAGGCGCACTGGCCGCCAGCGGCATCGGCCCCAGCGCCGCCGAGCGCGAGCAGATACGGGCGCACCCCCTGGCCAGCGCCCGCTGGCTGCGCGAGGCCGGGCTGTGCGACGGCCTCTGGCTCAGCGCCGTCGAGCAGCACCACGAGATCAGCGGCGGGAGCGGCTACCCGCTGGGGCTGCACGCGCCGGGAGAGATGTCGCAGATCGTGCGCTGCATCGACAGCTTCACGGCCAAGCACAGCCCGCGCGCCAGCCGCAAGCCCCTGCCGGCGCAGCAGGCGGCGCGCGACCTGTTCCTGCAAAGCAGCGGCGACCCGCTGGCCAGCCTGCTGATCAAGGAGCTGGGCATCTACCCGCCGGGCTGCTATGTGCGGCTCGCCAGCGGCGAGATCGCCGTCGTCACGCACCGCGGCGAATCGGTCAAGACGCCCCTGGTGGCGGCCCTCACCAACAGGAACGGCGACGCCCTGTGCCAGCCCATCCGGCGCGACACCAGCCGCGCCGGCCACGGCATCACGGGCACGGTGCCGGACCAGGCGGTCAAGCTCCAGGTGTCGGCCGAAGACCTGTACGAGCGGCGCGCCGCACCGGCCTGAGCACGGCTTCTTCTTTCAAGCCTTTTCGGCCTCCAGCGCTTGCCGGTCAAGCGCTGCAAGCTACTCCATCAATAGCAGAATCAAGCCAGCCCGCGCTGGATGATGATCTTCTGCACGTCGCTCGTGCCCTCGTAGATCTGGCACACGCGCACGTCGCGGTAGATGCGCTCCACCGGGAAGTCGCTGACCACGCCGTAGCCGCCCAGCGTCTGGATGGCGGCGCTGCACACGCGCTCGGCCATCTCGCTGGCGAAGAGCTTGGCCATGGCGGCTTCCTGCAGGCAGGGGCGGCCCGCGTCGCGCAGGCTGGCGGCGTGCCAGATGAGCTGGCGCGCGGCCTCGATCTGCGTGGCGCAGTCGGCCAGGCGAAAGCCCACGGCCTGGTGGTTGAAGATGGGCTGGCCGAAGCTCTCGCGCTCCTTGGCGTAGGCCAGCGCCGCCTCGAACGCGCTGCGCGCCATGCCCACGCTCTGCGCGGCGATGCCGATGCGCCCGCCCTCCAGCGCGCCCAGCGCGATCTTGTAGCCCTCGCCCTCAGCACCGATAAGGTTCTCCGCCGGTACGCGGCAGTTGTCGAAGTTGATCTGCGCCGTGTCGCTGCTGTGCTGGCCGAGCTTGTCCTCCAGCCGCGCCACCACGTAGCCGGGCGTGTCCGTGGGCACGATGAAGGCGCTCATGCCCTTCTTGCCCGCGCCCTTGTCGGTGACGGCGATGACGATGGCCACGTGGCCGTTCCGGCCGCTGGTGATGAACTGCTTGACGCCGTTGATCACGTACTCGCCGCCCTCCTTCGCCGCCGTGGTGCGCAGCGCCGATGCGTCGGAGCCCACGTGCGGCTCGGTCAGGCAGAAGGCGCCGAGCATCTCGCCGCGCGCCAGGGGCGCGAGCCATTGCTGCTTTTGCGCCTCGCTGCCGTAGCGCATGAGGATGGCGTTGACCGGGCAGTTGGTCACGCTGATGGCGGTGCTGGTGCCGCCGTCGCCCGCGGCGATCTCCTCGAGCACGAGGGCGAGCGTGAGGTAGTCGAGCCCCGCGCCGCCGTATTCCTCGGGCACGCAGATGCCGTAGGCGCCCAGTGCGGCCAGGCCCTGGTGGACGTCCCGGGGAAAGTGGTGTTCCTTGTCCCAGCGCGCGGCGTGGGGGGCGATCTGCTCGCGCACGAAGTCGCGCACGGCATCGCGGATCATTTCCTGGTCTTGGGTGAGCAGCATGGTGTTTTCAAGCAAAAAGTGCCGCCAGCGCCCGCCAGGCGGGCGCAAGCAGCTATGGAAATCAAAGCATTTCGATGGCCATGGCCGTGGCCTCGCCGCCACCGATGCACAGCGTGGCCAGGCCCTTGGCGAGGCCGCGCGCCTTCAGGGCGTGGATGAGCGTGACGAGGATGCGCGCGCCGCTGGCGCCGATGGGGTGGCCCAGCGCGCAGGCGCCGCCATTGACGTTGACCTTGGCGTGGGGGATGTCCAGCTCCTTCATGAGCGCCATGGGCACGACGGCGAAGGCTTCGTTGATCTCCCACAGGTCCACGTCGCCCGCCGTCCAGCCGATCTTTTGGAGCAGCTTCTCGGTGGCGCCCACGGGCGCGGTGCTGAACCATTCGGGCTCCTGCGCGTGCGTGGCGTGGCCCACGATGCGCGCGAGCGGCTGGCAGCCCAGCGCTTTCGCGGTGGAGGCGCGCATGAGCACCAGGGCGGCGGCGCCGTCGTTGATGCTGGAGCTGGAGGCGGCGGTGATGGTGCCGTCCTTCTTGAACGCGGGCTTGAGGCTACCGATCTTGTCCAGGCGCGCCTTGAGCGGGCCTTCGTCTTCGTCGATGGTCACGTCGCCCTTGCGGGTGGAGACGGTGACTGGCGTGATCTCGGCCTTGAACGCTCCCGACTTGATGGCTTCCTGCGCGCGCTGGACGCTGGCCACGGCGAATTCGTCTTGCTGCTCGCGCGTGAACTGGTACTTGGCCGCGCAGTCTTCGCCGAAGGTGCCCATGCTGCGGCCGGGCTCGTAGGCGTCTTCGAGGCCGTCGAGCATCATGTGGTCGAACACCTTGTCGTGGCCCATGCGGTAGCCGCCGCGGCCCTTCTTGAGCAGGTAGGGCGCGTTGGTCATGCTCTCCATGCCGCCCGCGACCATCACCTCGCGGCTGCCCGCGACGAGCTGGTCGTGCGCGAGGAGGGTGGCCTCCATGCCCGCGCCGCACATCTTGCTGAGGGTGACGGCGCCGCAGGTCTTGGGCAGGCCGCCCTTGAACACGGCCTGGCGCGCCGGGGCCTGGCCCTGGCCGGCCATCAGGCAGTTGCCGAACAGCACCTCCTCGACCTTTTCGGGTGCGATGCCCGCGCGCGCCACGGCGGCCCGGATCGCGGCGCCGCCCAGGTCGTTGGCGGACAGCTCGGCGAAGCCGCCCTGGAAGGCGCCCATGGGGGTGCGAGCGGCGGAAACAATGACAACGGGGTCTTGGTGCATGGCGGGATCTCCAGGGTGGATCAATGGGGAAAGCGGCGCTCGGCCGCATACGGAAATACGTCGGACACGTGGCCCTGCCGGATGCGCTCCTGGTGCGCCTGCCAGAAGGCGGGGTCGAGCAGGTCGGCGTGGTGGCGCAGGAAGACTTCGCGCACGGCGGGGTTGCCCAGCAGGAAGGGGGCGAAGGTTTCGGGGAACACGTCCTTGGGGCCCACGCGCCACCAGACTTCGCCGCTCATCTCGTCTTCCTCGTTGCGCGGCGGGGGCACGCGGCGGAAGTGGCAGTCGGTGAGGTATTCGACCTCGTCGTAGTCGTAGAACACCACCTTGCCGCCGCGCGTGACGCCGAAGTTCTTCCACAGCATGTCGCCGGGGAAGATGTTGGCGGCGACCATGTCCTTGATGGCGTTGCCGTAGTCGATGACGGCGCGCTCCATCCGCGCGCGCACCGCGGGGTTGTCCAAACCCGCGTCGAAGGCCTCTTGCAGGTAGAGGTTGAGCGGGACCATGCGGCGCTCGATGTAGAGGTGGCTGAGGATGACCTCGGTCTGCCCATCGCCGTCGCGGTCGCTGATCTCGAGCTGGCTCGGCGCGTGCCGCTGGATCTCGGCGATCAGCGCGTCGGAAAAGCGGCTGCGCGGGAAGGCCACCAGACTGTACTCGAGCGTGTCGGCCATGCGGCCCACACGGTCGTGGTGCTTGACGAGCTGGTACTTGGCCTGGATCTGCTCGCGCGTGGTGTCCTTCTGCGGCGGGTAGTGGTCCTTGATGAGCTTGAACACGTAGGGGAAGCTGGGCAGGTCGAACACGAGCATGACCATGCCCTTGATACCCGGCGCGATGCGGAACTGGTCGCTCGAATGCCGCAGGTGCGAGAGGAAGTCACGGTAGAACAGGGTCTTGCCCTGCTTGGCCAGGCCCAGCGCGTTGTACAGCTCGCCGCGCGGCTTGCGCGGCATCAGGCTGCGCAGGAACTGCACGGTGGCGCTGGGCACTTCCATATCGACCATGAAGTAGGCGCGCGCGAAGCTGAAGAGGGCGAGCAGGTCGTCCTCGCCGAAGAGCACCGCGTCGATCACCAACTGGCCGCGCGCGGTGTGCAGGATGGGCAGCGCGAACGGCAGCTCGCTGAAGCCGTTGATGAGCCGCCCCACCACGTACGCGCCCTTGTTGCGGTAGAACAGGCTGGAGAGCACCTGGATCTGGAAGTTGGCGCGCAGCGTCATCGCGGCGATGCGCGGCGCCATGGTGGCGAGCACGCGGTCCGCGTCGCGCGGCAGGTCCTCGAACGCGCGCTGCAGCGCGAAGTGCTCGATCACCTGCACCAGCGTGGCGTGCAGGTTCTCGCGCGCGGGGTAGTAGGCGCGGTAGGTGGGGTACGCCGCGGGCTCGCCGTTCTCGATGTATTCGGTGCTGACGGCGGGCCGCACGAAGATGAAATCGTTCTGGAAGTGCGTGCGGTGCAGGATCTTGGTGGTGACCGAGTTGAAGAAGGTCTCGGCCAGCTCGGGCTGGCGGTGGTTCACCAGCAGGCCGATGTAGTGCAGCTTGACCTGCTGCCACACGGCCATGGGCTGGGCGCCGGCCCCGAACTCCTTTTCGAGCCGGCGCACGCACTCCTTCACGCGCAGGTCGTAGAACTCGATGCGCTCGCGCTGCGCGCGCTGCTGGCCGTGCCAGTCGGCCGTCTCGAAGCGGTGCTTGGCGCGCGCGGACTCGGTGCGGAACAGGCGGTAGTGGCGGTTGAAGCCGTCCATCATCGCCTTGGCGATGTCGTAGGCCTGCGGGGCGTCGAGGCGCTGCGGGAACATGGGCTGCCTGCCTTACGCCCTTGCCGCCACGCCCTGCGCCGCGCCCTCAGCGCCGTGCGGCGGCCACGCCCGCGATGGCGGCCTGGTAGAGCGAATCGAGCCCGTCGGCGCCCGGCACGGTCATGTGCAGGTTGTTGATAAGGCCGTCCTTCAGGCCATAGCACCAGCCGTGCAGCGTGACCTGCTGGCCGCGCGCCCAGGCGTCCTGCACCACGGTGGTGTGGGCGATGTTGACCACCTGCTCGATCACGTTGAGCTCGCACAGCGCGTCGTGGCGCCATTCGGGCGCCATCTGCGCGATGAGGCCACGGTGGCGGTCACGCACGTCGGTCACGTGGCGGATCCAGTTGTCCGCCAGGCCCACGCGCACGTCGTCCAGCGCGGCGCCCACGCCGCCGCAGCCGTAGTGGCCCACGACCATGAGGTGCTCGACGTGCAGCTGGTCCACCGCGAACTGGATGGTGGACAGGCAGTTCAGGTCCGACGGCACCACCACGTTGGCGATGTTGCGGTGCACGAAGACCTCGCCCGGCTCCAGGCCCGTGATCTGGTTGGCGGGCACGCGGCTGTCGGAGCAGCCGATCCACATGTACTTGGGCTTTTGCTGGGCCATCAGGCCCGTGAAGAAGCCCGGGCGGTCACGCTCCATTTGGGCCGCCCATGCGCGGTTGTGGACGAAAAGGTCTTCGATGGAGGTGCTGGTGCTCATTTCTTTCCAATCAGGTTGCGGGCCGGTGCAGGCGATCAGCAGGTTTCCGCGAACAGTTCGCGACCGATCAGCATGCGGCGGATCTCACTCGTGCCGGCGCCAATTTCGTACAGCTTGGCGTCGCGCCAGAGGCGGCCGAGCGGATACTCGTTGATGTAGCCGTTGCCGCCGTAGATCTGGACGCCTTCGCCCGCCATCCACGTGGCCTTCTCCGCGCACCAGAGGATCACGCTGGCGCAGTCCTTGCGCACCTGGCGCACGTGGTCCTTGCCGAGCATGTCGAGGTTCTTCGCCACGGTGTAGGCGAAGGAGCGGCCCGCCTGCAGCACGGTGTACATGTCGGCGACCTTGCTCTGGATGAGCTGGAACTCGCCGATGCTTTGCCCGAACTGCTTGCGGTCGTGGATGTAGGGCACCACATTGTCCATCACCGCCTGCATGATGCCCAGCGGCCCGCCCGTGAGCACGGCGCGCTCGTAGTCCAGGCCGCTCATGAGCACCTTGGCGCCCTGGTTCACGCCGCCAAGCACCTGGGACTCGGGCACCTCGACGTTCTCGAACACCAGCTCGCCCGTGTGGCTGCCGCGCATGCCGAGCTTGTCGAGCTTCTGCGCGATCGAGAAGCCCTTCATGCCCTTCTCGATCAGGAAGGCCGTGACGCCGCGCGCACCCAGCTCGGGCTCGGTCTTGGCGTAGACCACCAGCGTGTCGGCATCGGGGCCGTTGGTGATCCACATCTTGCTGCCGTTGAGCAGGTAGTAGCCGCCCTTGTCCTCGGCCTTGAGCTTCATGCTGATCACGTCGGAGCCCGCGCCGGGCTCGCTCATGGCCAGCGCGCCCACATGCTCGCCGCTGATCAGCTTGGGCAGGTACTTGGCCTTCTGCGCCTCGCTGCCATTGCGGTTGATCTGGTTCACGCACAGGTTGCTGTGCGCACCGTAGGACAGGCCCACCGAGGCGCTGGCGCGCGAGATTTCCTCCATGGCCACCATGTGGGCGAGGTAGCCCATGTCGGCGCCGCCGTACTGCTCGGACACCGTGATGCCCAGCACGCCCAGGTCGCCCATCTTGCGCCACAGGTCCATGGGGAACTGGTCGTTGCGGTCGATCTCGGCGGCGCGCGGTGCGATCTGCTCCTGCGCGAAATCGCGCACGGCATCGCGCAGGGCGTCGATGTCTTCGCCCAGTTGGAAGTTCAGGCCGGGCAGGGAGGAAATGCTCATGGGTGTCTCCTGGGTGGGAAGGGGGAGTGTCGGGCGCGATGCGGTGCTGATTTACGTTTACGTAAACGTCAATTATCCGCGATTTCGGCCTGGCGCTTCTGTTTTTCTGCCTTGGCGAGCAGGGCCCGGGCCTCTTTTTCGTGCTCGCGTACCTCTTCGAAGTTGGCCTGCAGGTCGGCCATCTGCGACTCCAGCTGCTTGCGGTGCTCCGCCAGCACCTCGAGGAACTTGCGCAGCTGCGCGCCCGTGTCGCGGGGGCTGTCGTAGAGGTCGATGATCTCCTTGGCCTCGGTGAGCGAGAGGCCCAGGCGCTTGGCGCGCAGGGTCAGGCGCAGGCGCGTGCGGTCGCGCGCGCTGTAGACGCGGCTGCGCCCGCCGGGGCCCGTGCGCTCGGGCTGCAGCAGGCCCATGTCTTCATAGAAGCGCATGGCGCGCGTGGTGAGGTCGAACTCTTTGGCGAGGTCGCTGATCGTGTAGGTCGTGGCCATGGAAGGTCCGCTGGTTCGGGCCATGTTCGCCAACGCGACACCCGGGGCGCGCGTCCTCCCTAGAATGGAGCTTGAACATGACGTTTACGTCAACGTCAATCCTACCCTATACCGCCTACCCCATGAATCCCCTGGAACACGAGATCCACTACCCGCTGGGTGACACCCTGCCCCCGGAAGGCCGCTGCCTGGACGTAGCGCCCGGCGTGAAATGGATCCGCATGGGGCTGCCTTTCGCCCTGGACCACATCAACCTCTGGCTGCTGCGGGATGTGCAGCCAGTGGATGGCCAGCCGCAGCAGGGATGGACCGTGGTGGACTGCTGCATCGCCAGCGACACCACGCGGGCGCAGTGGGAGCAGTTGTTCCAGAACGCGCTGGAGGGATTGCCCATCCTGCGCGTCATCGTCACGCACATGCACCCGGACCACATCGGCCTGGCGCACTGGCTGTGCACACACTGGCAGGCGCCGCTATGGATCAGCGCCACCGACTACAACGCCGCCCGCATGGCCTGCCGGGACCTGCAGGGCTTCGGCGGCGAGAGCGGCGTTGGCTTCTACCACCAGCATGGCCTGCAGGACCCCGCGTTCCTGGCCCACGTGCGCGGGCGGGGCTCGTACTATTCCAGCCTGGTGCCCGACGTGCCCGGCAGCTACCGGCGCCTGATGGATGGCGACACGTTGCGCATCAGCGCGCACACCTGGGAATGCATCGTGGGCTATGGCCATGCGCCCGAGCACATCGCCCTGTACTGCGCCAGCCTGGGCGTGCTGATCAGCGGGGACATGGTGCTGCCCCGCATCTCCACCAACGTCAGCGTGCACGCCAGCGAGCCCGAAGGCGACCCGCTGCGGCTGTTCCTGCAATCCCTGCAGCGCTACCGCTCGCTGCCTGCACAGACGCTCACCCTGCCATCGCATGGCAAGCCCTTCCACGGGCTGCACCAGCGGGTTGCACAACTGGAACAGCACCATGCCGATCGCCTGGAAGAGGTGCGGGCGGCCTGCCGTCAATCCCCCTGCAGCGCAGCGGAAATCATGTCGAAGATGTTCCGCCGCCCGCTGGTTTTACACGAGCAGACGTTTGCGCTGGGCGAAGCGCTGGCGCACCTGCACTGGCTATGGCACCACGGGGAAGTACAGCGCACCCAGGA
>Ga0222423_1000065_pt1 | contig 113756 bp, 102 predicted proteins | sample 3A0metagenome_FD_182472 | JGI IMG/M metagenome (GOLD analysis project Ga0222423, IMG submission 182472) | Enriched microbial communities from leaf-cutter ant dump, University of Wisconsin, Madison, United States - 3A0 (version 2) | ecosystem: Environmental > Terrestrial > Nest > Insects nest >...
ACAACAGGTAGGCGTCCTCGACGGAGGGCTCGGTCTCGACGGACCCGGGGCCGGGCCGCCCGCCGACGGAGCGGATCTGTCCCGTGCCGGTCTTCCACGTCTGGACCGCTCCGTCGCTCGCCGTCGGCCCGACGTGCACGCGTGCCTCGGCCACAGCGAGCAGCTCTGGGACCGTGCCGTCGAAGCGGATCGCGCCGTCGGTGAGGATGATGACGCGGTCGCACAGGGCGGCGACGTCCTCGGTCTGGTGGGTCGAGATGAGCACGGTGCCCGCCCGTCCGGACAGCAGTCCGCGCAGCGAGGCGCGCTGCTCCGGGTCGAGTCCCGTGGTCGGTTCGTCGAGGATGAGCAGCTCGGGGGAGCCGATGAGCGCCTGGGCGATCGCGAGCCGACGGCGCTGACCGCCCGACATCTTCGCGACCTTCGTGGTGCCGCGGTCGCCGAGCTCGACGAGCTCGAGCACGCGGCGCACCTCGCGGTGGCGCTCCTGCGTGTGCTTCCACTCCTTGAGCACGGCGACGTAGTCGAGGAAGCCGAACGCGTTCATGCCGCGCGGGAACACGACCTCTTGCGGCGTGTAGCCGAGGCGGCGCCTGGCCTCGACGCGCTCGGCATGGGAGCGCGTGACCTCCTGGCCCGCCACGACGATGCGTCCGCTCGTGGGCGGGAGGGCCGTCGAGAGCATGCGCAGCAGCGTGGTCTTGCCGGCGCCGTTGGGGCCGAGCAGGCCCACGACGCCGGGCTCGAGCCGCAGCGTCGTGGGGTGCAGCACCGTGGTGCGACCGAACGTCATCGAGACGTCGGTCAGCGCGGTCGTGGCGGTCATCGAGAACCTCCCGGGTGGACGACGGTCGTGCGCAGGACGAGCAGGACGGCGAGGGCGACGGCGAGCGCCGCGAAGAACGACTGCGCCACGGTGGTGGCCAGGTGGGTGTGCATCGCGGCGACCACCACGGCCCACGCGGCGGCGACCACCCCGGCGGACGGCCACGGGGGGAGCCACGTGTGGAGGACGAGCGCCGCGAGCACCAGACCGAGGGCCGGCAGCAGCCACGTGAACGTGAGGGCGTCGAGGTTGGGCACGAGCCATCCGATCGCCATCGTCGCCGGCAGGGCGATGGTCAGCGCCGCCGCCGTGCGCAGCAGCGCGACCCGCAGCGCGCTGAGCGGCGTGGTGCCGGCGAGCTCGCGCAGTGCGTCGGTGCTCGAGAACGACGCCATGACGGCGAGCACCTGGACGAGCGGCACGAGGAGCAGGAACGCGAGCTCTTGTCGGGCGCCGGCCAGTGCGGTGACGAGGACGGCCGTCAGGGCACCGCCCACCGCGACGCCCCACGAGAGCGCGAGCGCGTCCGACGCACCGACCACGACGAGGTGATCCTCGGGGACCCCGAGCCTGCGCAGCCCGCGCAGCGGCCACGCGAGTCCCGGACGGGTGATGGTGGCCTGCACGGCGTGCCACACCGGTGCCGCCTGCGGGGCGTGGGCGCCAGCCGCGAGCCGGCACTGCGCGCACGAGGTCACGTGGGTCTCCACCGACGCCTCGGCCGCAGGGTCGAGCGCACCCGCGGCATAGGCCTTCCACAACGGATCGGTCACGTGCCAGGCCATCGTCACCACCCCTCCCGTGGCAGCAGCTGTTCGCGCAGTCGCGACTTGGCGATCCGCAGGCGACTCTTGACCGTGCCTTGCGGGATGCCCAGCAGCGCCGCGGCCTCGCGCGTGCTCAGCCCGTCGATCACGGTGGCCTGGAGCACCTGCACGTACTCGGGCGACAGGGCCCGCAGCGCGTCGCCGACCGAGCCGTGCGCGACGGCCCGCAAGAGCTCGTCCTCGGCGCTCGCGACGACCGGCGCCACCGCGGCGAGCACGTCGTCGGGCACGGGGGTCGGGCTCGTGCGCGCCCGCAGGCGGCTGATGAGCCGACGTACCGCGATGCCCCACAGCCAGGCGCCGAGGTCGCCCTCGCCGCGGAAGGCCCGGGGCTTGTCCCACACGGCCACGAAGGTGTCGTGCAGCGCGTCGCGCGCGATCTCGGGGTCGGCCGTGCGGCGCTGCAGCCGTAGCAGCAGCCACGGGCCGTGGCGCTCCACCAGCTCGCGCAGGCCCGCCTCGTCGTGTGCCACGACGAGGTCCAGCAGACCCTTGTCGTCGACCTCGCTGAGCGACCCCATACCCTCACTGTCGCGCCCCGCGGCCCGATCGGATCACATTTCGGCGAAGAACTTGCGCCGACCAGTTCCCGGCGGACCGGGGTGAAGCGAACCGGCCCCTGATTCTGCGCTTCCGCAGGTCAGGGGCCGGCTCGCGAGGTCTCAGGGTCTAGATGTCGTAGTAGAGCTCGAACTCGTGCGGGTGCGGACGCAGACGGATCGGGTCCACCTCGGCCGAACGCTTGTAGTCGATCCACGTCGCGATCAGGTCTGGGGTGAACACGTTGCCGGCCGTGAGGAAGTCGTGGTCGGCCTCGAGGTTGTCGAGCACCTCGGCGAGCGTGCCGGGGACCTGGTCGATGAGGGCGTGCTCCTCGGGCGGGAGCTCGTAGAGGTCCTTGTCGACGGGCTCGGGCGGCTCGATGCGGTTCTGGATGCCGTCGAGGCCCGCCATGAGCATCGCGGCGAACGCGAGGTACGGGTTCGCCGAGGGGTCCGGGACGCGGAACTCGATGCGCTTGGCCTTCGGGTTCGAGCCCGTGACGGGGATGCGGATGCATGCCGAGCGGTTGCGCGCGGAGTACACGAGGTTGACGGGCGCCTCGAAGCCCGGCACGAGCCGGTGGTAGGAGTTCACCGTCGGGTTGGTGAAGGCCAGGAGCGAGGGCGCGTGCTTGAGCAGGCCGCCGATGTACCAGCGCGCGACGTCGCTCAGGCCGCCGTAGCCCTTCTCGTCGAAGAACAGCGGCTGGCCGTCCTTCCACAGCGACTGGTGCACGTGCATGCCCGAGCCGTTGTCCCCGAAGAGCGGCTTGGGCATGAAGGTCACGGTCTTGCCGTTGCGGTGCGCCACGTTCTTGATGACGTACTTGAACAGCTGGACCTTGTCCGCCGAGCGCCCCAGGGTGTCGAAGCGGTAGTTGATCTCCGCCTGGCCGGCCGTGCCGACCTCGTGGTGGGCTCGCTCGACCTCGAGGCCGAGGTCGTCGAGCGCCGTGACCATCTCGTTGCGCAGGTCCACGAAGTGGTCCACGGGCGCGACGGGGAAGTAGCCCCCCTTGAACGGCGTCTTGTGGCCGAGGTTGCCGCCCGCCTCCTCGCGGCCGGTGTTCCACCAGCCCTCGATGGAGTCGATGTGGTAGTAGCTCGACTGCGGCGAGGTGTCGAAGCGGATCGAGTCGAAGACGTAGAACTCGGCCTCGGGCGCGAAGAACGCCGTGTCCGCGATGCCCGTCGAGCGCAGGTACGCCTCGGCCTTCGCGGCCACCTGGCGCGGGTCGCGGCTGTAGGGCTCGTCGGTGTACGGGTCCACGATGTGGAAGTTGAGGACGAGCGTCTTCTCCTTCGAGAAGGGGTCCACGTAGGCCGTCGAGACGTCGGGGATGAGCTTCATGTCGGACTCGTGGATCGCCTGGAAGCCTCGGATCGACGAGCCGTCGAACATCTGGCCCTCGGTGAAGAAGGCTTCGTCGACGATCGCGGCGGGGACCGAGAAGTGCTGCATCTGGCCGGGCAGGTCACAGAACCGGACGTCGATGTGCCGAACGCCCTCGCTCGTGATGAAGGCCAGGACCTCTGCTGGCGTGCTGAACATCCGCTGCTCCTTGCTAGGGGACCACCCGATCGGGCTGACGGGAACGTTAGGGGGTGTCGGTTGCCCCGGCGTGTACCTCGTGTTTCGGCCGTGTTACGTCCCCGACGACGGCGAGCACCGCTTACCGCGCTCGTTAGGCTGGGCCCGTGAGCAGCCGCCAGGACATGGGATCGTGGCTCGAGGGCGCCCCGAGCGACGACTCGCCCCTGGGCCTTCCCGCGCACGGACCGGGCTCGCGCGCCGGGCTCGGCCGCCGGGCGATCGCCCTCGCGATCGACTGGCTCGCGTGCCTGCTCATCTCCGCGTCCTTCTTCGACGGCGAGCCCATGGTCACGCTCGCGATCTTCGCCGCGGAGAACCTCGTGCTCGTCGGGCTCGTCGGAGCCACCTTGGGGCAGCGGATCGCGGGGCTCCAGGTGCGACGCCTCGAGGTCGCCCAGGGGAAGGTCGAGCAGACGGTGGGCGGCGTCGGCGTCGTACGCGGCGCCGTGCGCGCGGTCCTGCTGTGCCTCGTCATCCCCGCCGTCGTGTGGGACGCCGAGGGGCGCGGTCTGCACGACCGCTTTGCGCGCACCGTCATCACCCGCCGCTGAGCACGGCCGGAACGATCAGCGCCCGCGCATGCCCTTGCGGTCGGGGCGCGCGCGCATCGGGTCGACACCCTTGGGGATGGGCGGGCGGGCCGCGCCGAGGGCGTTGAGGCGTGCGTTCACCTGCGCGAGCTCGGGCTTCGTCAGGAGCGCGGAACCCTGGGGCGGGCGCACCTTGCGCGTCTTAGAGGCGATCTTCGGCAAGGGGATCTGCCCCTCCTCGCGCCCCACCTGCAGCACCGTGACGGTGACGTTGGGCAGGATGCGCGTGAGCTTCTTGCGCTCCGCCTCGGCGAGCCTGGCCACGCGGTGCGGGGGCCCTTCCGTGACGAGGACGATGCCGGGGCGCCCGACGCCGCGGAACACGACGTCCTGCGTGCGCGGGTCGATCGCGACCGGCTCGTCGCCGAAGGTCCACCCGCGGCGGATCGTCTTGAGCGCCGAGAGCGCGGCACCGGGCTGACCCTCGATGCGCGCATAGGCGGCGCGCTCGGCCCGGCGCGCGAGAACGGCCATGCCCGCGATCGTCGAGAACATCACGCCCATGATGAGGAAGTACACGGGCTGGCTCGCGAGGAGGCCGATCACGAGGGCGACGGCGATGGTGGCGACCATCGCGGCGGCGATCCACCACGGCAGTGCCTTGTCGGTCTCGTAGGCCATGCGGTAGGCCTGGGCGACGTTGTGGTACCAGCGCGTCTTCTTGGGCGCCGAAGTGTCCTTCTGCTTGCGAGCCATGGTCGGACAGTCTAGTTGGACTGGCGGGCCAGGACGCTCGCAGCCTCCTGGCGAGACGTCGTCGCCTCGCCCAGGTGCGCGAGTGCCGCGGGGATCTCCAGCCCGCGTCGACGCATCGCCTGCCCCCACAGCCTTCCGGCACGGTAGGACGAGCGCACGAGCGGGCCGGACATGACGCCGAGGAAGCCGAGATCCTCGGCGACCTTCGCCAGCTCGACGAACTCCTCCGGGCGCACCCAGCGGTCCACGGGGTGGTGGCGCAGCGAGGGGCGCAGGTACTGGGTGATCGTGATGAGGTCCGTCCCGGCCTCGTGGAGCGCGCCGAGCGCCTCGACGGTCTCCTCGAAGGTCTCGCCCATGCCGAGGATGAGGTTCGACTTCGTCACGAGGCCGTCCTCGCGCGCCGCCGTGAGCACGGACAGCGAGCGGTCGTACCGGAAGCCGGGACGGATCTGCTTGAAGATGCGCGGCACCGTCTCGAGGTTGTGCGCGAGCACCTCGGGACGGGAGGAGAACACCTCGGCGAGCAGCTCGGGCTTCGCGTTGAAGTCGGGGATGAGCAGCTCGACGCCGGTCCCCGGGTTCAGCGCGTGGATCTGGCGCACCGTCTCCGCATAGAGCCAGGCTCCGCCGTCGGGCAGGTCGTCGCGGGCGACGCCCGTGACGGTCGAGTACTTCAGGCCCATCGCCTGGACGGACTCCGCGACGCGACGCGGCTCGTCCGCGTCGAAGTCGGCGGGCTTGCCCGTGTCGATCTGGCAGAAGTCGCAGCGCCGCGTGCACTGGTCGCCGCCGATGAGGAACGTCGCCTCCCGGTCCTCCCAGCACTCGAAGATGTTGGGACAGCCCGCTTCCTCGCACACCGTGTGCAGTCCCTCGCGCTTCACGAGGCCCTTGAGCTCGTTGTACTCCGGGCCCATCGTCGCGCGCGTGCGGATCCACTCCGGCTTCTTCTCGATCGGAGTCTCGGCGTTGCGGGCCTCGACCCGCAGCATCTTGCGGCCCTCAGGTGCGATCGTCACCCTGCCACTCTACGTGAGCGCGTCGCGCGAGGGTCCCGCTGTGACGCGCGGCACTCTCGAGGGACCTCGGGCCCACGGCGCTCACGTCCTCAGGGTCCACGCTGGGAGCACGGCCGACGCCGACGACGGCGCGGCCCTGGAGGTGGTGGCGGTGCGGATCCTCATGGTCGTGGGCTCCCGGCACGGGGCGACCCACGAGATCGGCGAGGTCGTCGCCGAGGTGCTCGGCGAGGCAGGGCACGACGTCGTCGAGCTCGATCCCGACGACTTCCCGGGCGTCGCGGGCTTCGACGCCATGGTGCTGGGCTCCGCGATCTACTACGGGCGCTGGGTGCCCGCGGTGCGCGAGCTCGTGGAGCGGCACGCCGGGAGCCTCGCCGCCGTCCCGCTGTGGGTGTTCTGGTCCGGTCCGTTGGGCAGCAAGGGTGTGCCGCGCGGTTCCGTCGAGGGCATGGACGAGCTGCTCGAACGGCTCCGGCCGCGGGGCTTCAGGGAGTTCGACGGACGGATCGACCGCGGCGAGCTCGGGATGCGTGAGCGCGCCGTCGTCTCGCTCGTCGGTGCCGACTACGGCGACTACCGCGACTTCGACGACGTGCGCGCGTGGGCGCGCGAGATCGTCGCGGAGCTCGCCCGGGCCGGATAGCCCCGGCGGCTACACCCGCGCCCGGGTCGCGGCACGGACCGGCGCGAGCGCGCGCTCGAGCTGGCGCGAGACGAGGGGCACCACCTCGGCGATCGGCACGGTGCGGCCCAGCTCCGCACTGAGCGAGGTGGAGTCGGCGTCGGGCAGACCGCACGCGACGATCTGGGAGTACACGCTGAGGTCGACGTCGCAGTTCAGGGCGAAGCCGTGCATCGTCACCCCGCGCGCGACCCGGACACCGATCGCGGCGACCTTGCGCGCACGGCGCTCGCCGTCGGCCGGGAACCACACGCCCGAGCGTCCCTCGACACGCACCGCGTCGAGACCGAGCTCGGCGCACGTCGCGAGGAGCGCGTCCTCGAGGGCGCGCACGTACGCGACGACGTCGATCGGCTCGGCGAGCCGCACGATGGGATAACCGACCAGCTGGCCGGGACCGTGCCACGTGATCCGCCCGCCGCGATCGACGTCCACCACGGGAACGTCGCCCGCGGGACGCTCCCACGACGCCGTGCGCTTGCCCGCGGTGTACACCGGTTCGTGCTCCACGAGGTACACCGTGTCGCGGCGGGTGCCGTCCGCGACCTCGTCGAGGGTCTCGCGCTGCAGCTGCCACACCGGTGCGTACGGCCGCAGGCTCTGTCCCAGGTCCAGCTCGACGAAGTCCACCTCCCCAGGCTAACCCCGCGTCACCTCGGGGTTCTCCGGCTTGCGGAGCGTGCGGCGTCGCGCATACTCAGCAGATGCAGGCTCCGCGCCGTTCCCGGTGGATCACCCCCGCCCTCGCCGTCGTCCTCCTCGTCTGGCTCGGGGTCGGCTACCTCGGCGGACTCGCCCAGGGGAAGCTCTCCCAGGTCACGACGAACGACCAGGCGAGCTTCCTGCCGCTGGGTGCCGAGTCGACCCGGGCCGCCGAGGCGGCCGCAGAGTTCGTCGAGACCGCGGTGCTCCCCGGGCTCGTCGTGCTGCGCGGGGACGGCCCGATCACGCCGACGCAGCTCGAGACCGCACGGGGCTTTGCGTCGTCGCTCGCCACGCTCGAGCTCGAGGGCCAGCCCGCCGACGCCGAGCTGCGGACCGTCGGCGACGTGCTCGCGGCAGATCCCGTGGTCGTCCCGTCCGAGGACGGCGAGGCGCTGCTCGTGACCCTCTCCCTGGACGGCGAGGCCGCCGACGAGACCCTCGCGAGCGGGGAGCGCGCGAGCCGCGCCGTGGTCGACGTCGTGCGCGCCGAGGCCGGGTCCGTGCTCGCCCCGGACGGCCTGGACTCCTGGCTCACGGGGCCGGCCGGGTTCGTCGCGGACCTCGTCGCGGCGTTCGGGGCGATCGACGGCGTGCTCCTCGTGGTCGCGCTCGTGGCCGTGCTCGTGATCCTCGTGCTCGTCTACCGGTCCCCGCTGCTCCCGCTCGCCGTCATCGGTACCGCGGTGTTCGGGCTGTGCCTCGCGGGCCTCGTGGTGTACGAGCTGACCAGGGCCGGCGTGCTCGTCCTCAACGGGCAGACCCAGGGCATACTGTCGATCCTCGTGGTCGGTGCGAGCGTCGACTACTCCCTGCTGCTCGTCGCGCGCTACCGCGAGGAGCTCGGTACCGTCGCCGAGCCGCGGGCTGCCATGTGGCGCGCGATCAGGGGCACGGTCGAACCCGTGACCGCGTCCGCCGCGACGGTCGTCGCGGGCCTCGCGTGCCTCCTGCTCTCCGACCTCGCCTCGAACCGTTCGCTCGGGCCGGTGGCCGCGCTCGGAATTGCGGGCGCCTACCTCTCGGCGATGACCCTGCTGCCCGTGATCCTGCTGATCGGCGGGCGACGTGCGCGGTTCTGGTTCTGGCCCCGCCGCGTCGACGTCCCCGCTCAGCGGGAGTCCGACGAAGAGGTCTCGGGCCTGTGGCGGCGCATCGCGGCGCGGGTCACGGGCAACGCCCGCGCGGTGTGGATCGCCTCTGCCGTCGGACTCGCGGCGCTCGCGGCGTTCGCTCCCACGCTCCAGGCCTCCGGGACCTCCGAGACGGACCTGTTCCTCACCCCGGTCGAGTCCGTCGAGGGTCAGGAGCTCCTCGCCGAGCACTTCCCGGCGGGTGCCGTCCAGCCTGCCACCGTGATCGCGCCCGCCGACCGGCTCGACGCGGTGGTCGATGCGGCGTCCGCCGTCGACGGTGTCGAGTCCGTCGCGCCCTACACCGGGTCGGGCTTCGGCCCCGCGGACCCGGACGCCGACGTCGTCGAGGTGGACGGTCGCGTGCGGATCGACGTGCAGACGGTCGCGGTCGCGGACTCGCTCGAGGCCGTCGAGACGATCCGCGCGCTGCGCGCCGCCGTGCACGCCGTGGACGCCGACGTGCTCGTGGGCGGCGCCTCCGCGGAGCGCGCCGACACCCAGGACACGACGACGCGGGACCTGCGGGTGATCGTGCCCACCGTCCTCGCGGTGGTGTTCCTCATCCTGTGCCTCCTGCTGCGCTCGGTCCTCGCCCCCGTGCTGCTCATGTCGGCCAACGTGCTGTCGTTCCTCACGGCGATCGGGGTCGGGGCACTCGTGTTCGACCACGTGCTGGGGTTCCCCGGGATGGACCCCGTGGTGCCGCTGTACGCGTTCTGCTTCCTCGTCGCGCTCGGCGTCGACTACTCGATCTTCCTCATGTCCCGGGTGCGCGAGGAGGCCGCCGTGCTGGGGACACGGGACGGGGTGCGCCGCGGCCTCGCCGTCACGGGCTCCGTCATCACCTCGGCCGGGCTCGTGCTCGCCACGACCTTCGCGGCCCTCGGGATCGTCCCGCTGCTGTTCCTGGCCCAGCTCGCGTTCCTCGTGGCGTTCGGCGTCCTCGTGGATACTGTCGTCGTGCGTTCCCTGCTGGTTCCCGCCCTCGTCCACGACATCGGCCGCCGGTCCTGGTGGCCCGGCCGCCTCGCGAAGGGCATGCCGTGAGCGCGCCCGTGCGGGTGGGGGTGGTCGGCTACGGCCTGGGCGGGCGCCAGTTCCACGTCCCCGTCATCGAGGCCGCCGGGCTCGAGGTCAGTCACGTCGCCACGGCGAACCCGGAGCGCGTCGCCCAGGTCCGGGCCGCCGTGCCGGGCGCCCGGGTCGTCGACTCGCTCGCGGCCCTCCTCGCCGACGCGGAGCGGCCCGACGTCGTGGTGCTGACCAGCCCGTCTGCGCACCACGCGGCCCAGGCGCACGAGGTGATCGACGCCGGGATCGCCGTCGTCGTCGACAAGCCGCTCGCCACCGACGCCGCGGCCGCGCGGGCCGTGGTCGAGCACGCCGAGTCCGCGGGCGTCCCCCTGACCGTGTACCAGAACCGGCGCTGGGACGACGAGCAGCGCACACTGCGGGTGGTCCTCGACTCGGGCGACCTGGGCCGGGTGCACCGCTTCGAGCGGCGCTGGGAGCGCTGGCGCCCCGAGCCGCTCGACCGGTGGAAGGAGAACGACACGGTGGGCGGGGGGCTCCTGCTCGACCTCGGGGCCCACCTCGTCGACGCGGCGGTCCAGCTGTTCGGGCCCGCCACGCGCGTCTACGCCGAGGTGCGGGGGATCAAGTCCCTCGCGGACGACGACGTGTTCCTCGCGCTCACCCACGCGAACGGCGTGGTGAGCCACCTCAGCGCCGGGGGAGTGGTCGCGGCGCCCGGTCCGCGCACCCGGGTGCTCGGGGACCGCGCCGCGTTCCTCGTGACGAGCTTCGAGGGCGAACCGAGCCCGTTCGCGGCTCTCGACGCCGACGGCGATCACGCGGGCTGGCTCGTCCACGGCGAGCGGCGCACCCCGGTGCCCGTGGCGCCCGGCGAGCCGGCCGACTTCTACCGCGCGGTCGGCGCGTGGATCCGCGACGGCGCCCCGGCGCCCGTGGACCCGTGGGACGCCGTGCGCACCGCGGCCGTGCTCGACGCGGCCCGGGAGTCCTCGCGCACCGGTCGGGTCGTCACGCTCGACTAGCTCGTCCTGTGGACAACCCGGACCGGGGCCGCGGGGGCGCTTGGCTGGGTCCATGGACCTCGCCACCGAACCCGGACTCACCTCGGCGCTGCGGGCGCGCGGCTACCAGGTGCGCGGGCCCGCGGGCGTGGGGGCGGGCGGGACGGCCTGGGCGGCGAGCGACTCGGACGGTCGCCGCGTGGTGGTCGGCGTCCTCGACCTCGACGTGACCCTCGCGGAGCGGCGCGCGGCGGTCGACCGGCTCGACAGGCTCCGTGAGGTGGAGCACCCGCACCTCGCGCGCCTCGTCGACGTGGTGGCGCTCGACGGGCACCGGACCGCCCTGGTCACCGAGGCCGTCGACGGGCCCACCGTGGGTGCCGTCCTGTCCGTGCGTCCCGCGTGGACCCCGGGGGAGGTGGTCACGCTCGTGGTGCCGCTCGCGGAGGCGCTCGGTGCGCTGCACGCGCACGGGCTCGTGCACGGCGACCTCGCTCCCGAGAACGTCGTGCTCGCGCCCGGCGGCCGACCCGTGCTGATCGACCTCGCGGGGATCGTCCTCGGCGGGGGCGGGACACGAGGCTTCGCGTCACCGCGCGGGCACGGGACGCCGAGCGGTGACGTCCACGCGCTCGCGCGGCTCGGCCTCGCGGCGCTGCGGGGCTCAGGGATGCCCGACGGCGAGGCGCCCGGGCACCGAGAGGTCCGGGCGGTCCTCGAGTCCGCGCTGCTCGACCGCGCCGACCCGGCGGCGCTCGCTGCGGCGTGCTTCGACGCCGCGGTGCCCGAGCCCGTCGACCTGCCCGACACGGCCGTCCTGACTCGCGTCGCGCTCACCCGGCTCACCGATGCTCGGGACGTCGAGCGCACGCTCCCGGACCCGCGCGCCGCGCGGTGGCGTCGAGCCACGGCCCTCACCGCCGCGGCGGTGTGCGCCGTGGTCCTCGTGGCAGGGGGTGCGCTCGTCCTCCCGAAGCGTCCAGGCGACCCGGATGTCACCGTCGCCGCGACGCACCTGACTGAGCGTCGGGCGGAGGTGCTGACCGCGGGCGACCCGAGCCGTCTCGTCGAGGTCGCGGTCGAGGGCAGCCCGGCGTTCACCGCGGACCAGGCGCTCATGGCGTCGCTCGAGTCGCGCGGCGAGGACCCCCACGTGCAGGCGAGGGTCCTCGAGGCGCAGTGGCTCGGTCGGCGCGACGGGCGTGACCTCGTGGCCGTGACGTTCGCGCAGCGCGTCGGTGGCACCGAGTCCGAGCCGCGCGCCGTCGTGCTCGCCCTCGTCGAGACGCCCGAGGGGTGGCGCGTCATGGACGTGCTCGGACACGTGGAGGTGGGGGACGTCAGCGCCCCGGTGGGTCCGCTCGCCGGGTGACCACGGCCTGGATCGCGCCGTGGAGGGACGGGTGCGTGAACTCGAAGCCGTGCTCCTCGAGCGCTCGGGGAACCACGCGTTGTGAGCTCGTGAGCTCGCTCGTGAACTCCCCGAGCGCGACCCGCAGCGCCCACGCCGGTACGGGCAGCACAGCGGGCCGGCCGTAGGCCCGCGCGAGGGTCCGGACCACCTCGGCGCACGTCGCGGGCTCGGGGGCCACGAGGTTCACGGGGCCGGACACCGGACGGTCCAGGAGGAACGTGAGCGCCCGGACCTCGTCGGCGAGGCTGATCCACGCCCAGTGCTGGTCGCCACGGCCCAGACGTCCGGCGAGCCCGAGGCGTGCGAGGGGGATGAGCCTCGAGAGGGCTCCGCCGCGCGCGAGGACGATGCCCGTCCGGGCGAGCGCGACCCGCACGCCCGCCGCGCTCGCCGCCGAGGTCGCGAGCTCCCAGTCCTCGACCACGCCGGGGATGAACCCGTCGCCGCGGGCGGCCGACTCGTCGAGGGGCGTGGCGCCGCGGTCTCCGTAGAACCCGACGGCGGTGCCCTGGACGAGCACGCCGGGCGCGTGCCCGTCGCCGTGGAGCCCGGCGAGGGTGCACGCGATCAGCGTCGTTCCGTCGACGCGCGAGGAGCGGATCGTCTCCTTGTAGGTGTGCGTCCAGCGTCGGTCCCCGAGCCCGGCCCCACCGAGGTTCACGACACCGTCGGCGCCGCGCAGCACGGCAGGGTCCAGCTCACCCGCCGCGGGGTCCCACGACCGCTCGTCCGGTGCGCGAGCGGGTCCGCGCACGAGGCGCACGACCTCGTCGCCGCGACCGCGCAGGTGAGCCACGAGCGCCGTCCCGATCAGACCGGAGGCTCCGGCCACGACCACTCTCATCGCTCACCCCTCGTCGCTCGGTGCAGCGCTGCCCTCGTCCGCACGCTGACGTGCGGACGAGGGCAGCGCATGCCGGGCCTAGAGACCGACGGCGGACTCGAAGGCACCCTCCTCGATGCGTGCCTTGATCGCCGAGAGGTACCGCGCGGCGTCCGCGCCGTCCACGAGCCGGTGGTCGTAGGACAGCGAGAGGTAGCACATCGAGCGGATCGCGATGACGTCCTCCCCGTCGGGCCCCTTGATGACGGCCGGGCGCTTGACGATCGTGCCCGTGCCGAGGATCGCGGAGTTGCCCACGTTGACGATGGGCGTGTCGATGAGCGCGCCCCCCGAACCGGTGTTCGTGATGGTGAACGTGGCGCCGCTCAGCTCGTCCGGGGTGACCTTGTTCTCGCGCGTGCGGTTCGCGAGGTCCACGATCGCCCTGGAGATGCCCGCGAGGTCGAGGTCGCCCGCGTTCTTGATGACGGGGACCAGCAGCCCGCGCTCGGTGTCCACGGCGATGCCGACGTGCTCCTGGGCGGGGTAGGTGATCTGGTTGTCCTCGAGCACGGCGTTGACCTTGGGGTAGGCCTGGAGCGCCTCGATCGCGGCGAGCACGAAGAACGGCAGGAACGTGAGGTTGACGCCCTCGCGCTCCTTGAACGATGACTTCGCCCTGGCGCGCAGCGCGGCGACGCGCGTGACGTCCACCTCGACGACGGTGGTGAGCTGGGCCTGCGAGTGCAGGGACTCGACCATGCGCTCGGCGATGATCTGGCGCAGTCGGCTCGCCTTCTCCGTGGTCCCGCGCAGCGGCGAGACGGGGAGGATGGTCGACGGCGCGGCGCCGCCCGAGGTCGGGGCGGGAGCGGGGGCAGCGGGGGCCGACGACGGCGTCGCCGCGGCGGCGAGCACGTCCTCCTTGCGGATCCGACCACCCACGCCCGTGCCGACCAGCGAGCTCGTGTCGACGCCCTTCTCGGCCGCGAGCTTGCGCACGAGCGGCGTGAGGTATCCGGTGCGCTGTGCCGCGGCGGTCGGGGTGCTCGCCGGTGCGGGCGCGGCGGCGGGTGCCGCTTCCTCCGCGGGAGCCGCGGGGCGCGGCACCGGGACGGGCGCGGGCTCGACGGCGGCGGCCGCCGGGGCGGGAGCGGGCTGCTCGGCCTGCGGGGCCGGTGCCGCGACGGGCTCCGGTGCTGCCTGGGCGGGCGCTTCCTGAGTCGGCGCCGGAGCGGCGCCGTCCCCGATGAGTGCCAGGTCCGTGCCGACCTCGACCGTCTCGTCCTCCTGGACGAGGATCTGCGAGAGCACGCCGGCGAACGGCGACGGGATCTCGGTGTCGACCTTGTCCGTGGAGACCTCGAGCAGCGGCTCGTCGACGGCGACCTCGTCACCGACGGCCTTGAGCCAGCGGGTCACCGTGCCGTCGGTGACCGACTCGCCCAGTGCGGGCATCTGGACGGCCTGACCGCCTCCCGCCGGGGCCGGGGCGGCCTCGGCGGCAGGAGCGACCGCGGGGGCGGGAGCAGCCTCGGGCGCGGGGGTCTCGGTCGGCGCGGGCTCGGGCTCGGGGGCGGGCGCAGCCGCTGCGGGGGCCTGAGCGGCGGGCGCCGCGTCGTCGGACCCTGCACCCTCGCCGCTGCCGATCAGGGCGAGGTCGGTGCCGACCTCGACCGTCTCGTCCTCGGCGACCAGGATCTTCTCGAGCACGCCCGCGAAGGGCGAGGGGATCTCGGTGTCGACCTTGTCGGTCGAGACCTCGAGCAGGGGCTCGTCGACGGCGACGGTGTCGCCCTCGGCCTTGAGCCAGCGGGTCACGGTTCCCTCGGTGACGGACTCACCCAGGGCCGGCATCTGCACTGCGTCGCTCATGACGTCGTATCTCCTCGTGTTTCGAGCGGTCTTGCCGCGACTCAGTTGTGGGCGTGCAGCGGCTTGCCGGCCAGGGCCAGGTGGGCCTCGCCGAGCGCCTCGTTCTGGGTGGGGTGCGCGTGCACGAGGCTCGCGACGTCCTCGGGGTGGGCCTCCCAGTTGACGATGAGCTGGCCCTCGCCGATGAGCTCGCCCACGCGGGCACCGATCATGTGCACACCGACCACGGGGCCGTCCTTGCGGCGCACGAGCTTCACGAAGCCCGTGGTGCCGAGGATCTTGCTCTTGCCGTTGCCCGCGAGGTTGTAGTCGAGAGTCTCGACGGCGTCGGCCCCGAACTCGGCCTCCGCGGCCGTCTGCGTGAGGCCCACGGACGCGACCTCGGGCTCGGCGTACGTGACGCGGGGGATGCCCGACTCGACGATGGGGGCCGGGTTCAGCCCGGCGATCTCCTCGGCCACGAAGATGCCCTGGGCGAAGCCGCGGTGCGCGAGCTGCAGGCCGGGGACGATGTCGCCGACGGCGTACACGTTGCCGACGCCGGTGTGGAGGCGGTCGTTCGTGATCACGAAGCCGCGGTCGAGCGTGATGCCCTGCGCCTCGTAGCCGAGGTCCGCCGTGCGCGGGCCGCGACCCACCGCGACGAGCAGGAGGTCCGCGTCGAAGGCCTTGCCGTCCTCGAGCGTGACGTGCACGCCCGAGCCGTCCTGCGTGACGCCCGAGAAGCGCACGCCGGTGTGGAACGCGATGCCACGCTTGCGGTACGCGCGCTCGAAGGCCTTGGAGAGGGCCGGGTCCTCGTTGGGCAGGAGGTTCGGCAGGGCCTCGATGATCGTGACCTCGGCGCCGAAGGAGCGCCACACGCTCGCGAACTCCGCGCCGATGACCCCGCCACCGAGCACGACGGCGGACTTCGGGACCCAGTCGAGCTGGAGGGCCTGGTCGGACGTCAGGACGCGTCCGCCGATCTCGAGACCGGGCAGCGAGCGGGCGTACGAGCCGGTCGCGAGCACCACGTGCTTGCCCGTGTAGCGCACGCCGTCGACCTCGACGGCGTCGGGCCCCACGAGCGTGCCCCAGCCCTCGACGAGCGTCACGCCACGGGACTTCACGAGACCCTGCAGGCCCTTGTACAGGCCGCCGATCACGGTGTCCTTGTAGTTGTTGACCCCGGCCATGTCGATGCCCTCGAGCGTCGCGTTGACGCCGAAGTGGCTCGACTCGCGTGCCTGGTCCGCGAGCTCGGCGGCGTGCAGGAGCGCCTTGGTGGGGATGCAGCCGTTGTGAAGGCACGTCCCGCCGACCTTGGCACCCTCGACGAGGGCGACGGACAGACCCAGCTGGGAGGCGCGCAGCGCGGTGGCGTAGCCTCCGCTGCCTCCGCCCAGGACGACGATGTCGAACTCGGTGCGGCTCTCTGCCACGAAAACTCCTTCGGCCGTAAGTGTCAGCGGGGGCCTCGGCCACCCTTGACGAGCGCGGCCGGTGCGCCACGGTCCATCTTGTCATCACCCGGGCGCGAGCGACGAACGTAACGGGTGCGAGAGACGCAGATCACCCCGTGTTGCCGTTAGCCTTGCACGCCATGGGTCTCTTCCGCCGTCGCCGCCGTGGTTCGAGCGAGCCGGACGCCCCCTCGCCGCGCGAGGCGCAGCGGGCCACGCGCGAGCACCTCGCCGAGTTCGTCCGCACGCGCGTGGGTGTCGAGGCGTACGTCGAGCCCGAGACGAACGTCACGCAGACCACGGTGGTGCTCATCGCGACCACGGGGGAGTGGACCCGGCGCAAGGTGCCCGACGCCGCGACGGCGCGCAAGATCGCCGAAGAGCTCGCGATCCCCGTCTACGACGTCCAGCGCACCGGATACCCCCCGCGCATGCGGGAGTGGAACGCCCGGCAGCGGCGCGGCCGGGCGGAGTGACGGGGGTACCCTCGGGGCCGTGATCGGCGTCCTGACCTGGCTCGTGGGAGCCCTGTGCCTCGCGCTCGCCGGGTGGGCGACCTGGCGTGCGGTGCGCGACCGGCCCGTGATCCTGCGCCAGCTCTTCGGGGCGGGCGTGATCGAGGCGGTCCTCGTGGTGCAGGTGGTCGCGGTCGCGGTGCTCCTCGCCTCGGGCGAGGAGGTGTCCGACGCCGTGACCTTCTGGGGCTACCTCGTCACCGTGCTGTTCGTGCTGCCCGCGGCCGCGGCCACGTCGTTCGTGGAGCGCACGCGCTGGAGCTCGGTGATCCTCGCGCTCGCCGCGCTGACCACGGGCTTCCTGCAGTACCGGATCCTCGTACTGTGGCTCGCATGAGCGCTCCCTCCCCCCGTCGCGCGTCCCAGGGGTTCGGCCGTGTGGTCGTGTTCGTCTACGGGCTCCTCGCTCTCGCCGCGACGGCCCGCGCGCTGTCCCAGATCGTCACGCGGTTCGACGAGGCACCGCTGGCGTACTCGCTCTCGCTCTTCTCGGGGCTCGTGTACGTCGTGGCGACGGTCGCCCTCGCGCGGTCCACGGGTCGGTGGCGCACGCTCGCGTGGGTCGCGATCTCGATCGAGCTGCTCGGGGTGCTCGTCGTCGGCGCGCTCTCGCTCGCGGTGCCGCAGGACTTCCCGGACGAGACGGTGTGGTCGCAGTTCGGCGCGGGGTACGGGTACGTCCCGCTCGTGCTCCCCGTGGTGGGGCTCGCGCTGCTGTGGCGCACCCGCGCTGTGCCGAGCCACTAGGTTGGTTCGCGTGTACCGGCTCCTGTTCAACCTCGTCTTTCGTCGCATGGACCCCGAGCGGGCGCACGAGCTCGCCTTCGGGCTGATCTCCGGGGTCGGCCGCGTGCCCGGGCTCGCGCCCTTCCTGCACCGGGCGTTCTTCGCCCCGGCCCCCGCGGCTGACGTCGAGGTGTTCGGGAGGCGGCTCGCCGGGAGGTTCGGCCTGGCCGCCGGGTTCGACAAGGACGCCAGGGCGATCGGGGGGCTCACCATGCTCGGCTTCGCGTTCGTCGAGGTCGGCACCATCACGGCCCAGGCCCAGCCCGGCAACGAGAAGCCCCGGTTGTGGCGGATCGTCGAGGAGCGGGCGCTGCGCAACCGCATGGGATTCAACAACCACGGCGCCGTCGCGGCGGCCGCGCGGCTGCGCACGGTGCGGCGCAGCGCGCGGGGCCGTGCGGCCGTCGTCGGCGTCAACCTCGGCAAGACGAAGGTGACGCCCGCCGCTCGCGCCGCCCACGACTACGCGTTCTCGGCGAGCCAGCTCGCCCCCTACGCGGACTACCTCGTGGTCAACGTCTCCTCGCCCAACACGCCAGGTCTGCGCGACCTGCAGTCGGTCGACGCGCTGCGCCCGATCCTGCGCGAGGTGCGCCTCGCCGCGGACACGGCCGTCGGGGGTCGGCACGTCCCGCTCCTCGTGAAGATCGCGCCTGATCTCGACGACGACGACGTCGACGCCGTGGCCGGTCTCGCGCTCGAGCTCGGTCTCGACGGTGTCGTGGCCGTGAACACCACGATCGCCCACGACCTCGGCCCCGGGGGGCTCAGCGGGCCCGTGCTCCTCGAGCGTGGCGTCGCGGTGGTGCGCCGGCTGCGCGACGCGCTCGGCGAGCACGCCGTCATCATCGGCGTGGGAGGGATCACGACCGGCGAGGACGCGCAGCGCTACCTCGACGCGGGCGCGACGCTCGTCCAGGGCTACACGGGCCTCATCTACGAGGGGCCCTGGTACGCGGCGCGGATCAACCGGTACCTCGCCCGGCTCGACGCGACCCCGGCACCGGAGGTGCGCTCGTGATGGTCCCGAAGTGGGTGTGGGCGTTCGACGACGCCGCGGGCGACGAGCTCGCCGAGCCGGTGAGCCCCGTCTTCACGACCCAGTTCGACGCCGAGGCGTGGCTCGGAGAGCACTGGCGCGCGGCCTCGGCCCACGGCGCGCGGCGCGCCCGGCTCCTGCACGACGGCGAGCCCGCGACGGCACCGGTGCTCATCGGCGAGGACTGAGACGCCGCAGGGCCCGCGCGGCCGAGGGCGGCGGCGCGGGCCCTGCGGCGCGTGATCAGCTCGGGCGCTGCTGCGGCGCGTTCTGCGCGGTGCGCGCGGGGTCGCGCTCGATCACGCCACCGAGCGCCTCGTCGATCGCGGCCATGACGTCCGCCTCGAGCTTCACGCCGGACGCCTTGACGTTCTCGGCGATCTGCTCGGGGCGCGACGCGCCGATGATCGCGGCCGCGACGTTGTCGTTCTGCAGCACCCACGCGAGCGCGAGCTGCGCGGGGGTCAGGCCGAGGTCGCCGGCGATCGGCACGAAGCGCTGGACGGCGTCGAGCACCGCCGGGTCGTCCACGAGGCGGGAGATGAAGCGCTTGCCACCCTTCTCGTCCGTCGCGCGCGAACCGGCGGGCGCGCCCTGGCCCGGCTTGTACTTGCCGGTGAGCACGCCCTGGGCGACGGGGGAGAAGACGATCTGGGAGATGCCGACCTCGCGCGACGCGGGCACGACCTCGTCCTCGATCACGCGGTAGAGCGCCGAGTACTGCGGCTGGTTCGACACGAAGGGGATGCGCAGCTCCTTCGCGAGCGCGGCGGCAGCGCGGATCTGCTCGGCGGTCCACTCGCTCACGCCGATGTAGAGCGCCTTGCCCGCGCGCACGACGTCGGCGAACGCGAGCATCGTCTCCTCGAGCGGCGTCTCCGTGTCGTAGCGGTGCGCCTGGTAGAGGTCGACGTAGTCGGTGCCGAGACGCTGGAGCGAGCCGTCGATCGACTCCATGATGTGCTTGCGCGAGAGCCCCGAGTCGTTCGCTCCGCCCGGGCCCGTGGGCCAGTAGACCTTCGTGAAGATCTCGAGCGACTGGCGGCGCTGACCCTTGAGCGCGTCGCCGAGGACCTGCTCCGCGACCGTGTTCGCGTACACGTCGGCCGTGTCGAAGGACGTGATGCCCGCGTCGAGGGCGGCGTGGACGCACCGGGTCGCGGTGTCGTTCTCCACCTGCAGGCCATGGGTGATCCAGTTGCCGTAGGTGAGTTCGGTGATCTTGAGACCGGAGTTGCCGAGATAGCGGTAGTTGACCATGCGACGATCCTAACGCCTCGCGGCCGAATCGATTCGAGCCGCCTCAGCCCTTGCACGGCCAGGACGGGTGCTCGCCGCGCTTGACCATCGGCTTCGGGAGCCGCGAACGCCGGATCTGCATGGACCGCATGACCCCGTACATGAGGTTGCCCTTCGCGAGACCGGCGTCCCCGAACTTGGCCTGGAGCGCCTTGCGGAGCGTGCGGGAGGTGAGCCACGCCTGGACGATCGTCGCGAGGATGACGGCGTAGAGCGTCACGAGGATGGTGAGCGCCAGCACGGGGCTCTGGTTGGACACCGCGGTGAGGAGCACGAACACGATCGCGATCGGCAGGAAGAACTCGCCGATCGACCAGCGCGCGTCGATGAAGTCACGGATGAAGCGCTTGACCGGGCCCTTGTCCCGGAACGGCATGTTCTTCTCGTCACCGGTCTTCATGGCCTCGAACTCGCGGTCGCGGATCTCCCGGCTGCGGGCACGCGCGGCCTTCGCGGCGGCCTTGCGGTCCCCGGGGACGAGGGGCTTGCGGCGCAGGGCCTCCGCCTCCTTGCGCTTCGGGGTGGGCCTGCCCTTGCCGACGGGCTGCTCCGCGGTCGGCTCGGTCGCGTCGGGGGTCGGGTTCGTGGTGGCTGGCACCCCTCCAGGGTAGTCGAGCGCGCGGCACGGGTAGCGTGGCGACCATGGCCGACACCCCGCGCACCGCCGAGCTCCGCCGCCGCACCGCAGAGCACTTCGACACCCTGCTCGCCGACCTCGAGGGCCTCGTGCGCATCCCGAGCGTCTCCAACGGATCGTTCGACCAGGCGCACGTGCGCGCGAGCGCCGAGCGGGTCGCCTCGCTCGTGCGGGACGCCGGCTTCGACGACGTCGAGATCCTCCAGGCACCGACGCCCACGGGCGAGCCGGGGGCGCCCGCCGTCGTCGCCCGGCGCCCCGGCCCCGCCGGTGCCCCGCACGTGCTGCTCTACGCCCACCACGACGTCCAGCCCCCCGGTGACCGGGCCGCGTGGGACACCGAGCCCTTCGAGCCCACCCGCGTCGGTGAGCGGATGTTCGGGCGCGGCGCGGCGGACGACAAGGCGGGGATCGTCGCCCACCTCGGCGCGCTGCGCGTCCTCGGCGACGAGCTCGCCGTCGGCGTCACGGTGTTCGTCGAGGGCGAGGAGGAGATCGGCTCGCCGAGCTTCGTCGCGTTCCTGCACGCGCACCGCGAGCGGCTCGCGGCCGACGTGATCGTCGTGGCGGACTCGGCCAACTGGAAGGTCGGGGTTCCCGCGCTCACCACGTCCTTGCGCGGGCTCGCGGACCTCGAGGTCGAGGTCGCCGTCACGGAGCACGCGATCCACTCCGGGATGTTCGGCGGGCCGGTGCTCGACGCGAACGTGCTGCTCGCCCGCCTCGTCGCGACGCTGCACGACGACGCGGGCGACGTCGCCGTCGCGGGGCTCCACCGCGCACCCGACCCCACGGTGGACCTGCCCGAGGCGGACTTCCGCGCGGACGCGGCCGTGCTCGACGGCGTCCGGCTCGCGGGGACCGGCCCGCTGACCGCGCGGCTGTGGACCCGGCCCGCGATCGGCGTGATCGGCATCGACGCGGCCCCCGTGGCCGAGGCCTCCAACACGATCGCCGCGCGGGCGAGGGCGAAGCTCTCGCTGCGCGTTGCCCCTGGCCAGGACCCCGTCGAGGCGCGCGCTGCACTGCGGGCCCACCTCGAGGCGCACGCCCCCTTCGGGGCGAGCGTGAGCGTCACCGAACGAGACGCGGGCAAAGCGTTCGCGGCGGCGGGGGACTCCGCGGCGATGCGTGCCGCGCGGGCGGCCTTTGAGGCGTCCTGGGGGGTCGCACCCGTCGACACGGGCCTGGGCGGCTCGATCCCCTTCATCGCCGACCTGCTCGAGGTGTACACCGACGCGCAGATCCTCGTCACGGGGGTCGAGGACCCCGACTCGCGGGCGCACGGGGCCAACGAGTCCGTGCACGTGGGCGAGCTCGAGAAGGTCGTGCTCGCCGAGGCGCTGCTCCTCGAGGAGCTCGCGCGCGGCACGAGCGAGACCTAGCCCCTCGTCGACGCGCCGGGCGGCACCGCGACCCTCGTCAGAGACCCGGCAGGGCGAGCATCTGGTCGAGCGCGACCCGGGCCCAGCGGGCGTCGTCGGCGTCGACCTGGATGCGGTTGGGCACGCGTCCCGCGACGAGCGACTCCATCGCCCACACGAGGTGCGGCAGGTCGATCCGGTTCATGGTGGAGCAGAAGCACACCGTCGAGTCGAGGTAGTGCACCTGGCGGTCGGAGAACCGTCGCGCGAGGCGGCGCACGAGATTGAGCTCCGTGCCGATCGCCCACGCCGAGCTGGGCTCCGACTGCTCGAGCTGGCGCACGATGTACTCCGTGGAGCCCACGTAGTCCGCCGCGGTGACGACCTCGTGCTTGCACTCGGGGTGGACGAGCACGTTGACGCCGGGAACGGCGGCGCGGATGTCCGTGACGTTCTGCGCCGAGAAGCGGCCGTGGACCGAGCAGTGCCCGCGCCACAGGATCATCCGCGCGTCACGCAGCTCGTGCGGGGTCAGCCCGCCGCCCGGGCGCCGCGGGTCGAACACGACGCACTGCTCGAGCGGGATCCCGAGCTGCAGCACCGCGGTGTTGCGCCCGAGGTGCTGGTCGGGCAGGAACAGCACCTTGCCCTCGCCGTCGGCACCGCCCACCTGGTCGAACGCCCAGCGCAACGCCACCTGCGCGTTCGACGACGTGCACACCGTGCCGCCGTGGCGACCCGTGAAGGCCTTGATCGCTGCCGAGGAGTTCATGTACGTGACCGGCACGGTCTGCTCGGCGACGCCGGCCTCGACGAGCACGTCCCACGCGTCCTCGACCTGCGTGATGCGGGCCATGTCCGCCATCGAGCACCCCGCCGCGAGGTCCGGGAGGATCACCTGCTGCGCGTCGGTGGTCAAGATGTCCGCGGACTCGGCCATGAAGTGCACGCCGCAGAAGATGATGTACTGCGCGTCGGGCCGCGCCGCCGCCTCGCGCGCGAGCTTGAACGAGTCGCCGGTGACGTCCGCGAAGTCGATGACCTCGTCGCGCTGGTAGTGGTGACCGAGCACGAACACGGAGTCCCCGAGGGCGGCGCGCGCCGCGCGGGCGCGCTCGACGAGGTCCGGGTCCGACGGCGCGGGCAGCTCGCCCGTGCACTCCACGCCACGCTCCGAGGCGAGGTCCACCCCCTGACCCAGGAGGTGCAGGAGGGGTGAAGGGGCTGGCTCCGTGAAGCTCGTGGTCACGCGCCCGATTGTCCCACATGGGCCCGTGATGTCGGTGAGGGGCGTCTCGGAGGCAGGGCGAGGGCCCTACTGTGGGAACGGACCGGTGCCGGTGCCGCACGGTCCGACGAGGCTTCGACGGGAGGTGGACGTGGTGCGAGAGGCTCACCGGTCGCGAACGGCGGTGGCCGCGACGGTGGCGGCCTTGCTCGTGAGCGTCGTCGTCGTGACCCCGGCCGCCGCGGGCGGGCCCGGTCCGTCGCGCGCGTCCGCCGTCGCGGCGGCCACGAGCACGCGCAAGGCCGTCGCAGGGACGACGTGCACGGTGTTCCCGGACGACAACTTCTGGAACACCGACATCTCGAAGCTCCCCGTGCACCCCTCGTCGACGAGGTGGCGCAAGGCGATCGGCACGCGCGACCTGCACCCCGACTTCGGGCCCGCCGGGCCGGGGGAGAAGCCCTACGGCATCCCCATCACGGTCGTGCCGAGGTCGGCGAAGAAGTCGAGCGTGCGCTTCTCCTACCCCGACGAGAGCGACCGGGTGAAGTACCCGCTCAGCTCCAGGACGAAGATCGAGGGCGGCGGCGACCGGCACGCGATCATCGTCGACAGGTCGACCTGCCGGCTCTACGAGCTGTACGACCTGAGCCGTTCGGGCACGCGTTGGCGCGCGGGCTCGGGAGCCACGTGGTCGCTCACGAGCAACAGGCTGCGCACGAACGGGTGGACCTCGGCCGACGCCGCGGGCCTGCCGATCCTTCCCGGCCTGCTGCGCTGGAACGAGGTCAGGGCGGGCAAGGTCGAGCACGCCATCCGGTTCACGGCACCGGTCACCGCGAACAAGCACGTCTGGCCGGCCCGCCACCACGCGGGCAGCAGGTCGGTGAAGACCCACCCGCCGATGGGCGCGCGCTTCCGTCTCGCGAAGAGCTTCTCGACGAAGGGCTTCTCGAAGGAGGCGAAGGTTGTCATCGCGGCGATGAAGACCTACGGCATCGTCCTCGCGGACAACGGGTCTGGCTGGTTCTTCCAGGGTGAGGCCTCCACCAAGTGGCCGGACCGCCTCATCCGAGACCTCAAGCGCATCCCGTCCTCGGCGTTCCGGGCCGTCGACACCTCCCGCCTCGAGCACACGAAGAACAGCGCGCGCGTGCAGTGACCCACCTCCCAGGCTCGGTTCACGGGACGCTCGCGCCGCGGGGCCTGCGAGGATGGGCCCATGCGTGTGCTCGTCGCCCCCGACTGCTTCACCGGCACCCTGACCGCACCGCAGGCCGCCGCGGCCATCGCGCGCGGGTGGCTGCGCGCGGCCCCGGCGGACGAGGTCGAGCAGTGCCCGTTGGCCGACGGCGGTCCGGGTTTCGTCGCCGTCCTGCACCGGGCCCTCGGGGGTGAGCTCGGCTCGGTGACCGTGACGGGCCCGCTCGGCGAGCGCGTCCCGGCCACGGTGCTCCTCGTCGACGGCGACGCCGGTCGCACCGTCTACGTCGAGGCGGCCGAGGCGGCCGGGCTCGCCCTGGTCCCCGCGGACCGCCGCGACCCGACACGGACCACCAGCCGAGGCGTGGGCGAGCTCGTGCGCGCCGCGCTCGACGCCGGGGCCCGGCGGATCGTCGTCGGTGTCGGGGGGACGGGCACGAACGATGCGGGCGCCGGGCTCCTCGCGGGGCTCGGCGGCTGGGACACCCCGGCTCTGAGCTCGGGAGGTGGGGCGCTCGACGACGTGGGACGCGACGACCTCGCCGGCCTCGGCGCGCTCGCGCGAGACCTTGCGGGGGTGGACCTCGTCGCCGCCGTCGACGTCGACGTCCCGCTGCTCGGCCTGCACGGCGCGAGCGCCGGCTTCGCCGAGCAGAAGGGGGCGACGCCCGCCCAGGCCCAGCACCTCGAGCGCGCGCTCGGGCACTTCGCGCACCTCGCCCAGGGTGTCGTCGAGCTCGACGGCCCGCCCCGCGCTCGCCCTCTCCCGCTCGCGAGCGACGCGCCCGCGCACGACGACGGCCACGGGCACACCCACGGCCCTCGCAACCCGTCGCGCCTCGCGGCACTGCCCGGGGCCGGCGCGGGCGGCGGGATCGGCTTCGGGCTCGCCCTGCTCGGCGCGCGGCTCGTCCCCGGCGCGCGCGTCGTCGCCGAGGCGGTGGGACTGGCCGCGCGCGTCGCCTCGGTCGACCTCGTCGTCACGGGGGAGGGCACGCTCGACTGGCAGTCCCTGCGCGGCAAGGTCGTCGCCGCCGTGGCCGACGCCGCGCTCGCGGTGGGCCGGCCCACGGTCGCGCTCGCGGGCCAGGTCGAGATGGGGCGCCGCGAGTGGGCCGCGGCGGGCCTGAGCGCCGTGTACGCGGTGGCGGAGGACCCGGCGCAGGTGGCCGCCGCGCTCGCGGACCCGGTCGGCACGCTCGAGGCGCGCGCGGAGCGCCTCGGGAAGAACTGGTCCCACTAGCGCGTTGGGCAGGGCGTACGCTAGGGACGAACCGGCGCCCCCGGGCGCAGCAGCGAACTGGAGCAAGCATGTCCGAGACCGTCGAGACCGCCACGCACGGCGTGAACCTGACCGACTTCGCGGCCGGCAAGGTCCGTAGCCTCCTCGAGCAGGAGGGCCGCGACGACCTGCGTCTGCGCGTCGCCGTGCAGCCTGGGGGCTGCTCTGGCCTGATCTACCAGCTCTACTTCGACGAGCGGCTGCTCGACGGTGACGCGACGCGTGACTTCGACGGCGTCGAGGTCGTGGTCGACAAGATGAGCGTGCCCTACCTCGAGGGCGCCGTGATCGACTTCGCGGACACGATCGAGAAGCAGGGCTTCACGATCGACAACCCCAACGCGGGCAGCTCGTGCGCCTGCGGCGGCTCCTTCACGTAGGCCGCGACACACGCACCCTGACGACGACGGCGGCCCGGTGGTCGCCGTCGTCGTCGTTCCCGGCCTCGAGCGGTGCCGCGCCGAGGACGGTGTGCCCCCGCATCCGCGCCCAGGCCCGGATGTCCGGCTCCGCCGCCGGGTCCGTCGCCCAGACCTCGATCTCCGCGCCGTCCTCGGCACCCGCCGCGACCTTCGCGAGCCGCAGGACTGGCACGGGGCAGCGCAACCCGCGCGCGTCGACGATGCTCACAGGCCGTGCGCCCCGAGCAGGTCGCGCACGCGTGCCACGACGCCCGGGAGCACGTCGCAGAAGCGCTCGACGTCCTCGTCCGTGACGGACCGGTGCAGCGCGAGGCGCACGTTGCCGTGCGTGAGGGCACCCATCGCGGCGAGCACGTGCGAGGGCTCCTCGGAACCTGAGGTGCACGCCGAGCCCGACGCGACCGCGAAGCCCTCCCGGTCGAGCGCGCTCGTGAGCGCCTCGCCGTCCACGTACAGGCACGAGAACGTCACCACGTGGGGGAGCCGGTCCTCGGGGTCGCCGACGACGTCGACGTCCGGCACCTCGGCCGCGACGCGTGCGCGGATGCGCGCGACCTGGCGCCGGCGCCGCACCTCCGACTCGCGACGGTCGGCGAGCGCCGCGTCGAGCGCCGTGGCCGCCGCGAAGGCCGCCGGGACCGAGACGCCGCCGGGGAACCACTCGTCCTCGTCCTCGGGCCAGTCCGGGGCCCAGCGCACGCGCGGGCGCACCGCGAGGACCCCGACCCCGCTCGGGCCGCCCCAGTCCCCGGGGTTCGCCGCGAGCAGGTCCCACGCCTCGGGACCGGGCACGTGGCCGAGGCTCGCGCCCGCGTCGACGAGCAACGGGACGCCGGCGGCGCGCGCCGCGGCACCCACCTGGTCGACCGGCTGGAAGGTGCCGACCTCCCCGTTGGCGTGCTGGAGCGCGGCGAGCGCGACCGGTCGAGCCGTCGCCCGCTGGTCCGTGGAGCGCTCGTCCGTGAGCCGCGCGACCATCGCGTCGGCGTCGACCCGGCCGTGGGCGTCGACGGCGACCGTCTCGAGCTCACCCGTGAATCGTCCGGCCGCGAGGACCGCCGCGCGCTCGACCGCGCTCGCGAGCACGGTCGTGCCGGTCCGCCGTCGGCCCCTGACCACGCCGCGCACCGCGGCGTGCAGCGACTGCGTGTGCGACGCGGTGAGGTGGACCTCCTCCGTGCGCGCGCCGAGCCCGGCGGCGAGGGACTCGCGCGCCGCCTCGAGCAGGAGGCGCGCGCGCCGGCCCTCCGCGGAGAGCCGGCGGGGGTCCGCCCACCCTTGGTCCACGAGAGACGCGAAGGCCTCACGGGCCGCCGGGTGCCAGGGTGCGTGGCCCGCCGCCTCGAGGAGCACGCGGGGCGAGGGGGCACTGGTCACGGCTCCACGCTAGCGCGCGAGAAGAAGCGACACGGGTGTCATCTTCCGGGCGTGGACTGGGCGATGGGAGCGCGAAACGGCGCTAGGCTGACCAGGACACAGGACGATGGTCCCAGGAGTGACCGTGCCCCCGCACGAGTCGCCCTCCCGGGACGGTACTGGAGAGGTCTGGACTTGCAGGTTTCCACCCCCCGCCGGGCCCGCCGCACGGCACGGCTGCTGGCCGTCGTGGCGGCGCTCGCCGTCGTGCTCGCCGGCTGTTCGCCCGTGGTGCAGCGCGGCTGGCTGCCCGGCTACGAAGACGGACAGGTCACCAACCAGACGGGCCGGATCACCGACCTGTGGGTCAATGCGTGGATCACGCTCCTCATCGTGGGGGCGATCACGTGGGGCCTGATGATCTGGTGCGTCGTCGTCTACCGCAAGCGCAAGGGCGACGAGCGGCTCCCGGTCCAGCTCCGCTACCACGTCCCGCTCGAGATCATGTACGTCGTGCTGCCCTTCCTCATGGTGGGCGTGTTCTTCTACTACACGGCGCGCGACATGGCGGAGATCGAGGACGTCTCGCAGGAGCCGGACGTCACCGTCCAGGTGATCGGAAAGCAGTGGAGCTTCGACTTCAACTACCTCGACGACGACGTCCACGAGGCCGGGGTGCACGCCGAGGACATCGGCGGGGGTAGCGCGGAGGCGACGCTCCCCACCCTCTACCTGCCCGTGGGTGAGCGCGTCGAGATCGTCCTCGACTCGCGCGACGTCATCCACTCGTTCTGGGTGCCGGCCTTCCTCTACAAGAAGGACATGATCCCTTGGCACACCAACAGGTTCCAGATCGTCCCCGAGCGCGAGGGCACCTATGCCGGCAAGTGCGCCGAGCTGTGCGGTGCCTGGCACTCGGCGATGCTCTTCAACGTCGAGGTGGTCGACCGGGCCGAGTACGACGCACACATGCAGGCACTGCGGGACAAGGGTCAGACGGGACTGCTCGAGCTCGAGTACAGCCGAGACCAGCATCCCGAGAGCGTTTCGAAGGGTGAGAGCTGATGGTTGCCGCGCAAGAGACGATGGCGGGCCTCGCGCCCCGACGCCAGACGCTCGGTCGCACCGTGGTCAAGTGGATCACCTCCACGGACCACAAGACGATCGGGTACATGTACTTGATCGCCTCGTTCATCTTCTTCTGCATCGGCGGGATCATGGCCCTCGTGATCCGGGCGGAGCTCTTCGAGCCCGGGATCCAGATCGTGCAGTCGAACGAGCAGTACAACCAGCTCTTCACGATGCACGGCACGATCATGCTGCTGCTGTTCGCGACGCCGCTGTTCGCGGGCTTCGCCAACGTCATCATGCCGCTGCAGATCGGCGCGCCCGACGTTGCGTTCCCGCGGCTGAACATGCTCGCGTTCTGGTTCTTCCTCTTCGGCGGGCTCATCGCCGTCTCGGGCTTCTTCACCCCCAAGGGCGCGGCGTCCTTCGGGTGGTTCGGCTACGCGCCGCTGTCCAACACGACCTTCTCGCCGGGGCTCGGCGGTGACCTGTGGGTCTTCGGCCTCGCCCTCGGTGGCTTCGGCACGATCCTCGGTGCGGTCAACTTCATCACCACGATCGTCACGATGCGCGCGCCGGGCATGACCATGTTCCGGATGCCGATCTTCACGTGGAACACCCTCATCACGGGTGTCCTCATCCTCATGGCGTTCCCCCCGCTCGCCGCGGCGCTCTTCGCGCTCGGCTCGGACCGCCGCCTGGGCTCGCAGGTGTTCAACCCCGAGAACGGTGGGGCGATCCTCTGGCAGCACCTCTTCTGGTTCTTCGGGCACCCCGAGGTCTACATCATCGCGCTGCCGTTCTTCGGCATCGTCTCCGAGATCCTCCCGGTGTTCAGCCGCAAGCCGGTCTTCGGGTACAAGGGCCTGGTCTACGCGACCATCTCGATCGCGGCCCTGTCCGTGACGGTGTGGGCGCACCACATGTACGTCACCGGGGCCGTGCTGCTGCCCTTCTTCTCGCTCATGACGATGCTCATCGCGATCCCGACGGGCGTGAAGTTCTTCAACTGGATCGGCACGATGTGGCGAGGGAAGCTCACCTTCGAGACACCGATGCTCTGGTCGATCGGCTTCCTCGTGACCTTCCTCTTCGGTGGCCTCACGGGCGTCATCCTCGCGAGCCCGGCCCTCGACTTCCACGTCTCCGACACCTACTTCGTGGTGGCGCACTTCCACTACGTGGTGTTCGGCACCGTGGTGTTCGCGATGTTCGCGGGCTTCTACTTCTGGTGGCCCAAGATGACCGGCCGCATGCTCGACGAGCGGCTCGGCAAGGTCCACTTCTGGATGCTCTTCTTCGGGTTCCACGGGACGTTCCTGATCCAGCACTGGCTCGGCGTCGTCGGCATGCCCCGCCGCTACCCGGACTACATGCCCGAGGACGGCTTCACGTGGATGAACCAGTTCTCCACGTTCGGCTCCGTGCTGCTCGGCCTGTCGACCCTGCCGTTCCTGTGGAACGTCTACAAGACGTGGCGCAGCGCGCCGCTCGTCAAGGTCGACGACCCGTGGGGCTTCGGCGCCTCGCTCGAGTGGGCCACGAGCTGCCCGCCGCCGCGGCACAACTTCACGTCGCTCCCGCGCATCCGTTCCGAGCGCCCCGCGTTCGACCTTCACCACCCTGAGGTCGCGGCGTTCGACCAGGCCGAGCCCGACCCGGCGCTGCTCGACGAGCTGCTCGTTGCCACCGTCACGAAGGGCGACGACAAGTGAAGATCACTGCCAGGTTCTGCCTCACCGGAGTCCTCTTCTTCGTCCCGCTCGGCGTGATCTACGGCTTCTGGAGCCAGGGTGAGCCCGTCGGCATGCTCGGCATCCCGCTCCTCGGAGGGCTCGTCGGCATGATCGGCGGCTACCTGTGGCTCGTCTCACGTCGGGTCGACGAGGGGCCCGAGGACAACCCGCACGGCGAGATCGCCGACGGCGCGGGGGAGCAGGGACAGTTCAGCCCGTGGAGCTGGTGGCCGCTCGTCCTCGCGGGCTCGGCCGCCGTCTCCTTCGCGGGGCTCGCGGTGGGGTGGTGGCTCTTCGGGGTCGGCGTCGCCGTGGGCGTCATCGGCCTTGTCGGCTGGGTCTTCGAGTTCTCCCGCGGCAAGCACGCCCACTGACGCACCTTCGGCCCGACGAGGCCCGTGCTCGACGCCAGACAGCGAAAGGGCCGGGGCACCCGGGAAGGGTGACCCGGCCCTGGTCGGGCAGGAGAGCGAGCGTCAGGGGACGATGAGACCCTTGGCCGCACGAGCGCGGTCGAGGCGCGCACCGGCGTCGGCCCAGTTGACGATGTTCCACCACGCCGCGACGTAGTCCGCCTTGACGTTGACGTAGTCGAGGTAGAAGGCGTGCTCCCACATGTCGAGCACGACGATCGGCACGAGGCCGAGCGCGATGTTCGACTGCTGGTCGTACAGCTGCACGATGACGAGCTTCTCGCCCACGGTGTCCCACGCGAGGATCGACCAGCCGGAGCCCTGGATGCCGAGCGCGTTGGCCGCGAAGTGCTTCTTGAAGGCGTCGAAGGAGCCGAAGAACTCGTCGATCGCCGCCGCGAGCTCACCGGCGGGCTCGCCACCCTCGGGGGAGAGGTTCTGCCAGAAGACCGAGTGGTTGACGTGCCCACCGAGGTTGAACGCGAGGTTCTTCTCGTGCAGGTTGACCGCGGCGAAGTCACCCGCCTCGCGCGCCGCGGCGAGCTTCTCGAGCGCCGTGTTGGCGCCGGCCACGTACGCAGCGTGGTGCTTGTCGTGGTGCAGCTCCATGATGCGCCCCGAGATGTGGGGCTCGAGCGCCGCGTAGTCGTAGGGGAGGTCGGGAAGGGTGTACTCAGCCATGACGAAAACTGCCTCCTGTCGAAATGCCGGGAGATCCCGGCTCACCTGTCCAACCTAGTCACGCACGAGGAGATTCCGCGCGACGAGGCGGGTCTCAGTGCTCGGACGCGACGGTCTCCTGCTCGCCCGCCGGCAGCGCGGCGTCATGCTTGCCCGTGCCGTCGAGGTGGGCGTGGTGCTCCGCCGCGTGCGCGCGTGACGCCGCGAGCTCTTCCGCGGAGACCGGCTCGATGCGGTCCTCGTAGAAGAACTGGGAGATGCGGCGTCGGATCCGGTCGGCGCGGTACCCCTTGCGGCGCACGCCCCGCGAGTCCTCGGCCGGCTCGATCTCCACGGGGCGACGCGCCTCGTAGTTCACGCGGAGCCACAGCTCGTGCTCGTCGAGCGGCTTGTGGATCTCGATGTACTCGCCGTGCTCGAGCCGCACGATCGTTGCGGACTCGTGACCGTGGAGCACGAGGTCGCGGTCGCGACGCTGCAGGCCGAGGCAGATGCGCTTCGTGACCCAGAACGCCACGACGGGCGCGACGAACAGCAGGACGCGGAACGTCCACGTGATGTCGTTGATCGAGAGGTGGAAGTGCGTCGCGAGGAGGTCGTTGGACCCGGCGAGGACCAGGATGAAGAACGCCGTGAGGATCGCGACGCCGGAGGCGGTGCGCACCGGGGCGTTGCGGGGGCGGTCGAGCACGTGGTGCTCGCGCTTGTCACCCGTCGCGTACGCCTCGACGAAGGGCCACGCCCCGAGGACCGTGAAGAGCAGACCCGGCACCACCATCGCGGGGATGAGCACGTTGAGCGACAGCGTGTAGCCCCCGATGACGAACTCCGTCTGGCCCGGCATGAGGCGCAACGAGCCCTCGAGGAAGAGCATGTACCAGTCGGGCTGCGCACCCGCGGAGACGGGGGAGGGGTCGTACGGGCCGTAGTTCCACACCGGGTTGATCTGCATCGTGGCGGCCATGAGCGTGATGACGCCGAACACGATGAAGGCGAAGCCGCCCGCCTTGGCGGTGTAGACGGGGAACAGCGGGAAGCCCACGACGTTGCCGTCGGTCCGACCCGAACCGGGGTACTGCGTGTGCTTGTGCAGCACGACCAGGAACAGGTGGAGACCGATGAGGGCGAGGATGAGCCCGGGCACCACGAGGATGTGCAGCGTGAAGAGTCTCGGGATGATGTCCGTCCCGGGGAACTCGCCCCCGAACACGAAGTAGGACAGGTACGAGCCGATGATCGGGATCGACTTGACGACGCCGTCCGTGATGCGCAGCCCGTTGCCGGAGAGCACGTCGTCCGGCAGCGAGTAGCCGGTGAAGCCCGCCGCGAGACCGAGGATCAGCAGGATGAAGCCGACGATCCAGTTGATCTCTCGCGGCTTGCGGAACGCCCCGGTGAAGAAGACGCGCATCATGTGCGTGACGATCGAGGCCATGAACAGCAGCGCCGCCCAGTGGTGGATCTGACGCATCAGCAGGCCGCCCCGCACCTCGAACGACAGGCGCAGCGTCGAGGCGAAGGCCTCGGACATCTGCACGCCGTGCATGGGCGCCCAGGGGCCGTCGTAGTGCACCTCGGTCATGGACGGCACGAAGAACATCGTCAGGAAGACGCCCGAGCCGAGCAGCACGACGAACGAGAACAGCGCGATCTCACCCAGGAGGAACGACCAATGATCGGGGAAGAGCTTGCGGGCGAAGTTCTTGACCAGGACGCCGATGTTCGTGCGCTGGTCGAGGTAGTCCGCGGTGCCCGCGGCGGCCTTCGCGAGCGGGGTGGTGGTCGTCACTTCACGCGCTCCCAGAAGCTCGGTCCGATGGGCTCGGAGAAGTCGGCGGTGGCGATGAGGTAGCCCTCGTCGTCCACCGTGATGGGCAGCTGCGGCAGGGCGCGCTTGGCGGGTCCGAAGACGACCTTCGCTCCGTCCGCGACGTCGAACGTCGACTGGTGGCACGGACACAGCAGGTGGTGGGTCTGCTGCTCGTAGAGGGCCACGGGGCAGCCCACGTGCGTGCAGATCTTCGAGTAGGCGACGATGCCGTGGTACGTGCCCTCGGTGTGCTTGAGGTCGCGCTCGTCGAGGCGGACGAGGAGGACGACGGCCTTGGCCTTCTCGTCCATGAAGTGCTGGTCCGCGGAGAGGTCCTCGTGGTTGAGGCCCTCGGGGATGACGTGGACGACGGACCCGATGGTCACGTCCGCCGCGCGGATCGGGCGACCGGCAGGGTCGGTGACGAGCTTCGTGCCCGCCTTCCACATCGTGTGGCGGAACTTCGAGACCTTCCAGTCCGCGCCGACGTTGCCGATCAACGGGATGGCCACGGGGAGGGGGAGGAGGGCGAGCGCCGTGATGAGGCCACCCTTGAGCGCGCTGCGTCGGGCGATGCCCGAGTCCTCGGCGCCCGCTTTGAGCTCGGCGACGGCACCGGCGCGGTCCTCGTCCGAGCTGCGCTGGGGGTGGCGGTCCTCGGACTGCTCGCGGTCGTTCATGATCGACTTGGCCCAGTGCACGGCCGCGAACCCGATCCCGGCGAACGCGAACGCCAGCCCGAGCCCGAGGAACATGTTCGAGCGCTGGATGCTCGCGACGGACTCTCCGGGGGGGAAGACGAAGAATGCGACCACGACCAGGATCGAGCCGATCGCGGAGAGCCCGAACAGGGCGGCGACGATGCGCTCGGAACGCTTCGCGGCCCGGGGGTCGGTGTCACCGATCCGGGGCTGGTGCGGCGGGTGACCGGGGTCCGAGACTCCCTCGGGTGCGTGGTGCACCACGAGCTCGGGGTGACCGGCGTGTTCGTTCGTGCTCACGAGGACTTCGCTCCGATCCAGACTGCGCAGGCGATCAGCAGACCCATGCCGACGACGAAGACCCACAGGCCTTCGCCCACCGGGCCGATGGAACCGAGGGCGAGGCCGCCCGGTGCGCCCTCCTTCTGGGCGTCGATGAAGGCGATGATGTCGCGCTTCTCGTCCGGGGTCAGCGTCATGTCGTTGAAGACGGGCATCGACTGCGGACCCGTCACCATGGCCGAGTAGAGCGCACGGGGCTCCGTGGCGAGCAGGCTCGGGGCGAACTTGCCCTGCGACAGCGCGCCGCCCGCACCGCTCGCCGCGTGGCACATGGCGCAGTTCGTGCGGAAGAGCGCCATGCCGTTCGCGGGGTCGCCGAGGCTTGCGTCGACCTGCTCGTCCGTCGGGATGGCGGGACCGGCGCCCAGGGAGGCGATATACGCGGCAAGCTGGCGCGTGGCTTCCTCACCGAACTGCGGGGGCTTCGCCTCGGCCTGCGGCGCGTCGGCCTGCATGGGCATGCGGCCCGTGCTCACCTGGAAGTAGACGGATGCCGCGCCGACGCCGATGAGCGACGGTGCGCTCTCGCGGCCCTCGGCGTTGAGGCCGTGGCACGAGGCGCAGTTCGCGGCGAAGAGCTTCTTGCCGACCTCGATGTCCGTCGGGGACTGCGCGACGACCGTCGCGTCGGCGCTCGTGGACGCGAAGGCCGCGTACAGCCCTCCGGTCACCAGGAGCGCGAGCACGAGCAGCACGATCGGCGCCTGCCGATGATGCCTGCGGGCTGCGATGGCCTTCACGGTGCGAACCTCGTCTCGAGAGCTGGGGTGGGGGCGGCGTCGGGGAGCGTCATCGGAGCAGGTAGATGACGATGAACAGGGCGATCCACACGACGTCCACGAAGTGCCAGTAGTAGGAGGTGACGATCGCCGTGGTCGCCTCGTGGTGCCCGTAGCGCTTGGCCGAGAACGTGCGACCCAGCAGCATCAGGAAGGCGACAAGGCCTCCGACGACGTGCAGACCGTGGAACCCGGTCGTGAGGAAGAACACGGAGCCGTACGGGCTCGAGGAGATCGTCAGGCCGTGCTCGACGAGCTCGGCGTACTCGAGGATCTGCCCGGCGACGAACACCGCGCCCATGATGTAGGTGAGGGTCATCCATTCGATCGAGCCCCAGCGGCGCACCTGGAAGATCGAACCGGTGCGCGAGGCCTGGAACCTCTCGGCCGCCCACACGCCGAACTGGCACGTGAAGGACGACAGCACGAGGATCGTGGTGTTCGCGGCGGCGAACGCCACGTTGAGCTTCTCGGTCTGGACCGCCCACTCTCCGGGTACGGACGCGCGAAGCGTGAAGTACATCGCGAAGAGGCCGGCGAAGAACATGAGTTCGCTGGCCAGCCACACGATCGTTCCGACCGCCACGGGGTTCGGGCGGTTGACCACGACGTGGGCGCGGGGCGCTGGAGCAGTCATCGATGCAGACACGCTCGTCATTATGGCGGACTTTGGACCCAGGTGGGGACGCTCTGGCGGGCGCGCCGCGATCGGAGGGGCGCGCCAGCCCGGGAACGTGCCAAGATTCGGGGGAGAGGCAGCACGACAGTCGAGCAAGAGGACGGGTTCTTCGATGGTGGACGGCCAGGGTTCTGACGTGACGCACCGCACGGGTGCACCGCGGGTTCTGCTCTACAGCGACGACGCCGACACGCGCGAGCGTGTCCGACTCGCCGTGGGGGCACGGCTCGCGAAGGGTGAGCCCAAGATCGAGTGGGTCGAGACGGCGACGCACGACGCCGTGGTCACGAACGCCGACGCCGGAGGCTTCGACCTCCTCGTGCTCGACGGCGAGGCCGCACCGTCCGGCGGTATGGGCCTGTGCCGCCAGCTGAAGAACGAGGTGTACCGGTGCCCGCCGGTGCTCGTCCTGACGGGTCGCCCGCAGGACGCATGGCTCGCGTCGTGGTCTCTCGCGGACGCCGTCGTGCCCCACCCGCTCGACCCGGTCGAGGTGCAGCGCGTCGTCGCGGGCCTCCTCGCGGGCGCGGTTCCGGCGTGACCTCGGACCTCACCTGGCCCGACCTGCTCGCCCGGCTCCTCGCCGGCGACGAGCTCGATCCCGCGCAGGCCGCGTGGGCGATGGACGAGATCATGCAGGGGCAGGTGTCCCCGGCGCGCCTCGCGGGGTTCCTCGTGGCGCTGCGGGCCAAGGGTGAGACCGTCGGTGAGATGACCGCGCTCGCCGACACGATGCTCCGGCACGCAGTCCGCATCGAGGTGCCCGGTCGCAACGTCGACATCGTCGGCACCGGGGGCGACCGCGCGCACACCGTGAACATCTCGACCATGGCCTCGCTCGTGATCGCCGGGGCAGGCATCCGCGTGGTGAAGCACGGCAACCGCGCCGCGTCGTCGTCGTCGGGCTCTGCCGACGTCCTCGAGGCCCTCGGGATCCGCCTCGACCAGGACGTGCCCCGCGTCGCGGAGCTCGCGCAGGAGGTCGGCATCACGTTCTGCTTCGCGCAGGTGTTCCACCCCTCCTTCCGCCACGCGGGCGTCGCGCGCAAGGACCTGGGCGTCGCCACCGCCTTCAACTTCCTCGGCCCCCTGACGAACCCGGCGCAGCCCGCCGCGACGGCCGTGGGGGTCGCGGACCTGCGCATGGCGCCGCTCGTGGCCGGGGTGTTCGCTCAGCGGGGCACGGACGCGCTCGTGTTCCGCGGCGAGGACGGTCTCGACGAGCTCTCGCCCACCGCACCGTCACGGGTGTGGGAGGTGCGTGACGGTCGGGTCGGCGAGCACGTGATCGACGCCGTGGCGGACCTCGGCCTCGCACCGCACGACCTCGCCGAGCTGCGCGGCCAGGACGCCGAGTACAACGCCCAGGTCGCGCGCCGCTTCCTGGCCGGAGAGCCGGGTGCGGTCCGCGACGTGGTGCTGCTCAACGCGGCCGCCGCGATCGTGGCCCACGGTTCCCTCGAGGGGACGACGGCGGGCACCCTGGTCGAGCGGCTCCGCGCGGGGTTCGAGCACGCCGCCCGGTCCGTCGACTCGGGGGCGGCCGCCGGTGTGCTCGACGCGTGGGCGACCGCCTCCGCGTGACCGGGGCCGAGGCTAGTCGTCCAGGCCGAGGTCGAACGCCTGCTCGAGGTCGGTCGTGGAGTACGCACGGAAGGCGATGTACGTCTGTGTGCGCACCACGCCGCTGACCTTGGAGATCTTGTCCGCGATGACGTCGGCGAGCCGGTCGTGCTCGCGCACGCGCACGAGGGCCACGAGGTCGATGTCGCCCGTGACGGAGTAGACCTCGCTGACACCGGGGATCTCGGCGACCGCGTCGGCGACCTCCGGGATGCGGTCGGCAACGGTGTCGATCAGGACGATCGCCGTGAGCATGGTCGGTCTCCTCGCGTCGGGTCGGTGTGCGTCCCCATCATGCCGCGTCCGGACCCGTGACGGTGTGCCTGCGCACGGCCTGGGCGGTCCGCGCGAGGTCCGCGTGGGCGGGCGCACCCGCGACGGGCCACGCCCACGGGGAGCCACCCTCGAGCGCGACGAGCCGCACGCCGGGGCTCTCGAGCCACGCGAGCACGAGCTCGGCCTCCTCGGCGAGCCCCGCGGGAGCCGGTGGGCACGGCGGGCTGACGTGCTCCGCGGTGGCGCGCAGCGAGTCCGCGACCGCCACCGGGTCCGTGCCACGCGCGGCGATCCCCGTCGCCGCGAGGCGCGCGTGGCGCACGACGACGATCTCCCAGCCACCCTCGTGCGGCCTGGCCGCGACGAGCTCCGCGGCCGCGGCGAGCGGGCCGAGCCGCTGGACCCTGCTCGCGCCTCGCAGGAACACCGTGAGCCGGTCGCGCAGCGCCGCCGCGGCCTCGAAGTTGTGCGCCGTGGTCATCGCGGCGATCGCGCGCGCGTGCGCCGCGACCACGCGCTCGGGGTCGGTGAGCATCGCCTCCCGCACCCCAGCCACGTCCGCGGGGTCGAGGTGCGTCGCCGACCGCGTGCCCGGGACCTCGGGACGGAACGCGCTCAGCAGGGCCAGGGCGGCGAGCTGTGCCTGCGACCGGGACGAGAACGGGCCGAGGTGCGCCGCGCCGTCGAGCACGTCGCGCACCACCGACAGCCGCGGCACGCCCGACTCCACGAGCCGGACCCACGAGGTGCGCTGCGGGAACTTGGAGCGCTTGTTGTACCGCGGCGTGTGCTGCGCGATGAGCCGCAGCTCGCGGACCTGGGCCTCGAGCTCGGTGGCGCACACGACCGGACGTACGTCGTGCGCGATGCGGACCATCTCCTTGATGGCCTTGCGTGTCTCCGCGGCCGTGAAGTAGGTGCGCACCCGGGAGCGCAGGTTCTTCGAGGTGCCGACGTAGAGCACCTCGTCGGCGGGGCCGACGAAGAGGTAGACCCCGGGGGACTCGGGCAGCACGTCCGCGAGGGCCCGCTTGCGGCGTACGTCCATCGGGACGTTGTCGCCCGCCGTCGCGAGGTCCTCGAGGTGGGTCACCCCCGCGCCCGCGAGCCGTCCCAGGAGCGCGTGGAGCACGTCGACGGTGGCGCGGGCGTCGCTCAGCGCTCGGTGGTCCGGCGTGACCTCGGCGCGGAACAGCCCGGCGAGCGTCGAGAGCTTGTGGTTGGGGACCTCGTCGCGCGTCACCACGGCGCGCGCGAGGCGCACCGTGTCGACCACCTGGTTCCCGGGCCACGGGTGACCGGTGGCACGCGCGGCGGCCCGCAGGAACCCGACGTCGAACGGCGCGTTGTGCGCCACGAGGACGGCGCCGCGGACGAACTCGAGGAACGTCGGGAGCACCTCGTCGATGCGGGGTGCGGGGAGCACCATCGCGTTCGTGATGCCCGTGAGCACCGTGATCTGCGCCGGCACGGGCACGCCGGGGTTCACGAGGGTCTGGAACTCCCCGAGCACCTCGCCGCCGCGCACCTTGACGGCGCCGATCTCCGTGATCGCGTCGCTGCCCGCGCGCCCACCCGTCGTCTCGAGGTCAACGACGACGAACGTCACCTCGCTCAGCGGCGGTCCCGTCGCGTCGAGGGTCGGCTGCACGACGACGGGCACCCGGGAGGCCGCCGTCGGCCCGGGTGTCGTCGTCGGCCCGCTGTCTGCTCGCACGCCCCCGACGCTAGCCCGCGCCTCCGACGCTCCCCGCGCCTACCTCTCGGAGGGGCCCGAGGCGGGGACTCCTTCGTAGAGACCCTCGATCTCGCCGGAGAAGTCCTTGAGCACGAGGTTCCGCTTCACCTTGAGCGACGGGGTGAGGTAGTCGTTGTCCACGGTGAAGTCCGTGGTCAGCACGGCGTACTTGCGGATCGACTCGGCGCGCGAGACCGCCTTGTTCGCACGCTCCACGGCCACGTCGAGCGCCGCGCGGACCTCGGGGTGCTGCGCGGCCTCGGTGACGGACAGCTCGGGGAGGTTGTGCACCTTGAGCCACCCGGGAAGGGCCTCGACGTCGAGCGTCACGAGGGCGCCGATGAACGGCTTCTGGTCGCCGACCACGACCACCTGGCTCACGAGCGGGTGCGCCCGCAGCCGGTCCTCGAGCACCGCGGGGGCGACGTTCTTCCCGGCCGCCGTGACGATGATCTCCTTCTTGCGTCCGGTGATGCGCAAGAAGCCGTCCTCGTCGAGGGACCCGAGGTCGCCCGTGCGGAACCAGCCGTCGACGAAGGCCTCGGCCGTCGCCTCGGGGTTGTTGTGGTAGCCGCGGAAGACGGGGATGCCCCGGGCGAGGATCTCGCCGTCCTCGGCGATCCTGATGGACGTCCCGGGCAGCGGGATGCCGACGGTGCCGATCTTGACGCGACCGGGACGGTTGACGTTCGTCGGGGCCGTGGTCTCCGTGAGCCCGTAACCCTCGAGCACCGTCAGGCCCACGCCACGGAAGAAGTGCCCGAGGCGCTCCCCGAGCGGCGCACCTCCCGAGATCGCCCACTTCGCCTCGCCGCCGAGCGCCTCGCGGAGCTTGTGGAGCACGAGCGTGTCGGCGATCTTGTACTGCACCTTCTGCCACAGGGTGGGACCCTTCGGCGTGTCGAGGGCGCGCGAGTACATGATCGCCGTGCGCACGGCGCGCAGGAAGATCCCACGCTTGCCGCCGAGCGCAGCCTTCTGCTCCGAGGAGTTGTAGACCTTCTCGAACACGCGGGGCACCGAGAGGATGAACGTCGGCTTGAAGGTCGCGAGGTCGGGCAGCAGGTTCTTCGTGTCCGGGGTGTGCCCCAGGACGGCGCCCGCGGGCACCACGAGCACGTGCACGAACCGCGCGAACACGTGCGCGAGGGGCATGAACAGCAGGGTCCTCGAACCGGGCTCGGAGACCACGACGTTGAGGTCGTCCACCGCGTTGACGGTGAGCCGGTAGAAGTTGCCGTGGGTGAGCTCCGCGCCCTTGGGGCGGCCCGTCGTGCCCGACGTGTAGATGATCGTCGCGAGGGAGCCGAGGTCCGCGAGCGACCGCCGTCGGGCGATCTCCTCGTCCGTGACACCGCTGCCCGCCGCCACGAGGGCGTCGACCGCGCCGTCGTCGATCACGAGCACCTCGCCGAGCCCCGGCAGCGAGCCGCGCACCGACTCGAGGGTCTGCGCGAGCTCGTCCGTCTCGACCACCACGAGGCCGATCGCCGCGTCCGAGCAGATCCACTCGACCTGCTCGGCCGAGGACGTCTCGTACAGCGGCACCGGCACGGCGCCCGTCGCCCACACCGCCCAGTCGAGAAGAGACCACTCGTAGCGGGTGCGCGACATGATCCCCACGCTGTCGCCCGGCTCGACCCCCTTCGCGACGAGGCCCTTCGCGACCGCCACCACGAGGGCGTCGAACTCGCGCGCCGTGACGGCGACCCACGGGCCGTCCGGGTCGGGCTTGTGCTCCATGAGCGTCTCGTCGCCCTTCGCGGCGACACGCTCGGCGAGCAGGTCGTTGAGGTTGCGGGAGGGGTCCACCTCGACGGCGAGGGGGACCGAGATCTCGTCCATGCTGACTCCATTGGCAGACGGGGCGCGTGCGCCCAGGCTACACAGCGGACGGGGGACCTTCGGGCCCCTTGACGTCGGTAGTCTTCCGGGAGCGGCCGACGGGGCCGGAGGAACTTCCTGAAGGACGGACATGTACGCGATCGGCGTGGACATCGGCGGCACCAAGATCGCCGCGGGCGTGGTCGACGACGACGGCACGATCCTCGCCAAGACCCGCCGTGCGACCGCGACGGCCGACTCCTCGAGCGTCGACCGCGGCGTCATCGAGGCGTGCCGCGAGCTCGCCGAGCAGTTCGAGATCGGTGCGATCGGGCTGGTCGCCCCGGGGTTCGTCTCCTCCGACCAGCGCACCGTCATGTTCACGCCCAACCTGCCGTGGCGCGACCACCCGCTGCGCGACAACGTCGCCAAGGCCCTGGGCACCGACGTGCCGATCGTCGTCGAGAACGACGCGAACGCCGCCGCGTGGGCCGAGCACCGCTTCGGCGCGGGTCGAGGCGTCGACGACATGGTCCTGCTGACGATCGGCACGGGGCTCGGCTGCGGCGCCGTCGTCGACGGGAACCTCTTGCGCGGGGCGTGGGGCGTCGCGACCGAGGCGGGCCACCTGCGGGTCGTACCGAACGGGCACCAGTGCGGTTGCGGCCTGCGCGGGTGCTGGGAGCAGTACGCGAGCGGCAACGCGCTCGTGCGCAACGCGCGCGCCGCCGTCGAGACGCGCCCCGCCGAGGCGACGGCGATCCTCGACCGTTGCGACGGTGACGTCCATGGGCTCAAGGGGCCGGCGGTCACCGCGGCGGCCCACGCGGGCGACCCGCTCGCGATCGAGCTGCTCGCCGAGCTCGGGACGTGGATCGGCGAGGGCTCTGCCGCCGTCGGGACGATCATCGACCCCGCGCTCATCGTGATCGGCGGCGGGGTCGCGGCGGCCGGGGACCTGCTCCTCGAGCCCGCCCGCGCGGGCTTCCTGAGCCAGCTCTCCGGCCGCGGGCACCGTCCCGTCGCGTCGATCGAGCTCGCGTCGATGGGCAACGACGCCGGGCTCGTGGGCGCGGCGGACCTCGCACGGGCCGCCGTCTGACCCCTGCGACGCCCTCGACGACGACGCGCTAGACCACCGCGCCCGAGTCGTGGTCGTCCGGGTCACGGCGGGCCGGCATGCGCCACAGCAGCACGGCGATCCCCGCGAGGCACACGATGCCGCCCGCCTGGAAGATCACGGTGGGAGCCGTGCGCCACACGAGGAAGAGCACGAAGCACAGCGCGGGGATGCCCGCCGCGGCGAGCCACGCCATCGTCACGAGCGGGTCGTTGCCCATGACGGGCCCCGGGTCCGGCGGCACGAACGCGTCGAGCGCGTCGACCTCGTCCTCGGCGTCGTCGATCTGGGACGTCGCGTCCCAGTCGCGCGGGCCGACGGCGACCCACGGCGCGACGGGGTAGGTTAGCCCGGGTCCGTGGGTCGCACCTGGCTCGTCGTCAGGCGCGCTCGGCTCGGGTCCGTCGCCCGGGGGGAGGTCCTCGACGTCGTCGAGGGACGCGACGAGCTCGGCGAACCGGGCGTCGACGTCGTCGCCGTCGTCGTTCCGGTCGCGGTCCGCAGCACCTGGGCTCATGAGGTTCACTCTAGAGTCGACGTGGCGGCGTACGAGCCCCAGCACGAGCGCACGAGGTCTGTCGAGGAGGCAGGTTGTTCTACTGGCTGATGAAGTGGGTCCTCGTGGGCCCGCTCCTGCGCCTCGTCTACCGGCCGTGGGCCCGGGGCAAGGAGAACGTGCCCACCGAGGGTGGCGCGATCCTCGCCAGCAATCACCTCGCGGTGATCGACTCCTTCTTCCTGCCGCTCGTGCTCGAGCGGGAGGTCGTGTTCATCGGCAAGGCCGAGTACTTCGCCGGCAAGGGGCTCAAGGGGCGCATCCAGGCGGGGTTCTTCCGCGGCGTGGGCACGATCCCGGTGGACCGCTCGGGCGGCAAGGCGAGCGAGGCGGCGCTGCGCACCGGGCTCGCCCGGCTCGCCGAGGGCAAGCTCTTCGGCATCTATCCCGAGGGCACCCGGAGCCCCGACGGACGCTTGTACCGGGGCAAGACGGGCGTGGCGCGGCTCGCCATCGAGTCCGGTGCCCCCGTGATCCCCGTCGCCATGGTCGGCACGGACATCGCCCAGCCGATCGGCCGACGGATCCCCAAGCTCATGCGCATCGGCGTCGTGTTCGGCGAACCGCTCGACTTCTCCCGCTACCAGGGCATGGAGTCCGACCGCTTCATCCTGCGCTCGGTCACCGACGAGATCATGTACGCGCTCATGAGCCTGTCCGGCCAGGAGTACGTCGACGTCTACGCCGCGACGCAGAAGGCGCGTCTCGCCGCAGGTCAGGCTGAGTCGGGGGAGGGGCCGACGACGGCTCCCGGCGGCCGTGAGAACCCTGGGTCCCAGGTTCCGGTCCCGCCGGAGGACGACTCGCCGCGTCAGTAGACTGCTCCGCGGAGTCCCTACCTACGAGAGGTTGTCCCATGTCTGTGCGTCGCGTCGCGCTGCTCACCGCCGGTGGCTTTGCCCCGTGTCTCTCCTCCGCCGTCGGGGGCCTGATCGAGCGCTACACGGAGATCGCCCCCGAGGTCGAGATCATCGCCTACCAGCACGGCTACCACGGCCTGCTGCGCGGCGACAAGATCGTGGTGGACGACGACGCACGTCGCCGCGCGGGCATCCTGCACCGCTTCGGCGGGTCGCCCATCGGGAACTCGCGCGTCAAGCTGACCAACGCCGCGGACTGCCTCGCGAAGGGGCTCATCACCGAGGGCCAGGACCCCCTCGAGGTCGCGGCCGAGCAGCTCAAGGCGGACGGCGTCGACGTGCTGCACACGATCGGTGGCGACGACACGAACACCACGGCGGCCGACCTCGCGGCGTACCTCGAGAACAACGGCTACCACCTGTCCGTCGTCGGCCTGCCGAAGACGATCGACAACGACGTGATCCCGATCCGGCAGTCGCTCGGTGCGTGGACGGCGGCCGAGGAGGCCGCGGGCTTCGCCGCGAACGTCATCGGCGAGCACCGCTCCGGGCCGCGCATGCTCATCGTGCACGAGGTCATGGGGCGGCACTGCGGCTGGCTCACGGCCGCCGCCGCGGTCGAGTACCGCAAGTGGCTCGACCAGCAGGAGTGGGTCCCGAGCCTCGGGCTCACGCGCGAGCGCTGGGACGTGCACGCCGTCTTCGTCCCCGAGCTCCCCCTCGACATCGACGCCGAGGCCGCGCGGCTGCGCGGCGTCATGGACGAGATCGGCAACGTCAACATCTTCCTGTCCGAGGGCGCGGGCATGCACGAGATCGTCGCGCAGCTCGAGGCGGAGGGGACCGAGGTCCAGCGCGACCCCTTCGGGCACGTCAAGCTCGACACGATCAACCCCGGGCAGTGGTTCGCGAAGCAGTTCGCGGCGCGCCTGGGTGCCGAGAAGGTCATGGTGCAGAAGTCCGGGTACTACTCGCGCGCCGCGGCCGCGAACGCCGAGGACCTGCGCCTGATCAAGTCCATGACGGACCTCGCGGTGCAGGTCGCGCTCGAGGGCGGTTCCGGCGTGATCGGCCATGACGAGGAGGCCGGCGACGTGCTACGGGCGATCGAGTTCCCGCGCATCGCGGGCGGCAAGGCCTTCGACACGAGCGTGCCGTGGTTCGGCGAGCTGCTCGCGGGCATCGGCCAGACCTCGACGGCCGCCCGGTGAGCATCGAGGCGACCCCGGAGCTGCTCGAGGGCCTCGAGCACTGGCGCACGCTCGAGCCCGCCCAGCAGCCGGTGTGGCCGGACGAGGCGAGGCTCGCGGCCGTCACGGAACGGCTCGCGGGCCTGCCGCCGCTCGTCTTCGCGGGCGAGGCGGACGTCTTGACGGACAAGCTCGCCGCCGCAGGCCGAGGTGAGGCGTTCGTGCTCCAGGGCGGGGACTGCGCCGAGACCTTCGCCGAGGCCACGGCGGACAACATCCGCAACAAGATCAAGACGATCCTGCAGATGGCCGTGGTGCTCACGCACGGCGCGAGCCTGCCGGTCATCAAGCTCGGTCGCATGGCGGGGCAGTACGCGAAGCCGCGCAGCTCGGGCACCGAGACGCGCGACGGCGTGACGTTGCCCGCGTTCCGCGGGGACATCATCAACGGCCACGACTTCACTCCCGAGGCGCGTACGCCAGACCCCGAGCGGCTGCTCGAGGCGTACCACACGTCCGCGTCGACGCTGAACCTCATCCGGGCGTTCACCATGGGCGGCTTCGCCGACCTGCGGCGCGTGCACGAGTGGAACCGCGGTTTCCTCGCCAACAACCCCGCCTACTCGCGCTACGAGACGACCGCCGCGGAGATCGACCGCGCGATCCGCTTCATGGCGGCGTGCGGCGCGGACTTCGAGGCGCTGCGCACCGTGGAGTTCTTCGCGAGCCACGAGGCGCTCCTGCTCGACTACGAACGACCCCTCACGCGGATCGACTCGCGCACGGGGCTCGCGTACGACTGTTCGGCGCACTTCGTGTGGATCGGCGAGCGGACGAGGCAGATCGACGGGGCCCACGTGGACTTCCTGTCGCGCGTGCGCAACCCGATCGGCGTCAAGCTCGGCCCCACGACGACGGCCGACGACGCACGCGCCCTCATGGACCGGCTCAACCCGGCCGGCGCCCCCGGCCGCCTGACGTTCATCACGCGCATGGGCGCGGGGCGGATCCGCGACCTGCTGCCGCCGCTCCTGGAGAAGGTCGCGGCGCACGGCAGCCCCGTGACGTGGGTGTGCGACCCGATGCACGGCAACACCATCACGTCCTCGAACGGCTACAAGACGCGACGCCTGAGCGACGTGCTCGACGAGGTCGCGGGGTTCTTCGAGGCGCACCGCGCGGTCGGGACCGTCCCGGGCGGCGTGCACGTCGAGCTCACCGGCGGCGACGTCACCGAGGTGCTGGGCGGCTCGGAGCACATCGACGACGCGGCGCTCGCGCGGCGCTACGAGACGCTCGTGGATCCGCGACTGAACCACCAGCAGTCGCTCGAGCTCGCGTTCCAGGTCGCGGACATGCTGCGGGGCGGACTGGCGGGCTAGACGACCCTCAGGACGACGACGGTCCCCTTGACGACCTTCGTGCCCGCCTCGACGCTCTGCGAGTGGACGGTCCCGAAGATGCCACCCAGGATGTTCGCCCGCTGGGGGACCATGCCCAGCGCCGTGAGGATCTGTGCGGCCTCGGTGTACTGCTTGCCCTGCAGGTCGGGGATCTCGAACGTCTCCGGCCCCTTGCTGAGGACCACGGTCACGACGTCGGTGCGATGCCCCTCGCTCCCCGCCTCTGGCAACTGCGAGATGACGCGGCCCTTCTCGACCGTGTCCGAGAACTCGCGCTCGCCCCTCTCGTAGACGAGCCCGACTCGCTCGAGATCCGCCCGGGCCTGTTCCTTGGTCGCACCCACCACCGAGATGACGGTCAGGGGAGCGGGTCCGTCCGAGACGGTGAGGACGAACTCCGTGCCGACCTCGAAGGCCTCCTCGCCGGTCGGTGCGACGGCCATGACCTCGCCGGCCGGGACCTCGTCGTCGTACGTCGTCTCGTGCGGGCCGAGCGTGAACCCTGCACGGCGCAGCGCCGCCGTGGCCTCCTCGAGAGAGGCGCCGACGAGGTCGGCCGGTACCTCTCTCATGTCGGGGCCCTTGGACACCGTGATCAGGACGGTGCCGCCCCGCGCGATCTGGCCGCTCGCGACCGGGCTCGTCTCGATGACCTCGCCCACGGGCTCGTGGGAGAACGCCTCGCCGATCGTGTACCCGAGGTGCTCCTTGGTGAGGACCGTGACCGCGCGGTCCCGGTCGAGACCGACGACGTCGGGCACCTCGGTGAAGGAGCCGGGGCCGTGGTTGACGAACCACCATGCACCGGCCGTGACGGCCGCGAGGAGCACGAGGGCCACCGCGGCGCCCCACCAGCGGCGGCGACGGCGCACGCGGTGGCGCTCCAGGCGTTCGAGCTCGGCCTGGTGCTCGGGGTCGAGCACGCCCACGCCGATGGGCAGTGCGACCGTGGATCCCGTCTCGTTCATGTCGAGGTGGGTGGTCTCGACGTCGTCGGGCGAGCTGGGAGTCGCGGGGTCCTCGCCCGAGGGAATCGCGGTGGCGGGGTGCAACGTGATCGTGGGGGCGACGTCTGCGGCGCGCGCGAGGGTCTCGGGGTCCAGGGTCGCGCGCGTGCGCCGCACGAGCTCGAGCGCGGCGGCCGCGTCGTGGGGGCGGTCGTCCGGGTTGCGTGCGGCGAGCGCGTGGACCAGGTCGTCGATCTCCCGGGGGAGCCACTCCACGGAGTCCGACGGGGCCGGGATGTCGTGGGAGACGTGCTGGAACGCGACCTGGACCGGGGTCTCGCCCGTGAACGGCTGCCGTCCCGCGATCATCTCGTAGAGCAGGATCCCGCACGCGTAGACGTCGGTGCGCGGGTCGCTGACACCGCGTGAGACGAGCTCGGGGCCGAGGTACGCGACGGTGCCGAGCACGGTGCCCGTCGTCGTCGCCGTGACCTCGGTGACGGCGCGCGCGAGGCCGAAGTCGGCCACCTTGATGCGTCCGTCGCTCGCGAGGAGGACGTTCTCGGGCTTGATGTCGCGGTGCACGAGGCCGTGGCGGTGGGCCGCCGCGAGGGCGTCGAGGACGTTCTCGATGACCGTGAGGGCCTCGTCGAGGCTCAGTGCGCCGGCCTCGGCCAACCGGCGGCGCAGCGTGATGCCGTCGACGTACTCCATCGTGAGGTAGGAGACGTCGCCGTCGACGCCCTGGTCGTACACCCCGACGAGACCGGCGTGCGTGAGCCGTGCGGCCGAGCGGGCCTCCCGGCGGAAGCGCGCGATGAAGTCCGAACCGTCGGCGCCGTCGGCGAGGTGGGCGTGCATGACCTTGAGGGCGACCTCGCGGTCCAGCCGTCGGTCGACGGCGAGGTACACGGTCGCCATGCCTCCCCGGGCGATCCGGGAGAGCACCTCGTAGCGTCCGTCGACGACCGTGCCGACGAGCGGATCAGCGATCGTCCTTCCCACGTGGCGATCCTACGGCGCGAAGCGGCGGATTCCGGTCAGGCGAACTGTTCCATGAGGGTCCGGACGTTCGCGACGTATCGGCGGGTGTCGGAGAACATGCCGTACTTCCGCACCGACGTGGCGCCCTGGTAGTACCCGGCGATCGCGGTGTCGAGGTCCGGGGCGCTCGTGACGAGCTGGCGGAGGATCGCCACGCCGGCGGTGACGTTGTCGTCCGGGTCGAGCAGGTTGATCGAGTGGCCGACGAGTGTCTCGGCCCAGTCTCCCGAGGTGGGGATCACCTGCATGGTCCCGATCGCGTTGGCGGGGGAGACGGACGCGTGGTTGAAGCCGGACTCCTGGAAGGCGACGGCCTGCGCGAGCGCGGAGCTGACCCCGAGCTTCTTGGCGGTCGCCACGACCGTGGCCTGCATCGTCGCCCTCGACGGGACGCCCGCCGCGAGGAGGGCGGCCTTGTTCTTGTTCGCGGAGTCGACCACGTGCTTCGGGTACGTGCGACCGGCGAACGTGTCAGGGACCTTCTCGCCGTCGGGCAGCTCCGAGGAGTCCTCGGTGGCGCCCGGGATGGTGAGCTTCTGGCCCACCACGATGAAGGCGCGCAAGTCGAGGCCGTTGGCCTTGACGATCGACGCCACGCTCACGCCGTGCCGGGAGGCGATGCGCGAGACGGTGTCGCCCGCCACGACGGTGTGCGTGGTCGAGCTGGACGTCTTCGCCGTCGTGGACCTCCCCTGCTCGACCTCGGTCGCCGAGGCGCCGGGGATCGTGAGCCTCTGGCCCACCACGATGAAGGCGCGCGAGTCGAGACCGTTCGCCTCGACGATGGCCTTCACCGAGGTCCCGTACCTCGTGGCGAGGTGGGAGACGGTGTCGCCCGAGGAGACCGTGTGGGTGACGTTCGCGACGGTCGCCCTCTGCTTGGCTCGCGCGGGCTTGTCCGACGTCGGTCCGCTCGGGATGACGAGCACCTGGCCGGCGTAGATGCGTCCCGGGTCGGTCAGTCCGTTCGCCTCGGCGATGGTCGCCACGGAGACGCCGGAACGTGCCGCGATGTGCGAGACGGTCTCGCCCTTGCGCACCGTGTGCTGCTCGGCGGCCTGCGCGCCGCTCGCGCTCGCCACCGTCACCGTCACCGCGGCGAGCGCGAGGCTCACCCCCGTGCCCGTGACGACCTTGATCCGGCCGGTGTCGTGCTGCGCCATCTGCGTTCCCGTGTGACTGGAGTGACTGGTGTGACTGAAGTGACAGAACATGAACGTACCCGACGTCGGGCCGCGTGGGAAGAGGGAACAGTCGTGCGACGGCCGTACCCTGGGCGCGTGGACACCTCGCTCGACGACCTCGTCACCCGCTGGCTGACAGTCCCGGACCTGTGCGAGCACCTCGCGCTCGACGCCGGGAAGGTACGTCGGCTCATCGCCGAGCACTGGCTCGTCGGTGCGCGCAGGGGTGAGCGTGACATCTTCGCCGTCCCCGCCGACTTCCTCGTCGCGCGCGAGCCCGCGCCCGGAGCGGAAGGGCCCGACGCTGCGCGCTGGGCGGTCCTCGCGTCGCTGCGCGGCACGATCACGCTGCTGCTCGATGCGGGCCTCGACCAGGCCGAGGTGATCGCGTGGTTGTTCTCGCCGTCGGACGAGCTCGGGTCGACCCCGCTCGAGGCGTTGCGTGCCGGGCACAAGGCGCCGGTCCGAAGGGCTGCGCAGACGCTCTTCTAGGTCACGCGCTCCGCTCGACCGCGGCACGCGCGAGGCGGCGGAGCATCGAGGCACCGGGCTCGGCGAGCCCGGCGGCGTCGAGCCTGGCGAGCGCCGTCGCGACCAGCTCGGAGATCAGGTCCTCCACCTGGGCGGCCGCACCGCTGCGCTCGAGGATCTCGGCGAGCCGAGCCACCGCGTCCTCGTCGAGAGCGCGGTCACCGAGCTGCCCCCTGAGCAGCGCGCGCTCGTCCGGCGTGGCGAGGGCCATCGCCCGGGCCACGAGCACCGTGCGCTTGCCCTCGCGCACGTCGTCGCCCGCGGGCTTGCCCGTGACCGCCGGGTCGCCGAACACGCCGAGGAGGTCGTCGCGAAGCTGGAACGCCTCGCCGAGCGGTAGCCCGACGGCGCGCATCGTGTCGAGCGCGGCGTCGTCCGCTCCGGCGAGCGCCGCGCCGAGCACGATCGGGTGCTCGACCGAGTAGCGCGCGGACTTGGCCCGGATGACCTCTCGCGCACGTGCCTCGTCGGCCGCGGGGTCGTCGCCCCACGGTGCCGCCTGGGCGAGCACGTCGAGGTACTGACCCACCGTCACCTCCGTGCGCATCAGGTCGAAGACCTCGCGCGCCGCCCTCACGGGCCCGGGTGCGAAGGTGCCCGTCGCGCGCGCGAACTCGGACTCGCTCGCCGTGAGCGCGAGGTCACCGAGGAGGATCGCCGCGGACTCCCCGAAGCGGTCCGGGTCACCGGTCCATCCCTCGGTCACGTGCCGTGCCGCGAACGCCCGGTGAGCCGTCGGCCGCCCGCGGCGCGTGTCGGACGCGTCCATGACGTCGTCGTGGAACAGCGCGGCCGCCTGGAACAGCTCGAGCGCGGCACCGACGTGCAGCGTCGCTGCGGCCTCGGGTGAGTCCGCGTGACCACCGTGAGCGCGGAAGGACCAGTAGCAGAAGGACGGGCGCAGTCGCTTGCCGCGCTCGAGCATGCCGCTCACCGCCTCGGCGAGCGGTGCAGCGGCCGCGCCGATCGCGGTGTAGAGGACTCGCTGCCGGTCGAGGTGCTCGGCGAGCACGCGCTCGACACCGGCGCGGACGCCCTCAACGTCTGACTCGTCGAAAGGTGCCACGCGGCAAGCCTAGGCCGTGCACGGCGCACCGCCTTCCACAGGTGCGGGGCGCCCGTGACGCACCGTCCGCCGAGATGCGGTGGCATGACGGCCATGGCTACCACCATCATCCGGGTCGGCGAGACCCGAGAGCTTCTCGCCTACCTGCCCTACCGCCTCGGGTTCCGGCCGCGGGAGAGCGTCGTCGTCGTGAGCATCCGAGGGGTGCGCGGGCGACTCGGGCTCGTGGCCAGGGTCGATCTCGCGGACCTCGCTCACCCCGGGACGGGGGAGCTCACGTCCGTGGGGCTCGCGTCCCACCTCTGGCGCGACGGCGCGGAGCGGACCGTCGTCGCCGTCTACGCCGATGGCGCGCGGCCGCGCGGTCGATGGCGCTCCGACGTGAGGGACGCGGCGCAGACCCTCGTCGCCATCCTCGAGGAGCGAGTGGGGCCGACGGCGGTGTGGGTGGTCGACGAGGACCGCTACTACTGCTTCGACTGCGAAGACGCGTCGTGCTGCCCGCTGTGGGGGTGGCCGCTCGAGGATCTCGACTCGACCCAGGTCTCGGCGCAGATGGTGTTCGCCGGCGCTCGCGTCGCCGATCACCGTGGCGACCTCGTGGCGGTCCCGCTCGTCGGCGCCAAGGAGCGGCACAACGTGCGGCGCGTCGCCGGACGCTGGGAGCTGCGGCGGGCCGAGGCGCTCGCCGCTGACGGGGGAGTGCCGGGGAGCGGCAGCGTGGCGTGGCGGATGCGAGGGCTCGATGCCTGGGCGTGCGCCGTCGACGCGGTCCGGGCGGGCGCACCGGTCCGGTCGCGCGACATCGGGCGGATCACCAGCGCGCTGCAGGACGTGCTCGTGCGGGACGCCGTCGTCGTCGCTGCCACCGCTTCGCTCGACGCGGCACGGGCCGCGCTCGGGGGACCGCCCGACCTCGTGTCGCGGCGCATCGGCGACGCGTTCGGCATGCTCTTCGAGCCCGGGTCCGAGCTCGAGCCCACGCGCGAAGGGCTCGAGGCGGCCGCTCAGGTGCTCCGGGAGGTGGTCGCCCACGCGACGGACGGCGCGCATGCCCCGGCGCTGACCATCCTCGCGCTCCTCGCGTGGTGGGGCGGTGACGGAGCGACGGCGAACGGCTGGCTCGACAAGGCGAACGAGGCGGACCCCGGGTATCGGCTCGCCGAGCTCCTCGGCACGATCGTGGTCGGCGGGCTCCCCCCGGGCTGGGTGCGCAGGGCGGGGGCACGGGCCGCCGAGCTGCGGTAGTTTCACGAGAGCGGCACGAGCGGGCCGCGCACCGGGTTCGTGGAGGTGGCAGTGACGGTCGTCGTGGGTTTCGTCGACACGCCGGAGGGACGCGCCGCTCTCGGGGCCGCGGCTCACGAGGCGGCGAGCCACGCGCGGCGACTCGTGGTGGTGCTCGCGGCGCCGCGCGGTGGCCCGGACACCGATCTCGACGCGGCGGCCGAGCGGGTGCGCGCCGAGCTCGACTCCAGCGGTGTCCGCCACGAGATCCGGCACACCGCGCGCAGCGCAGACGCGGCGGAGGCGATCGTCGAGGTGGCCCGCGAGGAGGGCGCGTCGCTCGTCGTGATCGGGTTGCGCCGCAGGTCCGCCGTCGGACGGCTCTTCCTCGGCGCCAAGGCGCAACGGATCCTGCTGGACGCGCCGTGCGCCGTCCTCGCGATCAAGGCCGAGTCCGACTGAGGGAACACCGAGCGTGCACGGCACGTTGGCCCTCGAGGAACACGTCCGCCGCGCACACGACCTCGGCGCGGCACGCGAGCGGTTCCGGTCGGTACAATATCCCGGCACCCGCACCTCGATCCGGGTCATCACGCTGCCGAAAGGTCGTCTGTGTCTTTCCCCGCTCTGAACTCCTCGTCCTCGCATGAGTCCACCCTGGACGACGAGGTCGCCCCGTCCTCACGGGCCGTCCCGGCGTCGCGCGGTGGCTCTGCCGGCGTGAGTGCCACCGTCGCGAAGAAGACCTCGAAGGCCACCGCCTCGAAGTCGGCGGCCGCGAGCAAGAGCGCGACCGGTGAGAGGTCGACCGCGGCGAAGAAGCCGGCCACGGCCAAGAAGGCCGCGCCCGCGAAGAAGGCCGCGCCCGCGAGCACGGCCGCCCAGGACGAGGTCCCCCCGGCCGACGAGCCGCAGCCCGACGAGGGTGCCGACGTCGAGCTCGAGGATCTCGAGGGAGCGGACGGCGACGCTGAGGAGTCCGCCAAGGGCGCGGAGCCGGACCCGGAGGACGGTGGCTTCGTCTACTCCGACGCCGACGACGACGACGCCCCGGCCCAGCAGGTCGTGACGGCCGGCGCCACCGCCGACCCGGTCAAGGACTACCTCAAGCAGATCGGCAAGGTGGCGCTCCTCAACGCCGAGCAGGAGGTCGAGCTCGCCAAGCGCATCGAGGCAGGGCTCTTCGCGGAGGAGAAGCTCGCGAGCGCCGAGGGCAAGCTCGAGCCGAAGCTCCGCCGTGAGCTCGAGTGGATCGCCGGCGACGGCCGCCGAGCGAAGAACCACCTGCTCGAGGCCAACCTGCGCCTCGTGGTCTCGCTCGCCAAGCGGTACACCGGTCGAGGCATGCTCTTCCTCGACCTGATCCAGGAGGGCAACCTCGGCCTGATCCGCGCGGTCGAGAAGTTCGACTACACCAAGGGCTACAAGTTCTCGACCTACGCGACGTGGTGGATCCGCCAGGCGATCACGCGCGCCATGGCGGACCAGGCGCGCACCATCCGCATCCCGGTGCACATGGTCGAGGTCATCAACAAGCTCGCGCGCGTGCAGCGCCAGATGCTCCAGGACCTCGGGCGCGAGCCCACGCCCGAAGAACTCGCCAAGGAGCTCGACATGACCCCGGAGAAGGTTGTCGAGGTTCAGAAGTATGGTCGTGAGCCGATCTCGTTGCACACGCCTCTCGGCGAGGACGGCGACAGCGAGTTCGGTGACCTGATCGAGGACTCCGAGGCCGTGGTGCCCGCTGACGCGGTGAGCTTCACGCTCCTGCAGGAGCAGCTGCACCAGGTCCTCGACACGCTCTCCGAGCGAGAGGCGGGCGTCGTGGCGATGCGCTTCGGCCTGACCGACGGCCAGCCGAAGACCCTCGACGAGATCGGCAAGGTCTACGGCGTGACGCGCGAGCGGATCCGTCAGATCGAGTCCAAGACCATGTCGAAGCTGCGCCACCCGAGCCGCTCGCAGGTCCTGCGCGACTACCTCGACTGAGCGGGGACCGAGCGACATGGCGCAGCTCGTGCGCGGGGACCACGTGCTCGTGCTCGGGGCCTCGGGGTTCATCGGCGGGCACCTCGTCGAGCTCCTCGTCGCGCACGGGATGACGGTCACGAACTTCGACCTGTTCGCGCCCTCGCGCCCGTTGCCCGAAGGCGTCGAGACGATCGTGGGAGACGTCCGTGACCTCGACGCGCTGCGGGCGGCCGCGCGGGGTGCGACGGCGATCGTCAATCTCGCCGCCGCCCACCACGACTTCGGCATCCCCACGGACGTCTTCGAGGCGGTGAACGTGGACGGCGCGCGGAACGTGTGCCGGGTGGCCGACGAGTCGGGGATCGCGAACCTGTGCTTCTACTCCTCGGTGGCCGTGTACGGCAGCGCGGGCGACGCCCCCGACGAGGACGCGGTGCCCGAGCCGGAGAACGACTACGGTCGCACGAAGCTCGCCGCCGAGACGGTGTACACCCGCTGGCGCGACGCCGGCCCGGGCCGGCGCATGCTCGTCATCCGTCCCGCCGTCGTCTTCGGTCCGTACCACTTCGCCAACGTGTACCGCCTGGTGCGCCAGATCGACCGACGGCGCTTCTGGCCCGTGGGTGCGGGCACCAACCGCAAGTCCATGTGCGCCGTGGAGAACCTGGTCGCGGCGACGTACGCGCTGTGGAGCGCTCCGGCGGCGCGTGAGGACGAGGTCTACAACTACGTCGACAAGCCCGACCTGCGCAGCCACGAGGTGGTCGAGACGATCTACCGCACGCTCGGTCGCCGCGCGCCTCGTCCGCACGTCCCCGAGGGCCTTGCCGTCGCGCTCGCCAAGCCCTTCGACGTGCTCGGTCGGCTGCTCGGACGCGACCTGCCGATCACGTCGGCGCGCATCCGTAAGCTCTCGTCGGCCGAGACGATGTTCACCGCCGACCGGGTGCGCGAGACGGGCTTCGTGCCCGAGACTTCCTTGACCGAGGCGCTCGAGCGCATGGTCCGCTGGTACCGGACCGAGGGCGAGCGCCTCGAGCCCGCGGTGCACATCCCCGGCCGGTGGGACGGTCCGTGAGCTCGGTCACCGTCGTCATGCCGGTGCACGAGGCCGAGGCGACGCTCGCCGCCTCGATCGCGTCGGTCCGAGGTCAGACCCACCAGGACTGGCGCCTCATCCTGGTCGACGACGCCTCGAGCGACGGCTCCGCGCAGATCGCCGGGGCGGCCGCCGCGGACGACGAGCGCATCGAGCTCGTGCCGCTGGCCTCGCGCAGCGGTGCCGCCGTGGCACGGAACACGGCGATCGCGCTCGCGCGCAGCCGCTACATCGCGTTCTGCGACGCCGACGACCTGTGGCTCCCCACCAAGCTCGAGCGTCAGCTCGCGTTCGCGAGCTCGACCGACAGCCCGCTGACGTTCACGTCCTACGTGAAGATCCACGGCACCGACGCCGTCGACGCCGCGAGCTGGTCCGGCTCGGACCGCGTGGTGCGCGCACGCGACCGGGTGACGTACCGGGACCTGAGGCTCGGGAACGTCATCGGCTGCTCGACGGCGATGTACGACGCCGAGGTGTTCGGCAACCGACCCATGCCGCTCATCGACCGGCGGCAGGACTACGCCCTGTGGCTGGACCTGCTGCGCGACGGCGCCGTCGCCCGAGGTCTCGACGAACCCCTCGTGCTGTACCGCGAGGGAGGACGGTCGAGCCTGTCGAGCAACAAGCTCCAGGCGGCGGGCTACAACTGGCGCATCTACCGCGAGATCGAGGGCTGGTCCCTGCCCGTGAGCGCCCTCGCCTTCGCGAGCTACGCCGTGCGTGGCGTGCTCAAGTCCCGGATCTGAGCTAGACCGCGCTCGGTGCGCCGTGCTCCTCGAGGAGACGGTCGGTCTCGTCCTGGATGTGGACCGCGACGTCCCGCAGGCCCTCGGCGTGGGTCCGCGCGTGGTGCCCGCAGAAGAGCAGCTCGCCCACGGGGAGCACGACGCGCACGTAGGCCTGCGCGTTGCAGCGGTCGCAGCGGTCGGCTGCGGTCAACGGGGCGGTCGTCGTGGTAGTCACATGGGTATACAACCATCCGGCGCCGACAATAGTCCGCGGGTGCGCGGTGAGTTCGCTACCCGCGTACTCCCGCGTGGCGGGTCTGGGGCGTCGCGTGAGCCGGACTAGTCTGCGTGCGTGACTGCCGTGACCGCACAGAACGCCTACACCGCGCGCCACCTGTCCGTGCTCGAGGGGCTCGAGGCGGTCCGCAAGCGACCGGGCATGTACATCGGCTCGACCGACTCGCGCGGGCTCATGCACTGCTTGTGGGAGATCATCGACAACGCGGTCGACGAGGCGCTCGGGGGCTACTGCACCCGGATCGGGGTCACCCTGCACGCGGACGGTTCGGTGACCGTGGCCGACGACGGTCGCGGCATCCCCGTCGACATCGAGCCGAAGACCGGACTGTCCGGCGTCGAGGTCGTGTTCACGAAGCTCCACGCGGGCGGCAAGTTCGGCGGCGGTTCCTACCAGGCCTCGGGCGGGTTGCACGGTGTGGGCGCGAGCGTCGTCAACGCCCTCTCCGAGCGCCTCGACGTCGAGGTGGACCGTGGGGGCAAGGTCCACCGGATGAGCTTTCACCGTGGCGAACCGGGTACCTTCGCGGATCCGGCGTCGGGGCCCGCCCCGGCGTCACCGTTCACGCCGTTCGTCGAGTCCTCGGAGCTCGCCGTCGTCGGCAAGACGGCGCGCGGGGCGTCCGGGACCCGCGTGCGCTACTGGGCGGATCCGCAGGTGTTCCCGACGAGCGCGAAGTTCGCGTTCGACGAGCTGGTCGCCCGGATCCGTCAGACGAGCTTCCTCGTTCCCGGCCTGCGTCTCGTGGTGCGCGACGAGCGGGGCCTGCCGGGTACCCCCGGGGAGTCCGGCCCCGTCGAGGAGGAGTTCGTCCACACCGGCGGCACGGTCGACTTCGTCGACTTCCTCGCCGCCGATCCAGCGCTCACGCAGACCTGGCACCTCACCGGCGCCGGCACGTTCACCGAGACCGTCCCCGTCCTCGACTCGCGCGGGCACATGAGCGCGCAAGAGGTCGAGCGTGACTGCGAGGTGGACCTCGCGCTGCGCTGGGGGACGGGCTACGACACCACCGTGCGCACGTTCGTCAACATCATCGCCACGCCCAAGGGCGGCTCGCACCTGACGGGCTTCGAGGCCGGGCTGCTCAAGACGGTGCGCAAGCACGTCGAGGCGAACGCTCGGCGGCTCAAGATCTCGGCCAAGGAGTCCGTGGACCGCGTCGAGAAGGACGATGTCCTCGCGGGGCTCACCGCGGTGCTCACGGTGCGGCTCGCCGAGCCCCAGTTCGAGGGTCAGACCAAAGAGGTGCTCGGCACGGCACCCGTGCGGGGGATCGTCGCGAAGATCGTCGAGACCGAGCTCGGTGCCCTGTTCACCTCGCCCAAGCGGGACCACAAGGCCCAGACCTCCCTGCTGCTCGACAAGGTCGTCGCGGAGATGCGCGCGCGGGTCATGGCGCGCAAGCAGAAGGAGATCTCGCGGCGCAAGAACGCCCTCGAGTCCTCCTCCCTGCCCGCGAAGCTCGCGGACTGCCGCACCGACGACGTCGGGCGCTCCGAGCTGTTCATCGTGGAGGGTGACTCCGCGCTCGGCACCGCCAAGCTCGCCCGATCCTCGGACTACCAGGCGCTCCTGCCGATCCGCGGCAAGATCCTCAACGTCCAGAAGGCCACCGTCGCGGACATGCTCAAGAACGCCGAGTGCGCCTCGATCATCCAGGTGATCGGCGCCGGGTCGGGACGCACCTTCGACCTCGACGCCGCCCGGTACGGGAAGATCGTGATGATGACCGACGCCGACGTCGACGGCGCCCACATCCGCACCCTGCTGCTGACTCTCTTCTTCCGCTACATGCGCCCGCTGATCGACGCCGGCCGCGTCTTCGCCGCGGTGCCACCGCTGCACCGCGTCGAGGTGATCGGGGCGGGACGCACGCCGAACGAGTACATCTACACGTACTCGGACGCCGAGCTCACTGCGACCCTCAAGCGGCTCGAGCGGGCCGGCAAGCGCTACAAGGAGGACATCCAGCGCTACAAGGGTCTCGGGGAGATGGACGCCGACCAGCTCGCGGAGACCACGATGGACCCGCGCCGGCGCACGCTGCGCCGGGTCACCGCGGCCGACGCCGAGCGCAGCGAGGAGATCTTCGAGCTGCTCATGGGCTCGGAGGTGGCTCCGCGGCGCGAGTTCATCGTGGCCGGTGCTGCGGGGGTCGACAGGACCCGGATCGACGCCTGAGCGTCCTGTGACCGCGCACTCGCCCCTCGCCGATCGTGCCGGGGCGCCCTCGCGCCTCGCGCTCCCGCCGTCGGACCTCGGGCTCGACTGGCGCCCGCTCACCCCGGTGGACGTGCCCGCCCTGACGGCGCTCGTGCACGCGCACGAGGAGGCCGACGGGCTGCCGTACCGCACGTCGGCCGAGGAGCTCGCGGAGAGCCTGGCAGCGGCGAGCCTCGACGCCGCGCGAGACACTCTCGTGGGGCTCGACGCCGACGGCGCGATGCGGGCGTGGACGATGGTGATCACGTACTGCGGCGACGAGACCCTCGTCCGGGCCGTGCACATGGGCGGGGTGGACCCCCGATGGCACGGGCGCGGCGTCGGCTCGGCCCTCGTCACGTGGGCGAACGGGCGCGGGCGCCAGCTCCTCGCCGCCTCGGGCAAGTCCGTGCCCGGACGGATCTGCGTCTACCTCGACGAGTCCCAGAGGGCGGCTCGTGAGGTGTTCGACGCCGCCGGGTACACGCCCGTGCGCCACTACACCGAGCTCAGGCGTCCGCTCGACGAGACGATCGGGGTCGCCGAGACGGGCGAGGGACTGCGCATCGAGCCCTGGCCCGACGACGACGAACCCGTGCGGCTCGTCCACAACGCGGCGTTCGCCGACCACTGGGGCAGCCAGCCCAGCTCGGCCGAGGACTGGACGAGCCAGCGCGCGAAGTTCGCGCAGCCGTGGAGCTTCGTCGCCGTCGACGAGGCCACGGAGAGGATCGTGGGGTACGTCGAGACGGCGAGGTACGAGCAGGACTGGGAGCTCGCGGGCTACTCCTCGGGCTACGTGCACCTGCTCGGGGTCCTGCGGGAATGGCGCGGGCGGGGGATCGCGAGGGCGCTCCTCGCGGCGACGATGCACGCACAGCGCGCGGACGGCATCGAGTACGCGGAGATCGGGGTCGACACCGAGAACCCCTCGGGTGCCCATGGTCTCTACGCGTCGCTCGGCTTCACCGTCGTGCGTTCCGAGACGATGCTCTCGGTCGAGATCTAGCTCCGCGAACGGCCCGGTTCGTCGCCGTCGACGCGGCGGGTCAGCCCTCGCGCTCGCCCACGGCGCCGCACTCGTACGCGAGGATCACGGCCTGCACCCGATCGCGCAGGCCGAGCTTGGCGAGGATGCGTGTCACGTACGTCTTGACCGTCGCCTCGCTCAGGTACAGCTCGCCGCTGATCTCCGCGTTGGACATGCCCCGCGCGATCGCACGGAACACCTCGAGCTCGCGGTCGGTCAGCTCGCGCAGGACCTCGGGGACGCCCGTGCTCGGCGCGGGGCGTGCGACGTAGGTCCGTACGAGCCGCTCGGTGACCGAGGGGGCGAAGCTCCGGCGACCTTCGTGCGCATCGCGGATCGCGGTCGTCAGCTCCTCCGGTGGTGTCGTCTTGAGCAGGAACCCGCTCGCCCCCGCCCGCAGCGCACGGAACACGTAGTCGTCGACGTCGTACATCGTGAGCACCAGGACGCGCGCCTCGGGACGTGCCGCTGCGACGGCGGCGATCCCCTCCAGGCCGTCCAGGCCCGGCATCTGCACGTCCATGAGCACGACGTCGGCCTCCGCCTCGCGTGCGAGGCGCGCCGCGTCGTGGCCGTCGCTCGCCTCCGCGACGACCTCGAGGTCCGGCTCGGCCTCGACGATGGCACGCAGGCCCGCGCGGATGAGGTCCTGGTCGTCCGCCACGACGACGCGGATCACGGGGCGCTCCGGTCTGTTGAGTCGTCGAGCGGCAACCGCGCCTCGACCTCGAAGCCGCCGCCCGACGTCGGACCGGCGGTGAAGGTGCCGTCGCACGCGTGCACGCGCTCGCGCAGGCCCGCGAGACCGAAGCCTGCGCCGAGCGCGTGGGGTGAGCCGAGGGCCGGGCCGTTCGTGACGCGCACGACGTAGTGCTCGTCCTGCCGCTGCGCCATGACGTCGACCTCCTGTCCTGGGGCGTGCCGTTGTGCGTTCACGAGCGACTCTTGCACGATGCGGAAGGTCGTGGCCGTCAGTGCCGGTGACGTGGGCAGCGCCTCGAAGGTTACGCGCAGTGTCATCCCGTCGGCACGCATCTGGGCGACGAGCGCGTCGAGCGCCTCGCGAAGCCGCCCCGGCCGGGCGTACGCGCGCGTCACGCGACCGAACTCGCCCGCGTCGAGCGTCGCGAGCATCTCGTCGACGTCGCGCAGCGCGCGGTCTCCCGTCGAGACGACCGTGCGCAGCGCCTCGCGGGCCGCCTGTGGGTCGCGAGACCGCAGCGCGCGCGCCGCACCCGCTTGCATGACCATCGCGCCGACGGAGTGGCTCGCGACGTCGTGCAGCTCGCGAGCGAGCCGAAGACGCTCGGCCCGCACGGCTCGCGCCGTCGCCTCGTCGAGCCGTGCCTGGAGCCGCCCGGTGCGCTGCTGCGCGTCGCGCAGGATGCGGTCCCGTTCGCTCCACGTGAGCCCCATGACGACGGCGGCACCGATGACGAAGAGGATGAACCCCGTCCCGCGGGGGCCGTACGTCGTGCCGAGCCATGCACCGGTCCCGGCCAGGACGGCGACACAGGCCCAGCCTGCTCGGCTCGGTTGCGTGGCGATCGCCCAGGCGACCACGAGGTAGGTCGCAGCGACGGGAAAGAGGCTCTCGGGGACCTCGGGCGGGTTCAGTGCGAGGAGAACCGTGAGCGCGCTCAGCGCGAGGCACGCGAACGGCGCCGCCCGTCCCATGCGCTCCCAGACGCGCGCCGTGCGGTCGTCGTCGGCCGCGACGGGCTCGGGGAGCTCCTTCGTGGGCTCGCGCAGGAGCCCCAAGAGCTCGCGCAGCACGTCGACCGCGACCGTACCGCTCTCGTGGACCTCGCGGACGAGGGCGGCGTCGAGACCACCGCTCGCCTCTCGGGCTCGTGCCCGCATGCCGACGACAGCGCTGCGCAGAGCGAAGATGGCCGCCTCGGCGAGCCTGGTCCGCTCTTCGACCGCGAGCCGGGCCCCGGCGAGTGCCGGGTCTTGTCTCGCGAGGAGAGTGGCCCGGGAGACGGCGGCGTGCGCGCGCAGTGCTCGCCGCCTCACGACGACGCCGAAGCCCCAGACAGTGCCGAACAGCACGCAGGTGATCGTGAGGCGGTAGAGCGTCAGGCCCTCGCGCATCGCATTCCCGAGCGAGCCGAGCAGGACGACCGCGACGCCGTCCGCCCACAGCGGCGCGGCGCGCCCGACCGCGAACAGGACGACCGCGAGCGGCGCGACCATGTCGAGGTTGCCCCACGAGCCGCCCGCAGCGAGCGTCACGAATCCCGCCGCGAGAACGAGAGCGGATCCCAGGCGCGTGCGCCGAGGCAGCTGGACGAGACCGAGGAGCACGAGGGGAGCAGCGAGCAGGACACCGGGCGGCTCGTCCCACGAGAACGCCAGGAACCAGGTGAGAGACCCGAGGGCGAGGGGCCACCGCACTCGCGCGACCTCCGGCATGGGCCCGAGGTTAGTGCCCCCGGTGGGTGGGCCGGTGGTGGCCGGCCCACCCGGGGTGGTGGTTATCGGACCTTCTTGGTCTTGGCGGTCCAGACCGCGACCTTGGGGGCTCCAGGTCGCTTGGCGATGACCTTGACGCGCAGCCGCTTGCCGCGGTCGGCCCTGGTGAGGGTGTACTTGGCCTTCGTGGCGCCCTTGATCTTCTTCGTGCCGCGGAACCACTGGTAGGCGTACGTGGCGACCTTGCCCTTCCACTTGCCCTTGGTGACCTTGAGGGTCTTGCCGACCTTCGCGGCGGGCTTCTTCTTGATCTTGGGCTTGGTGATGCTCACCGCGCCGACGGTCACGGCCTTGCTCGTGGCCGAGGCCTTGGCGTAGCCGGATCGGGTGGCCGTGACTGTCACGGTGATCTTCTTGCCGGCGTCGGCCTTGGTGAGCTTGTAGGTGGCCTTGGTGGCCTTCTTGATGGCCTTGCCGCCGCGCTTCCACTGGTAGGTGACCTTGGCGGGGGCAGGGCTCCACGAGCCCTGGGTGGCCTTGAGCTTCGTGCCGACCTTGGCCTTGCCGGTGACGACCGGGGCCTTGGTGAGCGCGATCTTGTCACCCGGCTTGGGCTTGGGGTTCGGCTTCGGTCCCGGGGCGGGCGCCTGGTAGGTGGCTCCCGACCACGACGGGTCAGACCCACCCGGCACCACGAGGGCCAGGTCGTCGAGCTCGCAGTTGTCCATGCTGGCCTTGACGTAGATCCCGTCGGCCATCTGCCACGCGATGGAGCGGTTGTTCGGGCCGATCGTCGGGGTGCTGAACTCCGAGTCGAGCTCCGAGGTACCGAAGGTGCACATGACCGTGGGCACGGAGGGCACCGAGGTCTTCACGTTGCCGCTGACGGTGTAGGTGACGAGCCAGGGGCTGTCGGTCGGTGCGCGCATCGTCACGAGCCGGCTGCCGTCGCGCGAGACCTCGGGGTCGTAGAGCTCCTCGCCGAAGCAGAGGAAGTCGCAGTCGGGGTCCCCGAAGACGTCATCGTCCTCGAACCACTTGACGGAGGTGCTCGAGGCGAGGTCGCGCAGGTAGATCTCGGTGTAGTCGCGCATCACGACGCGCGAGTCGGTGACCCACTTCGGGCTCGAGCGGTAGAGCTCCTGCTCGGCGACGCTCGACAGGTACGAGGACGCCGAGAACCGGGTGCCGACGTTGATGGAGTAGCCGAAGCCCTTCCACGAGGTCTGGTCGTAGGCGATCTTCGTGCCGTCAGGGGACAGGGCGACGCTGCTCGTGCCCTGGAGGCCGCCCTCGGAGATCGGGAGCAGGGTCCCGACGTCGACGGTGCTGAGCACCGTGCCCTCCCTGGTCATGCGGATGACGTCGTTGCCGAGCAGTACCGCGATGACGCCGTTGGCGTCCATGACGGGGCTCGAGTACCTGTTCGACGAGTATCCGTTGCTCGTCACCTGGACCAGGCCGGTGCCGTCGCTGCGCGAGTACCAGACGTTGTCGTCCTTGATGAACACGAGGGTCCCGGGCAGGGCCACCATCGGGCCCGCGACGCCGGGAGTGATCGTGACGGTGGCACGGGGGCTCGTCCCGCTCGCCGCCGCGCTCGTGGCGACTGCGACGCCGGAGACGGCGAGCGCGAGGCTCGCGAGCGAGGCCGTGAGGCGCCGGAACTTCAATGACATGGGGATTCCTGTCGTTCGGGTGGGGTGCCGCTCGCCGCGGTGTGGCGACCGGTGGGTGCACCGGTGGTGACCGGTCCGCCCGGGTGGTGCTTGGCGTGCCCTGATGGCCGTGGCGGCCCGGACCGCGACCCTGGCGTCGCCGGGACCAGCGCGCGGCCCCCCGGGTACGCTGCTGGAACGGTCGAGCTTCGGGGCACCGCGGACTCCTGGCTGCCATATGGGATGGGATGTCCCACTTAGCGTGCCGAGCCGGTGACAATCCGGGCATCCATCTCAAGTCGACGCCGGTGTCAACTTTCGGATGATCGGGGCCTTGCCCCGTCCGGGCTCAGCCGATCGCGTGCACGGGGGCGGGCAGCGGGCTGCCCGAGCCGTCGCGTCGCTCGTCCTCCTCGGGGAGCCCGACGGCCTGTCCGCCCGAGCCCGTCGCCCGTGCCGGAGCCGGGCCGACCCACGCGAGGGCGAGCGTGTCCTCGCCCTTGAGGAAGCGCTGGGCCCGGACCCCGCCCGTGGCCCGTCCCTTGCCGGGGTACGCGGAGAAGGGCGTGACCTTCCCGGTCCCGGCCTCCGTCCCGGGCAGTGCCGCTGACGAGCCAGCGACGGTGACGACGACGGCCGCGTCCACGGCGTCCGCCGCAACGACCCCGAAGAACACGGTGCGCGCACCGCTCGCGAGCTTGATGCCGGCCATGCCGCTCGCCGCGCGTCCCTGCGGGCGGACGTTCGACGCGGCGAAGTGCAAGAGCTGGGCGTCCGAGGAGACCAGGACGAGCTCGTCGGCGTCGGACGCGTGCCCCGCGCCCACGACCTCGTCGCCGTCCTTGAGGGTGATGACCTCCCAGTCCTCGCCCTTGGCGGGCAGGTCACCGGGGACGACGCGCTTGACCACGCCCGAGGCCGTGCCGAGCGCGAGCGGGGGAGCGTCCTCGGCGAGGGAGACGAGCGCGAGCACGCGCTCGCCCCGGTCGAGCGGGACGATCTCCGAGACCGGGGCCCCGCCCGCGAGCGAGGGCGGTCCGTCCGTGGGCGGGATGGCGGGCAGGTCGAGCACGGAGACGCGGTGCAGGCGCCCGGCGGAGGTCACCGCGCCGACGTACCCGCGCGCGGTGGTGAGCACAGGAGTGCGCAGCACGTCGTGCTTCGCGCGAGGCGCGCCCTCGCTCGGCCCGACCGGCGCGTTCTCGTCTCCCGTGCGCGCGAGCAGGCCCGTCGCGGACAACAGCGCCCAGCACGGGGTGTCGGCCACCTCGAGGGGGGCGGCGGCCTGCTTCGCGGTGGTCGCTGCGGCCCCGGCGGACTCGAGGAGCACCGTGCGGCGAGGGGTGCCGTGCTCGCGCGCCACGGCGTCCATCTCCGCCGAGACGAGGGCGTGCAGGCGGGCCGGTTCGGCGAGGACCAGCTCGAGCTCGGCGATCTCCGCGGCGAGCGAGTCGCGCTCGGCCTCGAGCTCGAGGCGCGAGAACTTCGTCAGGCGACGCAGGCGCAGCTCGAGGATGTAGGACGCCTGGAGCTCGGAGAGGTCGAAGACACTCATCAGGCGGGCGCGCGCGGCGTCGGCGTCGTCGGACGTGCGGATGACCTGGATCACCTCGTCGATGTCGAGGATCGCCACGAGGAGTCCCTCGACGAGGTGGAGCCGCTCACGGCGCCGCTCCAGCCGGTACGTGCAGCGTCGCCGCACCACGTCGACGCGGTGGTCCACCCAGACCTGGAGCATCTCGCGCAGCCCGAGCGTGCGCGGCTGCCCGTCCACGAGCGCCACGTTGTTCATCGAGAACGACTCCTCGAGCGGTGTGAGCCGGTAGAGCTGCTCGAGCACCGCCTCGGGGGAGAAGCCCGTCTTGACCTCGATGACGAGCCGCAGCCCGTGGTGCCGGTCGGTGAGGTCGACGGCGGACGTGATGCCCTGGATCTTCTTCGAGCTCACCCCGTCCTTGATCTTCTCGAGCACCTTCTCCGGGCCCACGAGGTAGGGCAGCTCCGTGACGACGATGCCCTTGCGCTTCGCGGTGACGTTCTCGATCCGGGCCGTGGCCCGCGTGCGGAAGGCCCCACGGCCCGTCGCGTAGGCGTCGCGGACGCCGTCGAGGCCCACGATCTTGCCTCCCGTGGGGAGGTCGGGACCGGGCACGAAGCGCATGAGGTCCTCGAGGGACGCGTCGGGGTGCGCGAGCAGGTGCCGGGCCGCGGCGACGACTTCGACGAGGTTGTGCGGCGCGAGGTTGGTCGCCATGCCGACGGCGATCCCCGTGGCGCCGTTGACAAGGAGGTTCGGGATGGCCGCGGGCAGGACCTCGGGCTGCGTGAGCTTGTTGTCGTAGTTCGGCACGAAGTCGACGACGTCCTCGCCGAGGTCCGCCGTCATCGCCGTCGCGGCGGGGGCGAGCCGGGCCTCGGTGTACCGAGGGGCCGCGGGTCCGTCGTCGGGCGATCCGAAGTTGCCGTGCCCGTCCACGAGCGGAAGTCGCAGCGAGAAGGGTTGGGCGAGGCGCACCATGGCGTCGTAGATCGCTGCGTCGCCGTGCGGGTGGAGCTTGCCCATGACCTCGCCCACCACGCGGGCGGACTTCACGAACCCGCGGTCGGGGCGCAGCCCCATGTCCGCCATCTGGAAGAGGATCCGGCGCTGCACGGGCTTGAGGCCGTCCCGCGCGTCCGGGAGCGCACGCGCGTAGATGACCGAGTAGGCGTACTCGAGGAACGAGTCCTCCATCTCGGCCTTGACGTCGATGTCGACGATGTTCTCGACGACGTCCTCGGGCGGGACAGCGGCGGGGGTACGGCGCGCCATGGGCGGACAGCTCCTCGATCGGGTCACGTGCTCGTCCATTCTCCCCGCTCGGCGTGGGCCCGAGGGCCCCGACACGACGTGGCGTCGCCCCTAGCCTGGAGACATGGCTCACGACGACGGCGCGCGCCGGGGGTACCCGGCCCACTGGGAGGCCGACGTCGTCCTGCGCGACGGTGTGCCCGCGCACCTGCGACCCATCGCGCCGAGCGACGCCGACGCGCTGCAGGCCTTCCACGTGGCGCAGTCCGAGCGGTCGGTCTACCTGCGCTTCTTCGCCCCGATGGAGCGGTTGAGCGCACCGGACCTCGAACGCTTCACCCACGTGGACCACCACGACCGTGTCGCCCTCGTGGTCGTGGCTCCGGGCGAGGGAGACGTCGAGCGGATCATCGCCGTCGGGCGCTTCGACCGGGTGGGGGGCTCGAGCGCGGAGGTCGCCTTCACGGTCGCGGACGCGCACCAGGGACGTGGCCTGGGGTCGATCCTCCTCGAGCACCTCGCCGCGGCCGCGCGCGAGCTCGGGATCGCCGAGTTCACGGCCGAGGTGCTCCCGCAGAACGGGGCGATGCTCGCCGTGTTCCGGGAAGCGGGCTTCGAGGTGCGCCAGGCGTACGACGACGGCCTCGTGGCGGTGCGCATCGACCTCGACCCGAGCGCACGCTCCCGGGACGTCATGGCCGACCGCGAGCACCGGGCGGAGGCGCTGTCGATGCGCTCGTTGTGGGACGCGGCCAGCGTGCTCGTCATCGGCCCAGGAGAGCGCGAGCCCGGCCTCGACGCCGCGCGCGCCCGCGCCGTCCTCGTGGCTCAGCTCGGCCAGCCGGGTCCGCCGGTGCGTGTCGCGACGCTCGGGGTGCACGTCCCGGCGGGGCTGAGCGACCACCCGCGACTCGTCGTCGCCGCGACGATCGACGACGTCCTGGGGCCCGTCCAGCTCGCCGCCGTGGCGCTCCCGGCCGCCGAGGTGCTCGCCGTCGTGCCGAGCCTCGCCCGGCTCGGCGTGCGCGCCGTGGTGGTGCTCTCGACCGGGTTCGCGGAGGACGGACCGGAAGGTCTCGCGCTCCAGCGCGCGCTGCTGAGGACGGCGCACTCCGCGGGGATCCGGGTCATCGGCCCCGGGTCCTTCGGCATCGCGCGGCCCGAGGGCGGGCTCAACCTGACCCTCGCACCGCGGGTCCCGGGCCCCGGCGGGGTGGGGCTCTTCTGCCAGTCCGCGGCGGTCGCGGTGCGCCTCGTCGACGACGCCGTGACGCGGGGGATCGGCGTGTCCCAGGTGCTGTCCTCCGGGAACCGGGCCGACGTCTCCGGCAACGACGTGATGCAGTCCTGGGCGGACGACCCGAGCACCCGGGTCGCCGCGCTGAGCCTCGAGTCGATCGGCAACCCCCGCAAGTTCGTGAGGGTCGCCCGACGGCTCGCACGGCTCAAGCCCGTGGTCGTGACGACGGCGGGCCGGTCCGGCCAGGTGGTCCCCCCGGGGCATGCGGTGCGGGTCACCGCCGCGCCGCGCCGCACGCTCGAGGAGATGCTGCGGCAGTCCGGTGTCCTGCGTGTCGAGAGCACCGCACAGCTCCTCGACGTGGCCCAGCTCTTCGCGCACCAGCCCGTCCCGGCGGGGCGCCGGGTGGGGGTCGTCGCGAGCTCGCACTCGCTCGCCGCGCTCGTCGCGGAGAACGCCGCGGCGGCGGGGCTCGTGCTGGCTCGCGAGGCCGTCGTCCTGCCGGAGGACGCCGCACGGGACGAGGTCCGCCGGGCCTTCGCGGACGCGGTCGCGTGGCCGGACGTCGACGCGCTCGTGGTGGCGCACGTGGACACCGTGGGGCGGGGCGGCGCGTCGGTCGTCGCGGTAGAGCTCGCCGCCGCCGCGGCGCGCAGCGGGCTCACCGTCGTCGCCGCCGTGCACGGGCTCCTCGGGGTGCGGGCCGAGCTCACCGCACCCGACGCTGCCGGTGAGCCTCGTGCGGTGCCGGCGTTCCGCTCGCCCACGGACGCGGTGGGCGCCCTGGGTCACGCCGCGCGGTACCGGGCGTGGCTCGAGCAGGACGAGGGGGAGTGGGCACGGCCCGTGGGCACCGATCCCGCGCGCGCCGTGCGTCTCGTGGACGGCGTGCTCGCGGGCTCCCCCGAGGGGCGCGCGCTCTCGGCGGACGAGACGGCGCAGCTCCTCGCCGCCGTCGGCGTCGAGGTGGGGGCGCCCGCGCGGCCGGACGCGGTGGTGTGCGTGGTCCGCAGCGCGGAGGACCGGCTCTTCGGGCCGGTCGTGAGCTTCGGGCTCGCGGGCGACGCGAGCGAGCTGCTCGGTGACCTCGCGCAAGGGATCGCACCGCTCACCACGGCCGACGTCGCGCACCTCGTACGATCCGTGCGCGCGGCCCCCCGGCTCTTCGGGTACCGCGGGCAGCCTGCCGTCGACGTCGAGGGGCTCGAGGACCTCGTGGCGAGGGTGGCGGTCCTCGCCGACGCGCTTCCCGAGCTCGCTGCGCTCGACCTCGAGGTCGCGGTGGGCACCCGCGGCGTCGTCGTCGTCGACGCGACGGCCCGCGTGGTCGACGCCGAGCGGCGCGACCGGCCGGTGCGCACGCTGCCCACGTGAGCGGATCTGCGAGGATGGTCCGGTGCGTGCCACCTCGAACCCGCTGACCGAAGACCTGCGGCGTGCCGGTTACTACCCGGCGCTGGTCCAGGACGTGATCGACGTGTCCCTCGCGGGCGACGAGGTCCTCGCGCACTACGTGCACCTCGAGACCACCTTCTTCGGGTCGCAGGTGCACCGGCATCTCACGGCGCTCGTCCTCACGGCGAACCGGTTGCTCGTCACGCACGTCGACGACCACCCGGCGGACGAGCACGGTGAGGCGACCGCGCTCGCGACCACCGAGGCGGTGCCCCTGACGCGCGTGCGCTCGGTGGCGCTCACCCATGAGTTCGTGCGGCCCGAGAAGCACCGGCCCGGTGCGAACCCGACGGTGCTCGTGCTCGCGATCGGCTGGGCCGCGCTCAACCGCGTCGAGCTGAGCCCCGCCCAGTGCGACGACCCGGACTGCGACGCCGACCACGGCTACTCCGGGACGATCGCCCACGACGACCTCGTGCTGCGCATCAGCGGAGAGGCCGAGGGGCCCGGGGCGGTCCGTGCCGCGATCGACTTCGCCCGGGCGCTCTCGGTCGCGACCACGCCCGCGGGATGAGTCCGCTCGGCACGCGGCTCGCTGCCGCCGGGCTGCGGGCGCCGCGCTACGACGGCCGCCACCTCGGGCTCGTGCTGCCCGCCGTGACCGACGCGCTCGGCGCGGGCCGCGGGCCCGAGGACGCCGCGGCACGCGCGACGCTCGGGCTCGAGCCCCGCGAGCGCGCCGTCGTCGTCCTCGTCGACGGGCTCGGACGCGGCAACCTCGTCGAGCTCGCGGGCCACGCGCCCTTCCTGCGCTCGCTGCTCGCCGCGGACACCGCGGGACTCGTCACCGGCTTCCCGACCACGACGGCGAGCGCGCTGGGACTGCTCGGCACGGGTCACCCGGGTGGCAGGACCGGGCTCGTGGGCTACGCCGCACGCAACCCCGCGACGGGCGGGCTGGGCAACTTCGTCCGATGGGAGGGGGCTCCCGCGCCGCACGAGTGGCAGCGCGAGCCCTCGCTGCTCGGCGGGCTCGTCGACCGGGGGGTACGGGTGACGTCGGTAGGTCTGGCCCGGTTCTCCGGCTCCGGGCTCACGTCCGCCGTCTTCGCCGGGGCCACCTACGTCCCCGCCGACCGTCGGGACGATCGTGTGGACGCGACGCTCGCGGCCCTGCGCACGCCGGGTCTCGTGTACCTGTACTGGGGCGAGCTCGACAAGGTGGGCCACCGGCTGGGGTGGCGCTCCGCCGAGTGGGGGGCCGCGCTCGAGACGCTCGACGCCGAGCTCTCGCTCCTCGCGCGATCCTTGCCGCGCGGGACGAACCTCGTGGTCACGGCCGACCACGGCATGGTCGACGTCGACCTCGACCGCCGCGTCGACCTGGCGGATCGCCCCTCGCTCGTGGCGGACGTCGCCCTCCTGGGCGGGGAGCCGCGCGCCGTGCACGTGTACCTGCGCGGTGGGGTGGACGCCGCTCGCGCCGCCGTCCGGTGGTCCGAGGAGCTCGCCGAGCACGCCGTCGTCGCGACGCGGGACGAGGTGGTCGACGGCGGCTGGTTCGGGGACGTGCGCCCGCACGTGCTGCCCGCCGTCGGCGACCTCGTGGTGGTCGCGAAGGACCGAGCCACCGTGGTCGACTCGGCGAGGGCCACCTCGGGCCTGCTGTCGATGGTGGGCGTGCACGGCTCGCTCACGCCGCTCGAGGTCGAGGTGCCGTTCCTGCGCGTGGCGACCTGAGCGTCAGTCCCTGCGGGCCCCGAACACGATCTCGTCCCAGCTCGGCACGCTCGCGCGCCCCTTGCGTGCCCGCGGTCGCTGCGACTCGGGCGAGGGGTCGTCGTGCGTCGTCGAGGGGTCTTCGCCCGGGAGGTCCGCGGCGTCGTCGGGGGCAGCCTCGTCGAACGCGGGCTGTGCGGGGGACGCCGCCGACGGGAGGGTGAGGACGCGGGCGTCCCGCGCGGACCCCGGGTCGGAGAGCGCGGGATGCGCCCCGAAGAGCTGGCCCTCGCCGAAGTCGAACGCGTGCTGGGGGCCGAACCCCTCGAACTCCTCCTCGGCCGGGTCGAGCTCGATCTCCTGGCGCACGCCGCGCTTGCCGTTGAGCTCGTCGAGGAGCGCGTGGGTCGGGTCCTCCTCGGGCACCTCGTCCGGCTCGGGCTCGTCGGGCTCGTGGGGGGTGAGCACCGGTCCGTCCGCCTCGCCCGCCCGGACGTCGAACACGACGTCGCGCACCGCGGCGAGGTGCCGGCGGGGGATGGGCTCGTCCGCGAGCTGGGTCTCCGAGAGCCAGCGCGCCTCGTCCTCGAGGGCGTCGAGCGACCGCGAGGTGTGGTCGAAGGACCAGCGCGCCTCGCGCTGCCCGGTCCCCGTGACGAAGCGGACGACGACGGTCCACGGCTCGCTTCCCGCCCGGTAGGCGTCCCACGAGACGGTGCCCGCGTCGACGCCGCGCGCGGCGAGCCGGTCGAGCACGAGCTCGCCGAGCTGCGGGGAGTCCGTCTCGCGTCCCACGCGGCTCTCGCGGGCCTGGCCGGCGACGAACTCGCGCTCGGCGAGCACGGGGCCCTCATAGCGGCGGACCAGCTCGACCGCGATGCCGCCGGACTCGGCGACCTCCTCGGCCGTGCCCCCGGCGCGGATGCGCGCCTGGATCTCGCGCGGGGGCAGCGCAGTGCCGCCCTCGGCGCGCAAGAGCTCGAGACGCGGCCGGTCACGGCGCACCGCGGCACGGAGCGTCTCGTCGATCCGGAGCTTGAAGCGCTCGCCGTCGGGACCCGTCAGGACGACGTGCTCGCCGTCGTCGTGCAGGCCCACCAGCTCTAGCTCGTCCATCGGTCCTCCCACTGCTTCGTCTCGAAGCGTGCCACCAGTTCGCGGTCCCGCGCGGGACGTGGCGCGGTGCGCCGCGCAATCCCGCGGCGGGGCGTGCGCGCCCGGTGGGGCACGATGGGAGCCATGGACCGCGCCGCTGACCTCTCCGTCCCCTCGCCCGACGAGTCGTTGCGCCGCGAGCTCATGGAGCTCGCGGCGGACATGGCCGGGCAGGTCGGCGAGCTCGTGCGCTCCGCGCGGGAGGTGGGCGTGGACGTGGCGGGCGTGAAGTCGACCGAGACCGACGTCGTCACCCAGGCGGACCTCGCCGCGGAGCACAGGCTGCGCGAGCTCATCGCCGAGCACCGTCCGCACGACGCGGTGCTCGGCGAGGAAGGGGGAACGACGGCGGGCAGCTCGGGGCTGACGTGGGTGCTGGACCCGATCGACGGGACGGTCAACTACCTCTACGGCCTGCCGCAGTACGCGGTCTCCGTCGCGGTCGTCGCGGGGCCGCCCGAGCCCGGGGCGTGGACCCAGGTGGCCGGGGCCGTGGTGAACGCCGCGGACGGGCGCACGTGGGCGGCCGCGCGCGGGCTCGGTGCCTGGCACGCGGGGGAGCGGCTGCGGGTCAACGCGCCGCGACCGCTCGCACAGTCGCTCGTGGGCACGGGCTTCGGCTACGCCGCGGAGCTGCGCCGGCAGCAGGCGGGAGTGCTCGCGGGGCTGCTGGACAAGGTGCGCGACGTGCGGCGCGCGGGCTCGTGCGCGCTCGACCTGTGCGCGGTCGCGAGCGGGCAGCTCGACGCGTACTTCGAGCGGGGCACGCACGTGTGGGACTTCGCCGCCGGTGGCCTCGTGGTCCGCGAGGCGGGAGGCGTCATGACGGGGCTGCGCGGGGCCCCCGAGGGGCCCGCGATGTCGGTCGCCGGACCCGCCGCGACGGTCGCCGAGCTGGTCCGCCTGCTCACCGATGCGCAGGCCGACGCACCGCTCTAGCACGCGGGCGTGCAATCGCGCGGAATATGGGGCACAATCCGTGCGCCCGAGGGAACAATGTCGGCTCGCCGGACATTGAGGGAGGGCAGACGTGGAGAGCTCGGACGGGCTCCCCTCAGCATCGACATCGACGGAGTGTGACCGAGGCCATGGCCACTGACTACGACGCCCCCCGCAAGACGGAGGAAGACCTCAGCGAGGACTCGCTCGAGGAGCTCAAGGCGCGGCGTTCCGACAAGTCCTCGGGGGTGGTCGACGAGGACGAGGCGGAGGCCGCCGAAGGGTTCGAGCTGCCCGGCGCCGACCTGTCCGGGGAGGAGCTCTCCGTGCGGGTGCTGCCCAAGCAGGCCGACGAGTTCACGTGCTCCTCGTGCTTCCTGGTGCACCACCGCAGCCAGCTCGCGTACGAGAAGGCGGGCCAGCCCGTCTGCACGGAGTGCGCTGCCTGAGCTCACCGTGACGACCCCGGTACCCGCGCGGGTGCCGGGGTCTTGTCGTGCCGCGACCCCTCGTGCCTCGGATCAGCCCTGGGCCGTCGCGCGTGCCGCCACGAGCGTCGCGGCGAGGTCCTCGGCGCGACGTGTCGAGACGAACCAGTACGGCGCGGGGTCCCGCGGGTCGAGCAGCTCGACCTTCACGGCGGTGCGGATCCAGCCGCGCACGCACACGTACGCGCGCGCGTCGAGGTCCGGGCCGAGCGCGGCCCGGGTGCCGACGGCGTCGAGCACCTCGACGTCGCCGAGCAGGTGCACGGGGATGTGCGCCCTCCCCGCACGGAGCACACCCTCGCCGACGGCGACGACGGGCGCCGTGAGGAGGCCGAGCAGCACACCGACGGCGAGCACCACGACCGCCGCGACCACGGCGACCGGCGCGGAGGCGGGCAGCGCGGCGAGCCCGACGCTCACCGCGAAGCCCACGGAGGCCGCCCACAGCCCGGCGCCCGGCCAGAGACGTTCGTGGAAGCGGGGTGCGTCGCTCGAGTCCATGGCTCCAGCATCCCAGGTGCTCCAGGTAGGTTGGAGCCATGAGCGTCGACCGCCCCGAGGTGCTGCTGCAGCTGCTGGACCCCGAGCTCCCGGAGCCCGCGTACGCGCACCCCGGTGACGCGGGCGCGGACCTCGTGGCCCGCACCGACGTGGTCCTCGCCCCGGGGGAGCGAGCGCTCGTCCCGACCGGGATAGCGATCGCCCTCCCGGACGGCTACGTCGCCCTGGTCCACCCGCGCAGCGGGCTCGCGACGAAGCACGGGATCACGATCGTCAACGCCCCGGGCACCGTCGACGCGGGGTACCGCGGGGAGATCTCCGTCACGCTGCTGAACACCGACCCGCGCGAGACGTTCACGGTCCACCGGGGCGACCGGATCGCCCAGCTCGTGATCCAGCGGGTCTCGCGGGCCCGGTTCGTCCGCGCCGAGTCGCTCCCGGGCTCGCACCGCGGCGCGGGCGGCTTCGGGTCGAGCGGCGGGTGGCAGGCGGCGACGCAGTAGGGTTGGCGGGCCCGACGACGGGCCAAGCCGCCCGCTGGGCGGCACGGACGAAGGAGTACTCGGTGGGTCTGTTCTCTCGCCGCACGAACGCACCGGAGCCCGACCTCGAGGTCGAGGCTCCGGACGAGGCGACCATGCCGTCGCGCGACCACGGTCCGTGGGACGTGGCGGAGGTCGCCGAGATCGGACGCCGCGTCGACCTCGGGTCGATCTGGCTCCCGCCGCGTGACGGCATGGAGCTGCGCATGGAGGTCGACCGCAACACCAAGGTCGTCACCGCGGCCGCCGTCGCGCTCGGGGAGTCGCGCCTGCAGGTCCAGGCCTTCGCCGCCCCCAGGACGGAAGGCGTCTGGGACGAGATCCGCGCGGAGCTCGCGCAGTCCGTGACGAAGCAGGGCGGCACGGTCGACGACGTGCCCGGTCCGTTCGGCCGGGAGCTGCTCGCCCGCCTCCCCGTGCGCACGCCGGAGGGTCGCACCGGGCACCGGCCGGTCCGTTTCCTCGGCGTCGACGGTCCGCGCTGGTTCCTGCGCGCGGTGCTCGGTGGCAAGGCGGCCGTCGACGTGAAGGCCGCCGAGGAGCTCGAGTCGCTGCTGGGCGACGTCGTCGTCGTCCGTGGGGACGAGCCTCGCGCCCCGCGCGACCTGCTCCCGCTCCGCCTGCCCGGCCGTGCCCCCGCGCCCCTCGCGCCGCCGGCCCAGCCCTCGTTCGACCCGTTGCGGCGGGGCCCCGAGATCACGGAGATCCGGTGAGCCTGCGCGCCGTGCTCGACCGCGCGTTCGCGTCCCGCACCGAGCTCGACGACGCCGAGGAGCGCTCGGAGGTGGTCGAGGCGGGCTGCACGCCCCTCGCGGAGGCCGAGACCCGCTCGCGCGTGCGCGTCACGGGCGTGCTCCGCTCCGTCACGGTGCGGCCCCGCGCCGGGGTCCAGGCCTTCGAGGCCGAGCTGTACGACGGGTCGGACGCGATCCGGCTGCTGTTCCTGGGGCGCCGTCAGATCCCCGGGATCGAGGCGGGTCGCCACGTGGTCGCCGAAGGGCTCGTCGCGGAGCTCGACGGCTCGCGCGTGATCTTCAACCCCCGCTACGAGCTGCGGGCGCGCGGATGAGCGACGTCGCCGAGCAGCCCGCGCAGGACGACGAGGCGCCCGGGCGCGGCGTGCGCGCCGTCCTCGCCGAGGACTTCTCCTTCGCCGACGCGATCGGCGGGGTGCGCGGGCTCGCCGAGTCCGTGGCCCCGGGGCTCCTCTTCGTGGTCGTGTACCTGGTCAGCCATGAGCTCGTCCCGGCGCTCGTGGCAGCGCTCGCCGTCGCGCTGCTCGCCGTCGTCGTCCGCCTCGCGCAGCGCACCCCGGTCACGCAGGCCGCGTCCGGAATCGTGGGCGTCGCGATCGGTGTGGTGTGGGCGTGGCGCACGGGGGACGCGAGCGACTATTTCGTGTACGGGCTGTGGACCAACGGCGCGTACCTCGTCGCGTGCCTCGTGTCGATCCTCGTGGGCTGGCCGCTCGTCGGTGTGGTCGTGGGCCTGCTCAAGGGCACCGGCACGTCGTGGCGCAAGGACCCCGACGCCGTGCGGGACCGCAAGCGGTACCGGTGGGCCACGTGGTTGTGGGTCGTGATGTTCGCGGCGCGCCTGGCCGTCCAGGTCCCCGCGTACCTCGCGGACGACGTCGCGTGGCTCGGGACCGCCCGCCTCGCGATGGGCGTCCCCCTGTGGGCCCTCACGCTGTGGTTGACGTGGCTCCTGGTCCAGGGTTCAGCAGGCCGTGGAGCGCGGCCTGATCGGCCTGCTCGCCCGTGACGAACAGCAGCTCGTCGCCCGCCTCGAGCGTGTCGTCGGGGCTCGGGGCGATCGGGGAGCCGTCGCGCACGATCGACGCGAGCACGGTGTCCTCGGGCCAGTCGACCTGACCCACGAGCGTCCCCGCGAGCGGCGACTCCTCGGGCAGCGTCACGCCGAGGATGTCCGCGTGCGACTGGTGGAACGTGAAGATCTTCACGAGGTCGCCGACGACGACGGCCTCCTCGACCATCGCGGTCATGATGCGCGGCGTCGAGACGGCGACGTCCACGCCCCACGCCTCGTCGAACATCCACTCGTTCTTGGGGTTGTTGACGCGTGCGACGGTGCGCGGCACGCCGTACTCGGTGCGCGCGAGGAGCGAGATCACGAGGTTGGCCTTGTCGTCCCCCGTCGCGGCGACCACGACGTCGGCCCGTTCGACCTGGGCCTCGCTCAGCGTCGTCAGCTCGCACGCGTCCGCGAGCAGCCACTGGGCCTCGGCCACCTGGGCCACGCGCATCGCACCGGGCTGCTTGTCGACGAGCGTGACCTCGTGACCCGACTCGAGCAGCTCGCGCGCGATCGAGCGGCCCACCGAGCCCGCTCCGGCGATGACGACGCGCATCAGGCACCCTTCCTCGTCGCGAGCATCCGCTCGACCTTGCCGAGGCGGGCGACCGGCACGAGCAGGCACAGCTCGTCGCCGTCCTGGAGCACGGCCTCGGCGTCGACGAGCCGGGCCGAGCCTCCGCGAGCGAGGAACGCGACCCGGGCCCCGGTCTCCTCCTCGATCTGCGCGAGCGGCGTGCCGGTCCATGTGACGTGGGTGTCGGCGCGCACGAGGCAGACCTGCCCGGTCGGGTCGAGGTACTCCTGCGTGGCCCCCATCGGCAGCAGCCGGCGCAGCACCTGGTCGGCCGTCCACCGGACGGTGGCCACGGTGGGGATGCCGAGCCGCTGGTAGATCTCCGCCCGGCCCGGGTCGTAGATGCGCGCGACGACGTGATCCACCCCGTAGGTCTCGCGGACCACGCGGGCGGCGAGGATGTTGGAGTTGTCGCCGTCGGACACCGCGGCGAAGGCGTAGGCGTCCTCGATCCCCGCCTGGACGAGCGTGTCCCGGTCGAAGCCGACGCCGGTGACCTTGCGGCCGGCGAACTCGGCGGGGAGGCGGCGGAACGCCTCGGGGTTCTGGTCGACGACGGCCACGGAGTGACCGGACTCCTCGAGCGAGGTGGCGAGCGTCGCACCGACGCGGCCGCAGCCCATGATGACGAAGTGCACGTGCGAGACGGTACGCCGATCGCGCGGGCCGTGCACCGCTGGTCACGGGGGCGTCGTGGTCCTAGGGTGAGGCTTCGTGCCTGACATCCTCGACGCCGCGCGGCGAGCCCTCCTCGGACGGCCCGAGCGCAGCGAGCGGCTGAGTGCCGCGCTGCTGCCCAAGCGGGTCGCTCTGCCGGTGTTCGCCTCCGACGCCCTGTCCTCGGTCGCGTACGCGCCCGACGAGATCTTCTTGACCCTCGCCCTCGCCGGCGTCTCGGCCGTGACGATCTCGCCGTGGGTGGGCCTCGCCGTCGTCGTCGTGCTGCTCACCGTCGTCGCGTCCTACCGGCAGAACGTGCGCGCCTACCCCTCGGGCGGCGGTGACTACGAGGTCGTCACCACGAACCTCGGCCCGCGCGCGGGGGTGGCCGCGGGGGCGGCGCTCCTTGTCGACTACGTCCTCACGGTGGCCGTCTCCGCCTCGGCCGGCGCGCACTACTTCGGTGCGTCCCTGCCGTGGCTGCACGGCCAGGAGACGTGGTTCGCGGTCGGGATCATCGTGGTGATCACCCTGGCGAACCTGCGCGGCATCCGGGAGTCCGGTCGGGGGTTCGCGCTCGCGACCTACGCGTTCATGCTCGGCGCGGGGCTCGTGGCCGTCGTGGGCGCCGTCCGGCACCTGACGGGCACGCTCGGACGTGCGGAGAGCGCCGCGTTCGAGGTCGTGCCGCACGCGGGCCTCGACCAAGGCCTCGTCGGGCTCGCGGGCGGGCTGCTCGTGCTGCGCGCGTTCGCCTCGGGCTGCGCGGCGCTCACGGGCGTCGAGGCGATCAGCAACGGGGTGCCGAACTTCCGCGAGCCCAAGGCGCGCAACGCCGCGACGACGCTCGGTCTGCTCGGCGCGATCGGGGCGAGCCTGCTCGCGTCGATCATCCTGCTCGCAGGGGCCACGGGCGTGAGGTACGTCGAGGACCCCGCGACGCAGCTGCGCCTCGACGGGGCGCCACCTCCCGCGGACTACCGCCAGGTCCCCGTGCTCGGTCAGCTCGCGCGCACGGTGTTCGACGGCGCACCGTGGCTCGCCGTCGGCGTGACCGTCGTCACGGGTCTCATCCTCGTCCTCGCGGCCAACACCGCGTTCAACGGCTTCCCCGTCCTCGGCTCGGTGCTCGCGCGCGACGGGTACCTTCCGCGCCAGCTGCACACGCGCGGGGACCGGCTCGTGTTCTCGAACGGCATCCTCACGCTCGGTGCGGCGGCGATCGTCCTCGTCCTCACGTTCGACGCGTCCGTCACCCGGCTCATCCAGCTGTACATCGTGGGCGTGTTCGTGTCCTTCACCCTGAGCCAGCTCGGCATGGTGCGCCACTGGACGCGCGAGCTGCGCACCGAGCCCGTCGCGCGCGAGCGCGCCCGCATGGCGCGCGCCCGGGTCGTCAACGCGATCGGCCTCGGGATGACGGGCACGGTGCTCGTGGTGGTCCTCGCGACCAAGTTCGTGCACGGGGCCTGGATCACGGTCCTCGCGATGCTCGCCGTCGGCGGCGTCATGATCTGGGTGCAGCGCTACTACGCGCGCGTCAACGCGCTGCTCGCCGTCGACGACGACCCCGCGGAGTCTCGCGCCCTGCCGAGCCGCGTGCACGCGATCGTCCTGGTCTCGCGGCTGCACAAGCCGACCCTGCGGGCCGTCGCGTACGCGCGCGCCTCTCGCCCCTCCGTGCTCGAGGCGGTGACGGTGGGTCTCGACGAGGACGAGGCGCGCGAGCTGCTCGCGCGCTGGGAGCGCCTCGACCTGCCCGTGCCGCTCAAGGTGCTCGACTCGCCGTACCGCGAGCTCGCTCGGCCGTTCGTGGGCTACGTGCGCTCGATCCGTCGCGCCGGCCCGCGCGACGTCGTGGTCGTGTACGTCCCGGAGTACGCGGTGCGTCGTTGGTGGGAACGCCTCCTGCACAACCAGTCGACGCTGCGCATCAAGATGCAGCTCGCCTTCGTGCCGGGAGTCGTCGTGGCCGCCGTGCCCTACCAGCGCGACTAGATTCGGGGGATGGTCGGGACCGGGGACGTCGTCGAGCTCGAGGTGGTTGCCGTCGCGCACGGGGGGCACTGCGTCGCGCGGCTTCCCGACGACGACGACGGCGGGCGCGGGCGGGTCGTCTTCGTCCGGCACACCCTTCCGGGCGAGCGGGTCCGTGCGCGGCTCACGGAGGCGGCCCCCGAGGCGCGCTACTGGCGGGCGGACGCCGAGGAGGTCCTGGTGGCCTCGCCCGACCGGGTGCCCGCGGCCTGGACCGAGGCGGGACCGGGCGGCGTGGGCGGGGGAGAGCTCTCGCACGTGGCCCTGCCGGCTCAGCGCGCGTGGAAGGCCGCCGTGGTGGCCGAGCAGCTCTCCCGGCTCGCCGGGGTGGAGCGCGACGTGGTGGTCGAGGCCGCACCGGGCGACGACGCGCGCGGCGGGCTCGCGTGGCGCACCCGCATCGAGCTGAGCGTCGACGCTCAGGGCCGGGCCGGCATGACGCGCTCGCGCACGCACGACGTGGTGCCGCTCGCGTCGATGCCGCTCGCGCACGAGGCCCTCGACTCCCTCGGGCTGTTCGCGCGGCGCTGGCCGCGCGGGGCCCGGCTCGAGGCGGTGGCGCCGAGCGCGGGCGAGCCGCTCGTGCTCGTGGACGGTGTGCCGTTCCGCGGGGGGAAGCCGGACACGCGACCCAACGCGCGGACGTCGGTGACGGAGCTGGTGCGCGTGGGCGGCACGGAGCACCGGTACCGCGTCGCGGGCAGGGGGTTCTGGCAGGTGCACCGTGAGGCGCCGGGCGTCCTGGTCGCGGCGGTGCTCGAGGCCGCGGGGGACGTCGACGGTGCCCGGGTGCTCGACCTGTACTCCGGGGCCGGCCTGCTCACCGTGCCGCTCGCGCACGCCGTCGGGTCCGGGGGATCGGTCCTCGCCGTCGAGGGTGACGCGCGCGCGGTGAAGGACGCGCGGCGCAACGTGCACGGGCTCGCGCACGTGACGCTCGAGGAGGGGGAGGTCGCGCGGACCCTCGTGGGGAGCGCGGGTCGCCTTGCGGCCGACGTCGTCGTCCTCGACCCGCCGCGCCAGGGCGCGGGGCGCACGGTGGCCGCCGCGGTGGCCGCGACCGGGGCGCGCCGCGTGGTCTACGTCGCGTGCGACCCGGCCGCGCTGGCGCGCGACGTCGCCTATCTCGAGGGGCACGGCTACGCGCTCGGCGGCGTGCGCGCGTTCGACTTGTTCCCGATGACGCATCACGTGGAGTGCGTCGCGGTGCTCGACCGGGCGTGACGGACGGCTCGGCCTGAGGCCGGACGATGCGGTGCAATGGTTTGCATCCATTGAGCGAACGTGGCACACTTTCGGCTAGTGAGACCGTGCGCAATCGCATGCAACGACGCGGCGATCCCGTGCTGGGGCACGGCCGGTCCCACGGAGAGGACCCTGTGACCGGCACACCCGTGACGCTCGACACCCCGTTCTGGCGCGAGACCTTCGCCCTGCACCGCGGGGGCAAGCTCGAGGTCGCCTCGCGCGTCCCGCTCGAGGACCGCGCGGACCTCGCGATGGCCTACACCCCCGGGGTCGCCGGGGTCTGCTCCGCGATCCACGAGGACGTCGGGCTCTCGTTCGAGTACACGGGGCGCGCCAACACGGTGGCGGTCGTGAGCGACGGGTCGGCCGTGCTCGGGCTCGGTCGCATCGGCCCTGAGGCGTCCATGCCGGTCCTCGAGGGCAAGGCCGTGCTGTTCAAGAAGTTCGGCGGCGTCGACGCGATCCCCATCGCGCTCGAGCTGCCGGGCGTGGACCGTGTGCGCGAGTTCGTCGACGCCGTCGCGGCGATCGCCCCGAGCTTCGGCGGGATCAACCTCGAGGACGTCGCGGCCCCCGAGTGCTTCGAGATCGAGCGGTTGCTGGCCGAGCGGCTCGACATCCCCGTCTTCCACGACGACCAGCACGGGACCGCCGTCGTCGTCCTCGCAGGCCTGCTCAACGCGTGCCGCGCCACGGGGCGTGACCTGGGCAACCTGCGCGTCGTCGTGCTCGGCGCCGGTGCGGCGGGAGTGGCGTGCACCAAGATCCTGCTCGCCGCGGGCGTCGGGGACGTGGCCGTCGTGGACAGCCGCGGGGTCATCGGCGCCGAGCGCGCGGGCGACCTCGACGGCATGAAGCTCTGGCTCGCCCGGCACACCAACCGCGCGGGAGTCACGGGCTGCGTGCGTGACGCGCTGCGCGGCGCCGACGTGTTCCTCGGCGTGAGCGGGCCCGGGCTCGTCGAGCCCGCGTGGCTCACGGAGATGGCCGATCCCGCGATCGTCTTCGCCCTGGCGAACCCCGACCCCGAGGTCGACGTGGACGCGGCGCCCGCGAACGCGCGCGTCGTCGCGACGGGCCGGTCGGCGGACCTGAACCAGGTCAACAACGTCCTCGCGTTCCCCGGCATCTTCCGCGGGCTGCTCGACGCGCGCGCCCCGCGCGTGGACGGCGCCGCGAAGATCGCCGCGGCCCGGGGGCTCGCGAGCCTCGTGAGCGACGAGGAGATCGCCGCGGGACGTGTCATCCCCTCGCCCTTCGACCCTGCCGTGGCCCCGACGGTGGCCGCGGCCGTCACCGCCCACCTCGGACTTTCCACCCAGCACTGAGAACCACCGGAGGAGCTCCCATGTCGACAGAACTCGTGGCCGGACTGACCGTCCCGACCGACCTGCTGCGCGGTGGCGCATGGGTGGGTGCCGAGGATGACGGTCGCTTCGACGTCATCGACCCCGCGACCGCCGAGACGATCGCCGACGTCGCGAACGGCACGGTCCGCGACGCGCTCGACGCGGTCGACGCGGCCGCCGCCGCGGCGGCGGGCTGGGCAGCGACGGCGCCGCGCGAGCGCGCCCGGATCCTGCTGCGCGCCTTCGACCTCATGACCGAGCGCGAGGAGCAGCTCGCCGAGCTCATCGTCCGCGAGAACGGCAAGTCCTTCACCGACGCCCTCGGCGAGGTGCGCTACGCCGCGGAGTTCTTCCGCTGGTACGCCGAGGAGGCCGTGCGGGTCGCGGGGGAGATCCGCACCGCCCCTTCCGGGACCAACCGCATCATGGTGGTGCGCCAGCCGATCGGCATCGCGCTGCTCGTCACGCCCTGGAACTTCCCCGCCGCGATGGCCACGCGCAAGATCGGTCCGGCCCTCGCCGCAGGGTGCACGGTGATCCTCAAGCCGGCGTCCGAGACACCGCTCACGGCGCTCGCCGTGGGTGCGATCCTCGCCGAGGCGGGGGTGCCCGACGGCGTGGTCAACGTGCTGCCCTCGCGTCGTTCCGGGGCCGTCGCCGAGGCGGTCCTCGCGGACCCGCGCGTGCGCAAGCTGTCCTTCACGGGCTCGACCGAGGTGGGTCGCACGCTCCTCAAGACGGCCGCCGAGCACGTCATCTCCACCTCGATGGAGCTCGGGGGCAACGCTCCGTTGCTCGTGCTCGAGGACGCGGACGTCGACGTCGCCGTGGCGGGCGCGATGGTCGCGAAGATGCGCAACGGCGGCGAGGCGTGCACCGCGGTCAACCGGATCTACGTGCACCGCTCGCTGCTCGAGGAGTTCACCGAGAAGTTCGGTGCCGCGATGTCCGCGCTGAGCGTGGGGCCCGGCATGGCCGGCGCCGCGGTAGGGCCGCTCGTCAACGCCGCCGCCGTCGACAAGGTCGACGAGCTCGTGTCCGACGCCGTCGAGCGCGGTGCGCGCGTCGTCGTCGGCGGGGCGCGTGGCGAGGGACCCGGGTACTACTACGCGCCTACGGTGCTCGCGGACGTCCCGGTCGGTGCCCAGATCACGGACGAGGAGATCTTCGGCCCCGTGGCCCCCGTGATCGCCTTCGACACGGACGACGAGGCGATCCGGCTCGCGAACGCGACCGAGTACGGGCTCGTCGCGTACGTGTTCTCGCAGGACCTCGCGCGGGCCCTGCGGGTCAGCGAGGCGCTCGAGTCCGGGATGGTCGGCATCAACCGTGGCGTCGTCTCCGACCCCGCGGCTCCGTTCGGTGGCGTGAAGCAGTCCGGGATCGGACGCGAGGGCGGCCACGAGGGCCTGCTCGAGTACACCGAGTCGAAGTACATCGCCGTCGACTGGTAGGCCGTGGAAGGGGGTGGAGCCGTGCGAGTGACGCTCAGGGACGTCGCCGAGCGCGCGGGGGTGCACCCGGGGACGGCGTCGCGCGCGCTCAACCCCGAGACGCAGGCCCTCGTGAGCGAGGCGACCGTGCGCAAGGTCCAGCAGGCCGCCAAGGCGCTCGCCTACCGCCCCAACCCGATGGCGCGCGGGCTCAAGACCAACCGGTCGACGATGGTCGCGATCGTGGTGCCGGACCTGTCCAACCCGCTGTTCCCGCCGATCGTGCGCGGGGCCGAGGTCGAGCTCTCGCGCGCCGGGTACACGACCATCATCGCGGACACCGACAACGAGGCGGGACGAGAGCTCGCGGCCTTCTCCGCCCTGCGGGCGCGGCAGGTGGACGGGTTGCTCGTCGCGTCGGCCTTCCGCGAGGACGACGCGATCACGGACCTCTTCGAGCACCGAGTGCCGGCGGTGCTCATCAACCGGCGGTCGGACGCCGTGCCGCTGCCGGCCGTCACGGGAGACGACCAGCGGGGGGTCGAGCTCGCGGTCGCGCACCTGCGCGGGCTCGGGCACACCGCGATCGCCCACCTCTCTGGCCCTCGCGACCTCTCGACCGGCCTGGCCCGGCAGCGCACGTTCCGGCAGGTGGTGGCCGAGTCGGGGTGCGACACCTCACCGGCGCTCGTGATCGAGTGCGCGACCTACTCGGTCGAGGCGGGGGCCGCGGCGATGCACGCGCTGCTCGGGCGCGCTCGGCCCACCGCGGTGCTCGCGGGCAACGACCAGATCGCCGTCGGCGCGATCGACGCCCTCCGGGCGCACGGGCTGCGGTGCCCCGAGGACGTCTCGGTCGTGGGGTTCAACGACATGCCGTTCGTCGACAAGCTGTCCCCGCCGCTGACCACGGTCCGTGTGCCGCATGCCGAGGTCGGAGCGGAGGCCGCGCGCATCCTCGTGCGGTGGATGACGCGGGGGGAGGCCCCTTCGACGACGACGACGCTGCCGGTCGAGCTCGTCGTGCGCGGGTCCACGGCGCAGGCACCCGTGGGTCAGGCGGAGTCGAACACCTCGGGGTGACGCTCGAGCTCGAGCCGGGTGCGACGGATGTGCACCGTGAGGAGGTCCTCGGCGTCGGCCAGCTGCCCGCGGGCGAGGGCGTCCACGAGGAGCCGGTGCTCCGCGTGGGTCGCCGAGGCGCGGTCCACGCCCGCGACGAGGGCGAACGCCCGCCGGTAGTGCTGCGTCGAGTTCCACAGGCGCAGCACGAGGTCGTGGAGCATGTGGGTGCTCGCCGCACTGAACGAGAGCAGGTGGAACTCGCGGTCGAGCCGCAGGAAGGTCTCGAGGTCCGCGCCCTGCATCTCGTCCACGAGCCCCCCGAGCCGATCGAGCTGCTCGGGGCTCAGGTGCGGTGCGGAGAGCCGGAGCAGGAGCGGCTCGATGCGCTCGCGCACGAGGTACACCTCCGTGCACTCGGCCAGGCTCAGCCGCTGGACCCACGCGCCGCTGTTCGCGACGAGCCGCACGAGTCCCTCGGCCTCGAGCTGGCGCAGCGCGTCGCGCACGGGCAGCCGGCTCGCACCGAACTCGGCGGCGAGCTCTTCCTGGCGGATGCGGGAGCCGGGAGCGAGCGTGCCGTGCAGGATCTGCTGGCGCAGCCCGGCCACGATCCGGCCCGAGGCGGGGCCGTCCTCGACGCTCACGCGCGGTCCCTCACGCGGTGGGGTCGGCGGGGTGCCACAGGCGTGTGGTGGTGCCGGGCTCCTTCTCGTAGGCCTTGCCGTTCGGGAAGCTCACGAGCTCCATCTGCATCCCCCAGGGGGCAAGGAAGTAGACCCATCGTTGTCCCTCGCTGTGGCTCGTGCTCGCGGTCGGTGCGCCGAGGATACGCACCCCGTGGCCGCGCAGGTACTCGACGGCCGCGTCGAGGTCCTCGACGTAGAACGCGAGGTGGTGGCCTCCGATGTCGCTGTTGCGCGGCTGGGGCGCCTGCCCCTCGGGGGACTCCCACTGGAAGATCTCGAAGTTGGGGCCCGTCTTGCACCGGTAGAAGCGCAGCTCGCGCATGACGGCGCGCGGGTGGACGTTGAGGTGCTCGGTCATCCAGTCGTCGTCCTTGACGAACGGGCCGAGCGTGTAGACGTACTCGCACCCCAGGACGTCGACGAAGAAGCGGTGCGCCTCGTCGAGGTCGGGGACGGTGAAGCCGATGTGCTCGGTGCCGAGCAGGCCGGGGAGTGCCACGGTGTCTCCTTCGTTGGATACAACTGGACCCAAACTGCGGTAATACTGGTCGCGGTTCATTGCGATCGTATCCAAACGGGCCTAGACTCACAACAACTCGGCTCGTCGTTCAAGGGAGAACCCGTCCATGCCGCAGGTCACGCCGCTCCAGGCCCAGGCCCCCTGGGTCGAGGTGAGCACCACCCCCGAGGACTGGGCTGCCGCCGATCCCGCGCTGCTCGCCACGATGCTCGGCCAGATGCACCTCATCCGCGCGTTCGAGGAGCTCGTGCTCCAGCTCGCGCGCGAAGGGCTCGTGCACGGTCCGGCCCACTCGAGCATCGGCCAGGAGGGCGGCGCCGTCGGCTCGGTGCTCGCGCTCGGACCGTCCGACGGCGTCAACGGCACGCATCGCGGCCACCATCAGTTCCTCGCCAAGGTCATCGCCTACGTGGCCCCGCAGCTCGACCTGTCGGCACTGGTCAGCGACGAGCTGCGCGTGGTCCTGCGCCGGACGCTCGCCGAGATCCTCGGGCTCGCCGACGGCTTCGGCAAGGGGCGCGGCGGCTCGATGCACCTGCAGTGGATGGAGGCCGGAGCGCTCGGCACCAACGCGATCGTCGGTGGTGGGGTCCCGCTCGCCGCGGGCAACGCGTGGGCGCAGAAGCACGCGGGGACCCAGGACGTCACCGTCACGTACTTCGGCGACGGCGCCGCGAACATCGGTTCGGTGCTCGAGTCGATGAACCTCACCGCGGCGTGGGACCTCCCGCTGTGCTTCTTCATCGAGAACAACCTGTACGCCGTGTCGACCCACGTCGGCGAGGTCACGGGTGACCAGCGGCTGTCCGCGCGCGGCCCGGGCTTCGGCATCCCCGCGTGGCGCGTGGACGGCATGGACCCGCTCGCGGTGTACCTCGCGATGCAGGCCGCGACCGAGCGCATGCGCGCCGGCGAGGGCCCCACCGTCGTCGAGGCCGAGGTCTACCGCTACTTCCACCAGAACGGTCCCTTCCCGGGCAGCGCCTTCGGCTACCGCTCGAAGGAGGAGGAGGCCGCGTGGCGGGCGCGCGACCCGATCGACCGCGTCGCGCGCGAGATGGTCGCGCGCGGCCTGCTCGACGAGGACGCGGCCGCCGCGGTCCGCCGGCAGGCCGTCGACGCGATGGCCGAGATCGCCGCGCTCATGGTCGAGGACGACCCGGACGGCAAGCCCGGCACCCGCCGCATCAAGCCGGACCTGTGGCCCGACCCGGACTTCGTGGACGTGGGCGTGCGCGGGGACGCGAGCGAGCTCGCCGGGGCGCGCACCGAGGAGGAGTCGACGTACGACGGCGAGCTCGTCGAGAAGCGCTTCATCGACGTGGTCGCGGCGGTGATGGACCGCCGGATGTCCACCGACGAGTCGATCGTCGTGCTCGGCGAGGACGTGCACCGCCTCGCGGGCGGCACGAACGGCGCGACGAAGGGTCTCACGGACGCCCACCCGGGTCGCGTCCTGGGCACCCCGATCTCCGAGAACGCCTTCGCGGGCCTCGGCGGCGGCATGGCCCTCGACGGCCGCTTCAAGCCCGTCGTGGAGTTCATGTACCCCGACTTCCTGTGGGTCGCCGCGGACCAGGTCTTCAACCAGATCGCCAAGGCGCGCCACATGTTCGGCGGCGAGAGCAAGGTGCCCTTGGTCCTGCGCTCCAAGGTGGCGACGGGCACGGGCTACGGCTCGCAGCACTCGATGGATCCCGCGGGCATCTACGCCACGTCGGCCGGGCTGCGCATCGTCGCGCCGTCCACGCCGTTCGACTACGTGGGGCTCATGAACGCGGCCCTCGCGCTCGACGACCCGGTGATCGTGCTCGAGCACGTGGACCTCTACGCGAGCACTGGCCTCGTCCCGGCGGACGACCTCGACTACCAGATCGAGCTCGGCAGGGCCGCGGTGCGCCGCGAGGGCAGCGACCTGACGATCCTCACGTACCTGTCGATGGTGTCCCACTCCCTGGAGGCCGTCGAGCAGACGGGCGTGGACGCCGAGGTCGTGGACCTGCGCTGGCTCGACCGCGCGAGCGTGGACTGGGACACGATCGGCGAGTCGGTCCGCAAGACCAACAACGTGCTGATCGTCGAGCAGGGCGCGATTGGAACCTCTTACGGCGGATGGCTCGCCGACGAGATCCAGCGGCGCTTCTTCGACTGGCTCGACCAGCCCGTCCAGCGCGTCCACGGCGGTGAGGCCTCGCCGAGCATCTCGAAGGTGCTCGAGCGCGCGGCCCACGCCCGCACGGAGGAGACCGTCGCCGGCATCCAGCGCGTCGTCGAAGGGTTCGGTGGCTGACGTGGCATCCATCATCCGACTGCCCGAGGTCATGGCGAACGCGACCGAGGCCGTCATCGCGACGTGGGTCGCCGCGGAAGGGACCGAGGTCGCGGTGGGCGACGTGCTCGCCGAGATCGAGACCGAGAAGGCCGTGGTCGAGATGAACGCCGAGGAGGCCGGGGTGCTCGCGAAGCACCTCGCGCCCGCCGGTGCGCTCGTCCAGGTGGGCGCGCCCGTCGCGCTCCTGCTCGCCACGGCCGACGAGCCGCACGACCTCGCCGCGCTGCTCGGCGAGGAGAGCGCGGCGGGTCCGGAGCCCACGGCGGGGGAGCAGGGGCCGACGACGGCGCCCTCCGGCCCGGTGAGCGTCGACGCCGGTGGTTCCCGCGTGTTCGCGAGCCCGCTCGCGCGCAAGCTCGCCCGCCAGGCTGGTGTGAGCGTCGACGTGCTCACGGGGACCGGCCCGGGCGGGCGGATCGTGCGCCGCGACGTCGAGCGGTACCTCGCGTCCGCACCGGCCGCGACGTCCGCTCCCGCCCCGGGGACGCCGTCGTCGGCCACGCCCGCGCTACCTCTCGCCGCGGCGGGCGAGACGCTCGTGCCGCACTCGCCGATGCGTCGCGCCATCGCGCGGCGCCTCACGGAGTCGAAGCAGTCGGTCCCGCACTTCTACCTCGTGGCCGAGCCGCGCGTCGACGCGCTCCTCGCGCTGCGGGCGCAGGCGAACGCGGACCCGGCGCGGCGCAAGCTGTCCGTCAACGACTTCGTGCTCAAGGCCGTCGCGGCCGCGTTCCGTGCCGTGCCGGAGGCGAACGTCGCGTGGTCGGACGAGGGCATGCGGCAGTTCGACGGTGTCGATGTGGCCGTGGCCGTCGCGACCGAGGGCGGGGGGCTGCTCACGCCCGTGGTGCGCGGGGTCGACCGGCTCACCGTGACCGAGGTCAGCGCGGCCGTCGCCGACCTCGCGGGGCGGGCGCGCGAGGGGCGGTTGCGCCAGGAGGAACTCGAGGGCGGGTCGACCACGGTGTCGAACCTGGGGATGTTCGGCACCCGCGAGTTCTCGGCGATCATCAACCCCCCGCAGGCGACGATCCTCGCGGTGGGTGCCGCGATCGACTCGCCCGTCGTGGTGGACGGTCGCCTCGAGGTCGCGAAGGTGATGCGGTGCACGCTCTCCGCGGACCACCGGGCGATCGACGGGGCGCTCGCCGCGCGCTGGCTCGCCGCCTTCACCGAGGCGATCGAGAACCCGGTGGTGGCCCTGCTCTAGCGCGACCACGTGCTCGACTAGGATCGAAAGATCACGACGTCGCCGTCACCTCACGGTGGCGGCGACGTCGTCGTGCGAGAGGCAGCCCCCCGAACTGGGGTAGGATGTATCTTGACGTCAAGATAAATGGTCGGCGAGGTCGAAGGAGCGGACGATGAGCGTGGACAGCTTCGGGTCGAAGGGGACCCTGGAGGTCGGTGAGAAGTCCTACGAGATCTTCCGTCTGGGCGCGGTGCCGGGCACCGAGCGCCTGCCCTACAGCCTCAAGGTGCTCGCCGAGAACCTGCTGCGGACCGAGGACGGCGCGAACACGACCGCGGACCACGTCCGTGCGATCGCCGCGTGGGACCCGGACGCCCAGCCGGACACCGAGATCCAGTTCACGCCCGGTCGCGTGATCATGCAGGACTTCACGGGCGTGCCGTGCGTCGTGGACCTCGCGACCATGCGCGAGGCCGTGGCGGACCTCGGGGGAGACCCGAGCAAGATCAACCCGCTCGCGCCCGCCGAGCTCGTGATCGACCACTCCGTGCAGATCGACGTCGCGGGTCGCCGCGACGCGTTCGCCCGCAACGTCGAGATCGAGTACGAGCGCAACCACGAGCGCTACCAGTTCCTGCGCTGGGGCCAGACGGCGTTCGACGACTTCAAGGTGGTCCCCCCGGGCACGGGCATCGTCCACCAGGTCAACATCGAGTACCTCGCGCGCGTGGTCATGACCCGCGAGGTGGACGGCGTGCTGCGCGCCTACCCCGACACGTGCGTGGGCACCGACTCGCACACCACGATGGTCAACGGCCTCGGTGTGCTCGGCTGGGGCGTGGGCGGCATCGAGGCCGAGGCCGCGATGCTCGGCCAGCCCGTCTCGATGCTCATCCCGCGCGTGGTCGGCTTCAAGCTCTCCGGCCAGATCCCCATGGGCGTCACGGCCACGGACGTCGTGCTGACGATCACCGAGCAGCTGCGCGAGCACGGCGTGGTCGGCAAGTTCGTCGAGTTCTACGGCGAGGGTGTCTCCCAGGTCCCGCTCGCCAACCGCGCCACGATCGGCAACATGAGCCCCGAGTTCGGCTCGACGGCCGCGATCTTCCCGATCGACGGTGCCACCCTGGACTACCTGCGCCTGACGGGCCGCTCCGAGGAGCAGGTCGCGCTCGTCGAGGCCTACGCCAAGGAGCAGGGCATGTGGCTCGCCCCGGGCGAGCCCGGCTACGTCGAGCCCGTCTTCTCCGAGTACCTCGAGCTCGACCTGTCGAGCGTGGTCCCCTCGATCGCCGGTCCGAAGCGCCCCCAGGACCGGATCGAGCTCAAGCACGCCAAGGCGGCCTTCGAGCGCGACCTGCCCAACTACGCCCCCGTGCTCAACGCCGTCGACGAGTCCGAGAAGGAGTCCTTCCCGGCGTCCGACTCGCCCGCCGTCTCGAGCACGGGCCGCGCCACGGTGACCGTCACCCCGCCCGAGGGCGCGCCGTACGAGCTCTTCCACGGCGCCGTCGCGATCGCCTCGATCACCTCGTGCACCAACACGTCCAACCCCTCGGTGATGCTCGCGGCCGGTCTGCTGGCCAAGAAGGCCGTCGAGAAGGGCCTCGTCGCCAAGCCGTGGGTCAAGACCTCGATGGCGCCTGGCTCGCAGGTCGTGACGAACTACTACGAGAAGGCGGGCCTGTGGCCCTACCTCGAGAAGCTCGGCTTCCACCTCGTGGGCTACGGCTGCACCACGTGCATCGGCAACTCCGGCCCGCTCGCCGAGGAGGTCTCCGAGGTCGTCAACACGCACGACCTCGCGGTCGTCTCCGTGCTCTCGGGCAACCGCAACTTCGAGGGACGCATCAACCCGGACGTGAAGATGAACTACCTCGCGTCCCCGCCGCTCGTCATCGCCTACGCGATCGCGGGCACCATGGAGTTCGACTTCGAGACCGAGCCGCTCGGCCGCAGCGAGGACGGCAGCCCCGTGTTCCTGCGGGACATCTGGCCCTCGGCCGACGAGGTCCAGGCGACGATCGACTCGTCGATCAACCGCGACATGTTCACCGCGGACTACGCCGACGTGTTCTCCGGTGACGAGCGCTGGCGCGCCCTCGAGACGCCCGCGGGCGACGTGTTCGAGTGGGACACCGAGTCCACCTACGTGCGCAAGCCCCCGTACTTCGACGGCATGGGAGCCACTCCGGAGCCCGTCGCGGACATCACGGGCGCCCGCGTGCTCGCGAAGCTCGGTGACTCCGTCACGACCGACCACATCTCGCCGGCTGGTTCGATCAAGGCCGACAGCCCCGCGGGGGAGTACCTCGCGGCGCACGGTGTCGAGCGCCGGGACTTCAACTCCTACGGCTCGCGCCGCGGCAACCACGAGGTGATGATCCGCGGCACGTTCGCCAACATCCGGCTGCGCAACCAGCTCGTGCCCGGGGTCGAGGGTGGCTTCACGCACAACTTCGTGACCGACCAGCAGGACACGATCTACGACGCCGCGCAGGACTATGCCGCCGCGGGCACGCCGCTCGTGGTGCTCGGTGGCAAGGAGTACGGCTCGGGGTCCTCGCGCGACTGGGCGGCCAAGGGCACCGCGCTGCTCGGCGTGCGCGCCGTCATCACCGAGTCCTTCGAGCGCATCCACCGCTCGAACCTCATCGGTATGGGCGTGCTGCCCCTGCAGTTCCCCGAGGGCGAGTCCGCCGAGTCGCTCGGGCTCGACGGCACGGAGACGTTCGACATCACCGGGATCACGGTGCTCAACTCCGGCACGACGCCCCGCACGGTCACCGTGACCGCGACGCGGGCCGACGGCGGGGTCGTGGCCTTCGACGCCGTGGTGCGCATCGACACCCCGGGCGAGGCGGACTACTACCGCAACGGCGGGATCCTGCAGTACGTGCTCCGTTCCCTCGTCACCCCGGCGGTCTGAGGCACGGCCGTGGCCCGCTACGAGGCGAAGACGGTCCCGACGGACGCCGACGTGGACGCGTTCCTCGATGCCGTCGAGCACCCGGTGCGCCGTCGCGACGGGCACACGTTGCGCGAGCTCTTCGAGCGGGTCACGGGCGAGCCGGCCGTGCTGTGGGGACCGGCGATCGTCGGTTTCGGCCTCCACCACTTCGAGTACCCGTCCGGGCACTCGGGGGACGTGGGTGCGGTCGGCTTCTCGCCCCGCAAGGCGTCGACGACGGTCTACCTCATGGACGGTCCTGCGGCGTACGCCGACGAGCTCGAGCGGCTCGGACCGCACACCGCGAGCAAGGCGTGCCTGTACCTGAAGGACCTGTCCCGGGTCGACCTGGACGTGCTCGCCGAGATCGTCGGGCGTTCGTTCGCCGAGCACCACCAGCCGGGCGCCGCGCCCTAGCGGCTCAGCCCTCGAGGACGGCGGCGAGCGTGCGCTCGCCGAGCGCGAGGTACTCGGGGTTGTCGTCCGAGCGGGTCAGCAGGGCGGTCGCGAAGGACAGCGCCCAGCCGCGGGCCCGACGCCACGCGGCGTCCGGCTCCGGGTGCGTCGCGGCGACGAGCTCGACGAAGCGGTCGCGGCCCTCGGCGTCGAACAGGCACCACGCGACGGCGAGGTCGACGGCCGGGTCGCCCGAGCACAGGTCACCGAAGTCGACGACCCCCGCGAGGGAGCCGTCGTCGGCCACCACGAGGTTCCCGGGGTGAAGGTCGCCGTGGAGCCACACGGGCGGGGCGTCCCACGGGGGAGCGGCGAGTGCCGCGGCCCAGACGCGCTCCGCGGGCTCGCGCGAGGCGGGTGGCAGCGCGGGCAGGCGCCCGCGCAGGATCGCGTCCCGCTCGGCGAGCCGGACGCCGCGCAGCGGGTTGAGCGGGGCGTCCGACGACGCGGGGCGGTGCAGGCTCGCGACGAAGCCCGCGAGCGGTCGGACGAGCGGGCCGGTGTCCTCGCGCGCGAGCTCGATCGCGTGGCGGCCCTCGATCCACGGCAGCACGCTCCAGCTCCATGGATAGCCCTGACCGGGTCGCCCCTCGCGCACCGGCACGGGGACCGGCACCGGCAGCGTGGGCGCGAGCACGGGGAGCCAGCGCTGCTCGTGCTCCACGAGCGGGGCGGCGAGCTCGCGGCGCGGAAGGCGCACGGCGAGACCGTCCCCGAGGCGCCACATCGCGTTGTCCCAGCCCTCCGCCACGAGGGTGAGCGGGAGCTCGGCGAGGTCCGGGTGCTGGGCGCGCAGCAGGGCGCGGACGAGCTCGGCGGTGACCTCGACCTCGGCGACGGGCTTGTCAGCCACGACTGATGACCTCGACGCGGGTGCGGCCGGGTCCAGGTGCGCTCATGGGCGCGGGATCTCTCGTGACGGGTCCCACGGCTCGGTCCAGCCGAGCTCGTCGAAGAGGCGGTCCAGCACGAGCGCTGTGAACCCCCACACGACGTGCCCCGCGTCGCCCGGCACGCAGAACGCGGGCGAGGCCCACCCGGCGCCCCGCACCGTACGGCGGTTCTCGGGGTCGAGGAGGTCGGCGACGGGCGCCCGGAACGCGTCCGCCGTCTCGGCGGGGTCCGCCGCGTGCACGGGTGACGGCGTGGCCCACCACGCGAGCACGGGGTGGACGAGGTTGTCGCTCACGGCGAGCGGCAGGGACTCGAGCACGCCGAGCACGTCCACGCCCGCGGCGTCGAGCCCCGTCTCCTCGGTCGCCTCGCGCAGCGCTGCGGCCTCGGGGCCGTCGTCGTCGGGATCGATGCCGCCCCCGGGGAAGGAGACCTGACCCGGGTGGTGCGCGAGGTCCGCGGCGCGTCGGGTCAGCAGGACGTCGAGGCTCGCGGGCACGGCACCCGCACGGTGCCGGGCGGAAACGTCGTCGAGCACGCCGAAGAGCACCAGCACGGCCGACTGCCTCATCGACGCGGCGTCGCGCGGAGGGCGCCACGGCCAGCGGACCCCGCGCGCGGCGAGGTCGACGAGCTGCTCCCTGGCGGTCACCAGGACACCGGCAACGGCCGGCCCTCCTCGTAGCCGGCCGCGGACTGGACGCCGACGACGGCACGCTCGGCGAACTCCTCGAGCGTGCTCGCCCCGACGTAGGTGCACGCCGAGCGCAGTCCCGAGGTGATCTGGTCGAGCAGGTCCTCGACACCGGGTCGCTGTGCGTCGAGGTACATGCGCGAGGACGAGATGCCCTCCTCGAACAGTCCCTTGCGCGCCCGGTCGAACGGCGAGTCGTCGCGCGTGCGGGCCGCGACCGCGCGCGCCGAGGCCATCCCGAAGGACTCCTTGTAGAGCCGTCCGTCCGCGTCCTCGTGCAGGTCTCCGGGGGACTCGTGCGTGCCCGCGAACCACGAGCCCACCATGACCTGCGAGGCCCCCGCGGCGAGGGCGAGCGCCACGTCGCGCGGGTGCCGGATCCCGCCGTCGGCCCACACGTGCCTACCGAGCTCCCGTGCCGCAGCGGCGCACTCCAGTACCGCGGAGAACTGGGGGCGGCCGACGGCGGTCATCATGCGCGTGGTGCACATCGCCCCGGGGCCCACCCCGACCTTGACGATGTCCGCGCCGGCCGTGATGAGGTCGCGGGCGCCGGCCGCGGTCACCACGTTGCCCGCGGCGACGGGGACGTGCGGGTCGAGGGAGCGCACGGCCTCGAGCGCCTCGAGCATGCGGCGCTGGTGGCCGTGGGCCGTGTCGACCACGAGGACGTCCGCCCCGGCGTCGAGGAGCGCGGCCGCCTTGCCCTTGACGTCCCCGTTGATACCGACGGCGGCAGCCACCCGCAAGCGACCGTCCGCGTCGAGCGCGGGGGAGTAGATCGAGGAGCGCAGGGCTCCCGTGCGGGTGATGACCCCCACGAGGACGCCGTCGTCGTCCACCACCGGTGTGAAGCGCCGGCGCGAGGCGTGGAGGCGGTCGAACGCGACCCGCAGCGCGTCCGGGCGCATGAACACGCTCGCCTCGACCACGGTGGGCTGTGGCGTCATGACGTCGCCCACCTGGGTGAAGCGGTCCACGCCCTGGCAGTCGGCCTCCGCGACGACGCCCACGGGGCGCCCCTCGGCCACGACCACCGCGGCACCGTGCGAGCGCTTGCCGATGAGCGTCATCGCCGTGTGCACGGTGTCACCGGGCTCGACGGTCACGGCGCTCTCGACCACCGTGTGGCGCGACTTCACGGACGCGATCACGTCCGCCACGACCTCCGCGGGGATGTCCTGCGGGATCACCGCGAGGCCCCCGCGGCGCGCGACGGTCTCCGCCATGCGCCGTCCGGAGACGGCCGTCATGTTCGCGACCACCACGGGGATCGTGGTCCCGGTCCCGTCGGTGGTCGCGAGGTCCACGTCGAGGCGCGAGACCACCTCGGAGCGGTTCGGCACGAGGAACACGTCGCCGTACGTGAGGTCGGTGGTGGGCCGCTGACCGTCGAGGAATCGCATGGTTCCAGGGTACGGCGCCACCCGCGAGGACCTCGTGGAGATCCGGTGCCCTGTGCCCTCTCGCCGCACGGGCCAGGTGCGGCGCCGTAGCATGGCCTGATGGCCATCCTCGATCGCATCAGCTCGCCCGCCGACGTGCGTCGGCTCTCGGCGACGCAGGTGCGCGAGCTCGCCGCAGAGATCCGCGACTTCCTCGTGCAGTCCGTGTCGCGCACCGGTGGGCACCTCGGGCCCAATCTTGGCGTGGTCGAGCTGACGATCGCCCTGCACCGCGTGTTCGACTCCCCGCGCGACGCGATCGTCTTCGACACGGGGCACCAGGCGTACGTCCACAAGCTCCTCACGGGGCGGCGCGACTTCTCGCGGCTGCGCCAGGAAGGTGGCCTGTCCGGTTACCCGAGCCGGTCCGAGTCCGTGCACGACGTGGTCGAGAACTCGCACGCGTCGACGGCGCTGAGCTGGGCGGACGGCATCGCAAAGGCCTATGAGGTCACGGGCAAGAGCGACCGGCACGCCGTCGCGGTCATCGGTGACGGCGCCCTCACGGGGGGCATGGCGTGGGAGGCGCTCAACAACATCGCCGAGAGCCCGCACCGCCCCCTCGTCATCGTGGTGAACGACAACGGACGTTCCTACGCCCCGACCATCGGCGGCATGGCGCACCACCTCGACACGCTGCGCACCACGCGCGGGTACGAGAACGTGCTCTCGTGGGGCAAGCGCACGCTGCGCCACGCGGGCCCTCCGGGACGCCTCGCGTACGACGCACTGCACGGGCTCAAGAAGGGCGTCAAGGACGTCCTGACACCGCAGGGGATGTTCGAGGACCTCGGGATCAAGTACATGGGCCCCGTGGACGGCCACGACGCGCAGGCCGTCGAGCGGTCGCTGCGGACGGCAAAGGCCTTCGGCGGCCCCGTGATCGTCCACGTCATCACGGAGAAGGGCCGCGGGTACACCCCGGCCGAGAACCACGTGGCCGACCGCTTCCACGCCGTCGGGCAGATCCACCCCGAGACCGGGCTGCCCGTCGCGCCGTCCCGCTTCGGCTGGACGGCCGTGTTCGCGGACGAGATCGTGCGGATCGGACGGCGACGTCCCGACGTCGTCGCGATCACCGCCGCGATGCTCGAGCCGGTGGGTCTCGCCCCGTTCGCGGCCCAGTTCCCCGAGCGGACCTTCGACGTGGGGATCGCCGAGCAGCACGCCGCGACGTCCGCCGCAGGCATGGCGTTCGCCGGCCTGCACCCCGTGGTCGCCCTCTATGCGACGTTCCTCAACCGGGCCTTCGACCAGGTCCTCATGGACGTGGCCCTCCACCGCGCGGGCGTGACCTTCGTGCTCGACCGCGCGGGGATCACGGGGGACGACGGCGCGAGCCACAACGGCATGTGGGACCTCGCGATGCTGCGCATCGTCCCAGGGCTGCACCTCGCGACCCCGCGCGACGAGGAGACGTTGCGGGACGCGCTACGGACCGCCGTGGAGATCGACGACGCCCCGAGCGTCGTGCGGTACCCGAAGGGTGCGCTCGCGGAGCCGTTGCCCGCTCTCGAGTCCCTCGACGGCGTGGACGTGCTCGCGCGCCCGGAGGCGTCCCGTGCGCGCCAGGGCGCGGCGCGCGTGCTCGTGGTCGGTCTCGGCGCGATGGCCCGCACGGGCGTCGAGACGGCCCAGATCCTCGCCGAGCACGGCGTGCTCGCGACGGCGGTGAGCCCCACGTGGGTGCTCCCGATGCCCGAGGCGCTCGTGAAGCTCGCGGGCGAGTACGTCCTCGTCGTGACCATCGAGGACGGACTGGCGGAGGGCGGCCTGGGTGCGCTGCTGGCCGAGCGGGTCGCGCGCGCCGGGGTCCGCACCCCGGTGCACGTCGTCGGCCTGCCCACGCGCTTCCTGGACCACGCCGCACGGCCCTCGATCGTGGCGGCGCACCGCCTCGGCGCCGCCGACGTCGCGCGCGACGTGAGCGACCTGCTGCGCACCCTGCCCCGGGTGTGATCTGCGGCACGCCGTCGGGCCCGGGGGACCTTCGGCCCACAAACATGGGATGACTTGGTCCTACGGTGGAAGCACCGTAGAAGCAACAGCCAAGGAGCCCCGGAATGACCACCACCTCGGTCCCGACCACCTCGCTCCACGAGGAGTCCGCCACGACGGACGCCTGGCGGGGCTTCGAGCCAGGGGACTGGTCCCGTGGCATCGACGTGCGCGACTTCATCCAGCGCAACTACACCCCGTACGAGGGTGACGCGACCTTCCTCGCCGGCGCGACCCCGCGCACCGAGAAGGTCTGGGCGCGGCTGAGCTCGATGTTCCCCGAGGAGCGCGAGCGCGGCGTGTACGACGTCGACGCCCACACCCCCTCGACCATCACGTCGCACGCCCCGGGCTACATCGACCGCGACCTCGAGATCATCGTCGGCCTGCAGACCGACGCCCCGCTGCGCCGCGCGATCATGCCGAACGGCGGCTGGCGCATGGTGGCCGGCGCGCTCGAGACCTACGGCTACGAGCCCGACGAGACCGTGAAGAAGATCTTCACGACCTACCGCAAGACGCACAACGACGGCGTGTTCGACGCCTACCCCGCGGACGTGCGCAAGGCGCGCTCGAGCCACATCATCACCGGTCTGCCGGACGCCTACGGGCGCGGCCGGATCATCGGCGACTACCGCCGGGTCCCGCTGTACGGCGTCGACGCCCTGATCGCCGCGAAGCAGGCCGAGAAGGCCGGCCTCGACTCCGTGCGCAGCGTCGAGGACGTCATCCGCGACCGCGAGGAGCTCTCGGAGCAGATCCGCGCGCTCGGCGAGCTCAAGGAGATGGCGGCCTCCTACGGCTTCGACGTCTCGCGCCCCGCCGCGACCGGCCGGGAGGCCGTGCAGTGGCTCTACCTCGCCTATCTCGCCGCGGTGAAGGAGCAGAACGGCGCGGCGATGTCGCTCGGCCGGGTCTCGACCTTCCTCGACGTCTACCTCCAGCGTGACCTCGACGCGGGCGTCCTCACGGAGACCGAGGCGCAGGAGATCATCGACGACTTCGTCATCAAGCTGCGGATCGTGCGCTTCTTGCGCACCCCCGAGTACGACTCGCTGTTCTCGGGCGACCCGACGTGGGTCACCGAGTCGATCGCCGGGATCGGTGAGGACGGTCGACCGCTCGTGACGAAGAGCTCGTTCCGCTTCCTCAACACGCTCTACACGCTCGGCCCGGCCCCCGAGCCGAACCTCACCGTGCTGTGGAGCCCGGCCCTCCCGCAGGGCTTCAAGGACTTCTGCTCGCAGGTCTCGATCGACACCTCGTCCATCCAGTACGAGTCCGACGAGCTGCTGCGCGGGTCCATGGGTGACGACACCGCGATCGCGTGCTGCGTCTCCGGGATGCGCGTCGGCAAGCAGATGCAGTTCTTCGGGGCGCGCGTGAACCTCGCCAAGGCGCTGCTCTACGCGATCAACGGCGGGCGCGACGAGGTCTCCGGTAAGCAGGTCGCGCCGGTCACCGACGCCGTGACGGGGGACGTGCTCGACTACGACGACGTCCGCGCGAAGTTCGACGTCCTCATGGACTGGCTCGCCCAGACGTACGTGGACGCGCTCAACTGCGTGCACTACATGCACGACAAGTACGCCTACGAGCGGCTCGAGATGGCGCTCCACGACGGCGAGATCCTGCGCACCATGGCGTGCGGGATCGCCGGGCTGTCCGTCGTCGTCGACTCGCTCTCCGCGATCCGCTACGCGACGGTGACGCCCGTGCGCGACGAGACGGGCCTCGTGGTGGACTACGTCACCGAGGGCGAGTTCCCGACCTTCGGCAACGACGACGACCGCGCCGACGAGATTGCCGTCGAGATCGTGGCCGCGTTCATGGCGAAGGTGCGCCGCCAGCCCACCTACCGTGGTGCGGTCCACACGCAGTCGGTCCTGACCATCACGTCCAACGTCGTCTACGGCAAGGCCACGGGCCACACCCCCGACGGACGGCGTGCCGGCGAGCCCTTCGCCCCGGGCGCCAACCCCATGAACGGCCGCGACACCCACGGCATGCTCGCCTCGGCGCTGTCCGTCGCGAAGCTCCCGTTCGACGAGGCGCAGGACGGCATCTCGCTCACCAACACGGTGGTGCCGAGCGGACTGGGCCGTACGCGCGACGAGCAGGTGGCGAACCTCACTGGCCTGCTGGACGCGTACATGGGCTCGGCGGGCTTCCACATGAACGTCAACGTGCTCAACCGCGAGACGCTCGAGGACGCGATGGTCAACCCCGAGAAGTACCCGCAGCTCACCATCCGGGTCTCGGGCTACGCCGTGAACTTCGTGCGGCTCACCCGCGAGCAGCAGCTCGACGTGCTGTCGCGCACCTTCCACGGTTCCGTCTAGGACACGAGATGACGACGACGACGGCGGTCCCCGCCACCGCGGTGGTGGACGTACCCCTCGAGCTCCCCTCGGGCCGGCGCGCGGGCGCCGGTACCGCGGGGCTCGGGGCTCGCGACATGGCCCGCAGCAGCGAGCTGCTCGCGCGGATGCGCGTGGGCGAGATCGGCTCCGTGCACTCGTGGGAGCTCGTCACCGCCGTCGACGGCCCGGGCACGCGCCTCACGGTGTTCATGGCGGGCTGTCCCCTGCGGTGCCTGTACTGCCACAACCCCGACACGTGGAAGATGCGCGACGGCAGGGCGGTCGAGTTCGACGCCCTCATGGCGCGGATCGCGCGCTACCGCGGCGTGTTCTCCGCGACGGGCGGCGGGCTGACCATCTCGGGCGGTGAGCCCCTCCAGCAGCCCGCGTTCGTGGGCCGCGTCCTCGCGGCGGCCAAGGAGCTGGGCATCCACACTGCGATCGACACGTCGGGCTTCCTGGGCGCCTCGTGCTCGGACGAGATGCTCGACAACCTCGACCTCGTGCTCCTCGACGTGAAGTCCGGCGACCCGGACACGTACCGCAAGGTCACGGGTCAGCGCCTGCAGCCCACGCTCGACTTCGGGCGGCGGCTGGCCGAGCGCGGTGTCGAGACCTGGATCCGCTTCGTGCTCGTGCCGGGCCTCACGGACGACGTCGCCAACGTCGCGAAGGTGGCCGAGTACGCGGCATCCCTGTCGAGCGTCACGCGCGTCGAGGTGCTGCCGTTCCACCAGATGGGCACGGACAAGTGGGCCTCGCTGGGGATCCGCTACGAGCTCGACGGCACCCCGCCGCCGAGCCCCGAGCTCCTCGAGCGGGTGCGCGGGCAGTTCCGCGCTCGGGGACTCACGGTCTACTGACCCGGGCTCGTCGACGGCGGAGCTGGTCAGCCGCGGGCGACGTTCGCGACGCCGTCGGCGAGCAACCGGTGGCCGAGCACCCGCTCGGAGACTCCCTCGCGGTCCAGGAGAGGTGCGATCCCGCCGTTCGCGATAGGCCAGCCCGCCCCGAGCATCATGCACAGGTCGATCGCCGACACGTCCTCGACCACGCCCTCGTCGAGCATGGTCCCGAGCTCCTCGGCCAGACCGTCGAGCACGCGGCGGCGCACGGCCTCCTCGTCGAGCAGGGAGCCGCCGCCGGGGAACGCCGACTGGATCGCGGGGTCCGCACAGCCGTCCGCGAGCGACAGCCGCGCGCCGGCGTCGCGCAGCGACGCCAGGCCCGAGGACAGGGGGAACCGTGAGCCGAGCTCGGCGTGCAGCGTGTCGAGCACGTGGAGCGCGACGGCCACGCCCACAAGGTCGAGCAGCGTGAACGGACGCATCGGCAGACCCAGGGGATCGAGCGCGCGGTCCGCGACCTCGACCGGCGTGCCCTCCTCGACGGTCGCCGCGACGTCGGCGAGCAGGCGCAGGAGCACCCGGTTGACGACGAAGCCGGGCCGGTCCGCGACACCCACGGCCGTCTTGCCGAGGGCCTGGGCCACGGCGAAGGCCGTCGCGAGCACCTCGGGGGACGTCGCCCCGGTGCGCACCACCTCGACGAGGGGCATCTGCGCCACGGGGTTGAAGAAGTGCAGGCCCACGACGCGAGACGGGTCGGCGAGGTGCGCCCCCATCTGCGTCACCGACAGCGCGGAGGTGTTGGTCGCGAAGATCGTGCCGGGTCCCACGAGCGGCTCGAGCTCGGCGAAGACGCGCTGCTTGACGGACAGCACCTCGGTGACGGCCTCGATCACGAGGTCGGCCCCGGCGAGCCGGTCGAGCTCGGTCGTCACGGTGCACGAGGCCACCAGGCGGGCGGCGTCGTCGTCGGACACCCGACCCTTGGCGCGCAGGCTCTCGACCTGTGCCTCGATCGCGGCGCGCCCCGCGGCGACGCGCTCGTCGTCGAGGTCGCGCAGGACCACGGGGACCCGCAGCCGGCTCGCGAGCAGGACGGCGAGCTGCGTGGCCATGAGGCCCGCACCGATGATCCCCACGGAGCGGACCTCGCGGGCGCCCGTGAGGTCCGGCGCTCCGAGCGGCGCCTTGGCGGCGCGCGAGGTCAGGTCGAACGCGTAGAGCGCGGCGTGCAGCCCGTCGGAGACGAGGAGCTCCTCGAGCGCGTCGTCCTCGAGCGCGAAGTGGGCGTCCTTGTCCGCGGTGCGTGCCCCGGCGAGCAGCTCGAGCGTGCGGTAGGGGGCCCTGCGGGCGCCGTGGAGCCGGGCGTCGAGGCGCGCGCGGGCCTCCTCGACGGCCCGCTGCCACGTCTCGGCGTCGTCGAGGGGACGGCGCACGACCTGGACCTGGCCCGTGAGGACCCGCGCGACCCACGCGAGCGCGTCGTCGAGGAAGGTCGCGCGGTCGAACGATGCGTCGACGAGGCCCGTCGCGAGCGCCGTCGCCGCGTCCGTGGGACGGTTGTTCGCGAGCGGACGCTCGAGGGCGAGCTCGATCCCGCCCGCGATCCCGAGCAGTCGCGGTGCGAGGTACGTGCCGCCCCAGCCGGCGACGAGCCCGAGGTGCGCCTCGGGGAGCGCGAGCCGCCGCACGTCGGACGCGACGGCGCGGTACGTGCAGTGCAGCGCGACCTCGAGGCCGCCGCCGAGCGCGAGGCCGGTGACGAGCGCGAACGTCGGCACCCCGAGCTCGCCGAGGAGCCGCAGCGTCGCGTGCCCGAGCTCGGCCACCTCACGGGCCTGCGCGGACGAGCGCAGCCCGGCGACCACGCGCAGGTCCGCCCCGGCGAGGAAGCAGTCGCCCACCCCCGTGACGGCGAGCGCGGCGACCTCCCCGGCGGCCGCGCGCTCGCGCTGCGCCAGGAGCGCCTCGCGCAGCTCGGTGAGTCCCGCGCCCGCGAGGGTCGCGGGGCGTGCGCCGTCGGACCCGTTGTCGAAGGTCAGCAGGGCGAGCGTGCCCCCAGCACCGGGGAGCGGCACGTCGCGGACGGACACGTGGGTCACGGTCTCGGTCATGTCGTCAGCCCTTCATCGCGCGAGACAGGGGTGCCGCGACGAGCTCGACCTGCCAGGGCCGAGCGCCGCCCGCAGCGAGGAAGTCACCGACGCCCCGCACGCTCGTATCTGACGGCGGGCTCCAGCACAGCCGCCGCACGAGCTCGGGGAGCGCGAGGTTCTCGACGGGCACCTGCACGCTCGCGGAGAGCTCGGCGAGCGCCGCCCGGGCGGCGGCGAGGCGGGTCGCGGCCTCCGGGTCACGGTCCGGCCACGCGCGGGCGGGTGGCACCGACTCGCCGTTGCGCGGGCCACGGGAGGAGGGCAGCGCGGACGCGGGCAGGCCGCGGGCGCGGTCGATCGCGGACTGCCACAGATCGGCGCGGCGTCGGGTGCCCTTGCCCGAGAACTCGGGCAGGGCCACGAGCTCCGCGACGGACCTCGGCCTGGCCCTGGCCGCGGCGATGATCGCGCGGTCGGGCAGCACGCGGCCCGGGGCGATGTCGCGGCGTCGGGCGGACTCGTCGCGGGCGAGCCACAGCTCGCGCACGACGGCGAGCTCGCGTGCGTCGCGCACGGCGTGCATCCCCGAGGTGCGGCGCCACGGGTCGACGCGCGGCGGGGGCGGGGGAGCGGTGCGCACCGCCTCGAACTCCTCAAGCGCCCACCCGAGCTTGCCCGCGGCCTCGAGCCGCTCGGCGACGGCGTCGCGCAGCGCGACGAGCACCTCGACGTCGAGCGCCGCGTAGCGCAACCACGCGGTCGGCAGGGGACGCGTGGACCAGTCCACGGCGGAGTGCTCCTTGGCGAGCCCGAGGCCGAGGAGCTCGGCCACGACCGTCGCGAGCCCCACCCGCTCGAGCCCGAGGATGCGCGCGCCGAGCTCGGTGTCGAAGACCCTCGCGGGCCACAGCTGTTGCTCGTGGAACCCGGGAAGGTCCTGCGAGGCGGCGTGCAGCACGAACTCGACGCCGTCGAGCGCCGTGCTCATCGCGGACAGGTCCGGGAGAGCGATCGGGTCGATGAGTGCGGTGCCCGCCCCGGCCCGCCGCAGCTGGACCAGGTACGTGCGCTGACCGTAGCGATAGCCGGAGGCGCGCTCGGCGTCGCTCGCGACGGGTCCTGAGCCGCGGGCGAAGGCCGCGACCGCCTCGGCGAGGGCCTTGGGGGTGTCGATGACCTGGGGGACGCCGTCCGCGGGTTCGGTCAGGGGGACGACCGCGGGGCGGGCGTCGTCGGGCTCCGGGACCTCGTCGTCGGTCAGGACCTGCATGCGTCCACGGTAGTTCGTCGCGCGCCGTGGTCCGGTCAGGCGCGACTCAGGTGCGGCTCAGATGAGGCCGCGACGCAGGGCCACGGCCACGAGGGCGGCACGGTCCCCGGTGCCGAGCTTGCGCGCGATCCGGGCGAGGTGGCTCTTCACGGTGAGCGCGGAGAGCTCGAGCGTCTCGCCGATCGCCCGGTTCGACTGCCCTTCCGCGACAAGGGCCAGGACGGACAGCTCGCGCGTGGTGAGCGGGGGCGTCGCGGGAGCCGAGATCGGCTCGTGGAGGTGCGGTCCGAAGGGCTCGAGGTCGCGGGACTGCTCCGCCGTGACGGCGCCGCGCACCCCACCGACCAAGAGCTGGACCAGCTCGCGCGCCTCGCTGCGCCGTGCGAGGACGAGAGCGTGGTGGTTGCCGTGGCGGCGCAGGTTGCGCGCGATGGCGCTGCCCTCCCCGGTGGTGATCTGAGGCACCACGATGCACAGACTGCTCGGGCGCGTACGCGCCAGCCGACTCGGCCCCAGCACAGGGGGGCGGACACGCACGTCCGTGGTGGTCACTCGGGGCACTTCCTCAGGGCAGGTGAAGACGGTCTCTTCCCTGAGTTATCTCGGACTCCGGTGGCTCGGACTTGAGCCTGGGAGGGAGCTCTCGGTCAGCGGCGCGGTGCGAGCGCGGTGACGCCGTCGGGCAGCGGGGGCAGCCCGGCACCCGTGCACAGCAGGGTGCCCCACGCCTCGAGGTGGTTCGCGAGCTCGGGGTCTCGCGGCGTCCACGACGCCCGCAGCTCGAGCTCGACCTCACCCTCGCGCTCGACGAGCACCCCGAACGTGTCCGACATGACCCGGGTCACCGTGCCACCGAGGTTGTCGTAGGCGACGCCCGACTCCGCGAGGGCGTCCTCGAGCCACGTCCAGGCGACGTGGGACAAGAGCGGGTCGATCGCGAGCTCGTCCTCGACCGCGGCGCGCAGCAGCGTCACGACCCGAAGGGTGCCTTCCCAGGCGTCCTGACCCGCGGGGTCGTGCAGCACCACGAACCGTCCCGATGCGAGCTCGGCGCCCTCGCGCGTGCGGCGCGGGCGCACCTCCCCCGTGAGCGCGACGGAGTACGGGGCGATCCGGCCCGGCGCGGGGACCTCGTCGAGATGGATCTCAGGGCGCAGCCGCGCCTCGCGCAGGCTGTTCAGGACCCGCACGAAGTCCTCGGGAACCGCGCTGAGATCGGTCTCGGTCACATGGCGAGCCTAGGCGCCTCGTGGTATCGGCGCCCCGGCGGCACGCCGGGGCTTGGTCTCACGAGTCCGACGGCGCGGCGCCGGGGAACGCCGCGGCGATAGAGTCGCAGGTGGCCGGGCAGGCCGTCACCCCTCGTCGAAGGAGCTCTTTCCGATGTCTACCGCGTCCGCACAGATCGGCGTCACCGGCCTCGCCGTGATGGGCCGCAACCTCGCCCGCAACCTCGCGCGCAACGGCTTCGTCGTCGCGGTGCACAACCGGTCCGCGGCGCGCACGCACTCGCTCGTCGCGGACCACGGCGACGAGGGGACGTTCGTGCCGTCGGAGTCCCTCGAGGACTTCGTCGCGAGCCTCGAGCGCCCCCGCAAGGTCATCATCATGGTCAAGGCGGGCGGCCCCACGGACGCGGTCATCGACGAGCTCGTGCCCCTCCTCGAGGAGGGCGACATCGTGATCGACGCCGGCAACGCGCACTTCCCCGACACGCGTCGGCGCGAGGCCGCGCTCGCCGCGCGGGGTCTGCACTTCGTCGGCACGGGCGTCTCCGGCGGCGAGGAGGGCGCGCTGCTCGGCCCGAGCATCATGCCCGGCGGCTCGCGCGAGTCCTACGAGTGGCTCGGCCCGATCCTCGAGAAGATCTCCGCGAAGGTCGACGGCGTGCCGTGCTGCACGTACGTGGGTCCCGACGGCGCGGGGCACTTCGTCAAGATGGTGCACAACGGCATCGAGTACGCGGACATGCAGCTCATCGCGGAGGCGTACGAGCTGATCCGCCTCGGCACGGGCGCGAGCGCACCGGAGATCGGCGAGATCTTCGCCGAGTGGAACACCGGCGACCTCGAGTCCTTCCTCATCGAGATCTCCGCCGAGGTGCTGCGCCACACGGACGCGGCGACGGGCAAGCCCTTCGTCGACGTCGTCCTGGACCAGGCCGAGCAGAAGGGCACGGGGCGCTGGACGGTCCAGAACGCCCTCGACCTCGGGGTGCCGATCACGGGCATCGCGGAGGCGACGTTCGCGCGGGCGCTCTCGGGCTCCGTGCCGCAGCGCGAGGCCGCGCAGGGCACCCTCGTGGCCGACGCCGCGCCGTGGTCCGTCGAGGACCGTGCCGCGTTCGTCGAGGACGTCCGCCTCGCGCTGTACGCGTCGAAGGTGGTGGCGTACTCGCAGGGATTCGACCAGATCGCGGCGGCGAGCGAGGAGTTCGGCTGGGACATCGACCGCGGCGCGATGGCGCGCATCTGGCGCGGCGGCTGCATCATCCGCGCGCGGTTCCTCAACCGCATCACGGAGGCGTACGAGCGCAACCCCGGGCTCGCGCTGCTGCTCGCGGACCCGTACTTCACCGAGCAGGTGGGCCAGGGTGTCGCCGCGTGGCGCCGGGTCGTCTCGCAGGCCGCGCTGCACGGCGTCGCGACCCCGGCGTTCTCCTCGTCGCTCGCGTACTACGACGGCGTGCGCGCGCCGCGGCTGCCCGCGAACCTCATCCAGGCCCAGCGCGACTTCTTCGGTGCCCACACGTACCGTCGCACGGACCGTGAGGGGACGTTCCACACCGAGTGGTCGGCCGGCAGGACCGAGTCCGAGGCGTGAGCAGCCCCTGGCTCCAGCCGGTCATCCTCGGCGGGGACCTCGGGGCGTACAGCCTCGCGCGCACGTTCCACGAGGCGTACGGCGTCAGGTCGGTGGTCGTCTCGAGCGCACCGACGGGGTTCGTGCGGCACTCGGCCGTGCTCGAGTCCGTGGTCGAGCCGGGCATGGACGACGACGACGTCCTCGTGGCGCGCCTGCTGCAGATCGCGGACCAGCACGCCGGGCGCGAGCTCATCCTCCTCGGGAGCGGGGACTGGCTCGTGCGCGCCGTCGTCGTCAACCGTGAGCGGCTCGAAGGGCGCTACGTCGTGCCGTACGTGCCGCTCGACGTGCTCGACCGGGTGACCGACAAGGCGGGGTTCTCCGCGCTGTGCGCCGAGCTGGACATCGCGCACCCGCAGACGGTCGTGGCGCACGTGGGCGCGCACGCCGACCTCGACACCTCGGCCCTGACGTTCCCGGTGATCGCCAAGCCCGGGAGCACGGCGGCGTACCACCTCGTGGAGTTCGCGGGGAAGAAGAAGGTCTACACGATCGGGTCCCGCGCGGAGCTCGTCGCGCTGCTGGACCAGGTGGCCGCCTCGGGCTACGCCGGCACGTTCCTCGTGCAGGACCTCATCCCCGGTGACGACTCCCAGATGCGCATCCTCACGTGCTTCTCGGACCGCACGGGGAGGGTGCGCTTGGCGTCCTTCGGGCACGTGCTCCTCGAGGAGCACACCCCGGGCGCGCTCGGCAACCCCGCCGCGATCATCACCGAGCCCAACCCGCAGGTCGTGGCGCAGGCCGTGCGCCTGCTCGAGCACCTCGGCTGGACGGGCTACGCGAACTTCGACCTCAAGGTGGACCCGCGTGACGGTCGGGCGGTGTTCTTCGAGCTCAACCCGCGGCTCGGCCGCTCGAACTACTACGTCACCGCGGCGGGCCGGAACACGGCCGAGGCGTACGTGCGCGAGTTCCTCGAGCAGCGGGCCGAGCTCGAGCGGGAGGACGGCGAGGGGCTCGTCGAGCAGCAGGCCACGCACCTGTACACGGTGCTGCCGCGGCCGCTCGTGCTGCGCTACGTCGTCGACCGCGCGCTGCGGGCGCGCGCCCGCGGGCTGTTCCGCGAGCGACGCGTCTCGAACCCCCTGTGGTACGCCGCGGAGCGCGACCCGCGACGCATCGCCTACGTGATCGCGAACCAGCTCAACCAGTTCCGCAAGTTCGCGCGGCACTACCCGCGCAGTGCGCTCGAGAAGGCACAATGGCGCCCGTGAGCACTCTCGTGGGCGTCATCGGGGGTGTGGGCCCGCTCGCGACGGCCTACTTCCTCGACAAGGTCGTGCGACTCACGCAGGCCGAGCGCGACCAGGACCACGTGGACCTCGTCGTGTTCAACCACGCGTCGATCCCCGACCGCACGGCGTTCGTGGTGGGGGAGTCCGAGGAGAGCCCCGGTCCGGTGATGGCCGACGACGCGCGCCGGCTCGAGGCGTTCGGCGCGTCGCTGCTCGTGCTGCCGTGCAACACGGCCCACACCTTCACCGACGAGATCGCCCGCTCGGTGCGAGTGCCCCTCGTGAGCATCGTCGAGGAGACGATCGACGAGGCGCAGCGGCGCGTGCCGGGCCTCGTGCGGGCGGGCATCCTCGCGACCACCGGCACGGTGCGTTCCGAGGTGTACCACCGGGCCCTGCGTGACCGGGGGATCACACCGCTCGTCCCCGACGAGGCGGGCCAGGCCACCGTGATGGAGATCATCTACGAGCAGGTCAAGGCGGGGCGCCCCGTCGATCTCGAGGCCCTGCGCTCCGTGGTGGCGAGCCTCGTGGCCGACGGCGCCCAGACGGTGCTGCTCGGCTGCACGGAGCTGTCCGTCGTGGCCCAGGACGCCGATCTCCTGGCCGAGCCGCTCTACGTCGACTCGCTCGACGTGCTCGCCCGCGCCACGATCGTGCGCGCGGGCAAGCGGGTCCGCACCGACCTCAGCAGCTGAAGGACCAGCGGGCCAGCATCGTCGAACCCTCCACGAGCACGTGCTCGAGGTGCGCGGCGCGCGGCGGGTCGAACCACTCGTGCGCCGCGACGATGCGCGGCGGGTGCCCGCCCACGAGCTGCGGCGACGTCGTCAGGCACAGCTCGTCCACGAGGTTCGCGGCGAGGAGGCTCGCGAACAGGTGGGGACCGCCCTCGGTCAGCACCCGCGTCAGCCCCCGGCCCGCGAGATCGACCATGGTCGCACCGAGGTCGACGTCGTTCTCGCCGTGCACGAGCACACGCTCGGCACCGAGCCGGTCGCGGAGCTCGTCGAGGCGCAGGCAGCCCGCGTGCGTCACGACGAGCGGGGGACGCTGCGCCCCGAGCAACCGCTCGCTGAGGATCCCCGAGCGGGTCACGACGGCGAGCTCCAGGGCGGGCGCGAGTCCGAGGGCGTCGCGCGCGGCGGCGAGCCGGGGCGGCACCGCGAGCTCGGCGTAGCCCTCGGTCCGGGCGGTCCCGGCGCCCACGAGCACCACGTCGGCGAGGGCGCGCAGGGTCTCGAAGACGCGCAGGTCCGCGTCGTCGTTGATCGTGCCGGAGCGGCCGTCCCCGCCCGTCGCGGCGCCGTCGACCGTCGAGACGAAGTTCGCGCGCACGCGCCCGGGGGCGTGCGCGTAGAGCCGCACGAGCTCGTCGTCGTCGAGGGGGCCCGAAGGTGTCCAGCGCTCCATCGCTCCACGCTACTGCCCGTACCCTGGGACCTCGTGACGCGCCGCACGCCTCCGAGCCCGGACGACCGGACCTCGTCCCCCGGGGGTCCGCCGTCCCTCGCGGGCCGTCACCCCGTGGTGCCCGCCGACCGGCTGCTCGGGGCCCTCGTCCCGCCGCGACACTTCGCCCACGACTCCTTCGACACCTATCGCCCCGACCCGGACTTCCCGAGCCAGGCCGCCGCGCGCGACCGGCTCGCCGAGCTCGCCCGGGAGGTGCTCGCGCCGCGACGCCGGTGGACCCGCCGGCGCGAGCCCGGTCGCGGGGTCTACCTCGACGGTGGTTTCGGCGTCGGCAAGACCCACCTGCTGGCCTCGCTCGCGCACGCCGTCGGTCCCGCGCGGAGCGCCTACGGGACCTTCGTCGAGTACACCCACCTCGTCGGTGCGCTCGGCTTCGCGGCCACCGTGGACGCCCTCGCCGGGCGCGCGCTCGTGTGCATCGACGAGTTCGAGCTCGACGACCCGGGCGACACCATGGTCATGTCGCGCTTGCTGCGCGAGCTCACGGACCGCGGCGTGCGGCTCGCCGCGACGTCGAACACCCTGCCCGAGTCCCTCGGCGAGGGGCGGTTCGCGGCGGAGGACTTCTTGCGGGAGATCCAGGCGCTCGCGGCCCGCTTCGACGTGGTGCGGGTCGAGGGCAAGGACTTCCGGCACCGCGAGGGGGTGCACGCCCCGGCCGGGATGTCCGACGACGACGTCGCCCGGCGCGCCGCTGCCACCCCGAGGGCGACTCTCGACGCGTTCGACGGTCTCGTCGCCCACCTCGCGCGGGTCCACCCGTCGCGCTACGGCGCGCTCCTGGACGACGTCGCGCTCGTCGCGGTCACCGGCGTCGGCCCCGTCCCGGACCAGAACGCGGCGTTGCGTCTCGTCGTCCTCGTGGACCGGCTCTACGACCGTGACGTGCCGGTCGCGCTCGGTGGCGGGGGAGCGGCCACGGTGTTTACCGAGCCGATGCTCGCGGGCGGGTACCGCAAGAAGTACCTGCGGGCGCTCTCGCGCCTCGGGGAGCTCACCGACCGGGGGACCGCCGTCGTCGGCGAGAGGTGAGGCTCACGACCGCTCGAGGCGCGCGAGCTCCGCGGCCGGGTCGAAGTCCGCGGCGGGCCACCCCAGCTCGAGACCCTCGAGGGCCTCGAGCACGAGCTCGGCGACGGCGAGGCGCGCGAACCACTTGGCGTCCGCGGGGATCGCGAACCACGGGGCGTGCTCGGTGCTCGTGCGGTCGAACATCGCCTGGTAGGCCTCGGTGTAGGCGTCCCACTTCTGGCGCTCGTCGATGTCCCCGGGGTTGTACTTCCAGTGCTTGTCCGGGCGTTCGAGGCGCTCGCGCAGCCGCGCGGCCTGCTCGTCCTTCGAGATCAGCATCGCGGCCTTGACGACCACCGTTCCCGCCTCGACCAGCTCGCGCTCGAACGCGTTGATCTCCTCGTAGCGCGGCTCCCACTCCTCGCGCGGGACCAGCTCGTTGACGCGCACCACGAGGACGTCCTCGTAGTGCGACCTGTCGAACACACCGATGCGTCCAGGTGCGGGCAGGGCGTTGCGGATGCGCCACAGGTAGTGGTGGGACAGCTCTTCCGGCGTCGGCTTGCCGAAGGACGTGAGCTGGACTCCTTGCGGGTCCACCATGCCCATGACGTGGCGGACGATCCCGCCCTTGCCGGAGGTGTCCATGCCCTGCAGCACGAGGAGCACCGAGCGCGTCCCGCCCGTACGCCCGTGCGCGTAGAGGCGCTCCTGGAGCTCGGACATCTCCTCGCCGTTGTCCGCCGTGAGCTCTTCGGCCTTCTTGCGGCTGCCGTCCCACCCGGGCGTCGCGGAGGTGTCGAAGCCCGCGAGGTCGAAGCCGGGGCCCACCCGGAGCGACTCGGAGGCGGGGGTGGTCCAGCGTGCGGCCATGGTGTGCTCTTCCTCGAGACCGGGTCCGGGTACGGGTCCTCGCAGGCTAGCGGTCCGTCGAGCTCAGCACGAGCACGCAGCGGTCCACGAGCGTCACGGCCTCGCCCGGGGTCAGCGTCGTGCCGGGCTCGCGCTCGAGCGAGGTGTCGACCTCGCAGCGCCAGCGGCGTGCGAGGGCGCCGTCCGGGATGGTGAGCTCGACGGGCTCGGACTGCGCGTTGAACAGCATGAGGACGTCGTCGCCCACGACCCGTTGCCCGTAGCGGTCGGCCTCGGCGATCGCCTCGCCGTTGAGGAAGACGGCGAGGGCGCCCGACGACGGCGAGTCCCACGCCTCGCGCGCCATGGGCGTACCCGTGGGGTCGAGCCACACGACGTCGGCGAGCTCGCTGTCGCCGCCGTGGTCCGGGTCTCCCGCGAAGAACCGCCGACGGCGCAGCACGGGCTGGACCCGCCGCAGCCGTGTGAGCCGCCGCGTGAAGGCGAGGAGCTCTTCCCGCTCGGCGTCGAGGTCCCAGTCCATCCACGTGGTCTCGTTGTCCTGGCAGTAGCCGTTGTTGTTGCCACCCTGGGTGCGGCCCAGCTCGTCGCCGTGGGAGAGCATCGGCACGCCCTGGGAGACCAGGAGGGTCGTCAGGAAGTTGCGTCGCTGGCGGGCACGGAGCGCCCGGATCGCGTCGTCGTCGGTGGGTCCTTCCGTCCCGCAGTTCCAGGAGCGGTTGTGGCTCTCGCCGTCCTGGTTGTCCTCGCCGTTCGCCTCGTTGTGCTTCTCGTCGTAAGAGACCAGGTCGGCGAGCGTGAAGCCGTCGTGGGCCGTGACGAAGTTGACCGACGCGATCGGCTTGCGGCCGGTGTGCTCGTACAGGTCCGAGGAGCCGGACAGGCGGCTCGCGAACTCCCCGAGGGTCGCGGGCTCGCCCCGCCAGAAGTCGCGCACGGTGTCGCGGTACTTGCCGTTCCACTCGCTCCACAGCGGAGGGAACCCGCCCACCTGGTAGCCGCCGTCACCGAGGTCCCACGGCTCGGCGATCAGCTTGACCTGGGAGATCACGGGATCCTGCTGGACGAGGTCGAAGAACGCCGAGAGCCGGTCCACCTCGTGGAACTGACGCGCGAGCGTCGCGGCGAGGTCGAAGCGGAAGCCGTCCACGTGCATCTCGGTGACCCAGTAGCGCAGCGAGTCCATGATGAGCTGCAGCACGTGCGGCGAGCGCATGAGCAGGGAGTTCCCCGTGCCCGTGGTGTCGTAGTAGTGGACGGGGTCGTCCTCCACGAGGCGGTAGTAGGCGGCGTTGTCGATCCCGCGCAGGCTCAGCGTGGGGCCCAGGTGGTTGCCCTCGGCCGTGTGGTTGTAGACGACGTCGAGGATCACCTCGATGCGCGCGTCGTGCAGCGCCTTGACCATGGACCGGAACTCCTGGACGCCCTGGCCGGGCGCGTCGAAGGCGGCGTACCCGTGGTGCGGGGCGAAGAAGCCGATCGTGTTGTAGCCCCAGTAGTTCGACAGGCCCTTGGCCCGCAGGCTCGGGTCGTCGACGAACTGGTGCACGGGCATGAGCTCGACGGCGGTCACGCCGAGCGACGTGAGGTGCTCGATCGCCGCGGGATGGGCGAGACCCGCGTACGTGCCGCGCAGGTGCTCGGGGATTCCCGGGTGCCGCACGGTGAACCCGCGCACGTGCGTCTCGTAGATCACCGACTCGTGGTACTCGTGGCGCGGCGGGCGATCGTGGCCCCAGTCGAAGAACGGGTTCACGACGACGGACTTCATCGTGTGCGGCGCCGAGTCCTCGTCGTTGCGCGCCGTGGGGTCGTCGAAGTCGTAGGAGTACAGGGACGGGTGACCGTCGATCTGCCCGTCCACCGCCTTCGCGTAGGGGTCCAGCAGCAGCTTGTTCGGGTTGCACCGGTGGCCCTCGGCGGGAGCGTAGGGGCCGTGCACGCGGAACCCGTAGCGCTGACCGGGAGCGAGCGCGACCACGTAGCCGTGCCACACGAACGCGTCCACCTCGGGCAGGTCGACGCGTGTCTCGGTGCCGTCAG